>Ga0098039_1000493_pt1 | contig 16601 bp, 13 predicted proteins | sample 6_EtaG_FD_75047 | JGI IMG/M metagenome (GOLD analysis project Ga0098039, IMG submission 75047) | Marine viral communities from the Subarctic Pacific Ocean - 6_ETSP_OMZ_AT15160 metaG | ecosystem: Environmental > Aquatic > Marine > Oceanic | place: Pacific Ocean | collected 2015-01-08 | reverse complement strand
CAGCCGAGTAGGGCGAGCCGGGCTCGCCAATAGCCCATTCAGCCTTAGCTGTCCCGTGTGGCGTATAACTACCCTCGTAACCAAAGCCCTTCTTAAGTTCTTTTAGCTGCTCATCAGAGAGTTTTTTGTAGAGTTTCTCGTGGAGATGATCCGCAAGGTGGTCGCCCCATTCAGACAACCCGGCACTAGTCAACATTGACCCTATATGCGGCGCAAGGTTAAGTATTGTGTTGGGGTCATCTTTATCTAGGTCCATCCATGTGCCCCAACTACTCTCGCTCTCCAAGAGATATTGCCAAATGTGATCTGCCATTCGCATATCTTGCTTTTTAGACTCGCCTTCCTTTAGGGGCAACCCCTCCCTACCCATTGGCACTATGGTCTTCAAACGCTCAAAGGCATGATCCATATCTTTCATTTGCGAATCATTATACGGCTTTCCTGATTGCATAAGTGGTGCATGTAGCGGCAGTCGTTCTGGCTCAACATCAAACTCACCCTCGGGTACTTGTGGCTGTTCCGGCATTTTCGCCATAGCCTCGGCAAGTTCCATATCTTTCTCAAACTCAAACCCCTCTAATGAGCCCTCGTCGCTAGAGCCAGCATACTTAGACGCGCCTCCGATAATATCAGTAACTATGGCCGGGTCAATTGCTAGTATTTCTCCGATAATATAAAGACGCTGTTTGGTATCACCCTTGGCCTGCTCGGTAATGGTGTCTCCAGATTGACGAATGCCACCTGGGCCTGATACTATCCTATCAAACTGCTCGATTATTCCAGTCGGATTGACCACCCTTTGATGCTTGCTTCCGTTAACCTGCTGGTCAACCCATTTAACGAACTCACCATGCGGCATTCGCATAACAGAGTTAATCTCACTGGCAGTATTAATACTCGTTTTGTAGTCATACTCGTCTGCATTTGGTCGCACCTTCAATGCAGGTGGCAATATTGCTGCGTCAACGATTTGATGGTATTCCTCATCTGACGACGCTGGCTTATACGGCACTGGTGGCAATGCTGGTCGCCTAACTGCGTTACCAGTAATATACGTACCGCCCTCACCAAGTCCACGACGCTCAATATCGGTGTCACCATAGTGCTCACCAGTAACAACAACATCCTTGTTGTCAACCTGATCAAATCTACGCTTTGCATTGGCTAATGCAGCGTTTCTGCTCTTTAGTCTACTCGCGCCATGAAGCGACTTCGTGTATAGCTCTTTCATATTAGCCCTGGCATAAGGGACAGAGTGGTACTCACCGTCATAATTATCAAGCAACTCGTCATCCGAGGTTCGGAATGATCTGGAATCCGGCATAGCCCCGGCTAGCTGCCTCATACCAGAGAAACTCTTGTCATCCCACATTCTACGCATGGCCGCTTCTCTAACCGCTGGGTCTTTCGCCAGCAGTAACTTGTTGTCGCCATGACCCCAACCTGTTTTCATTGTTGCAATAACTTCGGTTAGTTCTCCGAGAGAAGCCTTATGCGAAACATCGTATGTCTTTTGAGCGGTTACTACGTTCCTTCCAATGCTGTCCCTATTAGCTGCCGTTTCTCGGCCCTGTTCGGGCCGAGAGATCTGGTTAGACTCCCTCACTCCACCAGTAGGCTGAGGCGCAGTAGTGGCCCCAGGAGCACCGACTCCTTCATGCATACGGAAAAGCTTATCTCGCTCAAGAGCACCCAGCCCGCTAAACGGCACATTTGCTCCCTCATTTCGGAAGTAAAAATCCAAAGCAATTTTGTCGCTCTGTGACATTTTATCAACATATCCGGGTTCTTCAAACTCCAGTGCTTGATTCACACTCCTTATTACGTCTACTGGATTTGTTCCATCCTTAGAGGCGGTAATGGCTTGGTCGAATATAATCTTTTTATTATTCGCCTTAACCCATTCCGGCGACCCCTGCGGCATTTCAAGGCCCTTTATCTGCGGCCTAAGATTAGGCCCGTAAGTAAAGCCAGACACGCGAGCATTGTCAATGTCATCGTAATAATTTTCAAGCCTTGACTCAGTATCAGCCTGAACCTGTACACCGTGCTTCAAGTGAAACTTCTTATCGAAGTCCTCATTACCACGCTCATAGGCTCCGGCCTCAAACTGCAACAAACTCTTAACAAGTTCTGAGTCTATATTCTTAGCTACCTTTGGGTCGAACGCATGTGCGCGAGTTGTTAGGTTAGACAACCATGAAGCCATAGCTCTATCGAAGAAAGCATCACGACCAGACTCATCACCCCTGTAGTCCTTGGTCATGTGCTGCTTTATCTGCTCCATGTTCATCATTTGACCAGTGACCGGATCTGTAAATGCTCCACGGATATTCTCAGTTATGAACTTCTTTGTTTCATTTCTAGCACTCTGCTTTGCCATGTGCTTACCGGCAGCGGCGGCATGGTATGCTCGAGACTCGGCAGACTTACGATCTAGAATGCCCTGTTCTGCCTTAAACTCACGCTCAGTCTCATACTTTATTTTGTCAAAGTTTAGTCTGGTAGTCTCCATAGATTGCCGCTGTTTTCTATCCTTAATCTGCGACATATCTAGCTGCTTCAATTGAGCGTAATAGAAGTCCTGCATTTCATCGTGCTGCCTAGCCCGCTCCTTTAGCTGGGTTAAGCCTAACTGCACGTTAGACATATTAGAAAAGAAGTCCCTGTTTTGCTGGCGCATTTTGTGGGCAATTTCCTGCCCCTTTTCAATGCCGCGCTCCGCGCCAGTGAAAAATCCAGCAACGCCAGCGGTTGCTCCCAACATTGCTACATCTGATTTAGCCATTATTCAAGGCTCCACGGTTGTCGCTCTGGTCGTGATTCCAAATACGGTGTGTCTGCTTCGCGCACTGTTGGTACTGAGAATGTTTCCTCGCCCTTAAAGTAATCGTCAGCGCCAGAAGAAGTAAGAGCTTGCTGCGAAGTCTTCAACCCCTGAAGCTCTTTCATTATGTCCTGAGCATACCCAGGTATTTCGTCACTCTCGCCCTTAAAGCCGTCAGCAACGGCACCGATAGCCCCTGTCACGCCACTCATTAGTGCACCAGTAACCTCAGCGGTTGCAATCTTTTCTTCAAGATCCGCACGCCTAGTGTTCAGCTTTATGCCAGCCTTAAGCTCTACTTCCTGTAGACGCCTAGCACCCTCCTGTGCGGTTGACGCAGAGGCAGCAGTATATACCTCAGAAAGATGTGCGCCGACAGTTTCTCCATACATGCGCTCGGCGTTCATTTGTGCGCCGAATGCCTGTGCTCCTGTTAATCCGGCCTGTGATGCTTGTGCGCCAAACTGCTGCATTCTATTCTGGAATTGCTGCTGCAACGGAGTAAGGAATGCTGCTATCTCCCTGTCAAAGTGGCCCCGTAAATCTCGGGCCTCCCTAAACATTTCCTCTATTTCCTGCTGGTCACGATGTTCTTCAAGTGCGGCGGCGGCGATAGCCTCACCCTGAACAAATGCATTAACAGTACCAGCAATGCCGCCAGCAATAGCACCTATTAACGCACCTATAGGGCCAGCAACGGCACCCGCTGCGGCACCACTTACAGCGCCGCCAATAATGCTAGTCGCTCCAGCCTGCGCTTGTTGCGTTTCTATGTCCTGGCTTAGAAGGTATGAGTATTCCTCATCCGTCATCCCGCCAACGTTTGACCAATATGCGCCTGCCATTACTGCTCCCCGTCTAATACAAACTGAACCCTTGCTATAGATCCAGAAATAGACCTAGCCTTATCGTTAACAGGAGTATACGTAGTTCCAGACAACGATGACTCAAGCTCACGCACAGACTTCACTGGCCTATGTCCATTTTGTTCAAGACTAAAGTTAACTTCCTTCATTCGGAAATCTTTTATCATGTTAAATTAAACGACGTGTACGTGTCGTGTCCGTCTGACGCAGCGTTGTTCTCAACATCGCTTTGACCAAAGACAGCAAGTGCGCCTATTTGTGCATGCTCCCACCGGGCAATCCAATGGTCTGCCATTCCATACCCAGCGTAGTATTCATTCCATACGTCATCAGGATTCCGGCCAACTCCGGGCTCGGTCAGCGCCCCATAGAAATAGTTTGAAGAATACCTCATGGATATATTGTAATACCCAGCAGCGGGAACCTTAAACTCATGGGCGACCGTAAACCTAGACCTCGGCATGCTTGTTATGTTTATTCCAGTGCTGGGCTGGTCAGTTGTATTTGTGTGTGGTATCCAATTGGTAGCTAGTGTTCTATGATTGCTAAGTTTTGCCTCTCCACACCTCCAGCTCCACGATGGGCTTCCGTAAGAAGGGCGACCGTCTGAATCCAAAAAAAGCCTAAACTCGTTAGACCTATCTGTTTGAGGCCCGACATGACCAGCGGGCCAAGTGCCGGTATTGGCGCTTAAGTCTTCGCCGGGCGAACCGACACCATTACCAGTAACTCTGCCGCCAAGTGACGAGTTACACGTACCATACGCCGACGCTACCACTATTAGAACGCACGGCTCTGGAATCCATATACGCTTAGAGCAGTGCGGCACGGTCATCCACCTATCGTAGTAGAACCTGTCTGCGTCATCCTGCTGATGCATTAAATAATTCTCGTATACATACTCCTGCAAGTCCCACGCATAGCTGACGCCGCCAGGGTGAAAGTCCCCAAGCAGGTCGCCGTCCCACCGCCAATTATGCCATGAATGCTCATAAGACAATAGCGGCGTTGGATACCCAGCAATGCCGCCTGTGGCTGTTGGGTTTTTCCCAAGACGCTCCCATATTAAGCACGTTCTTCTAGACGTAAGCCCAACCTCATTAGGCCAAGTAACATTAGACCATATACCATTTGCTATAAGCGGGGCGAGCGGGTGTCCATACGCTGCGTTTTTAACTGATATGTCAAGCTGAGCCTTAAGGTCTAGGTCTGTTGGCAAAGCTATCGTTGACGGGTCCTCCCCTCCCCCGCCAACGTGGTCTTGTGTCTTAATCCTATGAGAGCCGGGATTAATGTTTGCGTCAAACGGGGTTCCAATGTACACCCTGTGGTGTTGACCACGAACGCCATGAGCCTTAGTTATTAAATCCTGAAAGTCTGCGGGGTCTATGAGTCCAGCAAGGTACTGCTCTATCAGCGTATTGTTGCCGACAAGCGTAGCTAGGTTCATTAGCTGCCCTGAGACGTGATCTGTTAACCCACCAATAGCCATATCAGTCCCCGCTGTCCTCTATAATTGCAAAAAGCTTAGCCGTTCCACGCATAGTACCCGCGCCTCCCGCTGTTGAGCCATGAACGCCCCACTCTGTAGCAGTAGCGAGCCCGGCACCAACATTATACACGCGCGTCAACACGGAACACTGCGCCCCGCCGAACTGTAACCTTGCTCCTGCTGTACCAGAACAAACGCTATCAGGTATAGGACCATCGCCGCCGCCGCCGCCTGCATTCCACAGAGGTATAATAACATCATACCCGTGCTGCTGGCGCTGCTGAGGGTTCCAATGAGCATACGCATCCCAGCCACCGAAATAATAAGATTGCTCCTGCCAAACGCCGCCTATCTTAACGTCTATCTGCTGGTTGTCGCCGCCAAAGGCATACGTAGCACTACCTATCGTTTCGTGCACCCATATAAACCCAAAAAGCACAATCTTCGCGTTTGGATCTGTTCCCGTTGGGTCATACAAAACCGAGCAAAGCGGGTCGCCAGCCGCAATGGAGGCGGTGTTAGCGCAACTGCCAACCAGAAGCTTTGACGGTGGCTGAGCATAGTGCATGCTGTTAATGGACTTCTTTTTAAGAGAGTCTACAGTCAGGCTTGATGTAGTCCAGCTCCTTATAGCGTTATATACAGCATTAACAGAAGCGGCTATAGCCTTTGCATGCTTTACCGTTGCTAGAATCTGAGAATTAAACGTTAGCTTTGGCATTACAACATGAAGTCCGTAAGGGTTATCTCTGAGTTCCTTATAATAGTTGTGCAGTCGGTGTCCAAAACAAGGGAAACCGTGTGTGTTCCTGGCAATGCAAACGCAAACCCAACACCAGAAAGAACACCAAACCCTTGTGAATTAGCTTCGCCGTCGTTAAACTCTGCATGCATAAAACCAACATTAGTAATCTTGCTAAGCTCGCATCTTGCTAGCGGCACCTCTGCTCCGTCTATGTATAACTTTGTCCTCATATAATTACCGTCAACTGAAAACCACTCGTCAGGAAAACTCCTGCTACCAGCGTGGCTCGTTGCCAGCGGGGACACGGTTACACGGTACGCTGCCATAAACGGCTTAAACTCATCCTCTCGCATTGTTATGGTCGCGCTCTTAACTAATGTATCGCGCTTCCCAGCCAACATGAATTGAGTTGCTGGGTCGGTTGTTACGGAACCATTAACAGTAACAGATAAAAAACCATCGTATCTTGATTCTTCTGACTTAAACACTGAGCCGTAGACAAGCATGGCCCTAGTCACGGACCTCATTTTAAGCGTGGTCCTGCCTATCGTATTAAGATACTTTACCGCCCTAGAAATGCCCTCCCAAATCTCTGCCCAATTAAGCACAGAGTTTGCTGGGGTACCCTTAAATATTTTAATAGGCATTACCTTGAGGACTCCGGTGGCTCAACTTCTACGTCCACCACAAGCGACTGTATTTCTGCATACGTGCCAGCAGCAATCCTAAAGCCAAGCCTTGCTGAGTTGAATCTAACGCTAGAGCTAAAAGCGTCAGTAGAGTACCACCTAAACCTAGGACTAACGAAGGCAGAATCGTCATCGCCCCAATTAGAATTATTCCATATCGGGTCAATCGAAGAATGAGACAAGAAGTCCTTTTCACCAACGATGCAAAATTCCGCAGTAAACTCAGGGGTTACAAGGTTTTCCTCCCTGTAAACCTCAACACCAGCCATATCATTTTGACCACCAACAGTGGAGCCGCTGTAAATATATATCTCGTTTATCGTCTTATAGAATACAGCACTCCTGGGGTCTTCGTCCTCAAGAGACATTCTAGCTAACTCAAGATAAGACTCTGGCGGTGAATCCCCAGCGTCGAACATATACACCCCGCCTGGGCCTCCGCAGAAAAGATCTCCCCCGCTATCAATCATGCACCCTATATCATCATCAACCCTGAACCATGAATTAGTTTTCGTATTATAATGAAGCAGCATATTCTTTACGCGGTGCTGCTCGCCAGGGTCAACAATAGCCGACGCCTGACTATGTGGAACAACGCACCAGTAGTCCCCCTCGGAATCAATAATTGCATTAATTCTATCAGCCTTGTCCTCGTCTATATATGAGAACAGATCTCCGAATGAATCAGGAATACCGCTAAACTCAAACCCGTTAAAGGCACCGTACCCCTTGTCCCATATACCAAAAACATTATCCTTAGACACCACCAGCGACCTGCCGTACTTAGACCCTTGACTTTCCTCTTTCCTCAGTAGTGCCATGAATCCATTTGTATCTATGGTAACAACCTCGACAGTTGTTTTGGTAACAATGCAAACCCTGTCAGACATAGCCAAGACAGAGACAACATCGTCCCTTGCCTGATATGCGTTAATTGGCGGGAACGCCTCCATCTTTCCAGGCTGGCTGTAATAAACTATTGTAGGATTATCCCTGTCTCCTGACAGTACAAGGTATCCCTTAAACGAGCAACCAAGGCCACAATTGTTTGGTGGGTATCCATTCTCGTCTATAGCGTTTCCGAGGGTGGCATCCGACCTAGTATCAGTATACCTGTTCTGCGTAAACTCCACTGTTTCTAGTATCTGATAGCTAACCATGTCACCAGGGGTTGCTGGCCCAACAGACATAGAGCCGCCCGTCGCTGTATTATCAGGGACCGCTACGCCGAGACTTCTGGCTATAACGTAAGCCACTATATCTGTTCCGCGACTGGAGTTGGCTGTTCCGGTTGTCCTTCCACCCTTAACCCAATTACCCTCAACCCCTGTATCAAGCGGCCTGTCCCACGTAAGGAACGGTGGACAATTAGACCTCTCTGGCTGGAAGCTCGGGTGTATATAACCAGAAACCGGAGCACTATACGGACCTATCTGGCCCCTAGAATTCTGGTATGCCATTCTATAATAAAACACGGTGCCGACTCTATTGCCGTTTCCAGCCACGTTGTCGGTGTCGTAGTCGCCGGCAGTTATATACATACCATAAGGTCTAACAGGATGCCCGGTCCCCCACGCGCGGCTATTCAGAAGGTAGGCTTCCTCTAAACTCTGAAATACAAATCCATCCGGTCTTGATTCATTCGCTCCGTGAACCGTGGGCGGTGGTGGGACAGACCTAACGCCAAGGTAGTTTACAGGTTCATCGCCGTCCCACTTAAGCGGTGGGTGTCCAGCGGTTAGTATTATAAGGTCTGTGCCGTGAACCACAAAGGTAACATAAACATACCAATGCGCCCCGCCAGCGCCAACGTTAATGCCATGCTCATCAGCAACCTTGTCGGGGCTGTCGGCTATTCCGCCTGGATACTGAAAAATTGGAATATATCTAATGTGCGGAGTTCTGGTTTCACTCTCGACGACCTCTAGCACCATGTTAGCGCACGCTATTACAAACCGCTCCCTGCCAAGGTAATCGGTAAACCTGACAGAATTAGTAACCACCATGCTTCCGCAATAATTATTAACATTCTTTATGTCTATGTGATTAGCGTCTAGAGCCTTACCCCTATAGCTTCTTACAAACCCGCGCTTGTCCGGCAAGAAATTAACCGTGCGCGGGGATAGCGTGCCACGACTAGATGACACGGCTGAGTTCTCCCCCATGCGGAGGTTAACTATTGGTGCGAATATCCTAGCCATTAATCTATCCTATATCTATCTATATAGGGCATGCCGCCGCGATAACGATAATCCATGCTGCCCGACTGAGACTTTCTCAGGTCCGAAGACTTGAGCGTGCCGAGCATATACTGCAACCTTGCATGGTCTGCCGCAGACTCAGCGCCAGCCGAACTCTTTATGCTTACGCTCATAGCTGTAGAAACCAAGTCAAGCATATCGTCTGGTATTGGCGGCGCGTCGTATGGCCCGCAGAACCACGGCATCCTCATAGCCCCGTTTATGCAGTATGTCTGATCTTCAATTGGTGCCTCGGTAAACCTTATAAGCTCGCTATGCCACGTTGGATAGTGCCTGCGATTTTCTGTTATCTTGTAATTAAAATATATATACCCATACTCTGCAATGCCCTGAAACCCAAGCCCGGTGCTGGCATCAACAGCATGAAGGATACCAGCGGTCCATGCGTGAAAATCAGTGGTATAGAACACACCATGATAAAAGTTATCAGGGGTATTGTATGGTTGTGACGCCGGGGCCATAGTGTGCTTCCCAGCCAAATAAAACGGTATGTACCTAGAGCTTATGCCATTATCGTTTGCAGCGGTCGATGATATGGTTTTATTGTTCAACCCCGTAGGATTCGCATCTGAAATCCACAACAGCAATTGATACGATTCCTCTGGAAATCCGCCCGCCTGATTAGAGAACGGGTTTACGTCTGACACAACCCTGGGAACATCATATGCAACCCCAATTCTATTTATCGCGGTTGCCCCAGGAGCAACGGTATATTTTATTATCGGCCCCAGGTCGCTCATTTCACCGGTGTGCTTGCAGTAATAGCTACATGCGAGGTAATAGTCACCAGCCTCCACGTCTGGATAATCGGGATCATCGAAATCTGGTACGCCAGCGGCGAGTTCCCACGCACCATCAATAACCTTAGGCGGGTACTTTGGTGTGGGGAGTTTGTTAAACCGCTCCATAGTATACGTGTTTGGTGCTGAGAAGTTAACGGACGTGTCTGTATACCTAGACCCATAAAGCTCCCTCTGGCTCTGGTCTATCTTTACAACGGTATCCGCTGAATCCGCTCTACTGTAAAGCTCGCCGTATAGTCGCGATGCAAGGATACTATGCCTGTCGTGGTCCTCGCCAGTGACGGGCAGATAGTCTCTCCGAAAAACCTTTATTGTCAGCGGCGCTGCTACGTCAAATACACCGCTCAAGTCCCTGTCAATGTATATAAACTTGCTGTACGAATCACCCCAAGGAAACTTAGTATACCCCCAAGGGTCTTGTTTGAGTGGGCCAGCAATCTTTTTTATCCTGGCTAGCTGCGTCTTAGAACCATCTGAAATCAAAATCTCAGCGCCGGTCCACTCTATCCCTATATCACCAACAACGGCAAGCGTAGCGGATAGTGGGGATATTCCTATGCAGTAAACATGATCCTCTCCCTGAGAACCGTAGCTCCTAACCCATGTATCATGCGCAGACGTAAACGCAGGCGCGGTCTTTACAGTAAACTCTCGCTTGAGCCAAGACCAATTATGAAATCTAGCTATGCTTTGGAAGATTGGGTTAACGCGCATAGACGCTGCATATATATGCTGGTCTTTGGCGCTAAGCACATTGAGGGCCTCGGCCCACTCTCTTAACAGCATCATGCCCCCTGCTGCGGCGGGGTAATAAATCACCCCGCCGCAGTGTTAAGGTTTATTACAGGGTAGTCTGACGACCACCAAGGGCAAGAATGTCAAGGCGGCAATTAGCAAGTACGCCTTCCGCTGACGTTTCAAGAGCAATACCGAGAGCCTTTCTCGCGGTATTCTCAAGTATCTGCGGAGCAGTAGGTCCAGCCATTGCATTAGCTGCACGAACACGACCACCCTCTGAGTGCGTCGTATCTACATCAGTGCAAATCAAAAGGCCAGAAGTAGTGCCGTCCTCTCCAGCCAACAATTCAATCTCTCCCTGAACGACAACCCAATAACGGTCGCCGTTAGCCAGGGACACAACGCGCTGTGCAGACTGAATGCGGTTTTGCTCCAAGTCATAGTACTCTGCGAACAAAGCACCAAAAACCTGCGGAACATCAGCAGCATTAGCAGCATCCATAGAACCGTTTGAATGCAACAATCGGCCCTCGGTTGCGTTTGAGTCCTGACAATCAGCAGCGGCCATAGGCGTTGTAAGATTAGTCCAAGCGCCACCAGTATGCTCAACCATTCGCAAAACAAGCTGAACCTTATGAACGGTATGACCGCCAGTAGATCGCTCATCTGCGTAGGTTACATAACGGAGTGCGCCAGGAACGTCAGCCTGACCAGAAAAAGGAGTAGTAAAACTCGTTACATCAGCAACGCGAACTACCTGCAAAGGATGAGTGCGGAATATGCCTTCCTGTACATCCTTGAAATACTTAATATTATGAACAGTCATTTAACCAACTCCTAGAATGTGTCGAAGTTGCCAGCAGTGTTCGAGCTAACTCGACCCTGTTGTGCAAGGTTTTCGTAAAAGAGACACATCGAGTGCAGGAAGAATGTCCATTCAACATGCTGACCACTGGCGACTCGAGGGCCGTCAACAGTCATATTAACCGACGGGTGATAACCGACATAAACGCCACCCAACTCAGAAGCGGATATTCCACCATCCTCTGACGGAGCAGTACGATTTTGCAGGCCACCAAGCGTGTCCTTATTAAGAGTAATCCACATCCCGCAATTAGCAGGAATCTCTGGCGACGGGATGACAGGCTTACCGAACAGTGATACTGCGTGGGGAAGCGGGTCAACGGACTCATCCATCTTACCAGCGTAACGTATATTACCAGACGCAGCCATAGCGCGAACAAAGTTCTCGCCAGCAGCCTTAGTGGTAAAGAACACGGAAGGCGTGGAAGTACCAAGAGAACAATTAAGGAAGTTCTGCATGGTAACAAGAATGCCCTCAGCGAAGTAGCTAGTACCAAGACCAACGTTATTACCGAAGGTATTACCTGCGGAAATCTCGCTGTACTGGTTACGCCACCAAGCATAAGTAGCCTTGTTAATGCCACCGACAACCTCTATCTGACTTGCCGGGACAACACCCTCAATGGCCTTAGCAAGACCAACAGGTTCCTTGCCGCCGATACCATTAACAGCCTTCTGCGCCAAGTCATTAGCAAGGGTCTTACGTGCCTGACGGAAGCGACTTTCCTCAATGGACATAACGCGGGACGGTCCCGTATTTTCCCATCGTGAAGTGTATTCCATTCGCACAGGGTGTGAAACCCAAGACCAAGTATATTCTGCCTCGGTCAAGCCAGGAGAAAAGTCCTTGCTAACCGGGTCCATACCATCAAACCACGTCGGAGTACCCGACTCAGCTATCAGTAGTGGTTGTGTTATCGTGCCGCCACCATTAACAGGGACCATTCCACTGTTACGCGCGAACCAGCCAAGACAAACGTTCTCACCCGAAATAAGGTCAACAACATTTCCAAGCCGGAGCAACGCGGTAGCGACAAACGCTTCATCAGAAAGTACATTCTGAGTAAAGTAATTGCCCATTTTTTACCTCGTTATTTCTGTTAATTCGCCGCGAGTCTTCAATTCACCCATGAACTCAGGGTTTTCCTTCATCCACTTTACGGATTCCTTGAAATCCATTCGTCGCAGCTTGTTTACTTGCTTAGAATAATCATCATCAGACCAGGGGCCAGTGTCTATTCGTGCCGACTCTCCACCGCTTCCACGATGAGAAGTCTCACTATTCCTCTGCTTAGCATAATCTTCTTTGCTGTTGACACTTTGGGCGCTATGGACCGCAGCCTTGACTTTATCATCGTGGCTTACTAACAAAAACGCATCCTTCGGGTCATACCCCTTTTCCTCTATTAACTGCCTAGCAGCACTCGCATACTTCTGAAAATCATCACCAAATGTCTTTCTCATTTCTGACAATTGTTCAGTATACCGCGCCTGCTTGCTAAGCCGATCAAACTCTTTTCTAACCTGAGAAGAAACCTCCTCATTTGAATCATCTGCCTTGAACAATGAATTAACAAAATCATCGTCAAGCCTCATGTGTTGCCTGTCGTTAGCGACAACACTGTTGCTTCCATTAGTGGTGGCGGAAATAAGCTCATCCTTAGCCTTAGACTTTAGTTCGTCTGGAAGCTCTGAAAACTTAGCGCCGTCCTTAACCCACTTGTCCCAATCCATATCATACCTCGCGATGTATAGCTTCCCGTATTATACGCCTGCGCGCCTCGGGATTAGATTTCATTTGATTAAACACCCGCATATCCTCGTCTATATCTTTATCATCTATGCCGGTTTTTGGTTTATCCTCGTACATTGTCCTCTTGTCACAACCAGTCTCTACCTCAGTCATATCATGCTCTTTTAGCAGCGTTAAGTACTGAGCCCTGCTAGTGACGTGGTGTATCTGCGGCTTGAGCCCGCCCTTGCCGTCAGCAATAGGGGGCAGCAGCCACGGTGGGGTGTCAAACGGATAGCCCGAGGGCATGGAGTGTATGCTTGGTAGTGACATTATCTTATACAACTCGCACTTGCACAAATCACAATCCCAGGAACCGGCCTTGAGTTTATCGTAAGAACATATAACCTCAAATATCCAATCGCATCGTGGACATTCCAGCTCATATATTGGCACGATACCTCCTAGAAAACTGCTCACCAACGTACTTAATCATAGACCTCGTTGGCTTTTTCGGATGCGGTATAACATACTCAGTACCGCAGTCACACTTGCACTTCCACATTATGCCAAACTTTCGGTTGGTTGCCCAATTCGGCTTGCCAGTCGCCTCGTTTATCTCAAACGAGGCAGGGTTAATCGGCACCCAGGGTGAAAATGTGTGTCTATGAATCACTTTAATTAACTCCAGTTAGACGACGGCGGCTTATACGCCGCCGCCGCCCGCACCAGCCGCTCGCATGGCCGCGCCACCAACCGCTGTTGCAGTATTACCCTGTAATCCACCGCTGTCAACCCTTGAACCTAATGTTCTTCCCTGAGGCTCCGCAGGCCCCTGTATTTGCGGGGTTTGCTGGGGTGTTTGCTGGGGTCCAGCGCCCGCAGGCCCGCCCATTGGCCCAAGCTCAGGCCCGCCCGTGGGCGCTAGCACGCGACTGCCCCAATGATTAATACGTGCTACCATCCTAGCCAACTCTTTCTGGTCAAAGTGAGCAGCTAGCTCAGGATTACGCAAAACCCGCTCAATAGTCTGCAATTCTACCAGTCTATCCTCGAGTGGATCACCACGATTAACGTCTAGAACGTTAAGCTTGTAGTTTATCACACCACGCATGGTGTCCCGGTCAAAGTGGAACTTAACACCCTGCCGCTGTATCTCTATCGGGTCAGTAAGGTATCTTTGCATTAGAAACGTAACAGACAACATAGCCTTTCTGTACAATTCGTATATCTTATACCGTATTTCATTCCTTCTCTCGTTCATATAAGTCTGCTCCTGCTTAAACGCAGTCGCAGCCTTGCTGCTCTGACCAGACCCCATGACTGTAGACGATATGCCTGTGTTTTTTATAAACTGGTCGTCTACCCACCGTGAATACTGGACAACGGATACGGGAAACTGCGGCGGCACACTCTTATCCTGTATGGGCCTATTGCCAGAGTACCTAACCGGGCCGTTGTACTCTGGGTCACGCAGCTTATTCCAGTTTTCCTCGTCAAAATCTATACCATCTGGTATAAATAGCTTATGTGAGTGGTACACATTAACATGATTACGCAACCACTTCCTGTTCCAAGCCGCATCCTCTATATCATCCCACGCCTGCTCGATATATGACGGCCCCCATAGCCCAGGCGACTCGTCTGACGCCACTAATGCCACCCAGGGAAACACTTTAAGCGGGTTCGGTCGTGGTTCTTCCACCCAAACACCAGCTATTATGTCCATTGTGCCAACATGATGCACAAATGTGGGGTCGTCAGGGTCTTCGCGCACCCAAACCTCAGCGATAACAACGTTAGCAACAGAACTAGACACATCAAACGTGCTTATGAGCCTACCGCCAAGGAAAGATTTAGCCACATTCTCTGTGTCAGAGTTGCTATTGTAATAGACAACAACCTTTTCCTTGTTTATGTACCGCTCTGATTGCATAAACTTCTCTTTAGGCATAACAATCAGGTGTGCTATATACCTAGCATTGTCAACCGAGCGTATACCGCGCTCTGTAATAACATGCCTGGGGTCAACCCAGTCAACCCACGGTATATCAAGGCTAGTCCTCGGCGCAGGCAGCACGGACTGCACAGATGTTCCAGAAAAATCACCCTCAAGGCTGGGTATATTGTAGCTCTCAAGCTTTAATGCAGCAACAACCTCATCTGGAACCTCCTGCATGTCCTCACTCATGTGGTCAGCCGTCTCAAAGAAGTCGGCAGGCGTTTCGTTTATAGTATTCTCCTGATGAATGCCTATAGCTGGCATGCCTACCTTTAGCCACGCCATAGGCGACCACATATTAGTGTGGTGGCACTGACGCAAGCGTGTAATCATATCTGTACGGTCGCCAACCAAACCAACAATGTCTTCAATGTCGTTTGACCTATCATTTTCTTCGCCGCCACCAATAAATTCTGCATCAAGATGAGGAAGCCTATGAAGAAAATCCATAGAACCAAGGCCGCGAACCACTCTGCGAGCCCACGGAGCCCTTTCCCTATCAGGGTCCGTGCGGTCAAACATTGTTTGCGGTTGCAGCAACCTAAGACACTTCGACATCCTGGGATGAACATTACTTTTAAGCCACTCGAGGTCTACACGTATTCGTTCTGCCCATTTACTTGCATCAGCCATTGAAAACTCGTCCAAAAAGTTGTGAATAATTTTCAGCCTCGTCAACCAGGGCAACTTTACGCCTAGCTTTACGGACTGGCTTATCTTGACTGACTTTGTGCATGCGAGCCCTCATCGGATGAGAGCGCAGCATTTCCCACGCTAATGCAGCAGACATAACATAGTCATCACGTATCTTTTCTCCAGTTACGGATGATATGCCATACGCCGCCTCGTATCTACCCTTGTCAGTCTTAACAAAATCCTGTGCGTCCCACGAAAATCTAACATCATTCATAACCAATGCGCCGTCATGCATAGCAGTCTTGAACCTAATGACCAACGGCTCTCTCGATGATGATGTTTGTAAGAACCACATGGAGTCTGAGAATGTATCGTAGGACTTCCTGTCTAGTATCCTGTGGTAATTCTTACCGTAACCATATTCTAACCATGCTGACCTAACAGCCTTCCCAACATTGTTAAGCTCTCCTATGACATATGGTTTGTTGTCATAGTACTTACAGATTAAAGCCATTTGCTCTGCTATTACTTTTTCGTTCGCCCTGAACCTAGCTGCTGCAACTTGAGCACCGTCAGATAGCCGATGGACAGTGAGAACAGTATAATCTCCCCCTGGAATTCCGTCGGAGAAGTCGCCCGCGAGTATATACTCTTCTTCGTCCTTTGGAGTATGCCAGATATACCAGAGCCCGTGAGGCGTTTCAGATTTGACAAGGATAACTTTCTTTTCACCGGCATTCCTCAGCGTTAGCTTTAGCGCGCACTCATCATACTTCTTTTTCAGGATTCCTGCTCCGAAAAATGTAGCCTTGCTTGAAGTGCATGATTCTTCCCAGGTGATCGGGTACTCTCGGTGTACCAAGTCGGTATCTCCAAGAGATCGTATCCTACTACGCCTAAATCCAATTTGTCCAGGGCTAAGATTATGTCTTTCCGAGTACTCTTT
>Ga0098039_1000491_pt1 | contig 16647 bp, 21 predicted proteins | sample 6_EtaG_FD_75047 | JGI IMG/M metagenome (GOLD analysis project Ga0098039, IMG submission 75047) | Marine viral communities from the Subarctic Pacific Ocean - 6_ETSP_OMZ_AT15160 metaG | ecosystem: Environmental > Aquatic > Marine > Oceanic | place: Pacific Ocean | collected 2015-01-08 | reverse complement strand
TAGTAACCTGGTGAATGGCCTACCGCCCCGGCTGCCCATAATGCAACCCGACCCTGAGCCGCTGCCGGTTGATAATGTGGTTTATTTGAGTGACCTAAAATGAACGCCCGCCAGCAGCGCTTTGTTGAAGAATACTTGGTTGACCTTAACGCCACCCAGGCAGCTATACGCGCCGGGTACAGTGCTAAGACTGCCGATGTCAAGGGCAGCCAGCTATTAAGCTTAGTTAAGGTTAAGGATGCCGTGGCTGCCGGCATGGCTAAGATAAGCCATCATGTGCAGGTCACCGCTGAAGATGTGGTAGACGGCTTGCACAAGGAAGCCACCTACATGGGCGACGGCACAACCCACGGCGCCCGCGTATCAGCATGGAATATACTGGGTAAGCACACAGGTGTGGGTGCCGATGCACCGCAAGGCAACACCATAGTGCAGGTTGTGACCGGCCTGCCTAGCAACCCGATACTGAATGGCCAAGACAGTCAAGGTTGAAACGGGCTTTGTAGCCCGTGATCTACAGTTAGAAATATTCAAGCAGTTACAGCGCTGGAATGTGCTGGTTTGCCACAGGCGATTCGGCAAGACGGTGCTGTGCATTAATATCTTGGTTGATGCTGCCCTGCACTGTAAGCTCGAGCGGCCGCGCTACGCCTACTTCGCTCCGTTATTTCGCCAGGCCAAGCAGGCCGCCTGGGACTATCTGGTAGAATACACCCGCGCCATACCGGGCGTTGAAACGTATGTATCAGAGCTACGGGTAGACCTGCCCAACGGCGCCCGCATACAGCTATTTGGCAGCGATAACCCCGATGCGGTGCGGGGCATATACTTGGACGGCTGCGTGCTGGACGAATACGCCCAAATGCCGGCCCGGATGTTTGCGGAGGTGCTACGGCCCGCCTTAAGCGACCGCAAGGGCTGGACGGTGTTTATCGGTACGCCCGCCGGTAAGAATGCGTTTCATGACCTGTACCAACAGGCCATTGCTGATGACGACTGGTTTGCCACGATATACAAGGCCAGCGACACGGGCGTAGTTGATGCTGACGAACTGGCGATGGCCAAGCGCCATATGTCCACCGACCAGTACAATCAAGAATTTGAATGTTCATTCGAAAGTGCAATTCCTGGGGCCTATTATGGCGTATTGATGCGGGAAGCCCTGGACGCCGGCAGGATAACCAGCGTGCCGCATGACCCGGCCATGGGGGTGGAAACCTTCTGGGATCTGGGCATAGGCGACGCAACAGCCATATGGTTCTTGCAGCGCATCGGCGCCAATGAAATGCACGCCATTGATTATTATGAAAACAGCGGCGAGGGTATCGCGCATTATGTCAACGTGTTGCAGTCCAAGCGTGAGGAGCACCGCTACAATTACAAAACCCACGTATTGCCCCATGACGCTATGGCGCGGAGCTTGCAGACTGGCACGACGCTATCGGCAACCCTACAAGACCTTACTGGGATGGAGCCCGTAATCATTGAGCAAGCAAGTGTGGCTCATGGAATTGAAGCAGCCCGTAACCTCATACCCCGCACTTGGTTTGACGTGGAAAAATGCGAGCGTGGCCTTGAGTGCTTGCGACAGTACAAGCAGCACTGGGATGATAAGCGGCAGAGCTACACTAATAAGCCCTACCATGACTGGACAAGCCACGGGGCTGATGCCTTCCGCATGGCCGCCATGTACAAACCTCAAGATAGTTGGACCGGCTGGGACCGCCAGGTCGTCTGGCCCGATGTTGGAGCATATTAGTTAGATGGAAATAGCACACACAGACACCCGCACGCTGACCAACAATGCGGCCGTGCAGCGGCTATTTTTTGGCGCCAGCGCCCTAAAGGTCCTGGTCGGCGACCAGGAGCATGAAGGCCCGGCTGTTGTATACCGTGATGAGCAAAACTGCCTGGTCGTTGAATTCCCGGCGCCCAAGCCGCCCAAGGCTGTGGTGCGGGATAAGCCAGTCAAGGCTAAGGTTACCGACAAACGAGTGAATAAGGGGGTCTAGATGAGCTATGGCCAATATCTCGAGCTACGCAACGCCATTGATGCGCTAAACGCCCGCATGGATGCGCTGGTTGAATTTGCCCAGACGCAACCGCCGCCGCCACCGACGCCCAAGCGCAGCCGACCGGGCAGCAAAGATAATACTGAGGCAGTTAAGGCGCAGATAGGTGCCTGATAAGCACCCATTCAGTATTGTGCATGAAGACGATGCTCTTGGGCACGTGCCTGCTGACTTCGACGACATAGCCGGCGCCGAACAGGATGTAGCAGACCATATAACCCGGTGCGGGACGGTGCTATATACGGGCGACACCTACAACCCCACCGCACTGCATGAACTAAAACTGTACAACCCAGCCAGGGCGAAGCGGGAGCGGCAGGAATATTTATCCGCCCGCCAGCGCTCAGCCCCGCTGGCCGTAGCCACCAAACTGGAAGAAAAAAACAACACTCGTGAAACAATATGCCCAGGCGACCAGTTCGAAATAACCAAACCCGGCGACCCCCTACAAGGCGCGGTGTATAGTTGCCGCAGCTGGGAGCTGGTAAAGTGGTCGGGCTTGCCGATATGGGTCATAGTATTCCGCAAGGCAGGTGGCAGCCGTTTAAGCTACGCCAAGCCGGAATGGTGTGAATTAGTACGGACGCAATGACGCGCTACGCTGTGCTTGCGTGTGTCATAACAGCCGTTATATGTGCGGCCTTCATTTTAGCTATTTGGATTAAAAATGCCTGATGGGAATATGAACCGGCGCACCCGCGCTGAAAAGATGACGGAAGACGACCTGCGAAACATGGTCAGGCATCATATCCGATTGTCTAATGACTACCTGAGCGGAGAGGTAGCTGAAGAACGCACGCAGGCCTATAAGTCATATTATTCCGAACCCTACGGTAACGAAATAGAGGGCCGCAGCAGCTTTGTAGCCAGCGATGTGCAGGATACGGTTGAGAGCATGATGCCGGATTTTATGGAAATATTCGCCGGCAGCGACCAGCCGGTTGAATTCACCAGTAAGGGCGTTAAGCGGCTGCCTGGCGAACCTGACGAACAGTTCGACGCCAGGCAGCAGCAAAAGGAAGACGAAGCTGGGCAGCGCACGGCCCTTGCCACCCATGTGTGGAATCACGATAATGACGGATTCGGCATAACCTACGATTGGGTCAAAGATGCGTTATTGCTAAAGAACGGCTTTATCAGCATACAGTGGCGTGAAGACGACGAAATAGACACGCACTACTTTGAAAACGCCACCAGCCTGACGGTGCAGGAACTAGAAGCTGAAGACGGGGTGGAAATAACTGAATCCACCCCCAAGCCGGTGCCGGCCGGCGCAGAGCTGTATGTACCAGATGGCGTATTGTTTGACATCAAGGTTGAGCGAGGCGAAACACGCGGTCGTGTGGTTATCGAAAACATACCGCCTGAAAATATGCTTATCAGCCCCCGTGCTACAGGCTTTGACGACCAGCCCTTTATCGGCGCTAAATATGAAAAAATGGTATCGGAGCTGATAGAGGAAGGCTTTGACGAAGAGCTAGTCCGCGCCTTGCCAGCGCATGATGATGTATACTACGAGCGGGAGCGCCAGGCGCGGTTTAACAGAGAGGTTAGCTCACCGCAGCTTGCCAGCGTCAGCGACGACCTGACCCGGAAGGTCTGGATCTACTACACCTATTTCCATGTGGACTGGGACAACGACGGCCGCGCCGAATACAGGGAAGTTATAACGGCTGGCCCTGACCGCACTATTCTGGGCAACGAAGCTGTCGACGACCACCCCTTTGTGGACCTGACCCCCATCCGTATGCCGCATAAGGTGCTGGGGCGCAGCATAGCCGACCTGGTGACGCCCATACAGTATATACGCAGCACCATTACCCGGTCGTTGTTAGACAACACATATCTGATAAACAATGGCCGCGCCCTGATCAGCAGCAGAATAAATTTAGACGACTGGACAGCCAACAGGCCGGGCGGTGCCGTGCGGGTTGAGGGCGGCGGCCCGGTTAGTGAGAACTTCCAGCCCATTGTTACGCAGCCCCTGGCGGCTACCCTGTTGCCGGTCATGCAGCACTTTGACCAGGAAAAGGAGTCCAGGTCGGGCCAGACCAGATACAGCCAGGGCCTCGACGCCAACAGCCTGAACGATACGGCCGCCGGTATTAATATGATCATAGGCCAGGCCCAAAAACGCTCACTGCTGATCGCCCGGCTCTTTGCCGAGACAGGCTTTAAGAAGGCATTCCGCAAGATCGACACGCTGCTGCGGGCACATGCCGACCGCGCCCGCACCATTCGCATCCATGGTAAATACGTGGAGGTTGACCCCCGCCAGTGGACCGGCGACATGGACTGCACGATATCTGTAGGGCTGGGGCACGGCACGACACAGGAAAAAATACAGATGGCCCAGGCCAGAATGCAGGTCATGCAGAAAGGCTTGGAATTCCAGGGCGGTATAGAGGGGCCTTTTTACACGCCTGATGAGGTGCATCAGCATCTCGTTGACTTCTACAACGCCACCGGCAAAAAGAATGCTGAGAGCTATGTAAACGACCCGGCTAGCGCACCCATGCCGCAGCAGGACCAAGGCCCCAGCGAGGTGGAGGTACTGGCGCAGGTTGAGCAGCAGAAAACGCAAATGGAGGCCCAGAAAGCCGCACAGGAAGATGCCCGGAAGCGGGAAGAAATGGCGCTGGTCAACGAGCGGGAAATTAAAAAAATTATGCTCCAGCATGAGCGTGAGATGTTGAAGATCCAAGCGGACGGCCAATCCACCGCGGCCATGCTTGCGGCTAAGGCGGAGGAACAAACCACCAAGGCGCACGCTGACGCAGCCGGCAAGTTGGCTGATGTCGAACTAAAAGAGCGTGAATTAGAGCTGCAATCCCGCAAGCTGGAGCAGGACGGTATCACAGCTGCCGCAACCCATGACCTCAAATTGGCCATGGCTGAGGAAGACAGCGCCCACAAGGCGGCCGACCGGGAGCATAACGCCAATGAGGGCAGGGAAACCCGCCAATCCGCTAGGAAGGGTAAACGCCCACCGTCGTCAAATAAATGACGGCTTATATGTCATTCGCTGCCAGCAATTTTATTGCCGGATGAATAGGCTTCAGCGCCCTGCCTTAAACGGGCGCGAACATTGATCGACGGAGTAGCTATCGATGGCAACGCAATCAGAACCGGCCAAAGGCGGCTATGCTGCTGGAGGACTTAGCAACACTAAAGTGCCGATGATGTCGGAAAAGGCCAACCTGGTCACGTCCCGGCTTAACGCTGGCGGGGACACTAAATTTAAAGGAAACCGCGGCAGCTCTGGCAACACGTCCAAGGGCAAAGGCATGAACAAAAACGCCTATAAAAACGCCTACAAATAGCCGCTGGGGGGTTGCGCTATGGATAAGGCAAGCCGGGCAGAGCTCGAGCGTGAAAGCAGCCGTTTAACGGCAGAAACTACACGGGCAACCAGGGCTGCCCAGGTTACCGGGCACCCGTATTATGTAGCGGCGGTGAAGGCAGTCAGGGACAGTGCTGTGGCGGCGTTTATGTCGGCTGACCCTGCGGACACCAATGCCCTGCAAATGGCGCGGCTGCGGGTAGATGCTATGGAGCTGATGCTGACAGACCTGGAGCGGCACGTACAAACCGGTAAATTAGCCGAAAATCGGCTGGCCTATGTTAAGCAGTTGCTGGGCAGTGGGCGCTAAAATTGTCGCCAGCGTTGTTGCGCTGGGAATGATAGCTCTAATGATTATAGTTTTACCTTTCATAGCTATCGCGGTGGGGGTGCAGCGCCGTAGGGAGAAACGTAGATGAATGGCATTAAGGTAGCTTGGCGCAACGACGCAGACGAGCGCAAGACCGGGCTGGTGCTCACCGCCTACACCGATCAACACGACCAAATTATTGTGATCGTCAAAAGCGAAGATGGCGAAGTTATTAAAGTGGCAGCCGATAAGGTCTGCCCGTAAATTCACGACCCTCCCTGTTGAACCTGGCCCCCGGTGTAAAGCTGGGGGCACTTTTTTGGGAGGAGCATAACCTTTGACCAACCTAACGGAGTCAATACACTATGGCCGATACGGCACCCGCGGCAGCACCAGCAGCCGCACCAGCACCGACCAACCCGGCACCGGGAGTCGAGGCTACTGCCCCGATGAGGCAACCAGAAGCCCTGGCACGCATACGCCAGGCGATGACCCCTGAGCCAGCGCCACAACAGGCACCGGCAGAGGAAATCGCAGAGACCAACCACCAGGACGGACCAACCAGGATGGAGTCCTCCCAGGAGTCACACGCGGAAGGCGAAGGCCAACAGCCTGAGCCAACAGATGGGACGGAAGGTGAAAAGCCCGCCCCGGATGACAGCCCAGAAACTTCCGAGGAATCGGCTGGTGATGGTGTTGAAGTTCCCCAGACTGTGCAGGGGTTGGCCGAAATGCTCAATGTTGATGTTGGGGATTTGGTCGACCATTTGCAGATTGAAATTAAGGGAGACGACGGCACAGCCCAGACGATAACCCTAGCAGAAGCAATTCATGGGACCATGCGGACGGATGACTACACCCAAAAGACCCAACAGCTCGCAGAAGACCGGCGCCAGTTTGACGCCAATATTTTGCAGGCAACCCAGACTTTTCAAATGAAACAGCAACATACAGACGATCTTCTCGCCGTTCTACAGGCCCAGATTAATACCGGGCCGACAGATGAACAGTTGACGGAATTGCTGGATTACGACCCAGAGGAGCATTATCGACAGAAGGCTCTGCGGGATAACCAGCTCAAAGCCGTCGAAGGCGTAATTGCACACCAGCAGCAGGAGCGGCAGCAATCGTTGCTCCAGCAACAGCAGCTCGAGGCGCAGAACCGCCACGAGCAGCAACGGCTGTTTAGCAATTGGCTTCCCGAGGTCAAAGACGCCGCCAAACTGGGCGAATTTGAAACGGGTGTGCGCGAATACCTGACTAAAGATATACACCCCACCGGGACATACAGCTCGGATGAGGTTGACAATTTCTTTAACACGTATGATGCGCGGCAAGCGCTCATCCTGAAAGATGCCATGGCCTACCGTGCGCTCCAGAAGGGTGGCAAGGAGATGACTAGACGTTTGAAGGCCAAGACGCGAGTTTTGAAGCCGAACGCTGTGCCAGCCCGTGACCAGGGCAACCAAGGCGCTCGAATGAAAAGTCAGGAAAAACTGAGGCGCTACGGTAGTGGCGAGGGTAAGAAAAATGCCCTCGACTTCATCCGGGAGCGCCTTTAACCGCAACTGACTAATAGAGGAGCCTGACATGGCTTTACCTTCCGACACTTTCGCCACATACAGCGCGATTGGCAACCGCGAAGACCTGAGCGACATTATCTATAATGTTGACCCCATTGACGTGCCGGTTATCGCATCGATTCCCAGCACATCAGCATCCCACACGCTGCATGAATGGCAGACAGACGCTTATGCGGCTGCTGTTGCCACCAATGCGGTGCTCGAAGGCGACGATGCCACTACGGACGCCGCTACGGCTTCCAGCCGCCTGTCCAACACCTGCCAAATTTCTGACAAGGTTGCCCGAGTCACCGGCACCCAACGCGCCATGAATTCGGCAGGTCGTGAAGACGAGCTGGAATACCAGGTCTTTAAAAAGACCATGGAGCTCAGACGGGACATGGAAACGACCGTTTTGGCCCATGTAGCGGAAATTACCGGCGATTCCACGACAGCCCGCAAATTCGGCACGCTGGGCACATGGTTGACCAGCAATTTGTCGGAAGCCAGCGGAGCGACGACAAGCACCGGTGGCGGCAACAACGCCCGGACGGACGGCACCAACCGTGCGCTGACGGAAGCCATGGTCAAAACCGTGTTAAAAAGCTGTTTCGACAATGGTGGCGATCCTGACTGCATCGTGACCGGCAGCTTCAATAAGCAGGTCATCAGCGGTTTTGCCGGCAACGCCACCCGCGTGAAGACAGCGGAAGACCGCAAACTGATGGCGGCCATCGACATCTATGAATCAGATTTCGGTGACCTGCAAATTCTGCCCGACAGATTCGCCCGCCCGGCTTTGGGTGGCAGCGATACAACGGCGGACCTGTGGGTGCTGCAAAAGGATATGCTGGCCCTAGCGTATCTGCGGGCTGTCGGCATTGAGCCGCTTTCCAAGACCGGCGACAGCGACCGGCGTCAAGTGCTGGTTGAATACACCCTCGAGTGCCGAAATGAAAAGGCACACGGTGCGGTGTTGGATCTGAGCTACAGCTAACCGGCTTTAACCCTGGGGGGCCTTAGTGCCCCCCAATTTCTTCGGAGAAATTATCATGAAGAAAATGTGTTTAACATTTGCGGCATTTGCGCTGCTGGCTGGCGGGTTATTTTATAAACCCACCGCAGTCCAGGCGGCTGGGCAAAAGTCGGATATCCGTAACCCGGATTCGGGCACGGAGTGGGTACGAGGCGGCAGCGATAACGTGCAGGTCAGTCATAAGGTCGGTACAGTCATTCTCACCGTCAACCTGGAAGATGTCAGTACGGCCAGTACGGCTGCTGTAGCTATCCCAGTTACTGATGTACGTGTCAGCTACATACAGAGTGTCTTGTTGGGTACAATCACGACCAGCAACACCAACGTGCGATTTTGGAAGGCTAACAGTGACGGTGTTGTGCAGGGCGAAATCACTAACGCTCTGACCGGCATTATATTAACCGTGACCACAGCCGGAGCGAGCGATAAAACCGGCGATGTAGACACGTTCACGCCAACGGAATCGCCAGGATTTAACCATCTGGGCAAGGATGATGTTATTTTCATCCACACGAATGGCGCATCGACTACAAACTCGGATGCCACGATTACGATTACGCTTATACCCCGGTAAAATACTTTATACAGGGGCGGCTGCTTTTGCGGTCGTCCCCGTATTATTCGGCTGGGGGGTTGGTGATCCAAGCGCACTGCGCTGGATGTTTATCTATGCGGCCTGTGCCGTTTTAGTCCTGCTGTGCGCGTACCAGGTAGTTTTGGGCGCCAGGCCCAAGGTTGGCCAGCCTTTATTATGGCTGGCAGTTTTTTGTGCCTGGGCTGGACTGTCAATTAGCTGGTCTGGCGACTGGCGAGCTGGAGCGCTGGCCTGGCCTAATTACCTAGTAGCCTTTTTTATTTTTTGGGCTAGCATACACATAACCGCACCCCAGTTACATGCCATGGCAACGGTCGCATTGGCCGGCGTAGCCGGCATGGGGTTATACCGGCCAGAATGGTTCGGGGGGTTTGGCAATGAGAATTTCCAGGCTGAATATATAATCATCGTCCTGCCGCTTTTACTGGCAGGACGGGGGCACTGGCGCTATCTGTCGGCCATAGTGGCGGCGGGTGCGCTGTTTGTGCTATTTCGGGACACCAGCAGCAAGCTGCCCTATTTTGCTGGGCTTGGGCTGTACGTTATATGCGTAGGGTGGCTATTCACCAAGCGGCATTGGTTTTGGGCGCTGTTTACCACCCTTGTCCCGCTCAATATTGCGCTGTTTAGCGGCGTATTCGGTCAGGAGGATATGTACCGCAGCGTCGCGGTGCGCCTCGAGCTCTACATAAATACCGTGAACGCCTGGCTAACCAGCCCTATATGGGGGCATGGCCTTGGCGGGTTTAACTGGATCTATCCCAAATTCCAGGAAAGCCACTACGCCATATACCCGCAAAGCGAAACGGTGCTGACCCTGGCAACATTCTTTGCCGGCGCGGCCCATAACGAATATCTGCAAGTGCTCAATGATTTTGGGATGGTCGGGGCTTTGTTAGCCACGTTATTCCTGTTGAGCTTATTATTGAATAGTAACCCCAAGCCTGTCGGGCCTTTGCTGTCAATTTATATGCTGGGCTGGCTTAGCTTGATTGGGTTTCCTCTACAGAATCCGGCAACCGTTACTGTTGGGGCAGTGGTTGCTGGTGTGTTGGCAAGGGGGGCTTCCTTTAGGCTAGTGTGTGCAATCGCAACCCCCTTGCGACTATCGGCGGCGGCGGCCGCTTGTTTCCTTTCACTTGCAGCCGCCGCCGCCGTGCCTATCCTATACGAAGCAGAACGAGCCTATACGCTCACACGATTAACTATTGAAAAGAAGCCGTTGAAGGCCTTTGCTTCAAATATCCGGGCGCACCAGTTGGTGCCCTGGAATGCACAGTACCGGCGCCAGCTCATACTCACTTTGGGCAGGGTGCTTACTGTGCATGGTGACCGAGTGCAGTTAAGCGACAGCGCGGCGGATAAAGTGTACTGGGCCGGCCAGTCTACCAGCCCTTGGAATCCCAGCGTGCAGGCAAGTCATGTGCAGTACCTGCTAAACACCGGGCGGTGGAAAGAAAACCTGGCAGAAATAAACACCATCATGGCGGGGCTGAAGAGCACGGCACCGCACCAGGTTAGCATATGGATGGCCGACGCTTGGGTGGGCATATTTACCCGCGATGTTAAGCGGGTGCTAAACGCCCTAGACCGGGCCAGGCAACTACCGCGCAATGAATTCTACACGGCGCAGATTAAAAAGATCACATCCCTACTGGTTTATAAAAAGGTTGAACCAAAATGAAAACGCTACTTTTTTTAACCTCCCTCGTCATGGTGGCCTTTGGTGGTACAACCCGCGGAGCGCTGGCTCAAGGGGCGCACCCGCTTATTCTGACCACTGTTACGCCAGTGCAAAGCATGAACTTCAACAGCACCAGCCGGGCGATAACTGCACAATTTACGGCGCAGACTGATATTGTTAGGGTGTTATGTAGCCAGCATTGCCATGTGCAGATAGGTATCAGCGGCTCCAGCTTGCCGGCTGTCGCCACAGCTAGCGGCGTAACGGCCAGCAAGTATGTCCCGGCCAACATTGAAACCTTCATGAAGGTGCCCAGAAACGGCGTGCTGGCTGTTATTGCTGTCAGTACGGCGGGGACCATTTATGTCGAGGAAATGACCCGGTAATGGACGGGTTGTTATACGACTGGGACGGCACCATTGCCCGGCGGTTCCACAGGGATGGGGACCGCAACGTGGTGTCTGTTACCGGCGATGCGCAGCCGTTGATTGACGACAACAAAAAACGCTTTAATGGCGTGGAAGAATACCGGCCCAATATGGTCGGCAAGCATGTTGCCCGCATTCCGGTTACGGAGCTGGCCAACATACTGGGCAAAAACGGCATAACCATGCACCAATATATGCGGATGGCCAAGGCGGACCAGCGGGCCTTCCTGGCCAAACATATCGTAAACAACGCCGACTACCGGCATTTCCGCACAGCCCCAGGATATTTTTAGATGGCAGTAGGCATAACCCTAGACGCCAACGGCGCTTACATTTGGGATGACCCAGCAGCCCAAGCCGCCACCCCGTGGCCACTAGCCCCGGTTGCGCCTGTTGAGGCTGAAGCGGCAAGAGTAACCGAGGAAGTCACAAACGAGCCTTTGGCAGCCCAGGTAGAGGCACCTCCACTCGTTAAAGAGCCCGACTTAAGCAGCGGCATGATGCCAAGCCTTCCACACACTATTACCGATGCAGATATAGCAAGCCGCGGCCTTCCACACACTATTACCGATGCAGATATAGCAAGCCCCGGCATGATGCCAAGCCAGCCGAAAGAAGGGTTTATTGACTCCACATTCGACCGCGCTATTAGGTCATCACCGCACAGTGTAACGGCGTCTGTCCTAAACAATCCATATACTACGCCTAGCGAAAAATTAGGCGCTTCACTTTTTAGTTTATTAGGGCTGGGTGCTGGGTTTGCGAATCCGGCCCTGGCGGCGGCACAGCAGTTGGGTACGATCGCTAATTTCACCTCTGATCGTAACAGGACATCAGATCCTGGCGCTATGCCAGGCGCACCGCCTAATACCAGTGTATATACATATGGTCCTCGAGGCGGCCTGATGTCGGTCGGGGGTATATTCCCAGGTGGTCGGGCATTTGACATGGAGGGACATCTATTAGGGCCTGGGAATACGATAAGCCTGGGACCGGGCGGCACGTACACTGACAGGGCACGCAACAATGCTACCTGGACATTTCCGACTGGTGTGCAGGGTGCTAAAATGGGGGATATAAGGGGGCTAATGGACCCGACTTCGCCGCAAAAGGGTACAGAATACACCGGTCCCGGCAGTTTAGACGTGCCTGGTTCGCCTGAAGACGCCGCACTGGCGCAGTCTTGGGCTAATTTTGACCCAAACACCATGGGCACACCAGCGTCAATGATGGCCGGGTTTGGGCTCGGGAATTATATGGGCCGGCAGGGCGCCATTGCCCCAGGGTTCATGGGCAGCCACGGCGGCGTTGGGTTCCCGACTGGTCCTGCGGGTTTCATGGGGCAGCCCACATATACTCTGGCGGATTTTGCCTACGGGCCGTCTGCGAATCAGCTTGGATATGGGTATAATGAAATGGTTGCCGATTTGAACCAAGCTAACGCGGCTACCCCCGGCCAGCCATACACTATTACCGGTGCAGATATAGCAAGCCCCGGCCAGCCATATGAGGCGTTTGATCCCGCCCCTTACGACGCTATGTTTAATGATGCGGGACCCAGCGATGGTGGTAGTGTTGATAATGAGGGCGCTGCTGATGCTAGCGGCGGCTGGGGGTGGTGGTAGTGGCTATTACAACATTCGCAACCCTCAAAACCGCCATTGATAACTGGGGCCACTGGGGCGGCGTACATAGCAGCCGCATACCGGAATGGGTGCAGTTGTCTGAGGACTGGGTACAGCAAAATTTACGAGTGCGGGGCATGGAAACGCACGTACAATTGCCTATCCAGAAGTTTGTCGGCATCAGCGCGGCTAATGTAGGTGGCACAGCCAATGCCATAACCATCACAAATGACACGGCGACTGGCAGTTATGTGAAAGGCGAATCATATAAAATAACGGCGGAATTCGACAATACGTCAACCGTTACGGTCAATGTTGACGGTAAGGGCAACAAGGCGATTGAAAAAGCCGATTCCGCCGCCCTGGTCGCCGGCGACATAATTAAAAGCGGCGTCTACTATATCACATACAACGGGACCGAATTTATCATAGTGCCGGACGGCGGCTACCCGCTGCCAACCAATTACCTGCAATTCCGCAGGGTGTATATCCCAGGCGACCCAGTGCAGCAGATCCGCCCACTTAGCCCGGCAATGTTCTGGTCGAAGCGGTTAGGCGGCGTTGCCCGGCCCAAGCATTACACCATTGAAGGCGAATTTATTGTATTTGGACCGCACAGCCCTGATGCCAGCTATTTTGTGCAGGCGCATTTTTATAAGAAATTTGCAGCCCTGAGCGCGGACGGCGACACCAACTGGGTGCTGACCAATGCACGGGGGCTGTACCTGTATGGCGCCCTGGCGGAAGGGTATGCCTTCCTGGGCGATACGGCCAACGTGCTGAAGTACACCGGGATGCGGGATGCGCTGCTGACCCAAACCCATGAAGCAGACAAGCGCGACCGCTTCAGCGGCGATGCACTTGTTATGGAAACGGACGTACCCAGGGACTGATGCGAAAAATAGCGATAATTGGGCTGGGGGAGCCCAACCGCAAGGACGCCCCTTGGGATGATGCTGAATGGGAGCTATGGGGGCTGCCTTGGGACGATGAGGGGTATTTTAAATTCCAGGCCGCTTTCGACCTGCACGACTACTACCTGCACACCAAACCGGAAGCCGGGCTGCGCAAGGACTACACGGAAAGGCTATGCGAATTCCCCGGCCGCTTGTTTATGCAGAAAAACTACCCGGAGGTGCCCAACAGCCGCGCCTACCCATTGCAGGGCGTTATTAGCGCCATAGGTGCAGACTATTTTAACAGCGGTCCCAGTTATGCCATGGGTATGGCCATAGCCGCCCTGCCCGCTGAAATAGGGCTTTGGGGGCTGTATATGGCGAAGGGCACCGAATGGGCGGTGCAGCGGCCTAACATGGAATACCTGATAGGCATAGCAAGGGGGAAAGGCATAACGGTAACCATCCCTGACGACTCGCCCCTGTGCCAGTTTGATGGGGATGGCATACCGCTGGGTAGTATGTATCCTGAATACAAGGAAAGATATGGCTATTTGTAGGCACCAAAAAACCCCGCTTGTTAGGCGGGGCTGTTTGGGGTTTAAGGTTGGGGTTAGTGATCCCCAGCCGGTCCCATGCGGTAACCTTCAGAACTAACCAAGTAGTTCATGTTGTTGACATCTAATTCAACGGTCGGCTCCGTTGCTGTCATAAACCGGATGGATTCACAAATGGCGCTAACTGCCTCGCCCTTACACCAAACCGATATTGGGGCTTTCCAGTCTGTGGGATCACAAACCTTGTCAAAAGTGTTTCGAAGGGCCGTTTGTTCGGTGAGGGTCATTTGCTTAGCTCCTATTAAGCAGTTGCGATGTAAGTACCCTATAGCAAGCCCATACACCTGTCAATAATTATTTTACAAAGGCTATAATGTTTAATATCCCCGCAGATAGCCTAACGGCCCGGCTTATGCCATTGCAGCAAGCCCTGACGGCAGACGCCCTACCTGCGCCTATTATGGAATTTGGCCCCTACCTGCCCGACCTGGGCGAACTGGGGAATCCCGGCGTGACGGAAGCCCAAAATTGCATAGCCTATAAAGACCATTATGCGCCGTTTAAAAGCCTGTCAGCGGTTAGTGATGCCATGACGGCACGGGCGCAGGGTGGGACGGCCACCAGGGATAGCAGCGGCAACGTGTTTGTAGTGTTGGGCGATGCCAGCAAGTTATACAGCCTGATCAACACGGCTTTTACGGATGTCAGCCAGGCCGGCGGCTATACCGTGGCGGCTGACAGCACCTGGGAATTTGCCACATTTGGCAATGACCTTATTGCTACGCACATAGATGACCCCGTGCAGGTGCTGGACATGGCAACCGGCAACGTCTTTGCTGACCTAATTACCAGCAGCGACAAGCCCAAGGCAAGGCACGTTGATATTGTAAATGGCTTTGTAGTGCTAGGGAACACCAGCGACGACAGCGACGGGGCAAAACCCAATAGGGTTTGGTGGTCAGCCCTCGAGACACCGACCAACTTCACACCGGCCGCAGCCACCCTGGGGGGCTATCAAGACCTGCCCACCGGCGGGCATGTGCAGCGCATAGTCGGCGGCGAAAATTACGGGCTGGTGTTTAGCGACGACGAAATACGGCGAATGACATTTGTGGGCAGCCCCCGTATATTCACGTTTAGCATTATCGACAAAAAGCGCGGCACACCGATTCCTAATAGTATTGTCAGCTTTGGCCGCTTCACTGCCTTCCTGAGTGAAGAGGGATTCTTCATAACCGATGGCAACGAGTCCTTCCCGATCGGTGAAAACCAAGTGGACAATTTCTTCTGGGACCAGTTTTCCTTGAGCAACCGCAGCCGGGTTAGCGCGGCCGTGGACCCGGTGCGGAAACTTTTATTGTGGTCTTTCCCAGGCACGGGCAGCAGCGGCGGCAAACCTAACATTGCCCTAATTTGGAATTGGAAAGATAAGCGCTGGTCACATGCCGACTTCAGCCATGAAACATTAATACGCAGCCGGGACCAAGGCTATACGTTGGACACCCTGGATACGGTCGGAACCGATATTGATGACGCAAGTTTGTTCCCCTTTTCATTCGATAGCCCGGCCTGGCAGGGTGGTGATATTGTCCTGGGCGGCGTGGATACATCTCATAGATATGGCACATTCACCGGCACCACACTGGCCGCACAGATAGACACCGGGCGCTTCCAGCCTAACAGCGCGGGCCTAGCTGACCTGACCGGTATCAGCCCTATCGTAGAAGGGAGCACAGCGGTAACGGCGAAGATAGCGGCGGCACAGCAAGCGGGGGCTACATTCACCCTGGGCAGCGCGGTTGCCATGAATAGTTTCGGCAAGGCCAATTTCAGCAGCAACGGGCAATATTTCAAAGCTGCCACCATCATAGCGGCGGCGGAAACGGGCTGGAAAGCCAGGGGCGTGCGGGTACATGCCACTAGCGCCGGCGATCTGTAATGGCCGTAGCCAACCCCCGCGATAGCTTCCGCGACCCATCAGAAACCGGACCGGAAATAGATGATGACCGCACCCGCTTCCAGCGCAAGCAGGTTGAGCTCAACAGGCAGATAATCGAGGGCCGGGTGGGGTTTACCAGATCTGTAACCTTGGCGACCAGCAGCACGACCACAACGCTAACCGATGCCCGCATAGGCATAGACGCATTTTTAGCTTTTACCCCCACCAACGAAGCGGCCAGGGCTGAAGGCATACCGGCTGTAACAGCCAAGGGCACGGGCACTGCGACTTTGACCCATGTTAGCGCCGGCACGGTACGGGCTTACGAATATATTGTGTTAAGTGGAGGTTAGCATGGCGGGGATGTTACCACAAAGCCCGCCGGGTTTTTTTGATAGACTGGCAGCTAATTGGAAGCAGATTGACAGCCCGCTGGAGGTTGCTCGCAAGCTGGGGCTAAACGTACCCACCGGACGCCAGGCCGCCGCGGCCACAATGATGGTCCCAGAAATTATAGGACCGCAGGCTGACGTCAAGGGCATGGTATACGATGCTGGGCAGGTATGGCCACAGCTACAGCAGGGCAATTATGGCAATGCC
>Ga0098039_1000489_pt1 | contig 16674 bp, 12 predicted proteins | sample 6_EtaG_FD_75047 | JGI IMG/M metagenome (GOLD analysis project Ga0098039, IMG submission 75047) | Marine viral communities from the Subarctic Pacific Ocean - 6_ETSP_OMZ_AT15160 metaG | ecosystem: Environmental > Aquatic > Marine > Oceanic | place: Pacific Ocean | collected 2015-01-08 | reverse complement strand
TCTGAGTTCTTCGTTGATCCCACCATCTGTAAAGTTGGCCACAACGCCGGTTACTATGATCGGATCGTCATCGAACAGCATTTTAATGTCACTCCTACTCCGCTAGTAGATACTATCCTGCTGCACCGATTAGCGGAAGGGGAATACCCTCATGGCTTAGGATACATTGGCTCTGTCCTGACTGATGTACCCGCTTGGAAAGCAGACCATACAGCGACCACCGCTTCTCAAGATAAAGAACTTCATGACTACTGCATGACAGATGTCTGTGTGACGGCTCGGATAACCAAGCCCCTACTGAAAGGAGCTAACCTACGTAAGCAGAAGAGTCTCTATGAGGTAGACGCAAAGCTTCAAGACATGTGCGTTGGGATGCATCGGCTTGGTATGCGGATCGATGAGGGCAGACGTAAGGAACACCACGAGAAGCTAAAGGTAGAGGTAGAGAAGCATCGTCTTGTGCTAAAGACTTTGCTCGGAGATGAGGCTCCTAACCCCAACAGCCCCGCTCAAGTACAGCGGTTGCTGTTTGACAAGTGGTATCTACCCCCTCACTCCTACACAGATACTGGTGAGCCCAGTGCTAATGACGCTGCGCTGCGCTCTCTGATTACCAACCCCCTAGTGGACGACGAGCAGAAGGAAGTCATTAAAGCGTTGCGTGGGTACAGGAAAGCAGCCAAGCTAATCAATACCTACATCGCTAAGCTAGCCCCCGAGAACCTAGAGCTAGTCAGGGATGGTTACGTTTACCCTGACTACAATGTGACCGGGACTATCACGGGGAGGCTAAGCTCAAGCAACCCGAACTTTCAGAACATTCCTTACAAGCTTCGGGATATATTTATCCCCCCACCAGGATGTGTCTTTGTCGGAGCTGACTTCGATCAGCTTGAGCTACGCTTAGCTGCTGCACTAGCTGGGGCGACCCACTACTTAGATGCATTTGAGAGAAAAGAGATAGATCCCCACAATCTAACTGGACAAATGATGTTTGGTCAGGAGTTCTGGAAGGCGAGTGGGGCACCCCATAACAAGTTCGAGAAGGGAACAGGACCCTTTAAGAAGCTAAGAGATCTATCCAAGACCATCTGCTTTGCTTCTCTCTACGGTGCGGCTCCCCCTAAGGTCCATGAGATTCTGACGCAAGCAGAAGGGGATAACGGTGAGCTTCTATACGGTCACTACTCACTGCGTCAGGTCAGAGCCCTACACCATAAGTGGATGCAAGCTGCTCCCGAGTTCAGTGCTTGGTGGGCTGATGTAGTACGCGACTGCCGAAGGGATGGGTACGTAGAGGAAGCGGTCTTAGGCCGCAGACGTTACTTCGCAGATCTAACAGACTTCAATGCTATCGTGAACTTTGGTGTTCAAGCTGGAGGCTTTTCCATTGTAGCCTTTGGGATGTTGGATGTTCTCAAGCATCTACCCTTCCGCTTTAAGGAACGCACTGGATTAGTTAACCAGTTACACGATGCGGTTTTGTTTACAGTAAAAGAGCAGGATGCCGTTTGGGCCAGGGATGTCATCACTGCACACCTCACCCGTAGAGTACCGGAATTAGCCGTTACCTTTACAGCCGAGGCTCATATAGGAGAACGCTGGTCAACCGTTTAACCCCAGGAGAAAACATGTTGTACGTTAAAACCATTGAAACAAATATCAAACACCCAGGAGGAATTAAAGTAAACACCCTTACACCTAGAGTATTCTTAACAGGATCGAATGGTTCCGGTAAGACAGCTATCCTTAACGCACTTCAGCTTGCGCTGACAGGAGAAGCCCACGACTTAGGGATCAAGGACAAGGCTAAGACAAGTACGCTGCTTCGGCACCTACTACCTGAAGGGGAAGAAGAACTCTATGCAAGGGTAGAACTGGTGGCGATTGGGGTCACCTCCTCAGACCATGCGATTTATACCTTTGAGTGGGCGCTAGTCCCAGGGAAGAAGGCCAAGCGGTCCATACCTAAAGATGCACCGAAGCCCCGACTCCTTATCCCAGAGGTTGAGGCTGCTCTAAAGGGAACCAAGCAAACGATGCTTCGGTTTCTAACTAAGTACTTCGGGAGACAGGATATTCAGAGAGGACACAACGTCTTGTCTTGGAGCGCTGGGACCACCCTTCAAGGAGCCAAAGATCTCCCTTGGAGTAAGAGAATCCTCCTCACTGAAGCGGCTGCACGGAAGTCCATGAACCAGCATAAGGCAGGGGCTAAGGCTCTTCGGGTTGCACTTGAGCAGCTAGGTGGGTCTGAAGCTTCGGATGGTGCGGTGATAGCAAGTGCTATTGCTACTCTCACAGGGTTTCAGCTTGGGCATAAGCTCCCCATCTGTGGAGTATGCGGACAAGAAACTTCTATGAATGTCCTACAAGAGCGGCACGAGAAAGCGAAGTCAAAGGTAGGGGACGAGCCTGTTTCAAGTCGGATCTCTGCCCTGAAGTACGCTGCGGAACAGTCAGACCGTCAAGCTAAGAAGGCAGAAGAGCTAGTGAACTACTGCTTGAAAGCGATGGAGGCGGACATACAGTACAACCTAACAGGTATCCTGCGTGCTATTAACCACCGGACACCAGCCGAAGGGGGGGATGATCCCTTTGGACTCACCATTGAAAAGAGCAGTATCTACTTCACCTTTAACGGGGACCCTCTTGTTTCTGGTGCTGAGTCCACATGGCTGCTGGCTGCGGTAGCTTCAGGCATTATCAATCAGGATAACTCCTTTCATCTCATCACTACACCAGACCGAGCGTTCGATCATAGAGGGATAGCAGACTTCCTGAAAGCATTCGGTAGTGAGGCAGGACCTAACCAGATCTTTGTGCAGTGTCCCATCCAACCCAGGGGACGACTCTCAAGTAAATGGTGTAAGGTGGATATGGATGAACAGGGGGCGTAGATGGATTATTACGCAGAGGAGCCGGAACTCCCGTGGAAAATTCCCATACCAGATACGATTGAAGTTCTCTTTGAGAACCAATTAGCTGTGTATGAAGACCCTAAGCTAACCGCTATAGCTATTGAATTGATTCTCTATATCCTAGACTGGGACTATCATGTGGGGTTCGAACACTAGGGGCATCTTGCTTTTAGCTTGAATTATCGTTACATTTATCTGGCCGCGCAGAATAAACCGCAACCTGGGGTCGGTGATATATTCTCGTATGTCTGTTCTGCGCGGCTTCCCCAACTAGAGGTACGCATGTCTGAAGAAGAAAAAACTAAGCTCACCCTTGATTCTCTTAAGCAACCAAAGGTACTCATCGCAGCAGCGGTAGCCGCACTCGGGGGTATCGTGTACGCAGGTGACGGGTTCACTGTTGAGTTCTCTACCTGTGCGACAGAGGTTATTGAACTGGAGGCTGCTCCGGAAGAGGCGGCTGAGGCTGAGCCGGAAGAACCTGCTGAGGAATAGGGGAGCCTAGTATCTCTGCTACTTGTTGGATGTCGGCTACCCGTGTCCCAAACAAGGCCGCAAGGATAGCTAGGATAATGACAATCGTCTGTGGGTTCACTAAGCTTTTGATCCACTGTCGGTGGGCGATCTTCGCTTCCTCCTCAAGCTCTTCCCTACGGATGCGATAGTCCCTCGCATCCTTCTCGCGTTCTTCTAGAAGGTCCATCATACGTGTCTGTTGTGTGGATAGGATACCGTGCCTTTCCTCTGCCTTATCTGCGTGGTGGTCGAGGACTAATCCAATCTTTGAGACATCCAACTTTAGAGTAGACACATCACCCTCCAATGTTTGAATGCGTCTCCCGTGATGGTCGAGTCTATCCTCGATCTCCCCACTCATAGCTCGCTACCTTCTAGTAGAGTATACGTGAAATTGTCACCGAAGTGTGAGCAAGACCTCCCTACAATTGCTAATAGCTCAGCGAAGTCGTGGGGATTCGCCAATACCTGACACCCTGCGCTCCACCTTCCTACTTCATTGGAAGTGGTGGATGAGCTAGCTCGATGGATGTTAATCCCGTAAAGACCAGCAGAGGTATGCCCCTCCCAATCTAAGATCTCATCCTTATCATTGTCCCGCCATACATGGATGGGTTTGACCTGGACAATAGCGTTATAGCCTCGGTGTAAACCTAAAGCATAGGCTCCCCGGTACTGGCCCGGTACAACAATCGCAGTCCCATTTACATTGAGAGGGTTCTCCCGGTAGTAAAGACCAGGATCTGTAGTGCAAGGCCAACGCCGAAACGTCCAGTGCCCCCACTCATCACACCAAGTGCAAGTCATCCAATCGTTAAAGGTATTTGATGTAGGGTCGGAATGACGTACGCCTACCAGGTTAATCGACTCAGGCCGACAAAACCAAGCGTAGCTCTTCTTTACCATTGTTTCTTGGATGTTGTCTAGAGTAGGTAGGTTCATTCTGCATCCAGCTTCCCTGCTTCTTCGAGTCTATCATACACTCGTTGGACCAAGGGATGTAGCGTACTACGCGCCACTGCTTGTAGAAGGACTCCATCGATCGCCTCAAGGGGGAGACTCAGCCAAGGAGGAAGTCCATTCCATTTAAGAAATTTATCTGCTTCTTGCGCGAGCCCTTCGATGACTTCTCCCATCTTCTCCTTACCAGGGATGGTATCGGAAACAAGCTCTAGGATCAGGTCCTCCGCAAGGGGCTCAAGTACGTCTAGTTTGATCCCCAAGAAGGGACCCCGCCCCTCTTTAAGCTCGGCTCTCCGCTTCACGCGCAGGGCCTTTCTTTCGTCCTTGCTTAAGGACTGGCGCTCTTCTTTTGTTAGAAGCATTAAGCTACCCCACTAACAGTCCCAGACGCGGGATGTCAAAACCAATACCTAAAACCAGAGGCCCCGGAGGATTGGCCCCAGTAGCTGGGAGAGGGAATAGATTAGGGGGGAGTCCAGGTATGAGAGCCGGATCTATGTCATTAATAAACCACCCCCATTGTTTATTAAGACTAGCCGTTGAAGCCATATCCGGTGCTCCAAGCGTACCAAAGCCCTCTGACGCACCTATACTAGTACCTCCAATCCAGCCTGCCACATCTAGCCTATTATCGATTAAAAGTGCTAACCAATACATACCAGGAGCTAGTAGGATTGGAGCCGGGAAAGCTTGCGTTGCAGGTCCGGTAACTGCTACCGCAAAAGTAGGTGTCCCGTGGAGCAGTCGTCCTGGTACTCCATTTATATTCGCATAAATTCCATAAGTAAAGTCCACGGAACCTGTTGTTATAGCATCAACATCTAAACCCATTTCTGTATATTGCACTGGTCCTGCTGCCCATTGTTGGAACGGAACGAGGAAAAGCTTATGGTTGCCGAATGATGGCCGAATATCCATTCCCTGCACTGCATCATAGACTCCGAGTGTCGTCGAGTCATACCACCTGGCATCCATCATAGGTAAGCCGGGGTTGGGTGGCCAAGTCTGCATGTTCTCTCCTATAGCTGGACTTCAGACCAGACAGTAGCGAAGAAGTCAATAGGAAAAGGTCCCCCTGCTTGGTTTGAAACTAGCTCTACTAGTAGAGTTAGGTTCGCCAAAGTAGGTGCTTGAACAGGGTCTACTTCGTAATCCGAACCACCCGTTGCTGCGACATGATCATTGATCATAGCAGTAGTATCCGACCCGGTGACAGCCGCACCTAAGTTTGAATAATAAATCCATTCATCTGGGGGAACAGAGCCCGATGTGGGCCACCCAGCTAAGCCATGCCGATCGAACACCCACACATTCAGAGCCCCCGCCACAGAAGTGACATCCGCTCGGACACAGACACGTCGGATTTGTCCCCGAATCCCCAATAGACCGAGGGGGAGGGTAATATGCTGTGTGTCTCCACCAGCCGGGGAGGAAAACGAAAAGGACTCAACCTGATGTCTGATTACCCGTTTGTTGTAATAAGCCACAACGGCACCTCACTATAGTGCGTTGGTATTAGCAAACGAGATTGCACCGTTAATGGGATCTTTAACCAGAACATAGCCGATAATGCGGTCGAACCCGGTGCCTGTGGAGGGGGCGGTTAAGGTCCATCCCCCTGTGCCCCCGTCGTCAATATAAACTGGATCGTCTACATTACCTGAATCGGTATCAATTGGATTGCGTGCTGTGCCTGTAGCGATAATCCAGGGCGTACCTACACCATAACGTCCAGGTGGAATTGCATGACGGAGGAATAGGATACGACCAGCGATACCTTCCGCAGTACTGGCGTTAGCAGGTTCCACAACAGCTACGCCTCCCGCTACTCCACGGATCTGTACAGCGCAAAGGGTTGGATAAGTAGTAGAAGCATCTTGATTAAGAACCTTCTGCCCTTCCGTGTAGTTGAACGATCCACCAGGTTTGACCCATTTATTTTTAACACTAGGCACGAAAGCCTCCTTTACTTCTCAAGATATTCAGTGAGGCAACCTTCGTCTCCGATTGCTCCACTGCGGTTTGAATGGTCTATCTCATATTGAAACACGTCCATCGCATCTTCCTGCGACGGTTTTGTTTTCAACCATGATTTGATTGAAGAGATTGTTTTAGTAATCTCCTCAAGGTCTAACCCTTCAGGGACGAGAGCGGGAGCGGGAGCAGGAGCCGGGGTAGGTTTTGGTGTAGGCTTCTTTACGGCTGAAGCTCTTACATATCTACCGTTGACTAATGGCATATTGTCCTCTCTTCGAGGGGTCCGATGGATTCTTCATCCAAAGACCTTCCCTATCTTCAGGGGGGTTATTCATCTGTAAATGCGTCTCGGAAACGAACTCTGTCGTAATGTGCGGGTAGCTTAGCACGCTCAGCTTCTTCCTTCAAGAGTACTTGGCTCTTTATCATTTCCCATTTTAGCTGCTCACTGGGGTTGTAAGGGACCTTTCGGAAACCAGCAAGCCCCCCTAATAAAGATGCAATCCCTTTGAGCCATGACTCTCTAAAGTCGGGCCTTGCTACAATCCATGCATCCATATAAGCAGGGATCTGGGAACCAAAGAAAGGTACAAGACGGAAACCTTGAAGAGTCCAACTGTTCAATCGATACCGATTATCATTCTTTCCTGGCTCGACATTAACTCCCATAAGATTAAGTGTCGGGACACCTATCTTTTCAATGAGATAAGACTCCCCTAAATCTGCTGGTCGAGTACGCCAAGACTGACGATAGCCCCCAAGCTCCTGCTCTATAAAACCTTTGTACCAAGGTAGTAGCATTTCGACAAAAGGTTTCGCCATGAACTCAACACCCGCTAACCAGTTAGGAGCAAGGTCCCCTCGTGGAGTAATAAAGGGTGGTTCCTGTCCAATTCTTTCGGCAGCTTCATTTAGGAACTGAGCAGCGAGGATGGTAACCCCCTGTGCCATATACATATAGAACATCATCATCTCTGCGGAGGTTATGGGGGGACCTATAAACGCATGATGCGTAAGCCATTGACCACTAACGTCATGATATTCTAGTCGTCGGTCACCGGGTATAACCTCTTGGGCTTTCCACATTAGTCGATCTGTAGCATACCAAGGGGGTAAGCCCGCCAAGATAGCAGCGTATTGTTCATCTACTGAGTGGACGTAAGGATCTTCAGACTCTTGTTGGGTAAGAGGATTGATTGATCTTGCAAGCTGAAGCTGTTGCCGAATGCGTTGGAGCTTAGTCTCCCCCTTAAGCAGTTGGATTGGAGTTGCTTTTAACGATTCCCCCATGTGCCCCATATGTCTTCTGGACGCGAGACTAAACCATCTCCAAAAGGTCATGATTCGAGTTAGGAACTGGCGTTCAAACTCGGAGATCCCATGCTTCCAATCATAATAAGCATCAAAAGTTTTAGCTTGCGCTTCCTTAAATGACTTACCATCCAAGACATTATCAAGCCAGTGTGCTACCCGAGTACGTTGTTCCCCGTAAATCATCATACGAGTTATCGCCCGGTTCCACTCGCCATCTCCCCTCATCTTTCGTAAGAATTTATAAAAGGCCCCTTCGGTTCCTGTCACTGCCGAAACCTGAGTGGGGCTCAGGAGTCCTCTCTCCGCTTCGAATGTGCTTAGAATCCCGTCCTTTGCGGCTCGTTTACGCAGGTCCAGTACTCGATGAACCTCCCCATTGGACGCTCTAAGATAGGTTCGTGCAGCTTTTTCTGCGGGCATATTCCAAAAATCTTGTAGTCTTGGGTCAAAGATCCCCGCTGTTAGGGTCCCTAAACGATTCCCTTCTTTTGCTTTGAGGGTCATCGCATCTTGGAAAGCACGCCCTACGAATGGGATATTAAGAGGAAGGGCTTGTAGGCCGAGCTTAGTTGCTTTTGCAGGACCCTCGGTGATCCACATCTGACCGAAGTTCCCCACGGCTGTGTTCGTCCAGTGCCGGGGGTTAGGCGAATAGAGGCCAGTGACAACCGACCATCTCCATAAGCGTACAATCCCAGTTACCCCATTCCAGAGGATGTCAGGTATAAAAGGTAAGAGATCTTTAATAATATCTGCATCCCGTTTAAGATAGGCATTCTCCAGTTCTTTTTCAATATTACCCATGACGCCTTCAAACTTACCTATCAGATCAGTAGGAGCCCAAGCATCCATCCCCGAAGGATCATCTGCCATCTTGACAAGCACAGCCTGAATCCTTGCAGCTTTGTCCGTAGCTGCTGCCATTGTCTCCAAGTGGACAGGATAACCAATACGATTCAAGATACTAAAGGCTCTCGTTACGGCTTCCACCCCAGACTTTACGTCGGTAAAGTCACCACTGAGCAGACCAGAAATAAGATCTGCATCCTTATCAGATAGCTTGGGGCCAACCATCCTTGAGAAATCAGCTAAGGCTTCAGCTTGGATCTTCGCCTGCCCTGCTGCCAGGACAGCGATATGGTAAGCACGTACGTCCTCCTCTACTTTACTAAGCTTCAAATCATACATTTTACGCATACCTCTTTTGAGGCCTAGCATAAAGTCAGGGAAGCTGTCTGCTACATGGAGAAGTGCCCAAGCTTCTTGTTGGATGTCAGGGTACAATCTACCCAATTTGTACTCATCACGGGGCACCCAACTCCTAGCAATAGTGCGGAAGGCTACATTAGGTATTTCCTTAAATGCGGCTAGATCTAATTCTGGAACTTCCTTACGTAGAATTTTCAAGAAGCGAGCTTTAAGCACTTGTGTCCATGCCTGGGTCGCCCCTTCTTCTAGCTCCTCAGCCGTTAGCTTCTCTCCTTTGGCTGCTTTTTCTGCTAGGTACTTAGCCCGCACGCTCCCCCGAGTAATCCCTTCTTTTTCTAACGACGCAAGTGTACTAGTCTTGATCATTAGTCCCGTATCCCCTACGGATGTAGTGGTATACTCTATTTGTCCTTTATCATTAAGTACTACCTTTCCTTTTGTATCCCGAGCAATCTTTCGATAAGTCCAACGACTATCGTTAAACAGTCCAATGCGAATAGCATCCCAAGGATTGCGCCCCAGGTTAAGATATGTGGAACCTTGAGCCGTTCCTGTTCGTCCAATAGGGAGGGACTCCCCGTCCATATACCTAAGGATCAGGGCTATCGTTTGTTCTCTATTGTACCCATTAGCAGCCGCTACTTGGAGAATCGCCCCATCTACTTCTTCATTCCATCTACCTGCCATGTTATCTGCGATTCGGTACGCAGTTTCAACAGCTTCGCTTACATCAGGACCCATTAGGTCATTAAAGAACTTAGACCTATTGCTTAACCCCCTCTTGACCGTATCTAGGAGGCCCTGACGGAGATTTTTGGCTTGTCTAACTCTATCATGCGAGAGAGCTAAGGTAAGACCTACTTCTTCTTCCCAGACGAGAGATGCAGTATGACGTAAGCCAAGTTCCTGTTCTTGAAGGTGTATTTTATCTTTATTCCTTAGAGTTACTAGCTCTTCTGTGCTCTCAAATAGTTCATCAAAGGTAACCGCATCGTCAACGTAACGACGTGCGGGGTGGTCTTCCATCCCCAACCTCTCGGCTTGCGAACCTGGACCCCTTGAAACCTTGTCTAGCTTAGATTTTTTAATCATTTCATCGAGAGCCCGCTCACCATACCTGTCGGCTAAGACCTCTCGGAACTTTGCTGGCGAGACAACAACCCCTTCGGCATACCCTTCGGGTCCTATTTTGTGACTGACCTCTGCGGCTGTGACTGCGGAGGGTACATCGATCGGGTGTATGTTTAAACCTGGTAATTGTACCCGAGCATAGTCAGGAATTTCGGGGGCAACTGCATTGAGGGCTTCATGTACATTAAAACCTTTATTCCTCATGAGGCTTGAGATCTTGCTTCGGATAAGAGTAGGAAGCTGGTAGTACCAAAGCCTCCAAGAGTCAGGGTCCAACTTTAGACTAGCGGTAATCAACCCGTTCTGAACTCCGAGGGAATCTCTAAGTGCTTGCGCACCTTCATCCCATATGCCCTTAGCAGTCCTAGCGGCTTGTTGTTGTGCTTTAATCTCCCTTGCTGTATTAGCTAATTGCTCTTGAGCCTCGGTGCGTGTCTTTAGCCCCAATGACTTTCGCTTAGCGTTCAATGCTGACCGGCGAGAGCGGGCTCCCGCTGCCAATCCTTGAGCCATCTTAAGGGAGCGTTTCACACGCATCGTTGCTGCTTTCTTTGCTAACTGATTAAGCTCAATTGTATGCTCATCCAGTTTCTCCCCTATCTTCCGGTACTTTGCGGGCATATGTGTATTAGGCTTAAGTCCGAGCTTGATAAGTGCGGCATCTCTATTGGTTCGAGCTTCTTGCACTCGTGCATAAATAGCTTTACGACGTGCGTTCTTAGCCGCAGCGGGAGAGCCCACTCGCAAAAGGGTTTTAACTCCACCCTCCTCAAGGGGCTTAAGGTTGGCGATAAGGTCTTCATACTCACCCCACCTACCTCGTAGACGAGCTTCTGCGGCTTTACTTAATCGTTGTTCAGCGGTGTTTTTAATCCCTTTGAGGTTAGAGATTTGAACCTCAAGCGCATCAATAGCCCCTTTAGCTTCAACCCCAGCTAGGACCTTAGTAGGTTTCTTTGTGAGTAGCTTCTCCAGGCGTCTTTTTTCTACAAGGAGATCTTTGTACTGTTTAGGGAGCCTCCCCCCAGGTTCCGAAAGATAAAGCTTCCATAGATTCTTCTCTGCAACTGAGCCGACTTTTACCCGAGCCTTTCCGGCTCTCTTTAGCGATGCCCGTCTAAGATCATTTACTTTTAGAAGTTCTTCTATCTTCCCTGTTACCTCTGTATGTTTGGCCTTATCTCGTGCAAACTTCTCTGTAGCTTTGACCCCTTTCGCTGCTCCAGTACCCTGTACTGCTGCTAGCTTAGTCTCAAGCCGAGTGATCTCTTCCTCAAGGTTAATGATTTTTTCACTAAGTTCGAACTCCTCTTGGCCGACCTTTTCTACACCACCCCTTTTCCCTATGACTTCGGCTGCTTCTTCTTTCCACTCATCCACTGCTTCCTTAGCAACAGCGTCATACTGTTTTTCAATCGCCCAGACATCTCCCCAGGTTGAATGCTCCCCGTTCGTCCCCACTGCTCCTGTGCGTGTGTTTAATGCATCGGCCCACTTATCTTGGAGAGCCTTTATCGTTTTAATCTCTTTAGGAATGTCTCTTAGATCCTTAGACGAGGCCCCAGCAGCAGCCTCCACCTTCTTCGCGGCTTTAAGGGATTCTTTTTCAAGAGCAATTAGGTTCGCGGCTAGGTTTTCTTGCACTTCGATTATCTGCTCTTCTGCCTGCAAAAGCCTAAGATGAGCCTCATCTTGTTCTATCTTTGAAAGACTCTTCTGTGCCTCCCGATAGTCCTTTTGTGCTTTTATTAAATTAGCGTCCGCCCGATCAATCTCTTTCTTTACACCGCTTACAATATCTACGGGCTGAATACCAAGCCTCGCAGCCATATATTCCCTTATCACGACTTGAGCATCCGAGTAATCAGTCTTCCAACTCTGCCCAAGAACCTTGGAAGGGGCATTTAACGCTGCGTCTTTTTCCTTAATCGTCTTATCAGAGGCGATTAATTCATCTAACTTTTCCATGTGGTTGAGATTTATTCTCCACCCTTTCCCCTTTATAAGCGGACCCGCTATCTCTCCTAATAATCTTAGCTTAGTAGAGAGCAAGTCAGGTTCACGCATCATGATAGGAATGCCTATAAACGCACCGAAAAGCTGTTCCCCTTTCCAAGTTTTAGGTAATAGTTTGGGGCCAAGGTGCTCAATAGCAGCAAATTCTTTCGGAAGATAGATTGACTCTAGGAACTTACGCGGAGTCGCCCCTACATCCTGAAACCTAAAGGGCATATCCCACTGACCCGTTGTGAGTTCTTCGTAATGCTCCTTAGAACCCCAGTGATCCCATAAGGACTGAGCCGCTGCGGCAGGCGAGATCTTCCCTCCGTCTTCTCCCTTTGGGGGTTCCCAACCAGTAAGCCAAGATCCTACTGTAGTAGAGCCTGCTGTCCTTAAATACTCCCCTACCCAACCGCTAGAAACATTATAGGGCGTGGTCCCTACATATAGATCTCCTGCCCCAGCAGCCCCGTAAGCGCCTAATCCAAGTGTTGTCAGCGCGGGTCCCCCGAATTTCATTGCCTGGTCTACAGTTAGAGCGGGGGCTCCAGGGGCAAATGGGGACTCCGCGTCGGCCTTAAACACTTCGGCCAGTATTTCCGCTGATGTCTTATCCGCATGATACCAACCGACAGCAGAACGACTATCCCTATTGCGGAGAAAGCTCTCGGCCAATTTCTTCGCCTCATAAACAGATCTGCTCATGATTTCAATTCGCTTCTCCGTATCTGCCATAAAGGCTTGCCCAGCTTGCTTCGGAGTAAGGTTATCTTCTTCCTTCATTCGTTGGATTTCTTTTTCTATATAATCTCGGTTAAGTCTTCGAGTGAAGATTTGTACGTGTGCATCAAGGTCAATCCCCCAACCTCGGTTCTTCTCCCGTAGCAATTGGATATTGATTTTCTTCTTCGGGATATTAATTCCTTGATCCCCTACCTTAAATCCCATCGTTTTGTGCATCCGATCCAAATCTGCATATGTCTGAGCAGAGGCGAGCTTCTGGATGTCCTCCTCGAAAAGAGGTTCAAAGCCCTCTATGTCGGCATTGATGAGTACTTCTTGGGCAGATGGAGTGGGGTCTGTTCGCACAACCTGAATTAGACGCTCCTTTTCAGCTTCATCTCGGGGCACTTCTACAGAAATATCCTCACTTTTAGCCTTTCCTAGCATCCTTGCGGTTCCGTAAATAGGAACCATATCTGTTGTATCGAATGGCTTTCGGTTCTTAATTGCTAATTGCTGTCTTCGTCGTAATTCCTTCCACACTGGGGCGACATACTCAAGCGGGATTTTATTAATTTCATCTTTTGAAACCCAGCGTTGGAGATCCCGTCGAAGGATCTGGAGTGCAGCAGGGGTGACTAGTAGCGGGTCAAAGTCCTCAAACTCACTTCTCGCCCCGACTTTCTTCAGTTTCTCTTCGGCTTCCGTCATGAGCGCCCGAGCATCCGGTGCGTCAGGAATTAACTCTTTCACCCAGTACGGAGGAGAATCGTCCGATGGTTTGCTTCCTCCTGCCTTCATCACGTCGGAAACGGCAAACCCCTCCTTACCAGTAAAGTGCCCAGCAACCCGTTCGGGGATAGTTAGCCTCTCTCCATAGTTTTGTACAAAAAGAGCAGGTCGGTACTGGTTCCCTGGATCAAAATCCGGTGGGGGTTTGTTGCCGTCTAAACCGAGGTATCCCGGTATATAAGGAGCTGGGCCGAGTATTTTTTTTGTTGCGCGTTCAAAGGTAGATTTCCCAGGAGCCGTTGCGCGAGAAGGTTGCGCGCCCCCCTGAGCGGCTTCCATGCGGTTGAAGAATCCCTCCAAGGTCAGGTCCTCACCTAACCCTTCGGGATCTTCCTTATAGCCATGCTTTACTAAGCCCTGGATAAAGTCTTCTTGTTGCCTAATGAGATCGGTTTCCCTTTCCTCGGGGAGACGCAATTCTGGAATGTCTTCTTCCTTCTCCTCTTCTACTTGACGGGACTCACGGGCTTCGCGGGCTTCGCGTTCCTTTGTATGCTCTGCCCACCAAGAAGGGGGTTCTTCGGCGTCGGGATAGGCTACCCTCCAACTCTCATCTGAAGTAGGTTCCGGCATTACTCATCCTTATCCCACGATGATTTTATCTCGTACTTAGTGCCTTTTGCTAACTCTTTTAGTTTCTGTTGTAATTCATCCCCACCTAATCTACCTAAAGGATCTTCACTTGAATCGGGTGCTTCGGGAACAGTAGGCGGATTCCCCCCTTGAATCAAATCAGCCCCTGGGGACCTCATCAATTCTACTTCTTGGCCAGCCATTTCCTTGATCCATTTATTATCTCTAAGCAGATCTGTAATAGCATCCGTAGAAGTTGTTTTCCCCGGAACATCGAATCCTAGCTGCTCAAGCTCTTCAGTATTAGCCGCTTCAGCCTCTTTCGAAATAGCTAAATCCTTCTTCTCTTCAACATCCGCTAGATTCTCCCCACCGTCTACCTGTTCCTTTAGGAGAGTCGCATCTCTTTTCTTCCCGCTTACAAGGGATGTTTCATCCCGCCCTAGCTGCAAGCCCATCCTGCGGTTGCGTAAAATAAGCTGTACCGTATCGCGTTTGCTTAAGTTATATCCTTTTCCGTTTAATTCTTGCCGGATAGCATCGACCGCCTCAGAATCTTCCATTAGCTTAAAGGCTTCTTGAATTGGTCGGGAGCCCAATGCATTTTTATACATAAGCTCAAGAGCCTCAATCTGTCTGATCTGCTTCATGCGCTCATCAGAGATAGTGTCCCCGTCTCCGAGCCCCAACATCTCTTCGTTTATCGTCTTAAAAAAGGGTGAGAGTTCTTCTTCCGAAGCCCCTTCTTCGCCGCTGCGGTTGACTGCCTTTAAAGCTCCTCCTATCGCCTTGATCATCTTTTCACTGACCCCCCCTGCGATGAAAGAGTCTTCCCCTGCTTGTAGCTCGTCTTCTATTTCTTTATCAATAGTTGCGTGTCTTCTTGCGGCCTCGGCTGCGTTTGTGGCATCCTTGTTTAACTGAGTATCCAGTGCAGCTAGCATTGTGGCTTCTGCCGCATCCTTCCCTGCTGCTATTTGCATATCGTCTCGAAGAGATTGCCTAACTTCACTTGGGTCAGCCCCTTGGGCTCGGGCTGCTTCTTCCAGAATAGCTTGTAAATCTCCGGGTTGTGTAGCCTTTCCAAACGCCTTTTTAAGCCCATCCCAAAATCTATATCGATTCCATACGGCTTTTTCCTTAAGCCCCACTTCCCACGATCCTCTAGGGATCAGCGCGTCAGTAACAGCGTTTTCAATTCTAAATAATGTCTTATGATCCTGGTTTTTATCACGGGTAAAGAACATATTTTTCTTCGAGTCCTCAAGAAATTGTGCTTGTTTGTAATGCGCGAGCCCTCTTTGGTTATTAGCATCAGTCACGTTACCTGCAACTGCTGTAGTAACCCGCCCTATAGCATTCAGAAGCGCTGCTTGTTGGGTTGCGCGATCTTTATGTATAGATGCAGCAAGGTTTTGCTTAAACTGTCGCGCACCCTCGATTTCTTTTAGTAGGGCACTCTTCTCTTCTCTAAGTCCCTGAAGTGTAGCCGCCCGCTCCGTACTAGAACTTCCGATTTTAGGCGTTAGGTGAGAAAGATCTCCTATCTTCTGTCCCTGTAGTTTGCGCCCAGTGGCTGTAAGAAGCTTTGCAATAATCGAAAGTCCGCGCTGAGTCCCTACGTACTTCTTAAGCTTAGCTAACCTCTCCGCTTGGGAACCTAGTGAGTAATCCATTTTAGCGAGTTCTTCTGAGGCAGCTTTCCGCTCTGCGGGGCTTCGATCAAGATCATTAGCGATTTGTTTAAGTTCGGTCCGGTAAACAGTATCTCTTTGATACCCTTTCGTTCCCTGCAAGTCCGCCACTGATCTCTTTCTATACGATGTAGCCATTGTCTATCCCCTTTCTAGGCCTTTCCTTCCTGCTTAAGGGCCCACTTTGAGTCGTCCCAATCCTTACCAATGTACTTTTCAACTACGCCTCCCAATGCCTCTACCCCCGAACCCGCTAACTCAGCCGCCAGTCCCGCCAACGCGGCATTGGGGTCTTCTTGGTATCCGAGCATAAACGAAGTAGTCAGCTTTTCAAGTTTCATCGCATCTTGTGCTTTCTTCGCCTTGTTCGCGATCCACCCATCTCGGTCTAACTTGGCAGCTATCTCCGCAGCATTCTCCCCTACATCCTTTTGTGACCTGCGGGCTTGGCGCTTGGCTTGTGCGTAAGGCATACCGGCATTTAGGTTCTGCTGGATTTCTTGCTCAAGCGAACTTGCCTCCTGCTGCTGCGCAGCGGCTAGGCCCCCTTCCGTCAACTGTCGTAGTTCAGCAGCTTCGTAGCCCCCTCCTCCAGCTAGTTGGTCCGCTCGCATTGACTTAATATCGGCAGCACGCTCCATAGCGAATTCGGTCGCTAACTTATTAAGATCGTCTGCCCGGTTTGGTGCCTTCTTATCGAGGAACCTATCAAGTTGCTTTGTTTTCCCCCTATCTTGAAGCCTCTTGGCTTTCTTAAGTTGGGAGCCTGTTAGGTTCTCTGATCCTTCTCCGGTGTAAAATTTCTCTTCAAGGGGGACATCCGGATCATTGTATTTTGTTAAGCCCATCTTAGCCTCCTG
>Ga0098039_1000488_pt1 | contig 16683 bp, 17 predicted proteins | sample 6_EtaG_FD_75047 | JGI IMG/M metagenome (GOLD analysis project Ga0098039, IMG submission 75047) | Marine viral communities from the Subarctic Pacific Ocean - 6_ETSP_OMZ_AT15160 metaG | ecosystem: Environmental > Aquatic > Marine > Oceanic | place: Pacific Ocean | collected 2015-01-08 | reverse complement strand
CATGACGATCTTATTTCCCGCAAGCAGCTCTAGCGTTGCGTTTCCAAGCACAGGCACGCTCGTGACCAGTTCGACTGTCTGGTTTGCCTCATCGTTATTCCCTGAGCGCCCGGCAGTATCAGACCCCAATGTCACAGTGGCAGTTGTTGCGGCCCCAGTTGTGTTTCCAAGCATAAGCCCGAGAACAACGGTGGTCGTACTAGCGGCAACAGTATAAATGACATCTAGACCTGTTACATTCGCCTTTGTGACGAGTTTGAAGGTGTTAGGCATGATTCTTCCTCGCTCTTATCCCAAGGCAATTGATAATGATGTAGCAACTTCCTCGGCATCTGCCTCTGCCGCACTAGCCGCCGCAGCAGCCGCTGAGTTAGCTGCTGCGGTTGCCGAATTAGCTGCCTCAGTAGCACTAGTGGATGCATTCGATGCTTGTGTAGAAGCAGTAGAAGCACTAGCTGCTGCGTTAGTTTCGGCAGTTTCGGCATTCGTTTCTGCTGTCTCAGCATTAGTCTCAGCGGTTTCGGCATTTGTCTCAGCGGTTTCAGCAGCCGTTTCAGAAGCGGCAGCAGCCGTCGCTGAATTACCTGCGTTTGTTTCGCTAGTAGAGGCAGCAGCCGCACTGGCAGCAGCAGCGGCCTTATCGGCTGTCGTTGTTATTACATCGGCTGCAGTAGCTGCTACATCGGCTGCAGTAGCTGTTACTTCATCACTCAGATCAATTAGCGTAATGATGTTACCATCAGCAACTCCAGTATCGTAACTAGTAGTAGATGTATGATTAGCAATAACGATACCAATAGCAGCACCTGTATCAATTCCATCTACTACAAAGTCATTGACAGTATAATCAGTGGCATCCGTCCAAATACCTTTATTGGAGAATGTAACTGTAAATGATTGCCAGAATGATGTATTCGAGGCTCGTTCAGTCGCAAACGTTCCACTTGCAGCCGTAGTATGAGCTACTAGAACTTCCCAGATCGTTCCTAGATCGGGATCGACATATCGCTGTCCGACAGTAACCGCTAGTGAGTTCTGCCAAACCCCTTGAATACTGGACGACGGAATGAAGTTCGCCAAAATGGCGTCAATCATCTTCCAGTTATCATGGTTCTTTGAACTCCAGGGAGTCTTATCGAAGTCGATAAGCTCGAAGTTGTATGTCGGAGTAGTAGCCATGATGACCTCTAAACGTCGATCTCAGCCCCAACGAACTGCATGTTCATTGCTAGTGCCGTTGTTCCTGCAATCGTGTACGTCACAGTGTCCGCAGCGGACAGGAAGTATTCCACTGGAGCAGGGGCAGCAGTAGTATCACCATCAACACCAGTTGACTGAGCTGCCAATGGGCCTTCTTTTATAGCATTGGGACTAGAGAACAAGAAGTTGCTGGCAGTGATATTTGCATGAACCATCACATCGATACCATTGACTGTGATAGTCAAGTCCGTAGTACCATCTCCGGCACCTTGGATTTCATAGAACAAGCGTCCTTTCGCTGCCTTACTAGAAGGCACCGTATAGACAGTAGTCGTAGCGGCGGTTGTGGTGGTAGCTTCACCCAGTACGCCAATCTTGTCTGCCATGCTAACCTCCTATTGGTCTGACAGGTCGAAACTGAGCGCACCGTATGCAAGCTGCCCTGGAACACCTTGTTTGGCTTGGATAGCAGTGATCTCGTACTTGATAACGAGCATCTGCGCTCTGAACTCGGACTTACTGACTTTCACGTTGTCAGCAGGGAAGGTTTCATCTACTGCGGAAGCCATTATGCTCTCCTAATCGAACCAGTTTGATGAGCTAACGAAATAGAGATGAACTTCAGTGGATCGATTCCATCTCCAACTATGCGTAGTTTCTGTATCTTGTACTTCGACGGCCATGCGTACAAAGTCTCTAAACGAGTGGGACGACTGCCTCCAAAGTCATTGCCAAAGCCAGCAGCACCAAAGCCAGGAGCGTCACCACCAATGAACTCCATTTCGAGGGTCGGATCGAGCTGTTTCACATCCCACCCAAGATCATCATCGAATACGAAACCGTCTAGGAACGCTTCACCGAGGAATGATCTATCCTCGAAGATGTTGTCGATGAACATCTGGCAGGTAAACCGCTGATTTCCTTCAGTGTCAAAGTTGATGTAGCGGGAGTTCTTGGTGTTAAACCTACGTCCAGCATCGCTCCATGGGAGTTCCCACTCAAAGGGAATGGAGACTCCGCTATCGGAGATGTCTGCGACTGGGTTGAATCCTGTGTTGTCTGTGAAGACGGTATCGTCATCAAACATCTCCTGGTCACCGATGAAGTCACGATTGAACGTGAACGTCTTAGTAGCTGGCTTCTCATTGACGCGACCAAGCTGATATACTTGAGTTCCTACACAGAGGAAGATGTTCTTCAATGCTGAACGACACCCACAACGGAACTTCCAGTTACCAAACTCCTGCCACGCCTCGATCTTCAAAGGCTTGACCTTCTTCAACACGAACCCGCGATACTCAGTGATAATCTCCTCACTAGGACTGTCAGGAATGAACAGCATGTAATGGGCGGCAACGGAGTCATAGACTGCGAAGGTACGTTCCTCCAATGCTGCCGTTGTATTCAATTTGCTGAGTTGAGACTGTATCTCAGGATCGATAAAGTGAGACAGCTTCTCAGGACGGACAGCACCAGTAAATAGTGCGCGAGAGATAGACGCTACGCCGTTCAAGTCGGTGAACATCATGTCCTCACCGATAGTCTCAATCGTCCTATGCGACAATGCTCCTACGTTCTCAATAGCATCGTCGAACACAGGAGTGTGGTCGCTACCATCGAAGGTTCCAAGCGTCCCAGGGAGTACAACGTTCTCAAAGAATACAGCGATCTTGTCACGAAACGCCCCTAGTCCCGTTATTGCTTGAGAACCAGAAGGAACCCGGCTGCCAAGATCGATACTGACGGCATCATTAGGAGCAGAATTACCCACCCAAGTTCCAGATGTGTCAGTGTTACTAATGTGAACCCTGTCAACGTTGTTAGGATCACCGGACATGACCACATAGCGATTATGTGCCGTGACGTACTTGCAGATAGGTGTGAAGGTGTTATGTAGATCGGCTAAGTCTTGTAGATATGTGGCGATCATGCCAGAACTAACCAGCAGTGGCTTATTAATGCCATTGCATATGATTAGCTCTCCATTAAACTCAGCGAATGAAACGAATGTAGTCTTATCAGACCATCCAGAGGGCGCTCCAGGCAAGTCTTCTGCCCAATCATCTGAGAAGATCTCAGAGACAACGCCAATACCATCAATCCTGACTACCTTACCGTTCTTTCCAACGGCAACGAGGTTACTGTTGAAATACGTAATGTTAACGATCTCATCCAAGATAGCAGAAGTCTCAGCGAACAACTTGGTTCCTGGGCGTATCTCCACCGCTCCGTCACGACTCCTATGGACATTCTTGAATACCTTGCTGAACTTAGTGGACAGGTTCAGGTCGTTATCGACTACATTCCAACCACCAGAGAAGTCACGTAAGGTTCCGTCCGCCAGGACTGCCTGACGGTTGATCTTTCGATCTTTAGGGAAGAGGAATGTATCAGCCATTAGAAGGGTGTGTCTATTGGAGAAGACGCAGCTTCGATCTCACGAATACGATTGAACATTGCCGTCAAGAACTCTCCCTGCGTCTTTACTGATTGACGTATGCCTTGAATCTCTTCTGGACTTACACCTAATCGTGTTAGTTCCTTCTTTAAACGAATAGGATTCATGTGACCCTTATAGGCTCCTATCGTAGGATCAAAGGCATCTCCTGAAGCGGCTACTTGGTCTCCACGGGCTAATCTAGCTTCTACTTCTGCTCCTGTTTGAGCTGCCTTCACTTCCCTACTAGGTAGAGGTATCGATTCTGACTGTTGTCCCAACACTACAGGGTCTTGTGTAGGCGGAAGTCCTTGACTGGGATTATCTGACGGGAACGATTGAGGTTGTCCAACACGCGGACCCATCTCAGCTTCTAGTTCACGAATGGCTTCACTAAGGAGATCATCGGCATCATCGTCTTGTACTCGGCCAACTGCAACCTCATTATCACGGACAGTACGGTCAGCCTTCAAGCGTTCTATTCGCTGTTCCAGTGGGAGATCACGAAACTCGCCCTCATACGGAGTGTCTTGTAGGGCTCGTGCCTGTACTACTTCAGGTGAGTTATCGAAGTCATCCAACAACGTGTTGTTATCGATGGGAGATGACTTAGCTTCGTGATCGTTCAGCAGTTTACGTAGACCAAGTACGCCCTGACGTTTGTTAACGTCCTTGATGACACCACGATCTATACCTAACTCATCCAGTTGAGTGGCTAGATCACGTACTGATCCCTCACGAGGAATCTCATGAAGGCTACGTAACTGTACCAAGGCATCCTCAACCTCAGTAGTACTAGTGAAGATGCTATCAATGTCAGCTTGGGCACTACGGTTCTTAGCTAGGATAGCTTGTTCTAGTCCCATTACCTCAGAGAACTGCTCATCTGATGCCTTGTTCAACACATGCCTACGAGATACATCAGCACCAAGTGGTACTCCATTAGGAGACAACTGATCGTGGTCAAGTCCTATCTCTTCTAGAGAACCAGTAGGACGATCTGGAACAGGAGGCGGTGGAGGACGCTGGGGAGTAGGACCAAGCATCCGTTCGTCAACTGCCCCTTGAGCCTCCTTAACTGCATTCTCAGCATCTCGTAAGACTTCAGGCAGAACTACATCAGGAGAGTTATCATCTAAAGGAATCTGACCTCCTGCTCTTACTTCCTCATCAACCTGTTGTAGCCGTTGAAGGGTCTGTTCAGCGCTCTGTAATCGACTTGTAGGAGTACCTAATGGAGGTGCTGGCCGCAAACTGTCAATAGAGGGTGGCGTAGGCTTCTGTACTGGCCCAGGTGTGTTACTAGGACCAAGGTGAGGCTCAACTCTAGCCTTCCCACCACTACGAGTAGGAGCAGGAACAGCTAATCTGCCTAGGATAGCTTGAATCAGCTTTGATTTACTTGCCATGATTATAACGCCGTAAATGTGAACGACTGCGGAATAGTCGTAACCGGATCAAGCGAGATCGGAGCCTTATCAGCCTTCCGTTTCAACTGTTTCACTCGACTTTCGAACAGCAATTGGAACTTCTGTGCCTGTGCTGGATTGGTTCCATCGTCCTCACAGTAGTCAAACGCTGCTCCAAGGATCAAGGCTTGATCATCGAAGTCAATTGTATCCTCTGGTGCGAATGTATCAGGCTTGGTACGGACACGACTAATAATGTTACCAGTCGATGCCTTGGGCCAAATCTGGAACACCCGTGACGTAACATTGTCGTCCAAAGGACCAAGTTGCTCATAGCTGATAGGAGTAGTACCAGCCAATTCAAATGGATTAACTGTACTAGCAGATAGCAATGTCAATGGAGTATTGGAGTTCTCTGGATAGATGATCTGAATGTCATCGATATCCTTAACAAGATCGGTAATGTCAGTAGTGATAATGCCTAAAGTCTCATCAAGTGCCCACGTATTCCATGAACAGAATTGCGGCCAAAAGCGTTCTGCAAATAGCACATCGAACTTATGCTGAATCATCTCTCCCAAGACATCCTCAGCGTAAGTCTGGACGCCAGTACCGGCGACCATCGATATACGACTAGCAGTACGTGTAACTAACTGTGATAGTGTAGCCATGTCTGTGTCCTAGTCTAATGACCGGGCTGGAAAAGGGAATGTGAACCAGCCCGGTCACAGACTTGCAACACTAGCCCTTAAACTGAGCAGTGCCATGCAGGTTCGAGGTGTTACAGGTGTAACGAACCTCGTAGGACACAGAACCATCACACGCTGTAAACGGCTGAACTGTCCCACGCTGATCGTTAGTCGTCGCGGTTGCAGTCGCCGTAGTATCACCAGGAGTGAAGACTACAGGGTGAATGGTAACGACACCAGTAATGGCGCCAGCAGTAGGAGTGCCATCGAAGATGAGTTCGATGTCATCGTACTGAGTGACCTTACTAGTGGCAGCTTCGATGTCGGTAGGAGCCGAGCTGTCCTGTGCACCAACCGCAGTAGAAGTTGCGATAACGTGCGACAGTCCAACAATTTCAGTCCCACCAAGTTCGATAGTGGTGGTGTTTGCGCCGGAAGTCGCCACGGTAGCAGTCGTATCAAGTCCCTGCACATAACCACTGACCGGAGCGGTGAGGAACATGTTCGTTCCAGCCGCATAGTCAGTACCGTTCACAAAGAACGGAACACCAACTGGATCAACCGGCATACGGATGTAATCTTCCGTCAGCGACAAGAGATGTTGCGACATATACGGAAGACCAAGTTTGTCCGACCAGCCAAGATCGAACGTATCACTACCAGCACCGGCAGCTACGGCAACACCATCAACGTACTTAAACGCCTTGTTGCCATAGATAATCAGTATACCACTGAGCGTCATCTCCTCTATCATCAACTGTCCGAGATAGTCACGCCCAGTAATAGTGACAACGTGGTTTGAACCAGCCGTGCCGACCACAGTCAGACAACGACCGTAAGTCGCATCCAACTTGCCAACTGTAGTAGTCAGACTCGTTGAACTACCGTCGAAGGTGGTTTCCCAGTCAGAACTGGTAAACGTAGTAGCTGTACTGGTTGCGGAAGCATCATTCAAGATGCCATCTGCGTCAAGCGCGGCAGGAGTGCCGAGCAAAACGATGTGAACCCCGTCCACGACATCCGCAGCAAACTCCATTGCAGGAACAAACTGTGAGATGGTTCGCGGATAGTGGGTTTGAACAACTTTACCCATGTTCTATTCTCCACTTGCTTTTTGTTGTGATCCTTTTCTCCGACCACGCGCTATTACCTGATCTGCCTTCGCTTTGAGGGCACCATGTTGAACCATGCCAACCTCATCGCCACTATCCATGTCGATAAGAGCGGCTGGTTTGTCAAAGCCCTGCTCTTTCAATTCGGCTTCAGAGAGACGAATGGATGATCCACTAGGAAAGTAGACCATATATCCAGCAGGAACCTCAACTTCTTCGTAATCAAACCCGCCTTCCTTACGGACTGAGGCGATAGTCTTCATACGAGTGCCTTCAAGTTCATGTACCTCGTAGCGAGGCTTGATGTTCTGAGCCATTCCCTTTACTCCTTTTCAGAACTCTATGCGTTGATCAGGTATGCGTGTGTACGGAACGACTTCCACAAGCACCACTGACCCTGCCAGACAATACGTTTGCCTTGCGCGTCAATAGTCCAAGGAGCAACAAGATCCTTGATCTTCATGTTGACATGCCTGAGAATGTGGAGGCGCAGGTACTTACTGTTGATGAAGTACGAGGCGTTAACCGGGCAATCTTCATCATACAGCATCGGAATCGCCTGATGCTTCACACCAGCAAAGCCCAGGTCCATCATCTTCTTACCAGAGTTAGACTCTGACAGGTTGATGACGACCTTATCACGGACAGCAGTGCGATAGTGCCGGTAGATGTTGCGACCGACAAGGATCACATCGGGCTTATCACCCTTGAGAGTGAGATCGAGGAGAATGTCGTCAAACGCTTCCTCGATGTTGGTGCTATCAAGGTTGCCATTGAAGTCATAAGCGGAAGTCCGCCACTGAGTTTCATTGGCACGGTTGATATCACCGACCGTTCCCGTAGTAGGATCAGCGGGAATGAGCAAAGCCAAGCCCTGCGGATCAGTTCCAGAACCACTAGCGTAGAGGTAGCTGGAGAACTTCTCCTTGATGCTCTCTTCGAGAACGTCCATCTTCGCCTTCATCAACTTGAAGATGGCGCTGTCACCTTGGTTCTCGTCCTCTTCCTGATCGGAGATCACGACGGAACCGGCAACACGAGCCCAGTTGTAAGTTACAGTATCGAACTCACTGGTCTGCGCGATGGGCAGTTCATCGTAATACTCATAGGAAGAGATGTTGGGGTTGCGACCAAGAGTCAACGGGTTCGTGATCTCATGGCCGCCATTCTCAAACTCGACACGGTTATTCGCAAAGGCCCAAGCCATGAGAGCATTAGACTTGATAGAAGCCAGGATCAGCTTCTTACGCGACTTAGTGAGTGTCGAGTTGAGAACAGTGGCAATAGGCGTTGAAGCCATGTTCTAACTCCTGTGTTTAGGTGACCCCTGCTTCCTTCATCGACTCACGAATGATGTTGTCGTAGGATTCAGAGGGATCAGCCACGATTGGCGTATCTGTTACGTTCGCATCGTCAGTTCCACCAGAGGGTAACTGAGTAACACCATTGGTTACATCTGCCCTCTTGCTTTTCTGCGCTTGTGCAGCTCTGGCATATGTCTCCAGGGGAACGTTCCAATCAAGGCTCTTTTCTGCGTAGAATGCCCTGAGTTTGAAATACGCGGTATCGGGAGTTAGACTATCGTCTGCTTCGATTAACCGGGCTAGAGAGTTCTCGTGAACCGCAGCATCTGGATACTTCGCTGAGAATGCGTTATAGGTATTAAGTGCCTCTTGTTCACGGTTCTGTGTGTCAAGTCTGTCTTGACGCTCCTGCATGAATGGCGCGAGGGCCGTTCCGAGCATTTGCTTGATGGCGGCAGAGTCAGTCGTGCCGCCGATTCCGTCTATATTATGACCTGCTGCCTGGGCCTGTGTCAAGAGGTATTTCACAGTATCGACAGGGTTTTCTTTGAATGCAGCCATCATCTGGGCGCCGGTTGTCAACTCCTCTGGCGTTAGATTGAACTGAGTTCCTAGATTACCGGCACCAGCAATGGCGTTCGATTCACCTTCAAGCTGAGTGACACGATTAGTTAGCGTCATGTTTTCTTGCTTGAGTCTTTGCGCTGTTTCGTAGTGACGCCTTTCCGGGCCACCTTTGGCGATGACGTTTCCTTGACGGTCAACGAGGTCTTGGGGACCAGGAGTTTGTTGTGTTTCTTGCCTAGTTCCAGTGCCTTTGTCACCACTTTGTCCACTGGTTTCCTTGCTACTCGTTGTTGAAGTATCCGTAGACGTTTCTGTCGTACTCGCCTCACCACCGTCAGTAACTTGTTCACCGGGTGTCCCCTCACCAATGTTCTCTAGGATTTGCTGATCCGTAGTGAGTTCGGTGGGTTCTGTATCAGTATCCGTCATTGTATTCCCCTTATTGGATTGGTTGGCCCTGAGATATCTGCTTTAGAGCCTCTTGCATCACCTGCTTTGGATCTGCTCCTGATTGGATAGCTTGCACCATCTGTTGTTTAACATCAGGAGGTAACTGAGCCAAGATCTCTTGCAACTGGTCAGGACTCTGTGCTGCTACATTGGGAGGCTGTTGAGCTGGTCCCTGTGGTTGGGCAGGTCCGCCTTGCTGTTGCTGTTGACCTTGTTCGATAGACTGGAGAATAGTATCCCAGTCCTCTTCACGAATGACAACTTCGTCAAACGCTTCCTGCATCACCTCCAGCATGATCTTCACCACTGCTGGAGATGCATTAGCGAATTGGCCTAGTACTTGGCCGAGTTCGATTGCCTCTTCTTTCTTTGCCGCAGAAGTCGGCTTTTTCGTGCTACCTCCCACGACCTGGACGTTGAAGGTTTCCCTGATCTCGTCTGGGTCCATGTTGCGCCAGTGTTCTTGCGCTTCTTCTCCAACGAGCGCGACAACCTCTTCGACGGGCATATGTTGCAAGCATAGTTGAGCCACTGCCCAATAGATCGCACCAAGCCAATCTTCAATCTGGTCAGACTTTTCATCAATACGCATTGAAGCTGCTGAGACATTAGCCCTTACTGCGTCCTTGTTAGTGTTGGTCTTAAACTGGGCACCTCTCAGCACCTCACCAACACTGGAGATACGGTCAATTGCACGATACTTAGACTCTTTATCGAACAACTCACGGAACTGCATTGACGGAGGAACTACAGAGCCGATAATGTCCTGTAGCTTCATGCCTTCAGGGATATTGACTCCTCTGGCAGTTCCATCATCGCCATTCAGTACCAACTCAGCATCCTCACGTTCAATGAGGTTGCTATTGAAGAAGACGTTACGTCTTGCCCATCTCCGAGCGCGACGTTCTTCATCTGTCATCTCATTGATAGCATCTTGCTGATCGAGATAGTAAGTGACTTCACCTTTCGTTAGAGGCCCATCAGGGCTCTCAAAGAAGGACAGTGGGAAGAATGGGAAGAATGTATCCAAACGCAGAGGATCATCCCATACCCAGATAGGCCAGGACCAATCAGCATGGTTATACAGGATAACACGACGAGTAACCTTATCCCATACGAATGCGACCCTAGTCATCTTAGCACGGTCGAATGACTCCTGGTCATCGAAGCCAAATTGCTTTGCTTTGACTAGAGGATCGTATAGTGAGAATATCTCATCTTCATGGCCTTCGGTAACGTCGTCACCGATCTTCATGACATGAGAAGGCTCATAGATGGACTTAACCTCCTTGCCACCCTTCTTCTTGCCAAACTTGGCATTCAGGAACGAAGTAGGTAGGAAGTCGATCTTGATAGCCCACTTGGCATCTGAGAGGTCAATCTCGTCAGCATCGGGATCGAAGAACAGGTTCTTGGTCTTAACGACCTTAGCAGATGGTCCTGCTGGTTGGAGGATACTAACAGAGTCCTCTAAGGCAATGATCTTGCCTTCAATCTCTTCAATCTGCTTGACGCCCTTGGCTTTCTCTAGCTGTTTCGCTAGTTTAGTCAAGTCATCCAATGCCTGCTCACTACTCTCCTGTTTAAACGTCCAACCAACTTCAAGCCATGAACGGTTGGAGAGAAGAGTAGTAACAACGCAACGCTTGGCTTTAGGCTTCAGGTTCAGTCCTGGGGCAGCTTTCTTAGCTCCCAATGCATTGACCAGCCGTTCCAGAGTTGTAGCGAGAGGCTTATTACCTTCTGTTGTGGAGGTAAACTCCGCTTTGGGGTTCCTTGCGTACAAGGCTGGAACCATAGTGGTGATGTTCGCAAATACGACATTCTCTGTTTCGGTGATATTGTTGTTGAGTCGTTGATTACCTGAGAGATTACCACTTGCATGTTCCTCTGGATTGCGATGGGAAGTCTGATCGTTCGCATAGTACCTGAAAGCTTCATCCCAGGCTTCCGATACCTCATTGGTAACACGGACAGCCCAAGAGAGCCGTGACTTCCACATCTTACCCGCTGATTTGGCAACAGGGATCTTTGCATCACCTATTACCTGATACACAGGGGCACGTTTGCGGGTACGTTTAGACTGAGTACCCTCCAGTGACCTATCGATGTTACGTTCAACATCAGTAGGGATGTCTGGACTGCCTTCGTCATCTATGTTGCTCATGGAGCTAGACCTTCATCTGCCAACTCGGCTTTGATACGCTGGACGACTTTGTCCTTCCGCTCCTTCAATGCCTTAAATAATGCACTGCTACTCTGTTGTTTCCTGGCTAGGCGCCGTTGTACATGTGCCTTGCCTCGTTGTTTAGGAGCCTTACGGGTAGAAGCGTCTGGATTGAATGTTGTAAGTCTACTACTAGGTACTTCTCCTGCTTGGACACGTTTCTGTTGCTTGTTGAGATCAAAGAACTCTTGTATATCCTTTACCAACCGTGAATCCTCACCCACATCGCGTTGGTATAGTGGATTAGTAGTCAATTCATCAGAAGGTACTCTTGTCGGTATATTCCCGATAGGAGCATGATCTTCTAGTACAGCTTCCCGTAACAAGGCTCTTTCGGCATCTGTTAGCTCTGCGTACAAGTCATCCATCTGTTCAAGGATGTCTTGCTGGGTGTACTGTTGCTCGAAGCGTACAGTAGACTCTGCCTCGAGTGGGCGGCCTTGTGTATTCTCTGGAATAGTGCGAGGACGTACATTAGTCTTACTTAGATCGAAGTTACGTCGTTTACGCCCAAACCCACCCAACTTACGTGAGAAGGCGGCCTCTTTATCCAGTGCTTCATCAATGAGCTTCTTATCGATGAACTGTTCTGGGTCGCCTTCTGGTATCGTAGGAAAGTCTTTCGCTTGTGGTTGATCTTTAACAGCCGCTGCTTGTTTACGAGCCTGAAGATTCAATGCCTTAAGGAGATCAGGATCGTTGAGTGTACTTTCATTACGCTTGAGGTCTTGTTTACGTAGAGGAATCCTCGAAGTAGCTCCTTCACGCACAACACCTTGCGGTAAGCCGATGTTAGGACGACCTGCATTAAACTCAGCGAATATACGCTCTGTAGACGGTGATAGACTTCCTAATCCACGTAAACGAATGTAAGCTTGCATAAGTGTAGCCATACTGGCGGCCTGGTTCTTGATGTAAGGCTTTCCTTGCAAAAAGGCTTTGACATCAGCATCAGCCATTACCAGATCGAAGTCTGCCTTGAAATTAGCCATACTCTTTGCCTGGACAGCCTTCATCTCAGGGCCACTTAAGGTACGTTCAGCAAACTCTACATTAGGTACTGACTTATCAGGGAACTGGCCTTTCATTGATCGTGCTACATTGGCAACACCTTGGTATGTATTGGCAGTGTTGATATACCCTAACACATCCTCTGCTGAAGCAGGACGATTGCCTTCGATGTTACTCTGAATAGCCTTCTGTAAGTTATGTCCAATAACTGCCCGTGGATTCCCTACAGCGTTACCAGCACCATCGAATCCAAGTATCTCTTCAATACCAGCCTCGCGCTGCTTAGATACAGTAGCACCTTCACCTAATGGTTCTAGAGGGCTTTGTATTTCGCCTGTTACAGAGTTCTTGGTATTGATGTTCTCTATTTGCTGAGGAGACTGAGACAATCTAGCTATTACAGTCTCGTCCTCTCCTGATGCAATAGCTTCCTTCAACTTGTTAGGAACAGGACCAGTGCTAAAGAAGTCAGACTCACCTGTTGCATTGAGTGCTTGAGACCTAGTAGAGAAAGCCTTCCTTCGAACGTCTTCCTCATTGTAGAAAATAGCTAGACGTTTGGAATCGTCGGTAGGTAACGCTGCAAATGCCCTCTCATTCAGGTTGGTACTAAGATCCCTTCCGATTACATCATTACCCCTCTGAGTAACATCATCTATACTCTTGAGGGACTGAGTCGATAATGGCTTCCCTCTAGGATGTGTGGTTACATCACCAACATTACCAGCGCCTTTAGCAATCAGTCCGAAGAATGCTCGTAGGAGATTACTCTTACTAGCCATAACGAACATTCCTCTTCATCTCTGGAATGTCCATCTCTCCCCAACGACGCCAACCAATATCAGGATTGAGTATCTTGGGGAGCAGAGTAGCCACAGAAGGACGATGCGACAAGATGTACTTAGTAGTGTCCATCGCGTGATCGTTCCTATCTATCGGCTCATCCATGATCTCCCCAGTAGGAGACTTGCGCCAATAGTAATCACTGATCTCGTTCAACCACCACTCCAACTTGTCACTTATGAACATGTATGGAGAGTCATACGTCCCCAGGATTGGGTTCTGGTGGTTTCTCTGTGGAATGAGGTATTGATTAACCTTTACGATGCCGTTCTTGATATCATTATTACCGCGAGTACAATATATACCATCACCGAGGAAGATATCAGCAATGGAACGGCCAACCAGCTTCTTCCCAGTCGACTTGCGGCGGAATATATCAGGATCGGCCAAGATGTGGCTACTATCAGGTATACCATAGTTGGCACGGTGAGCTAGGATAGAATTGATCTGCTGTTCTAGTGAAGTCTCAGCAGCATACTCACCATCCATTAGAAAGATGTTACCATGAGGATCAGCAAAGCCAACCATGTAACAATAGGGAACCGCCAAGCCATAATCATACCCTTCTAGGTAGGTCATGGATGCAGTAGTCTGTACGAGCTTCCTGAAGTACCTTTCAATGAGATGATGCGACATGATATGCACATCCTGGTTAAAGTCAGGATATACAAGCCCTTCATAGCTGGCCCACTCACCCATCAAGAAACGTTGACGCATCTGACCGTTGTAAGATGCCTCTAACGTCTGGATGAAATCAGGTTCTAGGTTATCCTTGTTTTCGTAGGTCGATCCTTCATACAACTCGATGATTGGTGTAGGAAGTCCGTCCTCCCCTTGAATTGGCCTACCATCAGAATCTGTTTCACACAGAAGCCGGTCGTTGATGATACCCCTGCCCAATTCATGGAGAGGACGAACTAACTCACGGTATACCCAGTTACGAGTTGGATTAGTTGTCAGGATGAAATGGCGTGGACCTGTCTCTGGCATTGTAGGGTCTTCGCCAGTATATGGAGTCATCCCACGCAAGCGTCCAAGTAGATCAAGGAAGTCCTTATGGACGATTTCGGGATCTTCCATTTGATCGACGACGATCCAATCATACGTCGCAGATAGAAGGTTCGATGTCGTAGCTTCCTGGCCGCTCTTACCTTGCTGGGCAATGTAACGGAAGTTGATTGTCGTTCCGTTCTTGAGAGTGCAAGTATTGGATGCGTTCTGGCTCTTTGGAAACGATTCGACCCAGTCATTAGGACACCACTTAATGAACTCTTTCCTCAACGTATCATTCAGTTTCGGGTACGTTGAACGAGCCATCAATCCATTGCTACCAGGATAATCCTTGGCAAACTTGATAGCCTTGATACAGGCACTAGCAGTCTTACCGTTAGCGAATCCGCCACCAAACAACTGTACCTTGGATCGACTCTTTAGGAATCGATCCGATAAGCTATCTTCAGCAAGGCGGTAAGTCGCCACTATGGACGCTCAATCTTCTCCCAACTGGCATTAGTAGAACCATACGCACGATACGTGTTCTCGTTCGTGGTGTCTTCTACCAACTCGCCAACGAAGTTAGGAGTGGTTGCGCCAACAGGCGTTGCTGAGAGTGTCTGATTGATCTGAGTAAGTGGGCTTTCTGGACCGGAACCAACCCGTCCACCACCATTGCCACTAGAGTCTGCTACGGTTGCCATTGTCATCTCCGTCTCGGTAAGAAGAAGCGTTTAAGGGAGTCTATTAGATCATCAGGTATTGCTGGGAAAGCAGAACCATCGTTAGATGGAACCGTTGGTAGGGGCTGAAGGCTACGGAGCTTCTCTCCTATAAGGTCTTCTAAATTGAACTCTCGTTCCAGATTGAAGTGTCGTTGGTATCGACGAGGTACTAGAGATTGGTTATTAGGATCTCTAATACCATCCCTTTGGTCTTGTTGACGTTTCAACAAAGCTGTAGCTAGTTCAGGTCGAGCTACCATTAGAAGTCTAACTCTTCAGCCTCAATCGTAGGCATTTCGTCCTTCTTGTTCACGTATTCAATACGCAATCCGCCTTCCATCTTTACTCTGTGTTCTACTACATCTGCGGGACGATGTCCAGCGCGATCTAGCACATCCTTAGCGGCTGCTATCTGTGTGCCTTCACTATCACTACCTAACAACCGTACCATCGTATTAGCGGCCATAGTAGACTGTTGTACGAACATCCCACGTACATGATTGAGGTCTGATTCGATGATGTTCTTAACCAATGCATTTTGTAGGTCTGCATATGCATCATGCATCTTGATAGCACGTATCTGCTCCGTCGGAATAGATAGAGCAGCACTAATGTCCTCTTCAGTCACACCGAACATGGTATAACAGAGAACGATACTCATTGCATTCATCTGATTGGGTGGAACTGGTAACTCGTGCAGTCTACGACGAGCAGTAACGATCTCGTGCTGAATAGCCTCGTTGTTAGGCACTTCAGTCACTACTTCCTCGTTATCCCGAAGGACGGCACCAGATAGGGGGTTTATCTTAGTGCCGTCCTGAAGAATAAGAGGTTCTATGCCTTGGGGGAGCATAGATTACTACTCGTTGTCTTGTTTACCACCACCACCATTCCCAGAACTGTCGGTCGGATACGTGGGGGGCGAACGTAGCGCCCTGGCACCACTGGGAATGATCTCGGTCTGGAGTGCGGTAACGTCAGCCGCTGAAACGGCACGAGTAGTGTTCGCACTTCCAGTAGTCGGTTGCTTATTGTAAAGCAGATCGACTTGTTCGTTCGCGGTAGTACCACGAACACCGCCCTGAACGTTGTCGCTAACATCTCGGGTTGCATCGACTTGTGTAACTGTCACAGAGGCAGAAGTTGCTGGAGATGAATCTTCAAGAAGAGTGGAAAGGATCTCGCCCATGTTCCGCATTCCACGTTTACGTAGAATACGCATAAGCTGATACCTATTCGGAGATCGTCCACTTAGAAAGGTGTAAGGATCGCTCCCTTCACCCCAGAAGCCTGCGCTAGTAGCCATCGCTCTTGTTCCTCGGTTTGTTTTGCTAAACGGCTGATTTCAGGATGTCGCGTATCAGGTGTATTTCGTATTCCTGTATACTACTGACTTACGACTTCGTAGATCACTCAGGACTGCCGTCCTTTGTAAGTAGAGATGTACCACGTATTCTGAAACCTGTCAACTCATAAACTCGGGCAACGGAGTTGCCCGGTTTCCTTTCCTCACGCGCCCTGCATCTTCACGTATTTCCATATGGCACACAAATCGGAGTCCCGGTTTTGAAGAGTGGGGGGTGGTTGATCTGAATTAGGGACTAGAACACAATCAGTAAACACCGTGTTTGAAATCACGGGGGGTACTAAAGACAACAACAAAGGACCACCCCCCCACAACAACACAGCCCCGCACGGATGTTCAATGCCTTCTGT
>Ga0098039_1000486_pt1 | contig 16741 bp, 26 predicted proteins | sample 6_EtaG_FD_75047 | JGI IMG/M metagenome (GOLD analysis project Ga0098039, IMG submission 75047) | Marine viral communities from the Subarctic Pacific Ocean - 6_ETSP_OMZ_AT15160 metaG | ecosystem: Environmental > Aquatic > Marine > Oceanic | place: Pacific Ocean | collected 2015-01-08 | reverse complement strand
GTTGTTCTTGAAGAGCCCCAGGGCTTTGCCCGTAGCCTATTCCGCACTGTATACACCATTGCCGCGGCCAGACTAGGTGCGTTCCTTGGCACAGGCACACCGGGGTCTAGTTTGCAGCTTGCTGGTAAGTCAGTAGCGGAGGCAAAGCGCCTTCTGGATGTAACGCCTGCACAGAAAGTCGAAGCACTAATTGGGCGGGCTGTCCTTGACCAGGATTTGATGCGGCTATTGTTAACCAAGTATACAACCTTGGAACAGGAGGCAAAGTTGTTAACACGCCTTGGGGCCTTCACCGCTGACTTAACAAACAAGGACTTTAGAGATACACAAGAAGACCCCGGCCTTGAGATGACTATTAACCCGTCACAAGAGCAGGGTATCCAGTGAGATATGTGTTTTTACTCTTTCTCCTGGGTTTCCCGTTGTATGCACAAGCACACAACGTACACTGTACGCTGCGGACCATGGTCACTGATAATCTCACAACATTATACCGGGAAAGCGTAGTAGCAGTAGGTAAACAGCCTGATGGGGATTTAGTAGAGATATGGGCAAACCTGGATACAAAGACATTTACCATCGTCGTGACCCCACAAGATAAAAGGACCTTATCCTGTTTATTGTCCGGGGGTAAGGAGTGGCAAACCACTGGACAACTAGGAATCATGTGGCAGCCATGGGATTCAAGCGACTAAGTGTCATTGCTGGAACAACGGGAACAGTGTTCTGCGCTGCTGCGGTCATTGGGTTTACTATAGACCGCCCTGTATGGCTTAGTGAGCATACGGCCCTAGCTGGGGAGGTACAAGAAAACACCTTGTATCGGCATGAACAGAGGGCCTTTTACATAGAGGAGCGCATATGGCGCTTGGAGCAACGGCTCAAGAAACTAAAGGGCGATGCCCCAGTGGAGGACCATAGACGCCTGGGGCAGTTGAAGAAGCAGCTAGAGACCGCCGAAAGCAGACTTAAAAAGGTAAGGGGCTATTAATGTGGAGCGGTACAGTGAACACTTCACAGTGGATGAACTCAAGGACCCCATAACAGGGGAGATCAAACTTGCAAAGGGATTCATCGACAGGCTTGAGGCCCTACGTGAGGACTATGGAAACCCCCTCAAGGTTACCTCGGGGTGTAGAAGCTCAGAGCACAACGACTGGTTATTGGCTAGAGGGTACAAGGCTTCACCCAATTCTTTGCATCTTATTGAGAACGAGAGATGGGCTACAGGAGGCTGCTGTGCTGTTGATGTGGGTAGGCCTAACGGTGTGCTTCTGCATAGCCTTGTTCTGTTGGCTGCCGCTCATAGCTGGACTATGGGTATTGCGTCTACCTTTGTCCATCTGGACAGGCGCGTGGACTACACAGAACTCGATCCGGTAGTGTATACATATTGACCATACTTACCCTTATAACTACAGGCTTTAGGGTACTCCAGGCCCTGCTTGACTATGCCCAGCGCAAGGAATTAATGGACGCCGGGGAAGCTATGGCTACCGCTGAACTTCTAAGACAGGGGAGTATAAAGATTGAACAAGCAATTGCTGCTCGTCGTAGTGTTAAGCATGACCCTGTCAGCGTGTCTCTCGACCCGAACAACCGTGATTGACACAAGCTGTACGGCGTTTACCCCCATTAGTTTTAGCGCCTCACGGGACACAGCCAACACAGTGCGGCAAGTCAGGGAACACAACGCAGCGTGGGTGTCACTATGTATACGGGATTAGCACTTGCAACGGGCATAGTAGGCGGCGGTCTGTGGAGGCGCTGGCTAGGGGGTTGGCCCCTCTACTCCCCCCGAGGCGTCAAACTGGCCGTCGCCGCGCTCCTGGGGTGGCCCCTGGTTGCGGTGCTAGGCTGGTGGGGCCTGATTCCCGCAGCCGCGCTCGTCCTTAGCTGGGTCCCCGGTCACGATTGGACTAGTGTTAAGTGGCTATCCCTCCGGTATATCCCAGTCCCGGCTGCTGTTGCATTGATAGGTCTGTGGCATCCCTGGATGTTTCTGTATGCCCTGGTAGGTCCTATGATAGTGCTGGGATATACCCTAGGTCATAGGAGTAGTTGGCTGGGGGTGAATGGATTTCTAGACGGCCCAATCGCGGTAGCCGAGATCAATGCCGGGGCCTGGGCCTACGGTGCGTTGGTGTTAATCCTCATCTAGTGTATAGCGGCGCTCGTTGTTTGCTATTACACTTACCTGTATAACCTTCATATGACTTAACACGTTTATAATACTCTCCAGGGCAACATCGTCTATGTCCCGGTAGAACGCCCGCATTAGTTCACTCCTTGTTACCTCACCCCGTGCTCGTAGATATGCCAAGACAGCCTCTGTCTCTCGTACATACTTGCTCCCACCAACCCCTGTGAAGGCATAGGCCATGTTTTTCTCTGTTTCATACAACAGGGCGGCAGCACGTTCTATGTCAGCGAGGTCCACAATATGTTCATTCCCCCTAGACACACACATACATAGGGAGAGCTTCATTAAGTGCGTTTGGCGGCGAGACTCGTAGCCCTCAAGATATGGCACATTGAACAAGGGGTTTCCTGCCAAGACGTTTTCTTCCTGGGTACGATAAAAGTCTTTATAGGCCTCCTTTGCCTCTGGGCTAAACATGTACTCCCCCTGGAGCGTATGGATAACCTCTAGGTCATGCAACAACACTTGTCTTAATCCTTCGTCAGGGGGGAACTCGTTGGGGTCTAGTATAGTTTGTCGCTTGGCTTGTTCCACAACAAAGATGCAACGCGCCGTGAACCCACCCCCCACTGCCTCTCTGGATAGCATGTAGGGCAGCCAAGATGGTGCAGTGGACCCCAATAGATTGACACACACCCCCACGATATGTTCAGTGGTAGACTGCTTTGTTCGCCTGGACCACCTATGTCTACTATCGTACCAGTTTGTGAGATACGCCTGGAAGCGCGTGTTTTTCTCCTGTAGGAACACCGACAACTCCTCGGCGCAAATGGAGATGGGGGACTGAAACCATCTTCTGTTTGTATCAGGGGCGATAAAGTCATGCCCCGCTGCCTTCATCTGCTGTATCAGGGCTTCCTCTGTAATGTCTTCTTCGATAATCATAGTGTTTAGCTCTTCAAGGTAGTCGCGGGCTATCATAACTGGTATGCCCTTCCTACCTCCGGTAGGACCCACTAATAATATATATACATTGGGATATATCTGCGACAGGCTTTGTCGCATGAATACTTTTCGCTCTAGTGCAGAGGCAATAGCAAACACACCCGCCCAGGTATGATAAGAAGTAGGACTTTCTGTCTTATCTGTGTATTCTAGGTGCCCCGTTAACCAATCATCCAGCCGCCGCTCTGTCATTTATCTTGTCCATGGCTTCTTGTATGGCTAGGGCAGTTTGATCTATATCTGGCGACAGAGGACATTCCTCCATACTTCCCCAGTCCAGACCGATCTTCAATGTAGTACCTATACGGAACTCCTTGCTGTTGTATTGGCACAGGGGGTTCATGTAATCTAGGCCTATCTTTATCACAGTACGGGCCGCGTCTTGTGTGTCTACTATATCTACTTGGAACAGGTTACTATCGTGTGTCTGTGTTAGGACTTCTATCTTGTCCATGCTTGTGTCGTTGAAAAACTTCAACATACCTATGCGTGTTATGTCGAACACCGTGCTCTGGGGGATAAAGGAGTAGGCTGCGTCGAATAGGGTTGCGCCCCAGGCGTCCATAAAGCGGCGCTTACGTCCGAAGCAGTTAACCAGGGTACGTGTTTCGTTCAACTGGTTCTGAATAGACTTATGAAATGTACGCTGTATACCGGGGTAGGATTTATGGTATAGTTCAACCAAGGTACGGCCCTCTACTTCAGGGATTTCATTCTCCAAGGAGAACCGCCTGTATTTCATGTCGTAGTTTAAGCCGTGGTTTGACTTCTTCCCAGCTTGCCGTATGGACATAGAACGGGGTAGGTACCAGTCTTTGTCTATGTCCAACTGTTGACGCAACTCTGCTATTTCCTCTGCGTCTGTGTTGTTTCCCACTAACTTGTTTTCTTTTACGACAAACTCTTTCGGGGCAGTACTAATTAGGCTCCCTGTGATGGTGTGGGGGCTTTCCCCACTATCCACCACAGAAAGCATGTTTGCGTCCTGGGACAGGTAGGCCACTACGACCCACTCTGCCCCAGCTTTGTCTAGTTCAATTAGGTATTTCATACTTTTGATTTGTAACTCTGGTTTCTTAGACCCGCTCGCTTATTTTTAGGTCTCTTCTTTGTCTTGTTAACAGTGGGGCTCTTTGGAGTATTGGTTATCCTACTAACGGCACAAGCCAGGATAGACCTAGCTCCCCTGGGATCATCATCTATAAAGTCGTTAACCGCTAACAAGACCTTCTTTAGCCAAATGTTCTCTTCCTTATACTTTGCCATGTTTTCCTCTTAGTTGGGTTTGGGTGGGTCGTCTAGTTTGTCTTCTTTCTTGTGTAGGGACCAAGCAAAGCTATTTAGTATGTGTGCTACAACCTGCTGCGCGATGTCCCTTGGCACCCCTGTGTTGTCTATGATATGCGCTTCCAGGTCCGCACACAGGGTTGCCATGGCTTCCATCCACTCTGGGGGCGGTATATAGTTTTCTATCTGTACAGTCATGTGTCTGCCACCAGGAACCCCTTGAAACCTGGGTGTAGGTTTTGTAGGTTCATGCCTGTTCCAAAAATGGTCTGGCTAGATGAGAGGCGTCCGGTAGTAGTTCCTCTAGGGTTGTAGCTACATCGGACCCGGCTATCTTTATCAAATTGGACTTCGAGGTAGGTCCCCAGGAGCTTTGATAGGGCTCGTATCTCTTGGACCAGTTTTGCTTCTTTGAGGTTGTACCGTCTGAAGATTCGAGACATAGCTCTATCGTCAGTCGTAGGTCGTCCAGTGGATCGTGAGATGTACGGCGTGAGCCCTTTCGTGACGTAGAAGTATTCCGCACACTGTTTGGGACTTGCTGGGTTGAAGGGGTACTCTGCCACCTTGTCAAGTTCCACCTGCTTGGCTGCAATAGCCGTTTCCACTTCATGCTTTGTCTCCTCTAGACGAACACGGTCCACTTTAATGCCGCGCATCTGCATGTATAGGATAATGGGGAATAGCTCTATTGTGTTGTTATAGGTCCCCCAGTAGCCGTCGCGTTCTAACGCTGGTTCCAGTTCATCGTCCCATGCGTCGAAACACACTGCGCTGTCTTTGCAGTTATACTGCCAGAACAGTTCCATGTCATGCCATGGCTTAGACCACATTTTACCGTCGTCCTTGTAGTAGGGCTCACGGGTATGTACACTACATATAAAGTCTAAGCCCTTTGGGAAGTCAGGGTATATTATATGGTGTGCTATCATTATATCTTGTATGGGACCCCTTGTATGTATACCCATCTGGCCTAGCATAAATCCAATGTCAAATATTAGGTTCATGCCCAACTTTGTTATGGTTGGGTCCCCTAATACACGGGCAATTTCTAGCCATATAGTTAGTTCTTGGTCAGGCATCCAACGATGCTTCCCACGTTCATCTACCAACGGTATAGACATCACACGGGAACGGCTTGTTGCAAAAGATATACATGAAACCTGGTGATTTAGGGCTTCGATGTCCCAAGCTACGCGGTCCCCTATACTACCCAGGAATGCTAGGGCATCCTGGTACGAGGGATTTATGATTAAGTCTCGTTGGGGGAGGTTAAGGTCTGGTGTATGGCTCTCCTTCTTGACCATGTCGAGATCACTAATAATTAAATGCCGCCATAGGTAGTTGCCTCGTAGGGACGCAGCCGGGTGTATGGTGGGGATGATCTTGCGCCCACGGGCTTCCAAGATTGATCCCCGCCACTTTGTCACCCTGCTATCATTGTATAAGACGTGCAATGCTGTATTACCAAGGGGCACGATAACATTCGCACCACATCGGTCAAGGCGCTCTAGTGAGGCCTTTGATTTCTCTATCCCTATCTCAGTCAAGCCACCCTTTGCAGTCCACAACTCGTTGCTATCTGCATCTATTATTAATTTACCGTCGCGCTCCTTGAACACCTCTGTTTCAAATACATTTAATAGGTAGCATTCACGCCTTACTATTTTCGCGCTGTGCATACAGTGTTCCAAGAGTTCCCCACTGGGACCCACGAAGGGTTTACCCTGGCGGACCTCAACCCTTGCTGGTGCTTCCCCCAGTATGCAAATCTTTGCATCGGGGTTGCCGTCCTCATAGGGGCTAGTCATCTTTCTTCTTCAGTACGTTAGTTATGAATGCTTCCTGTTCATGTTCACTCATGGCAGAAAAAGCCTTTTCAAATGCCTCAATCTTGGACTTCTTCCCCTTGGGTGTACGGGGCTTTGTTGCTTTGGGGGGTCGTTTACTAATAAGGCGATCCTTGCGTATAGACCCTATTACCTGTTGCTGCTTAACAGTAGGTATAGCTAAAAAGTCCTCTACTAGCATTTCCAGCCGAGTCGTCATCGGCTCTCCATAGCAGCAAGCTGCCTCCTCAATAGATTGAGCTTCTTTTGTAGAATAATAAGAGTTGCCAAGCGGTCTGCTTCAAGTTGGGTCATTTCTTCCCTACTATCTTGAACTCCCCGCTCATAACTGCGCCGTATATCTCCTGGCCGTGTTCCTCGGCTGCGTCTATGATGCGTTCCAGTAAGGTACGTAAGATGGCAGCCCTAATACCCCAAGGTATCTTATTTGCCTTCTTATGTAGTGCTGGGCTAACATTAAAGGATAAACGAACGTGAATAGCGGGGTCTTTGGGCATTGTGTTGTCCTTTATGTCCTGCACAGGAGCCTCTCACAGAGGTAGGAGGTTACGGCAGCCGGGGGATGGACCCATAGGGTCTTATTCACCCCCCAGCCACGCGCTATGTCTGTTATTCAGAGGGTCCACTAGCAATGCCAGCCCTCAGAAAGCCGAGTCCCAGGCCGTTCAACAGGATAAGAGCATTATCCATGACACCCTGCCATGCTCCTATTTCACCAGACAGGGCATTAACCAACCCAACCAGTACAAGGAGCGCGGCAACAAGATATGTCTTTTTTCCCTTGATGAAGTCCATCTATTGGGGTCTCCTCTATTGAAGCTACTCCCTATCGGACCATTAGGAGTAGCCGCGTGTGGTGCTGCTAGGATGGACAATCCCTGTCCGACCACCTGTGTACGGGCTAGGCCCGTGGCAGCTTCAGTTTGTTAGAGATATTGCCTTCATACTCGTCCTGTACTACGAGGCAAGTTGCAGTTTGACCAATCATGTCCTCACTGTTGAGGCCCTTCTTCTCAAACTGCACGTTGAATAGGTGAAGGAAGCGCGAGATGTCCCGCATCTTGAACCGCTTCACACTGTCCTCATCCTCTGTTGCTGGGAACGTAAGGTAGTGAAAGATGCTCCCAGCGCCGTTCACAGGAGTACCGTCTTCTTCGGACTCTATGTGGAGGATGGCTACGATTTGGTCGCAGGTGTTCGCCTTGTTGCGACCGTCTCTTGCGTCATAGACACGCAAATTGTAGTTGCCCTCTGCAACTGGTTGATCTTCATAGTCGTCGCCTAGTCCTGTTGCTTCGATAAATGGCATGTTACTGATTCCTCTTTACAATGTTACCTATACCATAGGTTTCTGGTTTTGAGATGTCTTCTATAGTTACATCTTCAAACATCTCTAAGCCGCTCATGCTAGAGCGAATTGTGTCCAGCCCACGCGCAGCCGGACGAGTTTGAATTTGGTACTTTAATGCTTCCTCAGTGGAACTATTCTTTGCAAGCCAGATGTCGCTAAACATAAGGGGAATAACGCTTCGAGCCTGTCCAGAGAGGTTTAGTTGAGTTGTTATTATTTTAGTCTTCTCGTCTTGAAACGTCTGGAGGTGTCCAGTACAGAATATGTTTGTTTGTTCACTGGTTATGGAGCGAAATAGGTCGGATAGTTTACTACCTACAACACGGTAGTCGGCTAGTTCTTCGACGCCCCCGAAGCGGTTGTTGAGATACATCTGTCTATCAAAACAGGCCTTCTGGAGAAATGTCAGGGAATCGAAGCAAACCCAGTCATAGGGTTTGAAGAACTGTTCCTGGGCCTTGGCCGCTAGGTCTGTAACCCAATCAACGTATATCCTGGGTTCTTTCGCACTAGGAGGGCGATCACTCTTTGCGCCCTTGTTGAACCCTTTTATTGTGGTGTCCAATTCTAGGGAATCAGGTAGCCACTCCTCGTAGTCTATGTCTGCTCCTCTAAGAGATGCCAAGGCGTTGGGGTCAAATAGGTAGGCAAACTTTTTACCTGGTAGGGTGCGTATTTGAGTGGTCTTTCCACTTCCTGTGGGACCCACTAATAATATATTGAGGTATGCGTTCGCATTGGCGTCCTTAGCATTTGGCACTGTCTTGTAACTCCATTTGCTTTGTATAGGTTAGTTGCAGAACTGTATCCCGCCGATCATGCGACATACTGTTGAAGGCCTATTCCTGAAGTGATTAAACGACGTGCCTTGGATATCAACACTAGACCAGGGGCTGGCTGCATCGGGGGCCTCGAATACCCTGTGTTGTTTGTAGTCTGGGCCAAGCGCCTCACCTTGAACGTCCCCGCCCACAGTGAATATAGGACTAAAGTTAAACATGCGACTGTAGTCTACAATCGCACCGTCGCTGAAGAAGGCACATCCCGATAGCAGGGGGATTAGGATACCTACAATTAAGGTCTTCATTTCTTCAACCCTATTGTGTCTAACTCAAGCCTTTCAAAGGGGCTCCATGCTTCTTCTATGAAGCCTTGAGGCGTTGGGCGTTGGAGGGGGTTGCTCCACGCCTTACACAGGTCAATGTAGGAACAGTTACGAGCGAAGTCCTGGCAAGCACTTGTGTTCTTGGGAAACGCCGCCATGTAGAGGTTTTCCTTCGCCCCTGCATCCCTTGACGCATCCCAGTGGCCGTCTATTTGGCTGATCCAATTGCGGGTTTCCCAGAGCCAAGCATCAAGTTGGGCGAATTGACGCTCAACAGGAATAAAGATGAACTCGTCGTGGTGTTTGCGGTGTACCAGTGCACCGTCAATCCACAGTTGCTTGGCTTCTTCCCCGTATAGGATATGCAGCGCATGGAGGTAGCCATCAACCTGGGAGTTGGGACTCCACTGGTCTAGAAAGGTAGCCCTAAACCCACCGTTTGCTTTGTATAGGCTGGTTGTCTTGTGTTCCCCAATAATGATGCTCCCCTGGTATAGGAAGACCTTATCAAAGCGCCCTACGTAGAAGAGGTCCGGGTCGTTTGGATCAAGGGGTACAGCGAAGGATTGCTCCACTGACAGGAGTTCAATCTCTGACAAAAACTTACGCCGCTTGAGGACATATTCATAGAGCATCTCCATACCCACAAAGGGGGTACGGGCTCCTAGCCTTCTGATCTCCTCTTGACCCATTTCATCGGGGTGTGTGCCGTTATTGTTGACCCATCCCCCAACGAATGCAGCGTATCCATTCTGTACAACGTCCTCATCTGACTGGCTGCTGCCCCCTCCTAGGTCGGTCCATACGCTGTCCATGGCATCATGCCAAGCACTACCGAATGCCAGCGGGGGCGAGAACCCACTTCCTGTCCAATCCTTGACATGTCGGAAAAAGAACTTTCTGGGACAAGAACGGAACTCGCTAATGCGAGTATTGTCGAAGTATTTGTCCTTCATGTTTTGTAACTGTCCTTCGCAGTCGCAGTGGTTTTGTATTGTGTATTTAAACACAAATACCTATAGTATGCAACATCTATTTAGCTTCTGTGGTGTTTTTATCTATGCTGTGCTCGATCTGCTGCCGGGTTACTGATATGTTCCTACTATCTATATATTTAGTAGCGAGGGTGTTGAATTTCTCTATGCAGCCAATTGCATGGGCTATGCTACTTACAGTTGGTTCTACGTAGGAGTCAGTCAAGGCTTGTTCCATAAGAGTCATAGCGCCCCTCATGTGGGCGTAACCAAGAGTTTGGGGGTCCATTGGGGGGCGTACCTCTACTACTGTGGGTAGCTTATTATTGCGCGGCTGCATGGTCAAGCCTCTTTTGTACCCATGCCCGTGTTAGAGCTTCGCCCTCAGTCAATGGACGATCCCCCACAGGGTGAAGGGCCTCTGTTATACCTCGTACACCACTAACGAGCGTTAGGAACTCCTCATAGTTAGACGCACAGTGTGTATCTGGTCTGTCCTGTACGCCGCGTACTAAGGTTATGTGTTTTTCTAGGCAAGATAATTCGCCGTCCAGGTATGAGACAGCCGCCAGGGGAATTGCTATGCCATCAGTATGGTCGCTGTACCCAATGGGGCGGGAGGTCATTTCCTGTAGGTGGCATAGCATCTCAAGCTGGGCGTTCTCTGGTTTTGTTGGGTATTCCGAGACACAGTGCATGAAGACAGTATTGAACCCATCATAAGTATGGATCATCTCTTCTATGTCGTGGCGGTCGTGCATACCAGTTGAAATGTAGGTCTTCTTACCTGCGTTTAACACTGCCTCTAGCATATGCCAGTCGCCACTGCCTACTTTGTATGCCCCGCAGATGTTCATCGCTTCTAACTGTTCGAGCGCCCACATATCGTGGGGGGTACAGATGAAATCTAGGCCGTGCTCTATCGTTCTCATTCCTATACCGGCCATGTCTCCAATGTCTAGGTACGGCATCTCCCTGTGTGCGCCCCTTGTTCCTTTGACTGCCCATTGTAGCTTGAAGGCATCTGCCCCTGCCGCACTTGCTATGTTGAGTAGAGAGAGGGCGTTTGCGTAGGAGCCCTCATGCGCTACACCGCCTTCTGCTATGATGTATGTGTGTTTCATAGATTTATATTTTCCTCTGTCCTAGGGAACAAAAGGTGAACCCCTATCCCCGCCATTTCACAGTGGGCATGAGCCTATCCACATGGATGTTCTTACGATGTTTCCATATAGACCTATACATATCTTTAATAGTCTGTACTGTTAAAAGATGAGGGTCTAGACCTAAATCTGTCAAGGCGCTGTTCTTTGCATTGTAATAGTGGTCCTCATCTTCCACACGGGGGTTGGGTATATTCTGTATCTTACAAGTAGTAACAGACTGCACAAGTTGTGCTAACCCAAGGATGCTCCAAGTTTCTGTAAACTGGTTAAAGACCCTAAACTCTCCTTCCTGTGCGGGATTAAGCAAGGCTATTTCGACACAGGCAAGGGTATCTCTAATGTTGAGGAACCCTCTTGTTTGAGTTCCTGATCCATATACAGTAAGAGCTTCTCCAACTGCCGCTTGTGCGAGGAAGCGATTAAGGACAGTTCCAAAAATCGCGTCATAGTGAAAGGAAGTTCCAAGCCCAGTGTCAAGCCATGTCTCGTCCGTATCAATTCCATACACCACTCCCTGGTTGAGGTCAGTGACTCTAAGGTTAAACGCTCTACATCCGAACTCAAGGTTATGGGAATCGTGACACTTAGATAGATGGTAGATTGATCCCGCCTTCTTTGGATATAGACATCTAGCGGTTCTTCCATTGTGGGTAATGTCAAGGTAGCCCTCCTCTATATCTATGTCTGGTGTGCCATACTCGCCCATTGTTCCTAGCTTTATTATGTGACAGGAAGGGTTGCTGTGGAGTACACTGTACATTAGAGCGAGGGTGCCGAGGATATTGTTACGTTGTGTTTCGATAGCTGCCCCCGCTGATATATGCGAATAGGGAGCCGAGGGCTGTTCAGCATAGTGGATAACGGCATCTGGGAGGAACTGGTCGAATATCTCATTGAGTAGTTTGGGGTTCTCTGCGATATCACAATACCTAAAGGATATATCACACTTCACTTTCTCCTTGTATGTACGTATACGGTCCTGTATAGTTGGTACTGTAAATAGTGGGGTTGCATTCACCGCCGCTTCCCAACGGCGCTTTGCCATGTTGTCTACAATGCATACATCGTGGCCGCGCTTCGACAAGTACATGGCAGTGGGCCACCCTAGGTAGCCGTCGCCTCCTAGAATTAAGACTTTCAAGGTATAAGCTCCATTCCATACATAAGATTTGCTAGTTCCAGGTCTCCCGGTGTGTCTATGTCCATGGCGTGTTTCCAGTCTACCATGTATGACCAACAGGGACCGGGAAACATACTCTTACCGGGATATAGGTGACTTACTCTGGCAACAACCATGTTACCAAATTTATAAAACACGGGCTTATCCTGTTTGTGGGGGAACTCATCGCGCTCTTGTCGGAACGCAAACTCTACACTGTCGCCTTTCAAAACCCGTTGATTGAACGCATGGTAGTTGTGGGGGATTTCACATATAGTTTGAGCACTGTTATAAGATAAACCCCCCTCGTACATGGTAAGGGTGTCTATACATGCCTCGACCTGTGCCGGTTGGACAAAAGGGCTTGTTGGTTGGAACAGCGCCACTAGGTCATATGTCGCTGCATTTGTGTTGAGATAATCAAGAACAACGTCTGTTATTGTATAGGAGAGACCATTCGTTAAGTGGGCGGGGCGCTTGTGTATCTCAAAGCTGTTTTCTCTGGATAGCCGAGATACATCTAGGTCTGGTATATCCGTGGACAAAACAGTGTGGTCTATGCCCTGTGTATTAAGGGCCGCTCCTAAAGCCCACTGATACAGGGGCCTATCTCCTAGGCGCTGGGTGTTCTTATTGGGTATGCCCACAGAACCAGCCCTGGCAGGGATAAACGCTAGGGTTTTCATCATTCATACTCCCGCAGGAGCTTATCTATGACACGGGCCTCTGTACTAAGCCAGGCATCCCGTGTTGAACCCGCTATATGCGGTGTGAGGATTAGGTTATTGTGGGACTGTACATAGGAACAAGCACGAATGAATAACTGCTCTTGTTCCGGGCCTTCCGGGAATACATCCAAGGCTGCGCCGCGTAGGACACTACCCTCTAGCATATCTATTAGGGCTTTGTTATCTAGTATCCCGCCCTGGGCAGTGTTTATAACTAAGGCCTCTGCGTGGAGATGCTTTAATCGTTCCTCACTCATAAAGTTCCTTGTTTCATCAACAAGGGCAAGGTGTATGGACAGAACATCCAGCGTTGAGAGCCAGTCCTGTAGTTCTTCGTCTAGGACATCCCCTGTCCTACTTGTTGGCTCAAGTATAGATACCCTGTGGAACAGGGGAGCAGCCATGTTGGAGAGCATACGGCCTATACGGCCAGCGCCCAATATACCCAGGTGCATCTTGCTTAACATGCAGGGAGCGGGCCAGTTGCGGCGGTCCCAGATGCCTGTTGTTGCGACCTCATAGGATGCAGCCGGGATGCGTCTGTGCAGGGCCAAGATCAATCCCAAGGCGTGTTCTGGGGTGCTTGTTATGTTGTATAAGAACGCATCGCCCTTCAGGGTTATGGCCTTTATATGAGAGGGCATATTAACAAGGTGCCGCTCAGAGGTTGTGTTTGAAACAACAAACTTTGTGTCGGGGTACTGTGCAAAGAAGGCCTCATCATAGATGGGGCCAATAGGGAGGAATAGAATCTCTATCCCATAACCCGCAGCCTTTGTGTGTATGTCGGGGACGGTTGTTAGGGTGAACCTGTCTTCTATCCTTGCAACATTGTCTGGTTGCCATTTTAGTGAGGCGTGGTAAACAGCATGGGTCATAGGACATCCCCCAAGATACCTACGACGTTCTGTCCAGTGTTGCCACGGCCATATAGGTGTTCAGGATCAATGTCCTCTTTACAACATGACAAGGCATGTAAGATAGCTATCTCTATCTCGCCACGCTCTGGAGGACAGTTTATTGTAGAACGGGTTTGTAGTCGTCCCCTCTGCCTATCACCTATGTTCACAGTGGGGAGACGCACATAGGGGGCCTCTATAACACCACACGAACTGTTCCCCACTAGGACATCGGCTATGTTCATTAAGCCGCGAAACATAGGCCCTGGGAGGTTTTTATGAACTTGGAGCTTGTCCAGTGTTGCTGCATCCTCCAAGGCGTTTACTATTTCACTGTAGCCGGGGTCTGAACAGGGGTATATGGCAACAACTTGACCCTTGATTTGTTTTAGAGCCATGAGTGTTTCCCATATCTCACCCGCCGCCTTGTTGGGATCGTCGGGGTGCTGTAGTAGCACTATAAGAGGGTCATTATGGGCCACTAGGGATAGCTCTTCCCTAATATATGGCTCGTCATGGTGATCGCCCTCAACGATGGGGTCTATGTGGCTGTCCCCCACTATGTATACATAACGCTTTGCAATGCCCATATCCACTAGGCGGTCGGCGGCGCGTTGGTGGGAGACAAAGTGCCAAGTTGAAAGCATACTTATAGCATGGCGCATGTTGTTGTCTGTTGTTCCTGTTGTGTCGCCACCCTGTATGTGTGCAATGGGAATACGCATTTGACAGGCAACCATGGCCGCCGAGAGGCTTTCCCCACGATCACCATATAGAACTAGGCAGTCTTGCCCCCTGTGGTCCATGAGCGCAGCCAGGACCTTGCCATACTCACATATGTTCCTGGCCCTGGCACAGGGGTAATCGTCAAACAGTTCAGGGTGTAGCCGGTGCATATGGGAGTTAGGGAGTTCACGGTCTGCCTCCGTACTGCCAAACTGTTCCTCCATGTTGTGCATGTCTGCTAGATACAAGGTAAGTTTGAAGTCCTCGCTTTCATCTAGGAGGCGCAACATTGGGAGCATTGCATCGAAGCCGCCCCTCTTGCCGGACAAAACCCCTATGTGCTTTTTACTCCCCACGATAGACCTCCTCCACAAGCTTCGCCTGTGTCCTGTTGATCACATCAACAGCCCGTTCTAGTCCTGCTATACGGTGTCCATATACGGGGAGTAGGTGTTGGTAGGCTGCGAAATAGCCCAGCACAATGCCTAGGCACAGGAAGGCTAGAACAATACTACACGCCGCTGACAGCGTGGGGTCTATGTTCACCCTGGAAAACCGCTTGGTAAGTTGGAGGAGGTATGTTGGGGTCATGTTCATGGTCCTTTTGCAACAGAGCGTCCACATCAACAGTGCGTTCCATGTAGGAGCCACCACTGAATAGTAGGTAGTTCACCTTGCCAAAGCGGCGGGCAAGTATGGATGCAGCGATAGCGTTGATAATGGACAGGGAGCAGACTAGTAGGTAGTCCTGGGGTTGGGCGTCTTCCATGCCCTCAACCAAGGTCCTATATATATGATTTGTGGAGTATCTCTTCACGATCCCACTGGTTAAAAACTTCAGAGTCCCAAACCTCTCGGCGTCCGAGAAGTCATGCCCAGCGCGGTTGGGTATGTAAACAGTAGGACGCCTCATGGTCATGTCCTCCGGTTGTCCTAAAAAAGGTGGAAGGGGACCAGGGGGAGGAACGGCCCCCTTCCAGTTGGGAGGATCGCTTCTACCCGTTCTTAGCGGCTAGTCTAGCCATGAGGTCCTTCTGTTCCTGGGCGCTCATGCCGTCGAAGTCGTCAGACATCTTCTCGGCGGGGGTCCTGGCACGGCGCTGGATACCGGGGAGGTATTCGTCAACAGACTTTTGGATTTGGGCCGCTGTCTTCTTGGCATCTATCCCATCTCGGATGATACCCTGGACAGACTGTTTAATTGAGGAACGGGAGCGGGAGAAGATAACCTTGTCGGCGTCCTGTTTGCCGTCCCCCGACAGGGTTTTCTGCATTTCCTTGAGATTGTCGCCACAGTCGTAGTTGACCGTGACACTGTCGCTGTTGCCAACACTGGCTGAAATCTTGAAAGCGGTCATGGTGGGTTCCTTGTTCAGAGTTGTTGATGAATGGTGTATTTTAGGGGTCTGGGGCAGTGGGGTCAACCCTTCTTTGTCTTGGGGCGCTTCTTGCCCGTGATGACAGAACCAAAGTCAGTTGTTTGCTGCTTGGCTCCTAGTTGCTTCTCTACTTCTGCGGCTATGGCTGTTACTTGTGCGCTTGTTGCTGGTATAGCACCGCGCTTGGTCTTGAGTAGGCGCTGTACTTTACGGTGGTCTTCTGGTATTCCCCCTGCTTTACCGTTGGGCCACTTGACCTGGGGCCACACATGGCCTCGGTATATGCCCGATACAGTAGCTTGGGTTATATAGTAGTGATCCGCTATGTCCCTCTGGCGCATCTCGCCCTTCCACAACAAGGCCTTGATCTGGCGCACGTTTGAAGCTGTGAGGAACGCGCCCTTGTTCATAGTATGGGAACCAAACTGTACCCAACCCGCTTAACTTGGACAACCCATCGGCGTCTGGGGTTGTCCGATACAGTAACAATGTCTCCGTCTTTCTGCATCATTGGGTGGGCGTCTAGAGGACCTCTATACGGGGCCGATACACTGTAGTCTTCAACCTCAACCTGGGGGTCGTTCTTTAGTCGGTAGAGGAAGGAAGACCGTTCTTTGTAGGAACAGAAGCAAGCCATGCTTAACTCCTCATATGTTATGTTTCGATCCTTCTATTATGACACACATACATATAGTGTACAAGGGGTATATAGATAGTGTTTATGTTTTTACTTATCTATCTATTTATCTATTTATACACCCCCCCTCCCCACCGTTAACCATAAAGGTTAATATTGTGGCAAAAGTGGGAAACGAACCTATCTAGTGTTGTAAGTATAGTATAGTATATTATTTTTTTCTAATATACAGGACTTCAGCCTCCTCTGGTGTTATTCATACCACTGGTCACTAGATTTTGTGAAAAGGGGGTGGGCGGGGGGCATATAAATAAATAGATAAATAGATAAAT
>Ga0098039_1000483_pt1 | contig 16779 bp, 26 predicted proteins | sample 6_EtaG_FD_75047 | JGI IMG/M metagenome (GOLD analysis project Ga0098039, IMG submission 75047) | Marine viral communities from the Subarctic Pacific Ocean - 6_ETSP_OMZ_AT15160 metaG | ecosystem: Environmental > Aquatic > Marine > Oceanic | place: Pacific Ocean | collected 2015-01-08 | reverse complement strand
GTTTCACAACATCAACTACTCCACCAAACCAATGCCCACAGCAATCGAATTCACAACTGCAACCTTGTTCAAAGTAATCACTGAGTACACGGTACAATATTTTATCGCTTACCCTGCTACTAGTTTTGATTCTCATGGTGTGGCCGTAGGATTCATCTCCATTGATTTTACGGTCCGATAAAATCCGCCACTTCCAATTACACTGTACCCAATCATCGTTATAAGCGTAATCAGAGTTATATTTTCTTGAGTCGTTGTATTTTGCCGCTGTCCATTTTTTCATTTTGTTTTATCCTTTCTGTTTTCTTTATTTTGATTAAAGGCCCATTTAATAGCATCACTTCTTGATAATCCAATGTATACTAACTGTTTATTTAAATTTCTAACTACCCATGTATTGAATTTACTGCATTCTATATGGTGTGTTAGTTTACTCATTTTATTTTCTCCTATTTATTTGACTATCAGTTTTCCTTGTTTTTTGGTAACACTTGCAAACCATGATCTTTTAGGGTGATTGGTAAAAGTATCTGTTATGTTGTTTTCAAAATAATCTTGTAACACACCACAATAAGGCTCAAATATACTTGGGTTTTCCATTAATATTAACTCGTTATTATTAACAGCATTTTTAAACTCTTTTTTTGTTTTAAAATCTACAATACAAGTCATTTTGTTACCTCTTCCTAAAAAAAATTAATATGAGTTGCTGTTTTTTAAGCACGTTATTGAACAAAAATAATCACGTTTAAATTCCTGATTATAATAAGTATCATTATGATATATAAATCCATCGCATCCATCGCAACAGTAGGGATTTGAATAGTCTAATGATGATATTTTATTTTTACCACTGTTAATAAGTTTGGATATAATATTATCATTAATTAGTATTATTTCTTCCATTGTTTAATCCCTTTCAATTAGTTTTGTAGTTTAAACTCATTTCCACAGTTTTGGCATTCTGCCACTAGTTCGACTGCACACCGAACATTAGTGCAATCACAACTCCATTTCTTCATTTTGGTTGGTGCCTTAACTTTCTGGCCTTGCTCTTTTCTTTGGTAAATAAAAACATCCCGGTTGATGTCAATCGCCTTCAAAGCCTTTTCAGCCACTCCACCGCTTTTAATGGAGGTATAGGCCCAACCCCGTTTACCCTGAGTCACGGCCAACCCAGCAACCTCAGCGGCTGTTTTAAACCGTTTGTTATGGTACTGGGTTTTACTGCAATCTCTTATCCCGTTCTGATTATTGATAGCGTGTACCATTTCATGGATTAAAACTTCCATTAAAGGCTCATATCCAGCCGTTAAATATTCCGCACAAATATTTATCTCAGTGTGGGAATTTTTAGAGCCGGCCCATTTCCCAGCCCAATGCCAACCAGCCGCATTTTTACGGCCTTTAGTTTGCAAGGTGATAAGCACGTTTTCAAGCTTTCCATCGAATAAAATAGTATTGAATTGTTCTAAGGCCTTTTCAATTTCTATTTGGATTGCCGACATTTTTTGTAGCGGTCTTTTGTTTTTATTTGTCATTTTGCTACCTCTATCAAGTGATTTATGCACCCTTTGGAAATGATTTTCCCTTACTTACTTCCCATTTATGAACTGCAATGTATTCCAAGTCATTAGCGTATTTGTGTTGGTTGCATACTCCAATTTTAAAAACCTTTTCAGGATCACCAAATGGAATATATGAAGATCTCATTATTGTTTTGTCATGACATCTTTGGTGGTTGCAGTCTAAAACCTTCCCATTTTTAACCCAAGTTTGTAGGTCGTAATTAAAATGTAGTTTCTTAATCATTTTGTTACCTCTATAAGTGTGTTTTTAATGCGATGGAATAACTATTAATAAACCGGAGTCGCCACCCAGTCCGCATACTCTGGGTTATTTTCCAGCACCCCCTTGGCCCTGAGGCCGACAATATGCCCGGTTGAATCGTTTGGTCGGTAGTCTGACAGGTCGCCATCAAGGACCGGGAATGATTGCCCTTCAATCTTGTGAGATGTCGGAAGCGGTCCTTTTTTGCGATTAGATACAGCAAAGGGCATAGCGACATTGAAACCTAAAGCGAGTGCTTTAAGGCAATCTGAGGAGTTATTTTCTTTACCTGAAAAGGTCAGGTGATAATTTGGGATCGACTGGTCTGCTAATTTGAAAAGGCGACGGACTCCGGCAGTGTAATCGTAAAATTTAACAATCGGGAAAACCTCGAAAATATTTTTATAGCTTCCCGGAAAGATAGCGAGTGCCTCCATTATCTCCACCTTGCCAGACTTGCTGATAATCGAGTTTAAGAAGTCTGCAAATGGGACGGAGATATGGATTGGTTCATTTTCCCATGGGATGTCGCTGGTTGCATTTGGCCTAACTCCCGATGACATCCCAGAGTCAAGGGCTTTAATGGAATGCTTTACAATTTCCAGAATAAGAATTTGCTTAAATAAATCCTTATTAGCGAAAAGCATTTTCGTGCGATTTTTCCGGGCCTCAGTTTTAGCATCAAGATAGGCTGGGTTGCCAGAAGTGTGGAGACAACCCTTCTCGCATAGTGGAGTTTTCCAAAAACACACTTCATGACCTGACAGGTCAGAAGGTAGCAAATGGAGTGGGGCGGTTAAGATGTTATCGACCTTTCCGTTTTTTGCGGTTTTGATGTTAGCCTCAGGGGCTGATAAAAGCCCGTTTACCTTGTGCTTTTTTGCCAGATCATATAAAGCTTTCTGAGTCAGTTTCATTTGTTTACCTCTATCAAGTGTTATCAAGTGTGTTTGTCTTACCTTTTGTATTACATTATTAAGATATACCCGTTGCAATAAAAAAGCAAATAAAAGATTCCTTTAAAATCGGATACTTATAAAATAAATTGAGGTTTTCCTGAAAGTTATTGACAAGGTGGGGTGAAATGCTCATAATGCGTTATGTTTTATGGTATATAACGGTATGGTTTTGGGTGGAAAGAATTGGAGGTTGGACCACCCGGCACCAGTAACTTTTATACAATCCAACTTGGAAGGTTACCCGATGCCCACGCTATCAAAATATAGAACCATCAGCCAATACTTCCAATTGTCAGAAGTTGAGGATATTTTATTCCCATTAATTAAACGGGCAACCACTATCCAATCAATTCAGATTCAAAGATTAATTGGGGCAACAATTCAATTAATAGAAATGATAGACAAGCTGGGTGTTGTTGGTTTGGAAGTTGGAAGAGTGAGGAAGGTTAAGGGGGGGAGGGGGGATATGGAGGGGGGGTGGGTGGTTGAAGTGGGTGTCTACCACCTCCTGTCAAAAAATAATTCCCCAAAAATTTTTAAAAAAAAATACACCGCAGAACGAGCCTTGGTCAAGCACAGGAAGGAGATACATAGTATGATAAGGTCGTATACAGAGGAAGAACCAGAGGGATTAGCATGGCTAGGAAACTTAGGGTCAAACGAACCAAAAGGATAAGGGGTAATTCTGAAACAGTTAGAGGTCCAATGGACTTGGAGACAGACCCTATGAACCCTGACAGTGGTGTTAGCAGTCATTGGCAGGAATTATTAGAAACCATGGAACTTGAACTTAAACATACTTCTGAAGGGGTAAGCCCTGTTTGGAAAAGTAGAGCTAAAAACTACACAAGACATAGGGGGGCAAAATGACCACACTGGTAATTATATTAGCCATATTGGGGATAGTTTGGGGCATATATAACCAAGTGAGAAGGGACGCAACGGATGCCCATAGAGGTGCAGTTGCAAACAATACGTTAGAGAAGTTGAAGGAGATTAATGATGCAGACACCAAGGGGGATAAGAAACTTGAGAGGGATGTCAATGCTATGCGTGATAACCCTATGGCTTGGTGGTTAAGGAGGGGAAGAAATGGAGATGGGGAATGAAGATATTATTGGTAGCTATTCTCCTATTTATGCAGGTTTCCTGCACGATAGGAACTGGAACTGGGGCAGTTAAGAAATATGCTATCCCAGATCCCCCTAGAATTAATTGGGCCATTAGTGATTGTGTTACTTCCAATCGTAGTATTGATATGCTTGAGTTTGTTAATTTATCTGAGTACATAATGAGGCTGGAGGATGCAATTGAGAGGTATGAGCGTCAGGTTGATATTATCAATAGTAATTAGTTTGGTAGTATCCCCTGCTTATGGTGGTGTTATTGAGAAGGACGCATCCCAGATGTTCCCGGCCCATAGAGATTTCCATAGTAGGGTATATGCTTGGCAACCGAATATGGTCCCACACAGTGTTGTAGCTTATATGGATTACAACGGGGACGATGCCGTGGATGAGGCTTTAGTGTTTCCTTATTACAGTATGAATAGACTGAAGAGTTGTCACCCCAGCGACAGGTTAAAGGTTAAGCCGGGTAACTTAGTGTTTAGTGTATGTGACAACCCAAACGGTCAAAATTGGAGTCAGCCTTACAGTTATGTAACCACCACTATTGGGTGGGTCTGTGAGACATGTATATATGAGAAGCTGTTTGGTGAAGGTAGCGTTATCCCTGTTATAGATGGGATGTGGCCCGTGAGGAGTGTTTGTTATGGCGATTAGGTATCCTAATGAGAAGGATTTAGCATTGTTTGCTAAGAAGGTTAAGCCCAAGGTAAAGAAGAGAAACCCCAAGACCCCCAGAAAAACCTCCGTAGCTACTAGGACACAGAAAGAAGTGGCTGTCAAGAGTGGTAAGGCATTGAACAAGAGAGCAGAGATGTCTACTGCGTTCCTCAGTGATATGCAGGATATGTGGAATGAGGTGACTAATAATGAGGCTGGCACAACACAAGGTAAAGACCTGTTGAGGTTAGCGGCAGAGGAAAGCCCATTGGGTTTTTGTAAGATGGTGGCAGGTATCATGCCGAAGGAAATGCACAAGTTGGAGCAGGTGAATGTTAATTTTGTAGATGCCCTTAAGATGATACAAGGGGATGCGGTGTTGGATATAACCCCGGATGATTAAATTTGTAGTTTAAACTAAAAATTATGAGGCATTAAAATCATTAAAAACATTAAAAACATTAAAATCTGACTGGGGCGAAGTAGAAAACTTAATATATGACTAAAGCTAATAAGGAAGTTGCAGAGAGATTAAGGATGTGGAAGGACAGCCCCACTAGGTTTGTTAAGGAAGCCTTTGGGGTTACCCCTGAGAAATGGCAACAGGAAGCGATGTTGCTTATTAAGAATAATGACAGGGTAGCGGTAAAATCGGGGCATGGGGTAGGAAAATCAGCCCTAGAAAGTTGGATTATCATATGGTGGTTATTGACAAGATACCCGGCTAAGATAGCGTGTACGGCACCAACGGGACACCAGTTAACAGATGTATTGTGGGGTGAGATTGCCAAATGGTATAGGAGGCTCCCTGTATTTTTAAAGAATCTTTTAGAGGTTAAGTCTGACAGGATAACATTGAAGGCGGCTCCGGGTGAGAGTTTCGGTGTTGCAAGAACGGCAAGGAAGGAACAGCCGGAGGCATTTCAGGGGTTTCATAGTGAGAACATGTTGTTCATGGTGGATGAAGCCAGTGGTATTGAACCGATTATATTTGAGGTTGGTGAGGGTGCCATGTCAACAGAGGGTGCTAAAACTTTCTTGGCGGGGAACCCCACAAGGACCAGTGGTTATTTTTATGATGCCTTTGGGAAGATGAAGAAGTATTGGAAGACCATGAAGGTCAGTTGTGCTGATAGTAAACAGGTCAGCCCAAAGTATGTTGAATCCATGCGTGAGAAATACGGGGAGGACAGCAACATATTCAGGGTCAGGGTACTTGGTGAGTTTCCTAAAGATGATGATGACAGCATTATGCCACTTAGCCTCGTTGAAGGTGCTATAGAGAGACATATTGAGATACCAAAAGATGAGCCTGTTGTATGGGGGCTGGATGTGGCGAGATTCGGTTCAGACAGCACCGCCCTGTGTATCAGGAAAGGTAGGCGTGTCGTGGGTAAGGTTGAGAGTTGGAGGGGTAAGGATCTTATGCAGACCTGCGGTATTATTGCCAACAAGTATAAGAAAACAGAACTGCACCTTGATGAACGACCTAGAGAAATTCTTATTGATAGTATCGGGCTGGGCAGTGGTGTTGTTGACAGGCTTATGGAGATGGGGTTACCTGCCCGTGGGGTCAACGTGGCTGAAAGGGCATCGGTGGAGGTTTTATATAACAGGCTCAGGGATGAGTTGTGGTTTAATGCTAGGGATTGGTTTGACACGATGAGTGTATCTATCCCCCATGATGAAGACCTGATTGATGAGTTGGCTAATGTTAAGTTTTGTTACACATCCCTTGGTAAACTCCAAGCAGAGAGTAAGGAGGATATGAAGAAGAGGGGGCTGAAGTCTCCTGATTTAGCCGATGCCTTTTGCTTGACGTTTGCTTATGGGAACTTTAACAGTACCTCAAACGCCCCACTAGCATACCCGAAGATGGGAATAGTGTGAAGGCTTGTTACGCCTGTAACGAGATAAAGCAATTAGGCGATTACCCAGCAAAAAGAGATAACAAGGATGGCAGGGACACCCGCTGTAAAAAATGCAAGAACAAGAAAAGAAGGGAAGCTTATAGGAAGCATGGAAAGAAAAAATGTAGGGAAAGATCAGATAGGTTAATAGAGATGTCCGGTGGCAGGTGTTATTTGTGTCTTAACGTGTATCCATCGCATGTGTATGATTTTCACCATTTAAGAGACAAGGAGTTTAGTATCAGGAAGTGTAGTATGACTTTGTCTTGGGCTAGAATAGTTAAGGAGTGGGAGAAGTGTATATTGTTATGTGCCAACTGCCATAGGGAAGTTCATCATGGGTCTAACAGCAAAAAACTACCAACAATGGTAGAATAAGGGAGAGTGTATGAGTATAAGAGACAGGGTAAATATCGAGGAATTACAGGAAAAAGTTAAAGTCCTTGAGGAGAAGGTGGGATTGATTTTTTCAAACGATCTCACCCCCGTGGAGGAAGGCCACAACGCCATCAAAAATTTGTTTAAACCTAAAAAAAATACTGTGAAATATGGCAAGAAAAAATCGTAGTAAAGAAGACAAAATTACTGAGGACGAGTTAAAGTCCCTGTTGGATTGGGAAGTGGACAATGCGATGGGCCGCCATGATGGGGAATTAGGTGACCAACGCAGGAGAGCGTTGGAGTTCTACTACGGGGATTATATTGGTAATGAGGTTGAAGGTCGATCTCAAGTAGTATCCCACGATGTGTTTGAGGTTGTGGAGTGGGCTATGCCACATATTATGAAGGTGTTCACAGCAGATGATGAGTTGTGTGAATTTGAGGCCAACGGACCAGAGGATGAGAACGAGGCTGAACAAGCCACGGATTATGTAAATTATATATTTAGTAAACGCTGTGATGGGTACAGGATTATCCATGATATGGCTAAGGATGCCCTTTTGGAAAAGACAGGCGTGGCTAAGATTTGGTGGGATGACACTGAACACGTTGAGAGGGAGGAATATAGTGGGCTTGATGATTTTGCGTTTCAAAAATTGGTTAGTGACGATGAAGTTGAGGTTGTGGAGCATACCCAGACTGAGGAGGAAATTCTGGGGCCGGATGGGCAACCGAACCAAATAAACATCCATGATGTTGTTGTGGAACGTGTGAAACAACCGGGGGAAGTAAGAATAGAAGTTGTTGCCCCAGAGGAGTTGTTGGTCAGCCGGAGAGCTAAATCCTTGGATGAAGCACAGTTTGTCGGGCATAGGGTCAGGGTTAGTATCAGTGAGTTGAAAGAGATGTACCCAGATCATGATGCTACAGAATTAGAAGAAATGATGGGTGATGATGAACAGGAATGGGATAGTGAATTTATAGCAAGACATAACTTTGATGATTCATATAGTAATGACAATTCATTTAACAACCAACATTTAGGGAGGAAAGTTTGGCTCACAGAATGTTATTTGAATGTGGATTGGGATGGGGACGGATATGCAGAACTGCGTAAGATAACTAAGGTATCTAATAATATATTAGAGAATATACCTATTGACGAAAAGCCGTTTGCCTCTATCTGCCCCATACCTGTGCCTCATAAATACTACGGTTTAGGTCTTGCAGATAAGACTATGGACATTCAGGTTATTAAGTCAACTATTCTCAGGAACATTCTTGACAACATTTATAACCTGAACAACGGCCGGTTTACCATGTTGGAGGGTCAGGCAAACCTTGATGACTTATTGACTTCAAGACCGGGTGGCGTAATCAGGGTTAAGACCCCAAACGCTGTAACACGGTTGGACACACCGCCATTACCTAACGGTAGTTTTGAACTTTTAGGGTACATAGATAGCATCAGGGATGGCAGGACAGGCATATCCAAGTTCAGGACGGGTATTGACCCGGATGTATTGAATAACGCTAAAGCTGGCCCAGCTAATGCCCAGATGGATGCGGCTAACGCTAGGTTGGAGTTGATGGTCCGTAACTTTGCTGAAACTGGCATTAAGGATATGTTCAACAAGGTGTATGGGTTGGTATTAAAGCATCAAGACAGAGAGGATGTTATTAAGCTCAGAAACAAGTGGGTTCCTGTTGATCCTACACAATGGAAGGGGAATGTTAACGTGTCGGTTAGTGTTGGGTTGGGTCATGGAAACAGGGATCAAGCCATACAACACATGTCCCTGTTGGCCCAGAACTATATAGCTATAAGGCAGGACCCTGAATTTAAACACATGGTCAGCCCGAAGAATGTATTTAATATGGTGGGTGAGGCACTTGGTAGCATGGGGTATAAGAACAAGGAGAAGTTTATAAGTAACCCGGATACCACTCCTCCACAGCCACCGCAACCAGACCCAATACTTGAAGCAGAAAAAATGAAGTCCCAAATTGAGATCAAGAAGGCCCAAATGAAGGCCCAGACTGATACCCAAAAAATGCAGTTGGACATGCAGAAATCACAGCTTTCAATGCAGATGGACAAGGAGCGTCAAGGATTAGAGATGACCCGTGTCCAAGCTGATTACGCAAGGGACGAGCAGAAGAACCAAGTTGAGGTTGCTAAGTTGCAAGCAGAACTCCAAGCAGAGCAGGAACAGAACCAACTTGAAGCGGCTAAAGCCCAGATTGAAATTGAGAAGATCAAGTTTGAGAAAGAGAAGCTAATGGCGGAGATGCAGATGGAAGCCGCAGAACACCAACTTAAGATTGAGGAGTTGGAACTTGAAAAGGAACAGGCAAGGAACGTCACTATCGGGACGGATTAGTCGTGAAATGACAGCCCTTCACCATGCAACACAGAAGGCTATTATTTTAGATAGACAGTTTAGGGCAAGGGTTATTCCTAATAAAACCCACTCAAGCGTAAAACCTAAATATAAGGTAATATATGAATGATGAAACATTAGGTAAGGAAATAAAACAGGGACGGAGTGCGGAGGATTTATTAAATGATCCTGTACTAACCGAAACAATCAATTACCTAAAGGACACATATCTTAAAGCGTGGGAACAAACCTCTGTTGAGAATTCCGTTGAGCGTGAGAAGATATGGATGATGTATAAGACGCTGGATACCGTTGTAGGGCATATCAATAGTTATGTCGATACGGGTAAGCTGGCGAAACAGCAACTAAAAGAAATGGGGGAACAAGGTGGATTATTCTAGGAACAAGAAGGGGTACCCGACTCCTGTAAATGCACACTACAAGGATAGTGGTAGTGGGCAATCGACACTCAAGCAGGGTAGCAAGGGTGAAAGCTCTGGCAACAAGGACCAATCACGGTCTATGTGTCAAGCGGGGCGTTCAGCGGGTGGGTCATCTAAAAGCCCAAACATGTACGCAAAATAAGTTAATTACCCCTAAAGGGGATTCTAAACAAGTCTAGTAATAGACTAAGGAGAAATTATGAGTGGTGGTGGACGATACAATCAGATGGTTGTTAGTGAGAGGTTCCAGCCTCGTAAACTAGCAGTAGAAACAATTACAGCGGATACAACTTTGACCGTTAATGATTCTGGTAAGATTATATTTGTTGGCAAGACTGGGATTGATATTACAATGCCATCTGCCCCAGAAGCAGGATTAAATTACACGTTTATTTTGAACGAGGACAATACTACGACTGCATGTACTGTAACTTGGCATGGATCAGGTGAATTTCTAGCAGGTAGTCTTTCTACTGCGGCTGACGGTACGGCACACAGTGGAATTTTTGATGGTTCAGCAGATGATGTTGTTTCATTTGCTACGACAGCTAAACAGGGTGATATGTTTACAACTATTTGTGATGGGACCACATGGTATATCTGGGGTCAATCTCAAGCGGCTGTTGCAATTACTTCAGAAACTAGCTGATTTTAACCATTGATTTTGAGTGGAGTTTGAGGAGAGGCCTCAAAGCCTTTTTTTTAATAACTTTTTGATCAATCTTTTTTACGATAACCCCGATTTTGGGGCGTGTCAAGTAAAATCGTACATTTTGGAGAAAAAAGATGACTGAGACTAATCCCCAAGGGGAAGTCGGCAGTGGTGATGTAGCCGTTGTTGATACCCCGCAAGAAGAGTTCAACAGCAGTGCAGATGCGGCTGAAGCCATTGTTAAAAAAGGCATCTTGGAAGAGCCAGATGAGTATATACCCTCTCAGGACAGGGACCACGCAAAGGAACCGGAGGGGGAAGAGCAGGAATCACACGAAGAAGGACAGCCAGAGGATGAAACTTCCGATGATGAATTGGGGGAAGAATCCGATGAGTACGAAGTAGAGGTACCAACCTACACCCTGAATGTTAAGGGTAAGCAGGTACAGGTAGACCTTGAAGAACTTAAAAGTGGCTATCAAAAGGGTGCTGATTACACCCAAAAGACGCAGACGTTGGCTGAAGACAAGAGAGCGTTTGAGCAAGAGCGACAGGCGGTTCAGGCAGAACGCCAACAGTACACTCAGGCACTTAACCAGTTTCAGCAGTTAATGGGTGAGCAATACCAGCAGTATGAGGATATAGACTGGAACCAGTTGAAAGAGGATGACCCAATTGGATATATGACCCGTAAGGAAGAAATGCGGGATATAGAAACAAGACACCAAAGGGCCACCCAAGAACAACAGAGAATTGCAAGCCAAGCTCAACAACAACATGCGGTGCAACACCAAGAACTGCTTACTAGGGAGATGGAACTTTTAGGAGAACGATTACCGGATTGGAAGGTGCCTGAAAAACGTGAAAAGCTTAGTGAGGCATTAAAGCTTTACGCTGGATCAGTAGGGTATTCCAAGGAAGATTTAGATGCGGTGACGGACCATAGAAGCTTGTTGATACTAAATAAGGCACGGTTGTATGACAAGATTCAAAGTTCCAACCCAAAGAAAATCAAGAATGTTCCTAGAGTGGTTAAGGGTGGAAATAAAAACACGCCTAGTAGAGATAAGGCTACAGGTAAATTCAAATCAAAAATGAAGGTTGCACAATCAAGAGGTGGACGCACAGAAGATATAGCGTCAGCTATCTTTGAGTTGATGTAACCACATTTAAGTTTTTTAAGGAGTAATGAAATGTCAGTAAAGGCAAATACTTTTGGAGTACAGGGTAATCTTACTAATGTAACAGGGGCTATCGGTATTAAGGAAGACCTAACCGATGTGATTTATAATATCAGCCCAACAGAAACTCCATTCATGAGTAACATCGGGCGAACTAAAGCTACGACAACTACGCATGAATGGCAAACAGACAGCTTGGCTTCAGCGGCTAATAACAGTCAGCTTGAGGGTGAGGATTATGATTCTGCTGGCATTGATGCCAGTACAGCAACTACCCGGCTTAGTAACTCAACTCAGATCAGTGCTAAAACCCTGATTATCTCAGGAACGCATGAGTCTACCTTGAAAGCAGGGCGAAAGTCTGAAATTGCTTATCAGGTCGCTAAGAAGGGTAAAGAGCTAAAGCGTGATATTGAAACCGCATTGTGTCAGAACAATAATCAGGTTGTCGGCACCGGAACTACTGCAAGTCAGACCCGTGGTATGGAGCATTGGATTCAAACCAACGGTTCCCAAGGGACTTCCTACAGTTATTCTAGTGCCACAGCGGCCCTGACGGATGGGACACAGCGGGATTTGACTGAAGCGATGTTCAAGGAAGCCGTGCAGGAAGCATGGACCTCCGGTGGTGATCCTGAATGTGCTATTACAGGTGCTGTTAATAAGCAGAATGTATCCAGCCAGTTCAGTGGTATTGCTACTATTTATCGTGATCAAGCGAATGTTGGACCCGCATCTATCATCGGAGCATCTGATGTTTATGTTTCTGATTTTGGTGAATTGAAGATTGTACCTTCACGTTTTAGCCGTGATCGTACTATATCCATTATCCAGAAAGATATGTGGGCTGTAGCTTACTTAAGACCATTCAAGATTTGGGAACTTGCTAAGACGGGCGATGCTGAGAAGCGGTTGCTTTTGAGTGAGTACGCTCTTGAGTGTCGTAATGAGGGGGCAAGCTCTAAGGTTGCTGATCTCAATACATCTCTTCTATAATCTAATGGGGGTGGGGTGGCTTAATAGGTTGCCCCGCCCTGTTAGTTACCTTATTTATGCGGGGGGTAAAGAGTATGAAATTTTTGTGTAAATATAATTGGGTGATGTGGGGTTTTGTGGTATTAGCCACTGTGTATCACCATTTTATAGGGACGGGTAATGTCGGAAGTTAAAATCAGCGAAGATTGGGGGTTCAATCAGGTTAAGACAACGGGTTGGTTGGACACGGCATCAGGCAGTGTTGTTCTGGCAACAGAACAGGATTTGACTGAGATTGCCAACCGGAATAAGGCAGACCGGAAAGCCTCCGCAGTTAGTCGTAATAGTGGTAGTGGTCGTTTTGGTGATTTTGCCAAGGTAGCCACCATCCCCAATATTAAGGTTGATGAACTAATGAAAAAGGGTATTTGGCAGGATAGGAAGTTGTTTAAGAGGTGGCTGAATGACCCTGATAATAAATGTTGGCGTACCATTGAATGTAGGTTATAGATGGCTATTGACTCATACAGTAATTTAAAAACAGCAGTCTCAAACTGGCTTGACAGGTCTGACCTCACGGACAGGATACCTGAATTTATCAGTTTAGCAGAAGACAGGATAAATCGGCATCTAAGGATACGTTCACAGGAGCAACGCCAACAGATGTCTACAGTGGCGGGTCAAGAGTATTACGGTCTTCCGACTGATTACTTGCAGATGCGTCACATAGCAATAATGTCTACCCCCAACCGTGACCTTGAATATCTTACCCCAGAGAGGTTTGAGATAGAGATAGGCACCCGGTGGAGCGGGGGGACGGGTAGGCCCAGATTTTATACTATGGTTGGGGACGAGCTACGTCTTGGTCCTAAGCCGGGTGGTGTCTATACGGTTGAGATGTTGTTTTATAAAAAATTCCCACACCTTTCAGAGAGTAATAGTTCAAACAGGTTGTTAGAAGATAATGCCGACTTGTTGCTCTATGGTGCCTTGTTAGAGGCTAACCCATTTATAAAGGACCCAGAATCAGCCAAGATGTGGGGGTTGTATTTTAACCAATCCTTAGATGCGATAATGACTTCCGATGCCAAGGACAGGCACAGCGGGGGGGCATTAACCATCAGGGCTGATAGTGCGGGTATTTAATGGCTAGTGTAGAATGGACGAGAGTCACGCAAGTAGAATATTGGGACAGTGTCGGGACCACTTGGACAACCGATGGAGATAATTGGAACAACAAGTGGACGGACTGGACCGTTGATCTTGGGATGTACTGGGCTGATTCAAGGCAGAACTGGAATGACATAATGACAACATGGGGTGATTAGGTAATAATCCTTAACCTTAAAGGCGTAATGAAATGGCTTTAGAGAGCGTAACACATTTAGATGATTTAGTGGCAACCAACCCGACTGCAACTGACCCAGTCAGCGAGGGTGATGACCATGTAAGAAATATAAAAACTGTGTTGTTGACAGACTTCCCTAATATCACGGGGGTAATGACAGCAACTCAGGCAGAGCTTAACGTAGCTACTGGTGTAACCGCTGGGACGGTGACTGCGTCTAAGGCACTTGTTGTTGATAGTGCCAGTAAGCTTGACATCATGAACGTTGACAATATTACTATTAACAGTAATGACATTAGTTCAACAGATACTAATGGTAATATAACAATCACCCCTAACGGGACAGGCAAGGTGAGTCTTGTTGGTGGCATTATGACCCCAGAGACAACCACCTCAAGTGGGGCTGGTGCGGTAGCTATTACTGGTGCTATCCATGAGATTACCACGGATTCAGCCGATGCTTTGACCTTGGCTGATGGTGCTGAAGGACAGCATCTTTATGTTGTATGCGTGGATCAATCCAGTGGGGATGCGACTCTTACCCCAACTAACTTTGCCCAAGGCACCACGATTACCTTTGCCGATGATGGGGATGCCTGTCATCTGTTGTTTACAGCAGGGGAATGGTATGTAGTAGGAAACCAAGGTTGTGCTATAGCATAGCTTTAAACGCCTTGGAGGGGGCCTAATACCCTCCCTTAATTTTACAACGGAGATACAAATGCCTAATTCACCTAGCATAAAACCTTTTACGAGTGGCACAGCTACGTCAGCCACCCTAGATCAAGCCTTAACAAGCATCCTTGAGGTGCAAACAATAAATTATAATAAGTTGTTTGTTTTGATAACCGCATCAGCCCAAGCGATTGACCAATTTGCTGTTCTTGCTAAACCTCATTACGAGAACACGGTCTACGCAACTATAGCAAGTGCCTCTGGGGATTACACCAGCCCTTCACACCCTATACTAGCGGCTAGTGGTGATCTCACGGCTCTTAGCGGTGCTACGGGTTACTTTATTATGGATGTCAGTGCTATGGAATCGGTGGATATTCAGATTGCGTTTGGTGCTGATAACGGGACATACGTTATTGATTACGGCTTACAATAAGAGGTAACAAATGGGTTTAGAAACTGTAACACATATAAGTGATCTTGCTACAGCTAATCCTCTTGGGACTGATCCAAGGTCTGAGGGTGATAATCATATAAGAAACATAAAGACTGCTATCAAGACAGATTTCCCCAATATCTCCGGGGCTATGACTGCAACCCATACAGAGCTTAATGTTCTGGATGGTGTCACGGGTGGCACGGTAACAGCCTCTAAAGGGGTTGTGGTAGATGGGAGTTCCAAGGTAGATGTTTGGAATGTAGATAACCTGAGTTTAAACGGTAATTCTTTAACTTCCACCAGTGGGGACCTTCAATTAGCCGCAGTTTCAGGATCAAATATTACGTTACAGGATGACGCTGATAATACCAAGGAAGTGACCTTGGACATGGCTACTGTGACAACCTCAACTGAGCGTACTTGGACCTTCCCAGATGCTACTGACACCTTTGTCGGTAAAGCAACAACTGATACATTAACCAACAAGACATTAACCTCTCCCACAATCAGTACTAGCCCAACAGCGTCTGGTTCTACATGGGCTGATTTAGGTACGGTAACTACCATTGATATTAATGGTGGCACCATAGATGGCACCAATATAGGTGTTTCATCTACGGGGACAGGTGCGTTTAGCACGTTGGCAGTTGACAATATTACTATCAACGGCAACAGCATTACCTCCACTAGCGGTGATCTTGAATTAGCCGCTGTATCCGGGTCAAGCCTTACTTTGCAGGATGACGCTGACAACACTAAGGAAGTAACCTTAGATATGGCAACAGTGTCCACGGGTACAGAGAGGACTTGGACTTTCCCTGATACTGCGGGTACTTTTGCATCCCAGTCTTATGTGTCAGATATGACCAGTGCGGTTGCTTGGTCATACACATTTAATACTGGCACCACAATGTCTGACCCCGGTGCGGGTACTATCCGTTTTGATAACGCCACAGTTGCCTCGGTAACAAATCTAGCGTTTGATGCTACGACAGCCGATAGCGGGAACCCCGATATTTCAGATTTTATAGCAAGCATAGATGATGGGACCAACACATCCCATGAGGGTTTCGTCACCATCAAGAAGCAGTCAACCCCATCCACTTTTGCCGTGTATGCGGTCACTGGTGCGGTTACAGATAACACAGGATGGCTTCAAGTCCCCGTTACCCATGTAGCTTCTGGTGGATCATTCAGCAACACAGATACTCTTTATATTTCGATGACACGCTCTGGTAATCTTGGAGCCACAGGGCCAACAGGCTCAACGGGTGCAAGGGGATCAGATGCCGGGTTGGACATGACATTTGAATCCACAACCACTGATACCGACCAAGGTGTTGGTAAGGTTTGGTTTAATCACGGCACATTAAGTTCGGCAACCGTTCTTTATATGGATGATGTGGATGCTAATTCTGCATCAATCAATTCATGGGTAGACAGTTGGGATGACTCAACCTCGACAGCCCTTAGAGGTACGGTCAAGGTAGTACAGCAAGCTGACCCTGCTATCTTTGCGGTCTATAATGTTACGGGGGCGGTAACTTCAGCCACAACTTATTCAAAAATTCCTGTCTCATATGTAACAGGTGCAGGATCATTCTCGGATACAGATGTTAGTTCGGTGAGTTTCTCCCGTACTGGCGATAAGGGTGCCACTGGTGCTACTGGTGGTTCTACTCCTGATGACAACTCGGTATCCGGGGCCAAGATTGCTATGGGTAGTGATGCCCAAGGTGATGTGTTGTATTACGGTGGCACTGATTACGAAAGACTAGGGGCTGGCACATCTGGTTACTTCCTAAAAACTCAAGG
>Ga0098039_1000477_pt1 | contig 16832 bp, 29 predicted proteins | sample 6_EtaG_FD_75047 | JGI IMG/M metagenome (GOLD analysis project Ga0098039, IMG submission 75047) | Marine viral communities from the Subarctic Pacific Ocean - 6_ETSP_OMZ_AT15160 metaG | ecosystem: Environmental > Aquatic > Marine > Oceanic | place: Pacific Ocean | collected 2015-01-08 | reverse complement strand
TGTACGGCCATAGACGTTAGTCCTCTAGCGCCTATATAATATGCACGAAGATTCTCTCCCTTATACACTGTCGGCCACCAAGAAACCTTTGAACTCGGGATGAAGGTTCTGCATATTCATGCCCGTGCCGAAGATAGACTGGCTGCTATTAAGCCTGCCAGTAACAGTCCCGCGAGGACCGTAAGAAGAGCGAACACGCCCGTCAGGATCAATCCCCACGTCAAGATAGGTTCCATGAAGTTTACGGAGACTCCGTATTTCTTGGACCAGCTTGGCCTCTCGAAGGTTGTGCTTCCTAAATATGCGGGCCATCGCCTTATCATCTGTTGTGGGTCGTCCGGTCTTTCTAGATACATAAGGTTTTATCCCTTTTGTGACATAGAAATAATCTTGGCACTGCTTGGGCGAGAGGGGGTTGAATGAGACTTCGGCGACTTCAACAAGTTCTTCTTCTTTCGTCTTAATTTCTGCTTCAACTTTTTGCTTCGTTTTCTGCAACTCATCCTTGTTTACTTCCATTCCCTTGGTCATCATGAAAAGAAGAGGATCGAACAACTCTATCGTTTCGTTATATGTCCTCCGGAAACCGTCGTCCAGTTCCGGCTGGATCGCATCCCATATCTCTATGGCGACACAAGAGTCTTTCCCATTGTATATCCAGAAGACCTCCAAATCCGCCCAGGGTTTCCGCCACATCTTGCCGTCGTCTTTATAGTACGGCTCCCTCGTCAGCATAGAGCAGATAAAGTCCAGCCCCTTTAGGAAGTCAGGCCAAACTATATGGTGAGCGATCATTGTATCGCCTATCGGGCCTCTTGTAAATACGTTGTTCTGTCGGAGCATGAAGGACATATCGAAAATCAGGTTCTGCCCGATTTTCATAATCTCCGGGTCGCCCATGATATCGGCGATCATGAGCCAAATCTTAGCCTCGTCTTCAATAGACCAATAGTCCTCTCCCCCTTCTCCCACGAAGGGAATAACGATGGCGGTATCCCACCGCAAGGCGAACGAGATACAGGAAACTTGGTGGTTCAGACACTCGATGTCTACCCCGGTCTTCTTAGTCTTCTTGATCGTCGCTAGGTAATCCTCCACGTCTTGGAACGTAGGGCGAATCAGAATATCCCGTTGGGGAAGATCCAGTTCCGGTGACAGGCTTTCCTCCTTTGCTCTCTTGAGGTCCGCCGCTATCAAGTGTCTCCACAGGTAATTCCCTCGAAGGCTCGCCGCTGGGTGTATTGCCGGCACCAGCTTCCGATCCAAGCGCGGAGATTGTAATATGGAACCTCTCCACTTTGTTATCCTGGTATCTCCGAACAGATACGATAATGCTGTCCCACCCAGGGGAACAAACACATTGGCGGAGCAGTTCTTTAACCTCGTCAATGTGGTTGAGGACATATGTTCCCCCAGCGCCGTCATTCCACCTTTTGGAGTCCATAGTGTTTCTCCATCTTGATCCATGATTCGATCGCCGGTGCGAGACTTCTTAACTTCCTCCTCCCATATATTCAGGAGGTAGCACTCCTTCCTGGCGACGCCGGCGGCGTGCATACAGGACTCTAACAGCTTCCCTGATGGCCCAATGAAGGGGCGGCCCATCCGTGTCTCCATACGGGAGGGCGCTTCGCCCAGGATGCAAATCCTAGACTTGGGATCGCCTTCCTCGTATTTACTCGGCATCCTCTTCCTCCTCCACCTTCAGGAAGTCATTTGCAACTTGGCTGATGAACCGCTTCTTGCACAACTTATCCAAGTCCCAGCCGTACCCTGTAAGTTGGCTGTGATACGCCGCCCGGAGGGTTACACCACTTCCCAAGAAAGGAACAAGAACCGATGTACCGGGGTACGTAAAGGTCGCCAGTATCTCCTTCATCAACTCCAAAGGTCGCTCTGTAGGATGGATCTTGGTTTGCGCTGAGACCGGTGAGAAGTCGAAGACATTAGAACGACCGGGGGTTCGCATCTTCGGCATACCCTTTCGGCAGAGAATGAACGGCTCATAGCATGAGGCGAGCATCGTGTCGGGAGAGGAGGTCTGCCCCGCCTGTCCCTTATACCAGATGCCTGGAACCTCTTGGACTTTGAACCCAACCTCACTGAGGATACGTACTACGGAGGCATACCAACTATGTCCGTACCACCACACGCAGAAGGTATTGTCTGTGAGGACTCGGAAGACCTCACTACCAACGTTGTTGAGGAAGTCCTCGTACTTGTTGCTTGGCACTTCGTTATATCTGTCGAGCTGAGCAATATCTTTATTCCTTCCTTTCTTCTCCGGTAGATTTACACCATACGGCGGGTCAACTTCGGCAAAGCGAAACACTCCATTGTCAATCTTGGGGAGTTGCTTCAACGTATCCCCGATCATATAGTGGTCCTTGGCCCATTTATGAGCTGTTTTGGTCTTGGAGCCGGCGCGCTCTGTCAAAGTTCGAACGACGACCTGCTCCTCCAAGCGTTTCAGCTTCTTCCAGGCTTCATCCTCCGTCTTACAGTCAGCCAGCTCTGGGATGGCTTCCATCGCTTCGGCGATGAGGATACGGCGACTGACGGTCTGAGTTGTAACACCCTTCTCGTCAGCTTGTTCCGACATTTTATGCTTGGGGTTGCTCTCCCTTCGCAGGTCGAAGATACACTTCTCGAGGTTACTTCGCTCGACCCAGGTTAAGTCCTTCCGAAAGATATTTTCGACAAGCTCAATCTCACGCCGATCGACCTCCGTTCTGACCCTACGAACGATTACGGGTATGTTCTTAAGGCCAGCTTCCTTAGCTGCGGCCAGCCGACGGCCTCCTGCAAGCAAGAGATACCGAGGATCTACAGTGATAGGCTGAAGTATGCCAATCTCTGCTATGTTCTTAGCAAGGTCTGTAATGTCCCCCATCTCGTAGCGATATCGCTCACCCGTGCGGACCCTCGTAATAGGTACTTCTTTAATCTCCATCGTCCATCGCCTCCAATACCGCTATGAGTTCAGCCTTCTCCTCGGCCGTCAGGTCTGCGACCTTCTTCGCCGTCTTACTTACGGTTTTATTCGACCGGGCTTTCCGCATCGTAACAGCGTGTTTGGAAATCTTCCGATCGTCTCGTATCTCCCCGATGCGTTCGATCAACTGATCGTGCGTCAGGTCTTCAAGAGGGGTTCGTAGATCATCTAGCTGGCCCATATCTACTCCTTCGGGGTTAGTTCAAAGGCACCGTCGATGATAGCGCCGTATATCATGCTACCTTTTCTCTCGGCGGCGTCAACTGCTTTCTCCAATAGGACACGCAGAACCTCTGAGCGAAGCCCGTGAGGCATAGCCTGTGCCTTGTTGAATAAATCCTCAGGAACGGCGAAGTTAATCTGGTGCATCCTAGACATTCTTTTCTTCCTCATCTAAAAGGGCCATAGCACGTTTCCGCCTGTCACTATGCCATTCGTTACGACACTGCGAACTGCAGAATAGCTGCCAAGGAGTTCCTACGTCGAACTCATCTTTGCAATTCTTGCAAGATTTGGTGGGTTTCTTCTTGGGCTTTTTCCCCATGTGGGTGGACCCTTCAGGTGGTTATGAATGGGCTTCTGGGCTTGCGTTCAATTCATTCAATGCATTTCAATGGAGATGAGGGACCGCCCCCCATGCCTGCGTTGAAATGCATTACATGGAAGATAAAATCCCCCCTACGCCCTGCTACGTAGGGGAGAAATCGCGGCAAATGACTAGCAGGACCGCGAGGCTTTCCTCCACAGGGAGGCACGTGGAGGGAGCCTACTCCTCGTTGGACAACCGGGGGAATACCGGTTCATTGCGGAACTCCCCGTCGATATCCACTCCGTCGGAGTCCATAGCCGGTACGACCTTGAGGAACACCGTCGCGGTGGCGCCTTCCAGATCATCGGAGTTGAACCCATCCTTCTCGAAGGGAACCTTAAATGCGGAGAGCATCCGTATATTCTGGCGCCACATGAAGTCGAAGTGGGTGTGGTCCTCGGCCGGGTAGTTGAAGTAGATGAACATCGGAAGCGCGTTGGGATGCTCCGTGCTCTCGATGACAACGAGACACTCCGTCATGTTGTTGCCACCTTTGGACTCCTTGTCCGTAGCCTTCTGGATACGAACATCGTACTCACCTTCGGGGACGTGTTCGTCCTCTTTAATGTCGGCGAGTGGTGCTTTAATAAGAGGCATTTGCCCCTCCTTCTTCCTAGGGTTAAAGTTAGCCGGTAAATCTCTCAGCAGGTCGTGGAGGCAGGCCGGCAGCCTCCTGTACTTTCTCAACCTCAGCTGCAAGGCGTGCCTTTACCTCATCGTTGAGGGCCTCAAATACGGGCTGACCTTCATCGTCTTCGGTGAGGTCAACCTCTTGCGAAATCTCAACCCGGGCACTTTCGTAGTTACCGAGGTTGATGGTTGCGCCACGTGTAATTCGCATACTGTTACTCACTCAATATACCTCCTATTCCATACTTTTCAGGGTTTTGTAAATCCGGGATCGTCATGTCGTGATGCAGAGCCATGTCCCGAAACTTCATGCTCGTCCGCACCGTCGGGTTTTCTCGGGAAGGTCGGGTTTGTACCATGTACTTGTTATTCTCGCAGGTACAGACCCAAATGTTTGAGTTAAGACGTGGAGTTACCATCCTCGCTCCACCGGGAAGGGTCATCCTGTTGTTGACCTTCGCCGTTGTTCCGTCCTTCCGCATCTCGTGGTGGACGGTCACAACAGTGTGGCAGGGCAGGGTGGAGAATTGCCAGAGAGCATCCGATATCATATCCCCGGAAAGGCGATAGTCGGTACGCTCATCTTCGCGTTTCTTCTTCTCCTGGAGCCAGCGAACACGATAGTGGCCGGCTCGGGCGAGGAGGGTTCCACTGTCGATCATTACGGCGTCATAGTCGTTGAAGAAGCCGCTATCGAAGCGTTTGTTTATATCCTCCAGCCAGCGGAGGTAAAGGGTGGGTTCTGGCATACGTCCGGTGGGGTTATCGGAGAGGAAACTCTTGTCCTTCCTTACAGAACGGGGGTAAGGGTCCAGGTCATCCCCCTCGGGATAAAATTCCTCGTAATCGATATCGTATCCCCCCAAAGTGGCGAGCGCCCTCGGATCGAAGAGGTAGGCGAACTTCTTGCCAGGGATGGTAAGGAACAGGGTAGTCTTTCCTGAGCCTGTGTCCCCGATGAGAAGCCAACTCTCCAGAATCTTTGCGTCCTTAGCGTTGGGCACGACGCGCCTCCTGGGTCAGTGTCTCAGGAACGAGGTCGAGGCGAACTCCGCGTTCAAGAAGAAGACCACGGGCGGCTTTGAAGTCGTCGTGCCATCGGTCCTTATTTTCGGGCATAACTGGGGCGACGACCCTAGCGATGCCGACCTGCGCTATCGATGAGGCACACTGCGAACAGGGCTGGAAGGGCCATGTGTAGATGGTGTATCCCTTCACGGCACGCTGGGCAAACAGGAGGGCGTTGGCCTCTGCGTGCATGGTGAGATAGTACTTTTGGACCCGTTCAGCCAGGCGGTCGGGATCGTCCGATACGCCTTGGGGAAATCCGTTATAGCCGACCGAAACAACTCTGCGTTGTGTGTCGATGATTACGGCGCCGCACTTTGTTGAGGGGTCTTTCGACCAGCCAGCGATAAAGGCGGCGAGGTCGAGAAACCGATTGTCCCACTTCTCACTCATCTTTTGCATCCTTCATTCCGAGTTCTGATAACTTAAGCTCGTCGAAGGGACTCCACCTTTCTTCGACGAAACCCGACGGGCAATCTTGCCCCTCCGGATTGCCCCACATCTTGCACAGGCTCGAATAGGGGCATCCCCCATAGTCCATGCAGGAGTTTGTGTTCTTAGGGTACGCCGGCAGATAGGGAAGGTTATCCGCCTTCTGACCAATGTCCTCGTATATCTTGGCCTCCGTCTCCACAACGTCCACCCACCTTCGAGTATCCCATAGCCATGCGTCGATCTGAGCGAACTTGCGCTCAACCGGGATGATGCTGAACCCATCGTGGACGGTCTTGTGGACAAGGGCGGCGTCCACCCACACCGCCTTCGCTTTCTCCCCGTACAGCATATGCACCGCGTGGAGATAGCCATCTATCTGGGCGTTGGGGGAGAAAGAGTCTAGGAAGTTGGCTCGGAAGGGTCCGTCTTTCTTGTATGCAGTGGTGGTCTTGTGCTCTCCGACGTAGATCTTCCCACGATACTTAAACACCTTGTCGAGCCGTCCGACGTAAAAGAGGGTCTCATCATCGGGGTCGAGGGGTACGGCAAAGGGCGGTTCCACGGCCAACAGCTCAAAGTCCGTAGACAGGAGCATTTTGGTTCTGGCTTCGATGTACTCATAAAGCATCTCCAGAGCTACCCCGGGTATGCGGGGAGTAAGACGGTTGGCCTCATCCGGTCCCATATCTTTCATAGAGGTAAAGCCGTTCTCCACCCAGTTGGCGTCGAAGGCATCTATCGCAGCGTCGGCAATAGAGGATAATTCACAATTTGTGAATTTATCAGGGGAGCAGAGTATTGGCCAGAGGGCGTCCATAGCAGCGTGCCAGGATGAGCCGAAGACCAGGGCGGCGCTTGTCCCGGAGGGGGTCCAATGCCGAACGTGGCGGAAGTAGAAATAGCGGGGACAGCGTTTGAATGCAGAAAGTCGCGTGTTGTCGTAGAAACGATCCAAGATGGCCTCCCTCGTCTAGATGTTCACTGTATCATCATACATTGTTCCACATTACTCCCCAGATGTAAAGCGTAATGATTGCTCTAGTTGGCGAACACCCCGTACGAATTCGATAAACTGTTTGTGGTTGAGCGCGCAGAAGGTATCACGATGACCATCGACGTTACGCTGGATGCAGATGTGTTTTTCCACGATGCGGGCACCCATAGCAACGACGGCGAGGGGAATAGCCATGCCGACGGAATGATCGCTGTATCCTGCGTAAAAGTGAATCTCCTGCCGTAGTCGCCAGAGGGCTATATCTTTAGGTTCTGCAGGATACTTAGAGACGCAGTAAAGAAAGCTACGAGGATAGTCTTTGAGGAGCATCGCCGCCTCCTGTCTCTGCTCCAGCGTGGCCAGACCACAGGAGATGATGAGGGGCTTCTTCGTCATCATTAGCCAAGGGATAAGATCCCAGTCGGCACTTCCCACTTTGTACCTTGTACACAGGTCGGCTTTCTCCAACTCATCAATGGCCCACTTATCGTGGGGAGTGACAAGGAACTCCATATCGACCTCATCGCATTTCTCCTTAATGCGTTTGAGTTCCTCCATAGGGAGCCACGGCAACTCCCGGGTGGGAGAGCGAAAGCCCTTCTCGTAATATTGGATCTTGAATACATCTGCCTTAGCGGCATAGGCGGTTTGGAAAAGGCCGAGCAGTCGGTCCCAGCTTCCTTCGTGATCCACGCCGGCTTCTGCGATAACTTCTACCATCATGTCCTCCACAGTACGTCAGGTTTAAACACGGTTTCGTCGATATTCTTCCGATGTTTATATACAAACTTGTGCATTTCTCCCAGCACTTCATCAGTAAGAAAGTTGGGCTCAAGTCCAAGCTCCGGCAAAGCCGTATGCTTGGCTTTATAGTGATGATCTTCGGACTCCACCCTAGGGTTGGGAAGATGCTCTATTCGTGCTCCAAACAGCTTCGATATGCGTAGAGCTAGCTCTTGTATAGAGAACTCCTCCGTGAATTGGTTGAATACACGGAACTCCCCCCTATCTGCAGGATGCTCGACGGCCAGCTCTATGCAGCGGAGGGTATCAACGATGTTAAGGAAGCCTCTTATCTGGCCGCCGGAACCGTACACCGTCAGGGGTCGATCTTTCGCTGCCTGCGCAATAAACCTGTTAATGACAGTACCGAAGATTGCGTCGTAATGAAAGCTCGTGTAGAGTTCAGGATGGAGCCAAGTTTCATCTGTGTCAGTGCCATACACGATCCCTTGGTTAAGGTCCGTAACTCTAAGTTTCCAGACGCGTGCGGCGAACTCGAGATTGGCGCTGTCGTGAACTTTACTAAGGTGGTATATACTCCCTGGGCGTTTGGGGAAGAGAACACGATCTCTTCGACCGTTGTGTTCCACATCTAACCAGCCCTCCTCAATATCGATGTTAGGCGTCCCATACTCACCCATAGTGCCAAGTTTAACGATGTGACATTCAGGGTTATGACGCATAACTGTGTAGAGTAAATTGAGTGTGCCAAGAAGGTTGTTCTGCTGAGTCTCCACTCCCGCGGCGGCGGATAGATGGGAGAAGGGAGCCGAAGGCTGCTCGGCATAGTGGACAACGGAGTCCGGAAGAAACGTCTCAAAGATCTCATCGAAATACCTCTTGTTGTATGCAATATCGCAGATCCTACAGTCTATGGCATTGTCTGCATGATGCCCGTTCCAGAGCCTCACCCGGTCTTGGTATGGGGGAAGATGCTGTAGGGGAGTAACACCGGCGATGGCTTCCCAACGTCTTTTCATCAGGTTATCAAGAACGGTTACTTCATGCCCCTTATGGGCAAGATACATCGCCGTGGGCCATCCAAGATAACCATCCCCTCCAAGTATTAGTATCTTCATTCCCCTGTCTCCTCCTTATATCCGTTGATGCGTTTCATGCCTTTATTACTCCTGCTGAGATGAGTGCCTCGGCCTGGATGAAGTCCTCCCTCATATCGATGTCCAGTGCAGACCACCGGCTGACTTCCATACCGTAGGATGGGTACTCAAAGAAGTTCTTGGTAATAAGGAAGTTCTTTCGCCGCACGACGATTAGGTTGCCAAACTTCCAGGACTGAGACTTCTTCTGTTTATTATACTGCGTTTTCCGTGCCTCCCAGTCCTTAAACTCAACACTCATGTCATGCCATATCCGCTGGTTTATCCAGTGATCGTTGTGTTGGATCTTACAGATGGTTTGAGCCGACGCCCACGTGGGTTCGTTCTCCATGACGTTTATGAGAGTATCCAGATCCAAGGCGGAAAAGAACGGCGATGTGGGCTGCACGAGGGCGATCAAATCCTCGTGATTCACGGCATCATCCTGGAGGTAGTTAAGTAAGACGTCGGCGACGCTCCACGTCTCGGGATCATATGCAGGGGGACGCATAGCAACTTGTACTCTTCCATCCCGCTCTGCATAGGTGGCAATCTTCATAGAGTCTGTAGAACAGACTACGTGGTCGACCCTCGTACACTCCTCCAGCCGATCGATAGAGTGCTGTATAAGAGGCTTTCCTCCTAAGTCTTTGAGGTTCTTATAAAGGATAGAGGAACCTCCCCTTGCGGGGATAAAAGCAAGTGTGCTCATTTCGCATACTCCTGTAGCATGAGGTCGATAACATGGTGCTCCGTACTGTGCCATGCATCAATAGTTGAGCCGCCAATGTGGGGCGTTATGATAAGGTTATCGTACGTCTGGGCGTACGCAGTAAGGTTTGTGTTCCTAGCCTCTTGGAACTCACCAGCCATGACGTCGAGAGCAGCCCCCCGTATATGCCCATCAATAAGACCGGCTAGGAGAGCATCTTCATCGAGTATCTCCCCCCGAGCTGTATTCACTACAAGGGCGCCTTTCGGCAAAGCTCTGAGGACTTCCTTCGATACCAACCCTATCGTTTCGCTTGTGAGGGAACAACAGATGACCAGTATATCAGACTCGGCGGCAAGCCCCAGTAGTGTGGGCTGTGCCTGCCGGTTGGTATTAGGAATATAAGGATCGTAGTATCCAACTCTCATACCGAATTGCTCACCGATACAGCCGACCATATCTCCGATGCGACCGAACCCCACGACGCCTAAGCTCATACGGGAGAGCATCCTTGGCGCCGGCCATCGGCGACGATCCCAGACGTTCTGACACACATCGTTATGCGCCGCCGGTATCCGCCTGTGGATAGCGTGTATAAGCCCCCATGTATGCTCAATCGTTGGGGTTATCTCCTCAAGGAAGGCTTCTTCCCCTAAGAGGGATATGATCGTAACGCCTCCCTTGCGGCAAGCATCTGTGTCGATGTGCTGATGTGATGAGGTATTGGAAACAAGATACTTACACCTCGGATACTTTGCAAGCATCTCATCGTCCCAAGATACCGTAATCCCTGCGAATACAACCTCCACGTGCTTGTTGAACTGGAAGCCTGGGTAGGGGTCCGTCCAGAGATAGGTGTTGTTCTCAAGGTAGGCGATATTCTCCGGGTGGAAATGCATCGTCCTGAAGTATTGTACTGTAGGTTTTTTCATTTATCCTCCTCCATCTTGGCGAGTACGGCTTAGGCCCATGACTTACCTTTCGGGATGCCCTCCGTCTTGAGGATGTCAATAACACGATCCCCAGTGTACCCATCCCCGTAGTGCATACCCCAACCGGTGGTCTTATCCTCTGCGTGTTTGATCGCCTCCGCGATGTCGAAGCGGTTGGTGTCGGGGAAGAGAGTAGACTCTTTGGAATATGCCCTCCCAAGCTGCCGATCCCCTACCATAACGGCTGGAGTCTCCACGTACGGAGCCTCGATAATCCCGCAGCTGCTATTTCCCACTATGCAGTAGGCATCCCGAAGGATGGGGAGGAACCGCCGCGATGGGATGTTTGGAAACACTTGGAAGTTCTCCCATGTGCGGGCGGCCTCCAAAACACGGAGGACACCCCGATGTCCGGGGTCTGAGCAGGGATAGATGCATATAACTCCCAAGGAGAGTTCCCTCGCTGCGATAGCGGCTCCCTGCACAGCTTCGTATGTTTGCTCCCGAGCCTTTTTAGGCTCTAAAGAATCAGGATGAAGCAGCAAGATGATATAATCACTCGGGATGTTGGGTGGCCCCTCCTCATCGCAGTCCCATATCCTTATAGGATCAATGTGAGAGTCTCCCACTACATAGACGTTGTTTCGCTCCCCTTGAGTTTGAAGCCGCATTCTTGACTGTTCACAAGAAACGAAATGGATACGAGCCATCTTGCTGATGGTATGCCGCCAGATGTCATCCATCGTACCGGTCTTGTCGCCGCCCTGAAGGTGGGCGATGGGCACGTTCATCTGGGTTGCAGCAATCGCACCGGCGACAGTCTCTCCCCGGTCTCCGTAGAGCATCAAAAGGTCTGCGGTAGTATATTCCAGCGCAGAGGCAATCCCCTCAACGTAGTGAGCAACGTTTATTGCCCGTCCAAGAGGATCATCCCCATCAGACTGGGGAAATACATTACGTACGTGGAAGTCCTTGGAAAGATCTCTTCCCGTTCCACCGAACTTCCCCATAAGGTGCTGATCACAGGCGATAATCCGCAGGTCGAAAAAAGAATCTTCTTTCATCGCCTGCAGCATGGGGCGCATGGCGTCTATGCCACCACGCTTCCCCGTTAGGACTGCTACTTTCATCTTTTACCTCCTTCAAGAATGTCCATCAGAACATCGGCGTCGTCAGACGTATCCTTATACGTCCTGCCAATAGATTTCCACTCCTCCCCAGTTAAAAGAGAACTACAAGCGTCTAGGGAGGGAATCTGCAGGTGGGCTACCCAAAAAGCTAGGGCGATGCCACATATGGCACCGATTCCTATACCCGACAGGAAGAACACTAGGTGATGACCTCCGCAACGACCATCTTGAGCCGAACGATCTGCATATCCTCGGTCTTACGATGTGGAAGTTTCTTAGTAGTGATCTCGTCACACCAGTCGGAGAGCCTCGTATCTGCGGGTAGGCTGGTCCATCCGAGAAGCCACCAGTTCAAGGCTTTCTTGGCCGGCCCGACGCTCTCGAATAACCGTGGCGGCTCGGTCTCCGAAGGTTCTGTATGTGTAGGACTTCTGCGTCGTCGATACTGGGGGAGATAAAACCCCGTGGATTTCTGTCGTATCGCATACATTTTATATGCTCCTTTGTGGATCACAACAGTGGGTCTAGTTCTACGCTCCTTGGCATATACTCGCCGTTCTTGTACATAAGAAAGTTGATCTTACCATGCCTCCGAGCGAGAACGGAAGCGGCGAGGGCATTTAAAATACCTAATGAATAGATAAGGAGATAATCGTCCTCAGAAGAGTTAACCATTCCCTCCGCGATGGTGCGAAATAAATCACCTACGGCAAACCTCTGCACGGTACCCTCTGTCAAAAAGACGAGTTTACCGAACCGCTCTGCGGCGGAGTAATCATACGGGCCGCGATTGGGTACAAAGACGCTGGGCATGAGAAGGTGAGGCCCACCCCGAAGGGTGGACCCCGCTCCTCAACGGGCCGGCTTAGGCCGCGTCTTTTGCGATTTCGGCCAAGAGAGCTTTGCGCTCCTCCGGCGTCATCTTGGCGATATCGGCCTTGACCTTGTCCCGCTTGGAGACAGTCGCCCGACGGACACCAATTTTGTGGTCCTCAAGCATCTTGTTGATCTCGGCCGGCTTCTTTTCAGCCTTGAGGCCCGCCCTGGCGATGGCCTGCTTGTCGATAGCCACTGCCGCCTCGAACTTGGAGTTGACGACCTCCGCCGTGAACATCTTGATGTTCTCTGCGGCGTCCTCACCAAGCTCGTAGCTGAAAGTGTGCGATGGGGCGTCATCCTCACGCCCGAGTCTCGCGGTAACGGTTACTGTCTTAGGCATCTTCTTTAGCTCCTTGTTACGATTGATGGAACAACACTACGAGGATGATTGTATTAGGTGAGACCCGAGTTGTCAATGGGTTTCCGCCTAGGATGTAATCCTCTTATACATCCCCTCCACAAGAACCTCCACCGGCTCCGTGTCCCATTGTGAGACAGGGAGACCGGCGAAAATCGTGCAGATTGCCTGTTTTAACGCCTCATCCTTCTCTCCTCTCTTTACCAGTCTGTTCTCAGGTGCTTGTGTTACCACATCTTTCCACGGTATCGTATCCCAGGCCGTGGCGGCAGTCTTACGCTTCCGCACTTTCTGGGTCGGTGGTGCCTTACCGGCACTCTTGAGAGCCTTGTCTGAGCGTTCTTTGCGCTCCGCTATGACCTTGGCCGCCACGGTTTCAGCAAGAGCCGAATGGCCGGCGACGGCTGTCTGGCCGGGAATAGGAACCCCGGTGCGACGAGCCTCAAAGATCTCCCCAACCCTGGAGGCGGGCATAGCGCCCGCATCTCCGTTGGGCCAAGGAACGTCAGGCCACTGGTATCCCCGGTATATTCGAGACACCGTTGCTTGGGTCGTATAAAAGGCAGTCGCAATCTCCTCCTGGGTTTCCTCCCCCTTCCAGAGACGCTCCTTCACGACTTGGACGTCGCTCGGAAGTAGGTATGTACGGGGAAGGGTCATGTTCTTAAAGCCTTACGATGGTGGCTTGAAGAGCCTCTGCGACAGAAACGATCGCGTGTTCCGCCGATTTGTCGGGAGCCTTAACGAGCAGGTTGACTGGGCCGTTCGTGTTCCCGGCACGCCGGCGCATCAGACCTTCACAGGCGATGGTTGTCCACTTCGGGGACACGCCCGTATTGATCCAGCGACCGACAGCACCGGCGGATATTCCCAGAGTTGTTGCCAACTCACCGGCGTTTATGTTGTACTCATTCATAACCTGCTTAAGGTGCAGGGCAGATTGAACCTTGTTATGGGGTCCAGCCATCTTCTTTACTCCTCCTCTTCGCTTGAGCCAAAGACACTGTCCTGACACCGCTGGCACATACCAGAGATACGATATTCCCTACGGTCCAGTTCAGTCCGAAAATCCATGTCGGGATCATCGCACGTCGTACAGCGATTTCCCGCCACGGTCTCCACCCTGCTTTTACCGGTAAGGCCGGTCAGCAGGGCGTCGACTTGTGGATGCTTAGCTGTTGCTTCCACCATCTTATGCCTCTCTTTCATCTATAATATTCACACAATGTGAATATTCCTCTAGTTAGTTCCTCCTAGTATAAGGAGGCCGTAGTAAACTATGACAAAAAGGACCGCAAGCGCGGCCCAATAGTTAAGCGTTCCCATTAAAAGGGAATATCGTCATCAAGGGTTTCGGGAGGATCAATCTGGGGAGGATCACCCACCGATCCGTCCTCAAAGCTATCGAGGAGTGCCTTCGCCTCCGCCTCCAACGCCTTCTGCAACGTCTTTGCGTTATCCTCCACGAGTCGGTTAATCACCTCATTAACAAACGCCAGTCTTTCTTCGTATCGTATCACTGTAGCCTCCATGTCTCAAGGGTCACCACTTCTGCAATAGGTAGCACAAGCTCGTCGTGGTGGTTAGTCGCCCATGCTTGGTAAACTTTGCGTCCTTCGCGTAGCCTCCGAAGAACGTCCTTCGCCTCCTCGGCTGTGGGAACACCAGTTCGGATTTGCACCCAATCGGTGTCCCACGGCTTCAACCGGACGTAGATATTAAAAGGTTTAGCCATCTCGCGACAACTGGAAATTGACAAGGTGAGAGAATAGCTGCAACCCGTCGTTAGCCATTTCCGGTGCCAGTTCCAAGAGCCTCTCCTTGGGGACTGACACAACTTGTGTCAGCACCGCTGCCTCCATTATGGCGACGAGGAAGGCGCGATCCGACGTATCGGGATATTCCCGCTTCCACTTCTTGTGAAGCCCATCGAGAGCCTCAATTGTATCGGAGAGGCGATCCCTATGAGCGTTGAACGCCTCCTTCTCCTCTGCGGTGTGCTCGAATATGCTCGCCAACTCTGGCGGCAATTCCTTACCGTTCGGTCCGGTCATGGTTCACCTTCTGTTTGAGTGTAAGACGGGAGTACGCTGCCTCCTTGCGTACATGCTCAAGAGCACGCACATCCACCCCGGCGAGAGTTTCACCGAGGTGGAGTTTGTGAAGGGCGATGAGTTCGTCATCCTTCGGGATGTAGCGTGAGAGTTGCCACTTCTGAAGAATCCATGTGACCTCACCCTTCATTGTGCTATCGCAATCAGGAAAATAACAACAAGACCAACAGCGTAAAACGTCATAAACATCGACATCGGTTTGCCTCCTAAGCAAGATGTTAAAGTTGTCGATGATCTATAATACCACAATACATGGTAGATGTAAAGAATAATTATACATAAGTATATAACCCTGACATCTTCTACGCGAAGCGTAGAGGACGGTGTTACAGTGTATGAATGAATGAATACACATTACTACGGCGATGCAGGTTCAAGTATACAATCCTCTATGTATGGCTGAATGAACGTATGTATAACTCTATAGGCTTTCTACTATCTATAGAATAATATATATATTAGAAGATACTAATGTACGATATAAGATATAACAGCCCTCCATCTATGCTGGTCACATCATGTGAATATTCCTCTATGGGCTGGAGGCCCAGGGGGCGTAAACCCGGTGCCTGTGGTGGGCTAAGTATGTGTATACATACAATCATACATGACCAAAAATGTACCCTTGCGTTTCCCCATCAGGTGTAACAGAATACGCATTATGAACCATACAAAGATCATACTCGTACAAGATCTTTGGGGAGCCGCCCCATCTGCGCCTGTTATGCAGCGGTTTCGTTCCTTCCAACAGTATCTAAGGAAAGAAGAAGATGGTGGTATGGAAGAAAGGTCAGAAGCCCGGCCTTCAGAACTCAAACCCACTGATGCTTGAAGGTGCAACTGCGATAGCTGCATATATCGGTAAGTGTTATAATACAACGTTGGAGTGGATATGGCACTTTGGGTTGCCGGCTGCAAAGAACAGGCAAGGTGTATGGATCTCTCACAAAGCCCTTATCCTTCAATGGATACTATCGAAGAACCGTCTCGACCTCGAACATCGTGCTCGCAAAGCCTTGACGGTGGAAGCCGTAAGAGAGGCAGCCGTAGAGCTGGGTGTGGACCCTGATGAACTGTTTGATGAGGTGACTCGTGATAGGTGATAAAGAGATAGCTAGGAGGTTCTTCGATAAGACCGAACTCCTCGACCATTTTAGAGGACTAAGCAGGGAACCCTTCATCGATACGTTGGCATACGTCATCGGTTTCCAACCTACACCGGTTGCCTTGCGTGACTTCGCAGATAAACACCCTGACAGGTGGGCTAATGCACTCTCAACGCTGGCCCGCCTTAGCGGCTTCCATGATAAGGTCGAGGTGGAGAACAACATCAATATAACTATCGGTAAGATGGGAGATGCGGAGTTGGAGGAACAGCTTGCTGATGTACAGAAGCAGCTTACAGCCCTAACGCTGGCGCCGGGAGAGTATAACGTGGAGAAGGAAAAGGACGAAGAAAAAGGGCCAGAGACCCCGCCACAAAGCGAAGCCCCTGACCCTTCGTCTTAACCCTCCTCGATCGTGACTGTCAACATCTCAGGAACAGCGTCCCCAAGGACTGACTTCTTGACGTAGATGTTGCCAACGACGGCATCTGCGGCATCCTTAGCGGTGCCATTAGACGCCTCCGTATAACGCCATGTACGCTTAGTCTCACGATCAGGAATGAATGATAGGACAGTCTTGTCCATGCATACCTCCTTCTCTGTCGTACAGCCGGTGGAAGTCTGGCCCGACCTACCAGTTATAAACAAAAAAGAGAGAGAAGGAAGGGGCCGAAGCCCCTCCCCCCGACGATGGACGATTATCCATTCGGATGCTTTGCCGCCCATATCTCCTCGCACTCTGCCTCGGTAAAGGTAAGTGCCATGTTCGCCTTGAAGAACTTCTCCTTGTCCGTCAACACGACACGGGTCCGACGCTCGGGGTCTGTAAGATACCCCATGAAGTCAACCACATCTTTGTGCTTGGCCAACGCCTCGCCCTTGATACCTGCAACGGTTTTGGTCCCCTTATACAGAGCCTTGACCCTCGTCCGATATCGCACCTTCAGACTCTCCATAAAGATCGTAAACACGAGTCCTTTGAGTACCTTAACGGCTTCGTCAAGGTTCTC
>Ga0098039_1000471_pt1 | contig 16944 bp, 12 predicted proteins | sample 6_EtaG_FD_75047 | JGI IMG/M metagenome (GOLD analysis project Ga0098039, IMG submission 75047) | Marine viral communities from the Subarctic Pacific Ocean - 6_ETSP_OMZ_AT15160 metaG | ecosystem: Environmental > Aquatic > Marine > Oceanic | place: Pacific Ocean | collected 2015-01-08 | reverse complement strand
GGGCAAAAATGAAAGAATGTTTCTTCGTGAATTTTTCAAGACTTCTTACAAAAGATGAAATTAAGAAAGGTACGTTTAAATTAGAGTTGGGCGTCGGCACACAAGATACCCCCACCGCTACTCGAATGAATTCTAGAATCAAGTTGTATGATAAAAACGGTTCAACATCATTCAAAACAAACTCTCCAGCTGGCGAATTTGGAATTTTATACGCAGATTCTACTGATGGCTCGGACAGATTAGCCACCGACACCGGCACCGTTAAAGCTGGTTTAATTTATTATCAAGCTGGTGTTGCTGTTGTGACTGCATCCGTTTTTCACGACACCGCCGTCGGCGAAGAGGGCGGTGATACTGGAGAAGCTGCCGGCCGTCGCCCGGGAGGCAAGCGCGGCGGAGGAATTTTGTCGACGGATACTAATGATGTCATGTTCTCTTCAAACGCAGCCAACGCACTGCAGGCGTTTTCATCTTCATTGAGTGGTTCGTCGCTTGATAAAGTTGTTAATGATGTAAGAAGTACGATTTATGATATTTCGTTTAATAACACAACAGAGCTTAATTCAACGATTTATTTCTGTCGTGCTAATCACAATGAGTTTAATTATAGTACAAATCCAACGTATGTTTCTAATAGTAAAATAGTTGTAAAGGATAGTACGCTTGATACTCCTGTTTCTTATATTACTACAATTGGTCTTTATTCGGCTGATAATGAATTGTTGGCTGTAGCAAAACTATCTGAGCCAATCAAAAAAGACCCACAGACTGAACTAACATTTAGAGTAAGATTAGACTACTAAGGTTATGAGAAATAAAAAATGCCAATTTATAAGTTTGGACGAAATGATATATTTTATAATCGTGTAATCACGCACCCTAAATCTGAATTTATTTTATATAATAATGAAATTTTTTATAATCGAAAACCTAGTATATCAGGTACCCACGTAAGTAACGCTGGGCACATCAACACAGGATATATTTCTTTATATGAAGTAAATGTTGATAGAAAAGATGGGCAGTTGATTTATCCGTTTGTGACCAAAGACGGCACTAGAAATGCATTTAGAACTGTCACTACTACCAATTTCAATTCAGATTTTGCGTTTGGAGATAAAATTACTGGTAGTTATCCACTTTCATCTTCTTTTACTCGAACCTATTTTTCAGCTGGTGAAACATCATTCCGACGGGAAGCATTACGTAACACAATTAATCACTATTCTGCTATGGGGGCTCATTACCAATTCTCGTCTTCTGCAAGAGATTTAACACAGGTTGCAACAAATATGATAGATATTCCTTCTATTTTTTATGGTTCTTCAATCAAAAGGGGCTCTGTTGATTTAAAATATTATCTCACCGGCGCACTGATAGGCCAAGTCCAGGATGAAAATAACGACGGCGCACTAGTACAAATTGGTCCATCCGGCAGCCCGGGCTCTGGTAGTGTTGTTGGCCTTGTGTTGTATAATGAAGGATTTATAATATTAACCGGTTCAACTGATTTATCTAATTCTTCATACACCGAAGATTATATTGCTGGTGCGTCAAGTGAAACTCCGCAATGGATTCACTTCAGCGCGCATCAAGCGGTTAACGCTACTTCTAGTTATATAATGGCTTTTTCAGGTACTATGAAAACGCCTGTGATTGCGATGTTGGCTCATGCTCACAAAGATAAACTTAATTTTTCTAATAATCCTACATATTTAGATTACGCACATTATCAGTCGACTGGCACAATATCTAGCAGAAAATTATATCGCGAGGCACCAGTACCAATTGTTAATGTTGTTAGTAGTTCATATTATGAATATGATGCGCCTTTCGCAAAAACAACATATATTTCAAAAATTGGTATTTATGATGAACAAAGAAATTTGATAGCTATAGCTAAATTAGCAAAGCCGGTAAGAAAAACCGCTGATGTAAATTATACTTTTAAACTTAAACTTGATATGTGATATCATATACGTATGATACTTGGTTTGGATATCAGCACCAGTATAACCGGTGCTACAATCCTAGATAAAAACGGTAATGTAGTTTATTGCGAAGCTTGGGACTTTCGAAATAAAAAATATTTTCCATCACTTTTTGAAAAAGGTCGCGAAGTTAAAGAATTATTTCATCAGCTTAAGTTGGAATATAATATCACTTCAGTTTATATTGAACAATCACTTCAGAGCTTTAGAAGTGGCTTTTCTTCAGCGAAAACTTTATCTACTTTATCTCGTTTTAACGGGATTGTTTCATGGATATGTTTTGAAGTATTTCAATTAAAGCCAGAATATCTTGCTGCAACTTCTGCAAGAAAAAAATGTGGAATCACAATTCCAAAAGGGACCAAAGCAAAGCAAGTTGTTATAAAATATGTGGTTGACAATATACCAAAAGTTCCTATAACTTATACTAAGCATGGAAATCCCAAGCCACAATGCTTTGATATGGCTGATAGTTGGGTTATTTCCCGAGCAGGCTGGTTAGATTGTCAAGCGGCAAAAAACTTAAGATCTTAAGTGATATTTTAGGTGATTATTATTATAGCGGAAAAGAGCATCTTTTTCACTGTCCTCAATGCGAACACCATAAGCGCAAGCTGTCGATAAACATTGAAAAAAATGTTTTTAAATGTTGGGTCTGTGACTGGTCAGGAAGAGATTTATATCGATTAGTTCGACGGTATGGAACACATTCTTCTCGTAGAAAATGGAAAGAGTTTTACAATAGAGTTGAGATTGAATCATTTGCTGATAAAATGTTTGGATCTGAAGAAATTATTGGAGAACAGGAAATAGACCTTCCAGAGGGGTTTGTTTCGCTGGCAAATAAAAAATTACCTGCTACTTCTTTATATCCTTTAAATTATCTTTATGATAGAGGAATAAAGAAAGAAGATATTGTTTGTTGGAAAATTGGCTTTTGTACAGAAGGAGACTATGAAGGTCGAGTTATTATTCCATCTTTTGGTCTGTCTGGCAAAACAAATTATTTTGTGGCCAGAAGCTATTCTAGAAGTTGGAAAAAATATATGAATCCTTCGATAAGCAAAGATATAATTTTTAATCATCTTTATTTAGATTTCGATGATGATATGGTGTTGGTGGAGGGAGTGTTTGATGCAATAATTGCTGGTCCAAATGCTGTTCCTATCTTGGGATCAACTTTAAGAGAAAATAGTAAATTATTTCAGCAGATCATAGAAAACGATACGCCTATTTATATCGCCCTCGATGTAGATGCTGAGTCGAAAGCTATGAAAATTATTAGTAATTTATTGAAATATGATCTTGAAGTATACAAAGTAGATATACATCCATTTTCAGACGTTGGCGAGATGACGAAAAAAGAATTTCGCGACCGCAAACAAGATGCCATGCTAATGAATTCAACTAACTTTTTATTAAAAACGATTAATAGAATATGATTTATTTATTTCATTTATTGACTATTCCACTAGCAATTATTTATTCTCATATTGCAGAATGGGTAATCCATAAATATATTTTGCATGGGTTGGGAAAAAATCAAGATGTAAATTGGGGCGTTACAGTAGAGTGGGTTGATAAACTGCTTGGTACAAGAAAAAAATATTAAATTTTAATCTGTACATTATGTTTCTATAATTTATATTGAATAGTACCAATTGAGGAGTACGCATGAAATTTGCTCATATAGCAGATACTCATATCAGAAATTTAAAATTTCATAAAGAATATCGTGTTGTTTTTGAAAAAATATATAAAAAACTTCGTGATTTAAAAGTTGATTATATTATACATTGTGGAGATATTGCACATACAAAAACTCAGTTAAGCCCAGAGTTTGTTGAAATGTGCACAAATTTTCTTAAAAATCTTGCTGATATCGCCCCAACGTATATAATTCTAGGTAACCATGATGGTAATTTAAGAAATTCCGGTCGTCAAGACGCCCTAACTCCTATTGTTCAAGCGTTAGACCATCCGGATTTATATTTACTAAAGAACTCACAAGAAATTAATTTAAACAAAAATTTTACTATTAATGTTTTGTCAGTTTTTGATCGAAAGAATTGGAACAGCCCAACTGATATGAGCAAAATTAATGTTGCTTTGTATCATGGTGCTATTAGTGGTGTTACAACTGACACCGGATGGAGAATGAGACACGGAGAAGATGATTTTAGTGTTTTTGATAATTTTGACTATGCTTTTCTTGGAGACATACACAAGACCAACCAAACCCTCGACACAGAGGGAAAGATTCGTTATCCTGGCTCGACGATCCAACAAAACCATGGCGAAACCAACGATAAAGGATTCTTAGTTTGGGACATCAAAGATAAAAATTCTTTTACCTGCGCACACCACATAATCGAGAATCCAAAACCCTTTATCAGTTTGGTGCTTACACCGAAAGGTCGGCTTCCCAGCAAGTTGAAAATCACCCCTTTATCGCGCATCCGCTTGGTATCAGAAAACAATCTTCCTTTGGGCGTCATTAGAAAGGCCGTAGCGGCCACGAAAACACGCTTTAAACCGGAGTCTGTGACTTATTTGAGCCGGGCTATGGGTGAGACCGGAAACGTTGAAAATCTAACGAATTCTTTGGTGCAGGAAGACCTTAGAAATATTGCAGTACAAGAAAATCTTATTAAAGAATATTTGCTGGACTTCCAACCTAGTAAGGAAATTTTGGAAGAAGCTTTTAATATCAATAGAAAATATAATACGTTGGTAGAAGAAGAGGAGGAAGTAAAAAGAAATATCAATTGGAGGATGAAACTTCTAGAGTGGGATAATCTTTTTAATTATGGAGAAAAGAATAGTATTAATTTTGAAAATTTGGATGGCATTGTTGGTATTTTAGGAAAGAATTTTTCTGGAAAGTCTAGTATTATTGACGCACTTTTATATACCGTTTATAACACAACTTCAAAACAAAATAGAAAAAATGTTAATATAATTAATCAGAACAAAGATAACTGCCGAGGTTATGTTGAAATTGATATTGGGACAAAAACATATAAAATTGAACGTACTAGTGAAAAATATAAAAAGAAGCTAAAAGGCAAAGAAACCACAGAAGCTAAAACTAATTTAGATTTTAAAGTATATGATCATACAAATGGGGAAGAGCGCGAACTAAATGGTTTAAGCAGGATTGATACTGATAGCAATATTCGTAAAATATTTGGAACTATTGAAGACTTTCTCATAACATCCATGGCTTCTCAGCTTGGCTCACTTTCTTATATTTCTGAAGGCTCTACACGACGAAAAGAAATTTTAGCTAAATTTTTAGATTTAGAGATTTTTGAAAGAAAGTTTAAGAAAGTAAAAGAAGACTCGTTAGAATTAAAAGTGGCGCTAAAAAAGCTTTCTGGAAGAGAATTTTCTATTGAAAAAGATGAAGCTCGTACTGAATTGGCCAGGCAGAGCACTCTTTTAATGTTGAGAGAAAGAGAGTGTAATACATCAGAACAAGAAATTAAAACTCTTTTCGAAAAACAAAATAAGATCGTTAATAAAATTGATTCTTTGCCAACTGAGATTATAGATATTCAAACTATTAAAAATGATATTTCTAAATTTGCAAATCAACTTACCATCCAATTAACACATAAAAGAAATAAAAAAGATGAACTACAGAAAGAGAAAGATTTTCTGGAGAAAATTGAAAATTTCGTGCGCGGTTTTAATATTGAAGCTATACGCGAAAAAAAGGAAGTGTTGGACGACCATAAAGACAAAATTGCAGAGTTTGAAGAAGAATTAGCACAGCTTGAAGATCAAAAGAAATTAAACGAAGAAAAGATTAAGTTGCTGAAAAGTACTCCCTGTAATATAAGCTTATACGAAAAGTGTCCTTTTATTAAAGGAGCTTACAGAGCTATAGAAGATACTAAAAGAGTAGAGATTGGAATAAATCAATTAGCTCTTGGTAAGAAGACTATAATCAAAAAGATTAAAAATCTAAAACCAAACAAAGTTGAAGAATATAACAAGAAATATGAAATGATCTTGGAAAAACAAACAAAACAAAAAAATATGATTAATATTTTACAGTTAGATTTGGAAAAAAACAAGAGCAAGATTTTTCAATTGGAAAGTGATCTGGAAAAGCTTCGTGCGAAAGAAAAAGAGTATGAAGACAACAAAGAAGCGATTGAGAATCTAGAAGGCTTATACAAAGAAAAAGAAAAAATAAGTAATAATTTAAATACTTTAGAACAAAAACAACAAAAACAAAAAAAAGAATTATTAGAACTATATAGATCTAATGGAATTTTAGAACAAAAATATAATCAGGTTACCGATGAAGAAAAACAATTTTATAAACTCGAAAAAGAGTACACAGCTGCTGATTTATACATGCGATGTATGCATTCTAATGGTATATCTTATGATATTATCAAAAAGCGTCTTCCCCTCATAAATGATGAGATTTCTAAAGTCTTAACTAATATTGTCGACTTCGAAGTTTTTTTCGAGAATGATGAGAAGAAGCTTGATATTCTGATCAAACACCCTGAGTATGATGCTCGTACCATTGAAATGTGTTCCGGCGCTGAAAAAACAATTGCTGCCATGGCAATCAGATTGGCTCTTTTAAATGTATCAACCTTGCCGAAAGGAGATGTTTTTATTCTTGACGAGCCAGGAACAGCGTTGGATGCGGAAAATATGGAAGGTTTCGTTCGTATTTTAGATATGATCAAAACACAGTTTAAGACCGTTTTATTAATATCTCATTTAGATAATTTAAAAGATGTTGTTGATCAGCAGATAATTATCGAAAAAGAAAAAGGCTATGCTCACGTTGAAGAATAACGTGCACTCTAATTAAGAGTATCCACAAAACAAATTTGTTAACTATTTAATTTCATAGGAGGTTGAATTATGCAAAAATTAAAAGCTTGGCTGGATAGGCACACTGAGAGATTTATTTCTAGAAAATTTTTAGCTTGGGGTACCGCAACATATTTAGTTATGAGTGGTAATCTCTTGAGTGAAGATTGGGTCGCCGTTACCCTAGCTTACATTGGTTCTCAGGCTCTAGTTGATTTGGCAACTCAGTGGAAGCATGGCAGCAAATGAAAAAAAAGTAACGTCCTCTTGGAAAAAAACTTGGATATGGATTAAACACCACTGGTATCTTCCACTTGCTTTGGTGTTGATGCTATTATGCATGTTTTTGTGTCCGTATGCTGTTAAAAGTAAATATTTTAAAATCTTGATGCGGACTAGAGAGGATTATCAAGAGGAAATTGACTTAATCAATAAAACAAATCAAGGAAAAGAAAAGAAAAAAGAAGAGCTTTCTGAACAACATAAAGAAATAATTGAGAAGATTGAGAAAGAACATGATGTGGAACTGGAAAAATTAAAAGTAGAGAAACAAAAAGAAATTTCAGATCTTGTTAAAAAGTATGATGATAAGCCAAATGAATTGGCTAAAGAAGTAGCGCGTATTTTAAGCGCTGAATATATTCGCAACGAAAGAGAGAAATAAAATGTTTCGTAAAATATTAATATTAATTATTTCTATATCAATAACATTTGCTCCATTAACTGCGTCGGCGCAGGAAACTTCTGTTTTAGAAGGTAAGGTAACAGCTATTGATGAGGGCGCCCCATCGCCATATTCAGGCATATTGTTGGATTCTATAGCTGCTTCAAAAATGCTTGTTGATAAAAAATATATTAAACTAGAATTAGAACTAGAACTCAGAAAAGAGTTTCATAAAGATCTAGCAGAGAAAAGGCTAGCATATGATTTATTGAAAACTGATCATGATAGCTTAAGAAAGATTCATGAAGATACCTTAATATTAAAAGAAAACCAAATTTCGTATCTCAATGATGCGCTAAAAGATGAAATGAGCGATTATTCTCACTGGTGGTTAGCCAGCGGCATTGCTCTTGGAATTATACTCTCTGTTGCTGTTTTTTATGCTAGTGTGGAGATCCGTGAATAGTGGCAAAAAAAGGTACTATTGGAAGTTATACAAGAGGAAAGCTAGATAGTATTATCGAGCTTAAGCTTGGTGGTTTAGATGACATTCCTATTAGTGCCGTAACAGCCGGCGACGGACTTTCGGGAGGCGGTACATCTGGTACCGTAACAATGACTGTTGATGTTAGTGATTCTGATCTCACAACAGCAACCGCCGTACAAACTGGCGATCTCGTGCTTTTCTCTGATGAATCAGCTGCTAATGATCCAACACAAAATATTACAGTCGACAATCTTATCACTAAAGCTCCCGCACTTTTAACTGAGGCTTCCGTTGCTAACGGTGATTATATTGTTTTTCTTGACGGCGGCGCAACTTCAGATACAAAGAAAGAAGCGGTTCATGATTTAGCAACGTTGTTTTCAGGAAACGGTTTAGCAGCTGCAAGTTCAGTAATTGGTGTTGATATCAATGGTGCCACCGATGGAACAGGAATAACCGTTGCTAGTGGCGATATGGTTTTATTGGCAGATGCAGATGATAGTAATGCCGTTAAAAAAGTAAATGTTAGCCAGCTTCCTTCATCAGGTATGACTAGTTTTCAGCTAGAAGATGGTGATGGCACAGAAGTTGCTGTTTCTGATGGCAAAGAAGTTAAATTTGTTGAAGGTACAGGTATTGATATTAACTGGACTGACGTCGATAACGGTACAGATGGCGATCCATATGACTTGACGTTTACTGTTGATTTAGAAGGTACTGAGCTTGTATCTACTGGAGAGTCAGGCGGAAGCAAGTTTCTTAGAGAAGACGGCGATGGAACCTGCAGCTGGCAGACTGTAACTGTAGATATAGACGCCCTTTCTGCCCTTGGGGGAACAGGGGTACATCAAACTCAAGACCATTTTATATTTTCTGATAACGGTACAGAGAAAAAGATAACCTTCTCAAATCTTGAGGATGCAATATTTGCTAATGTATCGGGGGATGGAACGATCGCAGCAGGCGGCGCCTTAACAATAGCTGATGATGTAGTCAGTTCTGCTGAGTTGGCTGATGCGTGTAGCGCTGTTACTTCTTTTACAGCACCCTTGGTTAAGGGCTCTACATCTGTACAGACGCCACTAATTGAATACACAGACGGCGACGACTCTATGACCATTGCTGACGGGGGCAAGGTTACTTTTGCTGCAGGATTCGCAGTTGGCTCAGATGCTGCAGGCGATGTACTATATCATAATGGTACTAGCTACGTAAGGTTAGCTAAGGGAAGTGACGACGAGGTTTTAACTCTTGCCAGCGGCGTACCTTCGTGGGCAGCTGCGGGCGGAAGTATGTCTTTTGTTCTAGAAGATGACGATGGTACAGAGATTTCAGTCTCTAACGGTGAAGAGGTTAAAATTATTGGCAGTGGTGTGACCACCAATTGGACTGATACTACTCCTGGCAGTGATGCCGATCCGTTCGATCTTACTATCACAGTCGACGCCGCACAAACAGGTATCACGTCTATTCTCGCAACTGATATTAAAATTGGCGAAGATGATCAAACCAAGATTGATTTCGAGACTGAAGACGAGATCCATTTTTATGCTGCAAATGTGCATCAAGTAAAATTAGTAGATAATGCATTCACGCCGCAGGCAGATAGCGATGTTGATTTGGGCGCAGCCGGAACATATTGGAAAGATGCATTTATAGATACAGTAACTACCACTGGTGACATCGATTGTTTGGGTAACATAGAATTAGGTCATGTTTCTGATACAACCCTGGCGCGAGCATCGTCTGGCGATGTTAATATCGAAGGAAACATTATCTACAGAGCCGGCGGAACTGACGTTCCTGTTGCAGATGGTGGTACCGGGGCTTCGTCATTAACAGATGGTGGTGTGTTACTTGGTTCCGGTGCTGGCGCTATCACTGCAATGGCCGCCCTTGCTGATGGTGAGATGATTGTTGGAGACGGTACTACTGATCCTGTTGCAGAATCCGGCGCGACGCTTCGAACATCAATTGGCGTGGGCACCGGAGACAGTCCGCAATTTACTGCTATTGAGTTGGGTGCCGCTTCTGATACAACTATCGCTAGGTCCGGAGCGGGAGCAATTACTGTTGAAGGGACAGCAGTCTTACTTGCCGGAGCACAAACTGGTATTACTACTATATTAAATACTGGCACCAAAGTTGGCCGCGATGCACACAATCTAATTGATTTTACTACTGACGATACGATTACCTTCAGAGTAGCTAATGTAAATGAAGTTGCGATGGTTGCAAATGTCTTACAGCCGGTTACTAATGATGGCGTCGCGCTTGGAACAACTTCTCTTGGCTGGTCAGATTTACACCTTGCTACAGGCGGTGTGATTAACTGGGCTAACGGAGAAATGACGATTACGGAGGGAGATGCAAATACTTTGACCGTAGCGGGCGGAACTTTTGCCACAGCAGCGCTGACCACTTCAACCATCGTTGCAAGTGGAGTTGTTAAGACTGATGATACCACTGATGCAACATCGACTACTGACGGCTCACTTCAAACTGACGGCGGCCTAAGCGTTGCTAAGGATATTATTGCAGGAAACGATGTATATTTACTAAGCGATTCAGCCGTCCTTGGCCTTGGAGCTGGTAATGATTTTACTATTACGCACGACGGTACAACAGGAGCAACAATCGCTGGCACTCCGATATCAATTGATTCTACTGGAGAGTTACATCTTAATTCAACTACTGGAGATATCAAATTCCAAGACCAGGGCGATGATCAGTTAGCACTAGATCTCGATGGTACTGGCGGCGAAATTATCATGAAGCTTATGGTCGATAGTGATGACTTCGTGTTTCAGCAATACGACGGTACCGAAGTCTTTCGGGTCGAGGATAACGGAGACTTTGACATTGCCGGTGGGTTAGGATCTACCGGTGTGACTGTTTCTGCCGCCGGCGTAATTTCGGCAGATGGTAGAATTATTACTGATGACACAACAGATGCTACATCAACCACTGATGGTTCTATACAAACAGATGGTGGCTTGAGCATCGCCAAAGACGTCATTGTAGGAAACGATCTCTCGCTCAAATCAGATTCTTCTGTAGTTAAGTTTGGCGAGAATGAAGAAATAACACTTACCCACGAACACAATGTTGGTCTTATATTAACTCATACTGCTACTGTCGACAACACAGCAGTTAGGCTAACATTAAAATCCGAAGAAGATGATATAGCGGCCACCGAGGTAATCGCCGCAATCGATTTTAAAGGTGGTGATAGCGGAGGCACAGATGCAATTCTAGTATGTGCGGGAATCGAAGCAGTTGCAACGGACACTCATGCAGCCGATAACAATGCTACAAAGCTTTCGTTTAAAACTGCAGCATCTGAAGCAGCTGCCGAGAAAATGTCCCTCTCTTCAACTGGTGTTCTGACTTTGAACGGAGCTTCAGGCGCCCTTGTAATTCCCGATGCCGGCACTATTGGTTCCGCTTCGGATACAGATGCCATAGCAATTTCTTCTGGCGGAGCTATCACACTTAGTTCTATCGCTGCTTGTGGCAGTGACGTAGATAAATTTTTAGTATCTAATAGCGGGGTTGTACAGTTTAGAACCGGCGCGGAAGTTGCATCTGATATCGGAGCAGTCGCGACTGGTACTGCGAATACCTTTACTGCGGATCAAACAATCGCCGGCGACACTCCCAAATTAACAATCGGTGATGGCGATGCTGAAGATTCTATGTTAGCTTTTGATGGCAATGAAGTTGATTTTCATATTGCACTAGATGATAATGTAAATGATTTAGTTATTGGTACCGGCACCGCAGCTGGTACCGCTACTGCGATCATGGTAGATGGCGGAGGCACTCTTGACACTACTTTCTATGGTCATGTGAAATTGGTTGATGATAAAGCCATATATTTGGGCACGAATGACGATTATGTGATATTGTATGATGAAACAACGCATGACACTATTAATATTGGCGCCAACGTAGCCGATGCAGATTTTAAGATGAAATTGTACGCGGATGCTAATGAAGCCGCCGGCGATGCATGGCTCTTTACAATTGCCGACGGCGGCACACTAACTCTTGGAAATGATAAAAATAGTCATGCCACATATGTTACTCACTTAACGGTAACCCCCAATGCTACTGTAACGGATTCAACAGTTTCTTTTGCCGGCAATGTTTCTGTTGCTACAGCATGCAGCCCTGATGCTTCTGACGGCGCTACATTAGGCACAGCTGCATTAGAGTGGTCTGATCTTTATCTTGCAACTTCCGGTTCTATTCAGCTTGGCGCTGACCAAGATGTTGTACTCACGCATGTTCATGATGTTGGTTTAACTTTAGAAGTTGGTACCGCATCCGGTGCACCAGTTTTTGAAATTAAAAATAAAAACAACGACGCGACTAGTGGAATTCTTAAGTTTAATAAGGACGGCGCAAGCGCTGCGGATGATGATGTATTGGGCGAAATTACTTTTGTTGGTGAAAATGCTGCCGGCTCTCCAGAAACAATTACTTATGCATATATCAGAGGCCTTTCAGAAGATGTTACTGATGAAGAAGAAGATGGTAGTATTATTTTAAATGCAATGGTCGCTGGTACTGCTCGCGATATTGTTACCATTGGTAACGGAGCTGGCGTAGTCCTTCCAAATGATAGTACTTATGGTACTGTGAAAGCAAACGCGTTTATTACCTATTCAGATGAAACTTTGAAACACGACATTATAACTCTTGAGAATTCTCTTGATAAGATCATGGCCATGCGCGGAGTTTCATACACTTGGAATTCTGATAATACAGATGATATTGGCTTCATTGGTCAAGAGATACAAGAAATTGTTCCGGAAGTTGTATACAAAACAAAGAACCAAAAAACTTTGGGTATTGATTATGCTAGCATGACTGCTCTTTTAGTTGAGGCTGTTAAAGAACAACAGAACCAAATAACAGATTTAAAAGCAATAATTGATACTTTAAAAAAAACAAATTAAGATTATAGTGTTATAATAATGGTTGTAGACTCTGTTGGCAGGTATTTTTTGGTGTAATATGAAAAAAGATTATGACAAAATAGCAGAGATAGAAAGAGCGATTAAACAAAAATACGGTTCAGATGCTATACAAAATCCTGCTAAGTCTTGGACAGAAGAAAAAGAAAAAGATTATTTAGAACAACTACAAGAATTAAATGAAAAAAGAAATAAGCAATATGCCGTCGATCAGAAAGTAGAAGTCGACGGTTTTTTGGTTACAAGAAAACTACTTATTAAGGAAAATAAAATTAATTGTCCTATTTGTTGTACAAGATTAAAAACAGCTAGAGATGATATTTATACAAATAAGTTTGATTGTTGCGAGAAATGTTTTATAGAATATGTTGAAGATCGAGAAAAACGCTGGCTAGAAGGCTGGCGGCCAATCCAAGGAGAAAATTAATGTCACAGGTAACTTTAGAAATTATTAGAGGAATTTCCTCTGCTGCAGCCACTGCATACGACGGCGCCCATGATGAGAACGGCGAACCAATTAAAATTGGACTCAAAAGAGAAGAAGGAAACCCAGTTACTGATTCGAGGGTTATGGATGGGTTTAAAGTCAGAATTGATGGCAATAAATTAATTGTATCGTATCAATCAGATATTAAACTTAAACAAATATATGCTACAAAATTTGAAGATGAATTAGAACAAACCATGAGTGACATTACTTCTTATCTCAAGAAACAATATAAAAAAATAACTAAGAAAACTCTTAAACTCAAATCGCTTGGCGACGTCGATGCATTGGTACAGTCAACAAGTCGAGTAAGAGTATTTGTTACCGCAAGTAAGGTTTATGAGATCGGCGGTCTGGAAGATGTAGATGACCGCCTAGAAAAAAGCGAAGATAGATTAGAAGCCTCGTTCAAGAAATTTTTAGAACAGGGCCCGTAAAATGTCTTTTTCATTGACGCGTGACCAAATTCTAAAAGAAGTTATCAAAAGCGGCAAAGATCCTGGATATTTTATTAATAATTACGCTAAAATCTCTCATCCTTTAAAGGGGTTAGTACCATTTAAATTATATGATTATCAGGAAGGCCTTCTTGAATCATTCAACCAACATCGTTTTAATGTAATTTTGAAAGCACGTCAGCTTGGTATTTCTACTATTACTGCAGCTTATATTGCTTGGATGATGATGTTCCACCGCGATAAAAATATTTTAGTTATGGCAACTAAATTTGGGACAGCTGCAAACTTAGTTAAAAAAGTTAAGAATATTCATAGAAATTTACCGGAATGGCTTAAAATAGCAACTATTAGCATTGATAATAGAACTTCTTTTGAACTTTCTAATGGATCACAAATTAAAGCTTCTTCAACCAGTGGCGACGCCGGCCGCTCAGAAGCGTTGTCACTATTGGTTATTGATGAGGCTGCCCACGTAGAGGGCTTGGATGAGTTATGGACCGGCTTATATCCAACTCTTTCAACGGGTGGTCGTTGCATCGCGTTATCTACACCAAATGGTGTGGGAAATTGGTTTCATCAAACCTGTGTTGGCGCTCAAACAGAAAGTAATGATTTTTTTATAACCACATTAAAGTGGCCCGTGCATCCAGATAGAGATAAAGAATGGTACGAAAAAGAAACTCGAAACATGTCTCGTCGCCAAATCGCTCAGGAGCTTGAATGCAACTTCAATATGTCTGGCGAAACTGTTTTCCATCCGGAAGATATGATAAAAATTGAAGCAAACTTAAAAGAACCGAAATATAGAACTGGGTTTGATCGTAATTTTTGGATTTGGGAAGAACACAAACCAGAATTTTCTTATTTAATATCTTCTGACGTCGCACGCGGTGATGGACAAGATTATTCTACTTTTCATATTTTTAAAATAGAAACAATGGAAATGGTCGGTGAATATATGGGCAAAGCTACACCTGATATATTTGCTAATCTCCTTAACGAAGCTGGAAAAGAATATGGAAAATGTATGATTGCAGTCGAAAATAATTCTGTTGGATGGGCTGTATTAGATAAACTGAGTGATTTAAATTATCCGAATATTTATTATTCATATAAGTCATCGCATGATTACGTTGATCCTATAACAGCTGAATATGCATCAAATACAGTTATGGGATTTTCAATGACAACAAAAACACGTCCTCTGGTGGTTGCGAAATTAGAAGAATTCATAAGAAATCAACTAATTACGATATATTCGGCCAGGTTATTCAATGAGATGAAAACTTTTGTTTGGAATCATGGAAAACCACAGGCAATGAAAAAATATAATGATGATTTAATTATAGCTTGTGCCATCGGCTGCTGGGTAAAGGATGTGGCATTTACAGTTAATCAAAGAGAACTAGAATATAAAAAAGCTTTTTTAAATTGTATGAAAAAATCAGATACAATAATAAATACTTCTATACAAGGTATGGAAGGCTATAGACAAGTAGAAAAACAAAATACAATAAAGGAACAGGAAGAGTATTCATGGCTCTTAAAAGGTTAATAAATGGCGAATCGTAGAAACAATCCCAGAAATCCACAAAGCGAATTATTTAGAAAATTAACTAGATTATTATCTGGCCCCATAAGCACTTTTAGAAGACAAAGTCCTCGACGCTTGACACGTACTCAGCTGGATGATTATCATTCTCGTTTTAAATCTGCTAGTGGCCAGCAGTTTAAACGCTCCGATGAAACACAAAAATCATTAGGCAATTTAACAGCAAATTTCATGTCAAACCAAAATCGATTTGATCGATATATTGATTTTGACCAAATGGAATATACACCTGAAATTGCTAGCGCTTTAGATATATATGCTGATGAAATTACAACGTCGTCAGAAATGAATGAAATTTTAAGCATTAGAACACATGATGAAGAAATAAAATTAGAATTGAAAAATTTGTTTTTTAATATTTTAAATATTGAATTTAATTTATTTGGTTGGACACGCTCTATGTGTAAGTTTGGTGACTACTTTTTATATTTGGATCTAGATGAAGTTCATGGTATTAAACACGTTATCGGACTCCCGGCCCAAGAAATTGAGAGGATGGAAGGAGAAGATCCGGATAATCCAAATTATGTACAATATCAATGGAATTCGGGTGGATTAACATTAGAAAATTGGCAGGTTGCACATTTTCGTATTCTTGGTAATGATAGACATGCCCCGTACGGCACTTCTGTTTTAGAGCCAGCCCGTCGAATTTGGCGTCAATTGACTTTGTTGGAAGATGCCGTAATGGCATATCGTATTGTTCGTTCTCCAGAAAGAAGAGTTTTTTATATTGATGTTGGAAATATCGCTCCTCAAGATATTGAACAGTACATGCATAGAGTCATGACTCAGATGAAAAGAAATCAAGTTGTTGATCCGGAAACCGGCCGTGTTGATTTGAGATATAATCCTCTTAGTCTTGAAGAAGATTATTTTATTCCAGTTCGTGGTGGCACATCTTCAAGAGTTGAGACACTTACTGGCGGCGCTTATACAGGCGATATTGATGATATTAAATATCTTAGAGATAAATTATTTAGTGCTCTCAAAATTCCAGCATCTTATTTATCTCGCGGCGAAGGCGGGGAAGAGGATAAAACCACACTTGCACAAAAAGATATAAGATTTGCAAGAACAGTACAACGTTTGCAACGCTCAACCATATCAGAACTTGAAAAAATTGCTGTTATTCATTTATTCACAAAAGGCTATCGCGGTAAAGATTTATCTTCGTTTAGAATTAGACTTAATAACCCCTCTAAATTAGCACAGTTACAAGAACTTGAACATTGGTCCAAGAAATTTGAGGTTGCAACCGGTGCGACAGAAGGATATTTCAGTAAGCGCTGGATTGCAGAAAATATGTTTGGTCTTGCTGAGGAAGAGTTTGTTAGAATGAAACAAGAAATGTTCTACGATAAGAAATTTGATGCATTACTTGAAAGAGTCGCCGAAGAAGTTACTACAGG
>Ga0098039_1000469_pt1 | contig 17039 bp, 11 predicted proteins | sample 6_EtaG_FD_75047 | JGI IMG/M metagenome (GOLD analysis project Ga0098039, IMG submission 75047) | Marine viral communities from the Subarctic Pacific Ocean - 6_ETSP_OMZ_AT15160 metaG | ecosystem: Environmental > Aquatic > Marine > Oceanic | place: Pacific Ocean | collected 2015-01-08 | reverse complement strand
GTCCCAGTACTAACTCCCGCAAGCCAAATATCCAGGGTAATTTTGCCGGCGACAGGCAACACCGATGTCGCAGCATCGGGCTCGATATATGCTTTAGGTGTATATGTAGGGTCTATATCTGATCTCTATGATGTAAATTTCATTTCTGGGGCATCCGACCAAGTTACCTATACTTATAGAAAACTTGGAGGTGCCGTTCTTGATATTGAACTTACCGAACAAGACGTTTACTCCCATTATGAAGATTCTGTATTAGAATATTCTTATCTTGTGAACATTCATCAAGCAAAAAATACTTTGCCTAATGTCTTAGGCGCTCCCACGGGAACTTTTAATCAAGACGGTCAACAAATGTCCGATTCGCCTATGATTGGGATGACTGCTTCTTTACAATATCCTCAATTTTCATTTGGTTATGCTCTTAGAGTAGGTGATGGAACTTCTACCGAAGCTGATATAGGAGGGGTACAACCAATCTATTCTGCTTCTTTTGACTCTTCTACTGATAAACAAGATTACGATTTACAAAGTATTATTTCGTCTTCTGCTGCCACAGACAGTTCTGTTCTTTATTTTAATAAAGTAGGAAATAAAAGAGTCACTATTAGAAAAGTATTTTTTAGAACTCCTCATGCTATGTGGAGATTTTATAGTTATTATGGTGGTTTAAATGTTATAGGCAATATGTCCACCTATGGTCAATATGCGGATGATTCTACCTTTGAAATTGTACCTACATGGCAAAACAAACTTCAAGCTATGGCTTATGAAGATTCTTTATATACTAGAACTTCCCATTATTCTTATGAAATCAAAGATAATAAATTACGCATTTTTCCTGCTCCTGAAGCGGGTTTGCCTACAAAATACTGGGTTCAGTTCACCGTGAAAGAAGATCCATGGACGGAACCTGGCACGACGGACGGGGGACTCACTGGAGTGAATAATATTAATACTCTTCCATTTTCTAATTTACCTTATAATAGTATTAATTCGATTGGTAAACAATGGATTCGTCGCTTTGCTTTGGCAATTTCTAAAGAAACTTTGGGTCAAATTCGAGGAAAGTTTGGCACTATACCAATCCCTGGAAATGATATTACTTTAAATGCTTCCGATCTTCTTTCGCAAGCCCAAACCGAAAAGGAAGCTCTCCGCGAAGAACTTAAAACAGTGCTAGACGAATTAACATATGAAAAATTAAGCGAAAAACAAAACGCTATTACAACAACTGCTTTAGAAACCATGCAAAAAATACCTGTTGGTATCTTTCAAGGATAGGAGGATGATGGGTGCCAAAAGATAAATGGGAACAACCAAATCAGCCTCCGCCACCGTTATTTTTAGGGGAAAAAGAACGAGATCTTGTAAAACAAGTGAACGATGAGTTGATTGAAAGGGTTATTGGACAACAAGTTTTATACTATCCTATCAGTCAAGAATACACTAATTATCATCCTGTATACGGCGAGGCTATAAATAAGAATTTTTTATCGCCCATCAGGGTATATGTTCTCATCGAATGGGGTGGTATAGAAACAACCACGGAAAAACATGGATTAGATAAACTATATTCTCTCACGGCTCATTTTCACAAGCGGAGATTAACAGAAGATCAAGATTTATATGTTCGTGAAGGAGATTTTCTATTGTATGATAACGATTACTATGAAATAGTAACTTTGACTGAGCCGAGAGAAATTTTTGGACAAGCAGGGAAAAGTTTAGAAATTTCAGCTAAATGTATTAAAGCAAGAAGAGGTTTATTCGATGCCCAATAAAAATCCTATTTTGAGAGAAGAATTGTTGATGCCCTCTAGAATAGAGGATGTCGATGCGGCGATGTTAGATTACATTAATAATGATCTGAACATATCTGCTCGTACTAACAAGGGGTGGAAGAAGGTTTCGGTCATTTGGGTTGCAGCTGAACGCGCCGCCCAAATTAAATTAAATAAAGATCTTAGGGACACGGACGGCTCTATAGTTTATCCTTTGATAACCTTAGAGAGAAATTCTATTACTAAAGACTTAACTAACAAAGGAATCATTTTTGGAAAAGTTCCTATTCCACAAGACGCCCAGCGTGGCAGTCTTACCATAGCCAGACGAATTCAACCAAACAAAACTTCTGAATTTGCCAATGCAGACTCTCAACGACTTTATAACCAAATAAATTTTAAAACTCAGAAGGCTAATAAAAAGATTGTTTACGAAACTAAAACAGTTCCCCTCCCGGTTTATATAACCGTTAATTATACCGTATCTATTGTTACCGAGTACCAAGAACAAATGAATGATATTATGAGTCCTTTCTTAACTATCGGAGGACACATAAATTATTTTCAACTTAAACGCAACGGACACATGTATGAAGGTTTTATAGATTCGGATTTTGCTGCTAACAATACTGTTAACGATTTACAAGATCAGGAAAGAAAATATACTACCGATATTAATATCCGTGTTCTGGGATATTTGATGGGCGATGGAAAGAATCAAGAAACTCCTAAAATTGTTACGAGAGAAAATTTTGTAGAAGTACGATTTCCTCGTGAGCGCGTGATGTTAGGAGATATACCGGAACACATCGACGATACAGGATTTTATAAACCTTAAAAAGTATTTTGGTGTTTTCACTAACTATTTATAAGAGAATGAAATTATATTCAGCCTAATCTTTACGCGCATAGGAGAATGAAAGAATGTCCATTAAAAAGTATAAATTTGTATCCCCCGGTGTTTTTATTTCGGAAATTGATAATTCACAATTAACCGAAGAGCCCGCTGCAATAGGACCGGTATTAGTTGGTCGAAGCGCTCGCGGTCCTGCGATGAAACCGGTTCAAGTTAACTCATTTTCAGAGTTTGTTACGGTTTTTGGGAATCCTCCGCCCGCCACTACCCCCAAGACGCATGGCGTTCCGGAGATATGACCGCACCCTTATATGCAGTGTATGCGGCACAAGCGTGGCTTAGAAACAACAGCCCTTTGACATTCGTGCGGTTGTTAGGCGACGAAGACCCACAAAAAGAAACAGCAGGCGCAGCCGGTTGGTTTACACGAAACACCGACGGAGATTTTGTTGGTAACGATGCTGGTGGCGGCGGTGCATATGGTTTATTTATTTGTCCCTCTTCTTCGATGGTCACGACCACATCACCATCCACCACATCGGTCGTCGGCGCGAACCCTGTCACGGGTGCTTTAGTAGCAATATGGTATTTTAATTCCGGTAGTATTACGCTATCCGGCAGTAGCCCTGGCTCAGCTGATCCTGCCTACGGCGGGGACGGAGCCGCAACCTCAAGTATTGGTTTGCTGATAGATAGTAAGTCGGGTGAAAAAGCCTGGAAAGCACAGATTTGGAGCGGGTCTCCCGCTACTCTGCAAGAAACTATTTCTTTTTCTCTTTCTAGAACATCGGATAGATATATCAGAAAGGTTTTTAATACCTCTCCTTCTAATACTAATAGCCGAATCACTGCGAATACTAAAAGTTATTTCTTAGGAGAATCATACGATAGACATAGTTATGAATCTTATATAACTGGGTCGCAAGGAGCGCTAAGTAACGGAACTCCTTCTACTACGGCTTTTGGCGTTATTTTACCTCTTAAATTATCGGATAATAGCGCCATCGAGCAAGCGGATCACCGCAAAGCTTCTCAAGAGGCACAGACGGGATGGTATTTTTCTCAAGATTTGGCTAGCATGGAAAAAGCTACCGACATTAACGATAGAACTAATGCCAACGCTTATTTAGCCTCCAATATGCAAAAATTGTTTAAGTTTCACGGCTTGAGCGGCGGTGGGTGGTTAACAAGAAATATAAAAATTTCTATAGCCAATATTCGGAAGTCTTCATTATCGAGTAACCCTTTTGGAACATTCTCGGTAATTCTGCGAAGAATAGAGGATATAGATTCCGCGATGCAAGTGGTTGAGAGATTTGATAACTGCTCTATAAATCCCAATGCACAAAATTATGTTTCCCGCGTTATCGGCGACAAATATCTTACTTGGGATACTACGAATAACCGATATATTGAAAATGGAGATTTTACCAATAATTCTAAATTTATTCGAACTGAAGTGAACCCGGATGTTGCCGAAGGCAACATTGAAGATAAACGACTTCTTCCGTTCGGAGTTTATGGACCTCCCCGATGGAGAGCCATTCAGTGGAGCAGTGGGAGCGCAGGGGTGGCTCTTGGTGATAATGGCGGCAGCGTCGGAACCACCTATTTTGCTATGTCAGCGTCTAATACGAGTGTCTGTGCAACAGCGGGTCGACCCGACCCGGTAGAACTTGGTGCGCACGGTGGTCCGGCGGGAAAAGCCTTAATTGGTTATCTAATAGGAGCCGAAGGTGCTCCTGTTGCTTTTACCGCATCTTTTGAATTTCCAAGAATTTATTGCCGCGTTAGCAGTTCTGATGGCTCTAACCAGTCACCTTCTTCGGTTTTTTGGGGCGCTAACACATCTAGAGGGGCACAAGGATACGGTGTATATGATGAATCTACGGCTGATGTCTTAAGAACGCTCCCGGCGTCTGTTGATGATTTTACAGCGGGACCAACATCTAATAGAGAATATAGCTATGTTTTCTCTCTCGATGATGTCACCCAGTCCGGCTCGGCTGATGTTACCCCTAACGCTTTATATCTCTCAGGGTCTAGAGCAGATGGTATTTCCATTACAGCCCTTACGGGTACATGGGAATCAGTTTTGGATGCTGGCTTTGATCAGTTCACTACTGTTATGAATGGTGGTAATGATGGATTAGATATCTATGAAAAAGAGCCTTTTAATAATAAAGCTGCACTCGCAGGAGCCTCTACAGAACAAAATAGTTATGCTTATTATAGTGTTAAAAAGGCGTTGAATACACTTACGGATGCTGAAGTTGTGGAATACAATCTTTCCGCAATGCCTGGTATCACCAACGCCGCGCTTAACGATTATATGGTAAGTCTTAACGAAGATCGAGGTGATTCTCTTTCTGTGGTGGACTTACCTAGCGTTTATGCCCCTGCGGTTGACAACGGTACTGCTGGCGCTTCGCGTTACGGTAATAATCCTGATCAAGCCATCGCGGCATTAAAAAATCGAGGATTAAATAGTAGTTATGCTTGTGCATATTATCCTTGGGTTCAAATCCGCGATACAATTAATGGGAGAACCCTGTGGGGTCCGCCCTCGATAGCGGCATTGGGAACTTTCTCCAGTTCAGAGAAGAAGTCCCAACTCTGGTTTGCACCAGCAGGATTTAATCGTGGCGGTTTAACTGAAGGAGCAGCTGGAATTCCAGTGATTGGCGTCCGAGAGAAATTAACCTCCAAACAAAGAGATACACTCTATGATGCCAACATTAATCCTATTGCGTCTTTTCCTGCGGAAGGAGTGGTAATTTTTGGACAAAAAACACTGCAATTAACACCTTCTGCACTTGACCGAATCAACGTGAGAAGACTGATGATTTTTGTTAAGAAACAAATTTCTAGAATGGCAAATGAATTATTATTCGATCAGAATGTTCAAGCCACATGGAATAGATTTTTAGCACAGGTTAATCCTTTCTTAGAGGGTATTAGAAGTGATTATGGATTGACAGATTTCAAAGTGGTATTAGATGAAACAACTACCACTCCCGAGTTAATTGATAGAAATATCTTATATGCTAAAATCTTCTTGAAACCCGCCCGCGCTATTGAGTATATTGCTATTGATTTCAACATTAGTAACACCGGCGCGGCTTTTGAAGATTAAAAAAACTTTTAACATCTATTTAATATAAAGGAGAAAATACATTATGGGATTCTGGGGAGCACAAGGAGGCGCTATTGTAGATCCAAAAAGGTCTTTTAGATGGCTCGTATATTTTGGAAATAATGTTGATAAAAAGAAAAAAGTAGGTTTAAGACCTTGGTACGCAAAGACGGCTAAAAAGCCGAGTTTCACCGTTGGGGAAACACAACACCAATTTTTAAATCATACTTTTTGGTATCCCGGTCGTGTTGTTTGGAATGATATAGATATTACATTAGTTGATCCCGCAGGACAAGATGATAGCTCCGGTGCTTTGATGAGGGTCTTGGATGGAATGGGGTATAAGACCCCCATTAATGATTACTCTGCTTCTAAGACTATTACAAAATCGGAAGCCGTAAAAGCAATAGGTGGACAAGTATTTTTAACTCAGCTTGGAACCGATGAAAACAACCCGCTTGAAACATGGACTCTTGTTAACCCTTGGGTCAAAGATGTACAATTTGGCGATTTAAGTTATGAAGATGAAAATATGGTAACAATTACCTTAACACTTAAATATGATTATGCTACATTGGATGTCGAAGGTCAGGCACGAATGCCTACACCCCATGCAAGAAAGTAGCCAAATAGAGGAATAAATGTCTAGGAACAATATGGATCGTTTAGGTCTCGGCGACGGGTCTAACGAGCCTATCCACGCCGACCCCCCCATCGCTAATCAGAATGCAGGTTCTACCCCACTGGCTTTCTCAGCTCCAACTGAGCATGTAGAATTGCCTTCGGGGGGTAAATATTATCCTCCAGGTCATGCGCTGCACAATAGTGCCACAATTGAAATAAAATATCTTACAGCTAAAGAAGAAGATATTTTAACTTCTGCTAGTTTAATGAAAAAAGGGTTAACTATTGAAAGATTGTTAAGAAGTATTATTGTGGATAAAACAATCGATCCCCAAAATCTCTTAACTGGAGATAGAAACGCTATTCTTGTTGCGTCCAGGAAAACCGGTTACGGAGCCACGTATAAGGCTCAACTGGCTTGCCCAAGTTGTCTTGAAAGAGTTCTTTGGGAAATAAACTTGGAAGAACTAACATTAAGCCCGGGTGGATGCGCGCAGGCAGATGGCTTTGATGTAATTCAAAATGAAGATAATAGTTTTGATGTAACGTTGCCTAGAAGCAAGGTGGTTGTTACGTTGGGGTTGTTGACCGGGCGCGATGAAAGCACTCTCTCTGCTACTTTACAAAAACGCAAAAAACATAAACTAGAAGAGAATCTGTTAACGCAGCAGCTTGCAATTATGATCAAGGCAGTTAATGGCAGTAGTCAACCACAAGATATTCAGAGTCTAGTTGAGTTTTTACCCGCTTTTGACTCTCGGTATGTCCGAACGGTTTATAGTATTATTATGCCTAATGTAGATATGAATTATGACTTTGAATGCCCGCAGTGTGCCTTCGACGCAACGCTGGAGGTCCCGCTTACTGCGGAGTTTTTTTGGCCTAAATGAAGATTACACTGAAATAATTTATGAAGAAATCTTTCAGTTAAAATATCACGGCGGCTGGAGTTTTATTGAAGCTTATAATCTTCCTGTGGTACTAAGGAGGTGGTTTCTGCACCGCCTCGAAAAACAGTTCTTCCAAGAAAAAGAAGAAATAGAAAAAGCCTCAAAAAAAAGTAGGTAAAGATAGAATGCCTCGCTGCGAATAACAGCGAGGCATTATTTTTATTAAAATACTAATTAATATGAGAGCACAGGAGTTTCACAAATTATGAAAGAAAATAAAGAGTTAGTTCAAGAAGATGTTCTTGATTTAGGTCTTCATCGATATGGTGAAATTAATGAAACCATGCTACATTCTTTTGGATCTGCCATTAAAACTATGATTCAGTGGATATTTGGGGAAAATGTCTTTTTTCCTACTACAATTAAAGGTACGCAATCGGAAGTGAACAATTTCCTTCGCACACTTTCTGCTGAAAAAAACTATATGCAATCTTATAAAAGATATGGCTTAGCAGATCAAAGAACTTATAATAACAAATATGAATTAGATCGGGCTGTTAAAAATTTTGAACAAGAAACTCAATTAAAATGGCCATTTAAATAAGGAGTTTTAAATGGCAGAAGACAATGAAGACAATGAAGACAACGGTGACGATACCAGTTTAGAAGATCTTAAACGCCGTTTAGCATTGCAGCGTATAGAAATTCAACTTTTGGGCGAAAAAAGCGAATTTTTAGAAGATGCTGCCGCACTCGCCGGCACCCAACTGGAACTGGCAAAGAAACGGCTCGAAGTCGAACGCGACATTATCCTTGAGAAGTTGGCGCTGGGCGGTCTGTCCGAGGAAGAGGCAACAGCACTTAAAAAACGCCTTCAGGAAATGCACAATCTGGTTAAGTTGGAAGGCGCACGGGTTAAATCTATAAATGAAAGCGCCCGAGCGGCTGAAACACTTAATACAGTAACTTCTGGGTATTTGGGCATTATAACCGGGGTAAACAATGGCTATAAAAGTACCTTCTTAGGCTCCTTGGTGGATACACTGGCAACAGCCGACGGTCTGTCGGGAGCGTTTGCCAAGATGGGCAAAGCAATCAAAAATCTTCCCAAGAAAATATTTGGTAATATTCTTGCTGAGATAGAACAACAAACTATCACTGCTATGATGCTCATGTTTGAGTTTCGCGCAGAAATGACAAAAGCTACTGGTATGTTGGATCGTGATTTTGCTGGTACAATGCAACAAACTCAGAAGGAACTGGCTCATTTGGGAATTACCATGGAAGAGGTCGGCGAAGCGATGAGCGGTTTGTATACTGGTTTCTCGGATTTTAGAAATCTTTCTGAAAGCACTCGGAAAGACTTGAGAAAGGCGGTGACAACATTTACGGCGATCGGCATATCCGCCAAAAGCTCAATTCCCTTCATGAACGAGTTAAGCAGAACCTTTGGGATGACTCGGACCCAAGCAATTGAGGTTACCAAATCTTTTAAGGCTTTTTCTGATACAGTCGGTGCTACCACGGACCAGTTGATGAATTCTTTTGTTCAAATGAACGAACAGATGGCAATGTTTGGTGACGCTGCTATCCCCATGTTCCAGAAACTAGCAAGAGTTGCCGATCAAACGGGTGTTTCCTTGCAGGGTTTGGTACATATTGCGGAGCAGTTTGATACATTCGAAGGCGCAGCCCGAGCCGTGGGAAAATTAAACACCTTGATGGGGGGCAATTTCCTCGATATGCAGAAAATGATGCGCATGGGTTACGATGAAAGAATAAAAATGATCCGGCAAACCATTCAAGCTCGTTTTGGGGATGTAAAATCCATGAAGCCCCAACAATTAATGTTTTTGAAAAGTGCTTTGGGAGCAAGATCTGTGGCTGATGCCGTGAAACTCATGGGCAACGAAGTGAAAGATGGCACCGATGAATTTGAAAAATTCGGTTTAAGTGCAGAAAGAATAGATGAGTTAGCAAAAGAGTCTAAAACCCCTCTGAAAGTAATGGCAGCCGCCTTACAAGCTCTGGCTATAAAGATGGCTCCCGTGGTTCAGTGGATTTCAAAGGCTGTCGGTGTCATCGCTGATTTTATTGCCAAGAATGCCGACTGGATTCAAGGCGTCTCGCTGACAATAGGTGCAATTTGGCTGTTAGTAAAGGCGGTGAAGGCTTGGCGCCGCGTCAAAACAGCCGCCGCAGCTGTAAAAGGATTTGTCAGCGGCGCCCAAGTAACCGCTACTTATGCGCAAGCAAATGCTAACACGGTACTCACTGCGTCGTTGGGACCGTTGGGAAGCGCCGCAACCGCAGCCGCCGGTCCCATGGCAGCTTTAACCACAGCATCTATGCCGTTCGCCATTATGGTCTCCATCATCGTCGCCGCCATCGCAGTCGTCATCGTGGCTCTGCTAGATTTCATGAAGGCAGCTCTGGAAGCCGGTGTCGGTATCGGCGAATTGGTGTTGGGTATTGGAGCACTAGGTCTGGCTCTCCTCGCTGTGGGCTACGGAGCCCCTCTCGTCGCTGTTGGTATAGGTATGCTTGCGTTGGCTTTGGTCAGCTTGGGTGTTGGTTTGATGTTTGTCAGCACAGATGATCTTCAAGCATTAGCTACTATTTTTGGCTCCATAGCTAAAACTCTCGAAAACGATCCTTTTGGTGCGTGGATTGATGGTTTAGTTAGATTTGCTCAAGTGGGGGAAGACGTGGGCGATAGTTTAATGAAAGTGGGCACTGCTTTTGCGCTATTGAATACCATAGGTGCCGGCACAGTCAGTCCTGTGGTACAGCTGGTCAAATCAGCGAGCGAGATAGATGCTGCTTCGTTGCAAGGTCTTACACAACTACATGATTTGGTGACTGATCTTAGACTAGCTACTAATGAGGCTAACACTCAGGCTATTGAACGCCTTATACAGGTTTTACAAGGTAGCATGAATCAAGAAAAAGCCGTCGTCGCAGCCAGATCTAAGCAACCAGACATTGTTTTAAAATTAGATGGTGACGTACTAGGTAGATATATAAGCAACGAGGTCGGGAAAAAGATGAAACTGCCCAGCAGGAGATAAGGAACATATGGCGAAAAAATCCACTAAATCACAACTTTTTGTTGATCCTAGCAATAGTATTATATCGAGAAAAGGAGGAGATAAATTTCTTATAAGATTTTTTCATCTCCCCACTATGACGAATTCCCAAGAAGAAATAAAATTTAAGGCATTTCTTACGGATTTTAGTGATAATTATGAATCTACTTGGAATGAAGAATCAGTGTATGGAAGAATGGATCCGATCCCCATATTCGAAAATACAAAGCGAACAGCCACATTGGCTTTTGATATTCCATCCTCATCGGAAGAAGAAGCAGTTCAAAATTTGGACAAGATGGATAGGTTTGTACAAAGGCTGTATCCTTCTTATGAGAGGGTCAATGATATGAATGTATTGTCCACTGCTCCTTTATGGAGAATTAAATTTGCTAATTTATTAAGTAATTCAAAAACCAATACTGGTATTGGGTCTGCGAAGGAAAATGGTTTAGTGTGTTATATAAAGAGTTTTTCTTTTACTCCTGATAATGATCCTGGATATATTTTAAGCACAGAAAATTTATTCCCTAAAGTAATAAAAGTTAGTTTAAGTTTAACTATTCTGCATGATCACACTCCCGGGTTTATTCAAGGTACATTTGGAGGTCCTGGCATGAATCATCATTTTCCTTATGGTATCCGCGACGAAGCGCGAGCCGAAGCCGCCATGGCTGCTGCTCTTGGGTCTGTTATAGCCAATAGCACGATGAGCAAAGCTAAGAAAGCTCAAGCGAAAAAACTTCTTAGGTCTCTTGGCGCCGGGACACCAGGAGCAATGAAAAGAGTAAAAGCATTTCTTGCCAATTCAAATACAGCGGGGACCAAGGCAGTTACCACGCCAGCGGGCAAGGGCACCGGGAAGCGTTCCACGGGCGGATCCACACATCGACCGCCCCCGAAATAAGGAAAAAAAATAAATGAGAGATATTTTAAGAGAAACAGTTATTAATGATGCTAGAGAATATTATGAAATTTTAAAAAATCGTAAGCGTCATTTTATTGAACAATATAAAACTCCTATCTTATCCCATATTGGTGAAGAGGATACGGCTACGATTACCATTATTCCACACATTTGGAAGACAGGAGATAAATTTTATAAATTAGCTGACATGTACTATAATGAACCTAAATATTGGTGGCTCATCGCCTGGTTTAATAAAACGCCCACAGAAAGTCATGTCGCCATAGGGGAACAACTTTTTATTCCCCTGTCTCTGGAACAAGTTATGATGATGTTCGAATATAAGTAAGTGAAGAAAAAATGGCAACCCCAGATCAACTAAAAATATTGGTTAAAAATCCCGAATGGGTGTTTTGTAAAGACCTGAATAATTCAAAAGAACGAATCGACTCCTCCAAGAGTTTCGAGGAAATTCTTAAATATATTTGGACGGGCGATAAGCCCGCCTGGATTAATGATGCTAGAAAGTTTCCGCCTCCAAAGGTTGACACCGCCGGTCTCCTGGGTCTGTTAGAGAACACGAGTCACAAGGACTCTTCTTCCTATAAAAAGGACTATTTTAACATCACAGCGGTGATTTCTTGGTGGTATTTGGCAATGTGGACGTATAAAGATCGTATACCTTCTGGTGGATATAAGGGTAAAAAAATAAACTCTATCTTTGCGACAGAGCCCAGTGATATACTCAGTACAATAGGTACAGCCAAAGCTATCTTCGGGAAGGAGAATCTTCATACTTATAACACTCCTATGCCCTTGTTCAAGCCTGGGCGGGATCCCTCCACGGGCAAGTTCCTTGGAGCCCAGTATTACTACATTAAAAAGGCGGCGAACACCAAAGAATGGTACATGGCTAATACCACGCAACTGTTGCTTCCTGTTTTCCGAGCAGATCCTAATCAAAAAGGTCCCGGCAACGCGGAACCCTCGAAGAACGCGCACGCTATTCCCTTTTCATTTACGGAGAATCCTAATACCACGAAATCTCTAACCGGCGGCTGGCGCAGCCGTGAAATCATTACCCCTCCATGGTTAAGCAAACAAACTTTTTTGTCAACTGGCGATAACTGCGGTGGAGGTGGAGCGGGTCGATTCCAGAATTATGTTCCTATGGCATATATGACCGAACAACAGAATAAAATTCAGTGGTGGAATTCAAAAGAAGAATATGGTGGCACCAGCCCCACCTGGGGGGTTTATCGAGACGAAGAAAAAGAGCGCGGACAATCCTCGCCAGCCGTCCGCCAGACGTGGTACACCAACTACGCCCCCGACGCCACCCGGTGGAGCTGTTTCTTTCCGAAAAACCATGTGGGGCAGAGGCATCAGCCCCCGCCCATGACAGAATTACCAAAATCCTGGTCATCAACGGCAATGGGTCCATCGCGACGAAACACAATGTGGCTTCGCGGTCACAGACATGAGGTCACCAGCGTTAACAATAGAATAGGTGGTAAAAGCTTTGACACGACACCGTGGTGGCTGGGTTCTCAAGGTCTGCCCATCGGCGCTGTTGATTATGCGTGGGGACATCCAGATACTTGGAAAAGAATGGCAGTTTTTTGGGAGAACGCTGACGAGCGCCCCTACAATAGTGTTTATAATAAAGGTAAGAACATCCCATTGGTCTGGACCCCACCTTCCGGTGAGGGCGCGTGCTGGACCCCCGGCTTGCAGAGAACTTTTAAATTAACCTGGATTGATGATTCGAACAACCCCAAAAATCAGGGCGTCGCCCAGTTCTACCAGCTCGGCACCAATGAATGTGGTCAAGAAGATACGTTCGATGGCAAGCCGTCCATGATGCGCTGGGAAGATACGATTCTTAAGTTGTTCAATGGGCACACCCCCCATGCCGGGATTCCTGGTTACAAAGACGCAATGCCGCCTAAGAAGCCCGTCTCCAACTGGCAATATTCATGGTGGAACCTACGCCGAAAGGGCGGAACCGGTAGGATCCCGCGCCTGGTCGTGAACCCGAAAGGGGGCGGAAGCCTGCACTGGTGGAAAGGTTTGTTGCGGCGCAACGAAGCCTGGGCGGAATTTTTTTATACTTTGGATCGGAAGAAAAACAAAGGGATTGGGTGTGGTCTTTGTTTAGAGCCGCTCGTCGGTCTGGGAATTGCCAGTCGCTTCGGCAAGTATGGTGGTCTTCATAACGCCAGTTCCGCAGCTCCCCGACCCCCCGGGAAGGTTGGAAGTGTGTGGACGCTCACCTCGTGGGTTATCGAAATGTTTAAGAGTTTTTTACCAGCCCATCCAAAAAAACCCGCTCTGGTAAGTGACGAATTTTTCAAAATCTTTGCGACAGATCAACTCCAAGACGATGAAAAAGCTTTTTTAATATATAAATTTTTAGTGGCTGTAATTTATCGGATTATAGGTTATGGTGTGGATATAAAGAAAAAGTTGAATGACCTTAAGAAGAAGAACCAAAAAAGGGATAAAGGTAGTAAACAAGGCGATCCTAAAAAAGATGATTTTACAGACGCTGCTAAACAACAAATTTTAATAAATGCCCAATGTTTTATGCTTAATACTATTGATAAATTTGCGCAAAAGCATCAACCATTTTCTGGCGGTATTTATGATTCTTATACTTCTACTCGGATTAATGGAAATTGTGATAATATTTTAAATTTAATAGGGAAAAAAGATGAAGCGGCGTATACCTTTTTAAATATTAAGCCTTCAGATTTAGCCCTTTTACAACCGAGAATAAGACTTTTCAAACATCGAAGAACGCGAAATAAAGATGGCAAAGAAATCGTCAAACAACAGAAAATAGAAGTACCTGGTCCTTTTGAAACAGCCCTTAATCCTAGCACTGTAAACCAAATTCTTTCGCAGCGGAGCGGTCGTTTGCTCGGCTCAGGTATAAAAGAAGTGTCTATGAGTGAAGCCCATGGGAACGAATCATTTAAAAGAGCAAACTATATCACTGTTGATATTACTTTTCATTTTAATAAGTTGGAAGAAATATTTTTAAATTGGCCAGTTTTTGCAAAAGATCCTGAAGGAGCCCCCATTAAAAACAAGGTATCTTATCCCTTTGGCACATCGCCGGGATATAAGAAACCCGATATCCCGGCGTCGGTGGCGGAATTGGTTTTCCCTATAGAAACTAATATAACGGATGTCACCGCAAAAGGCTTCCAAGATTTAAATCGCCCGGGTTTTAATGTTACGTTAGAGTGGGGATGGGCAATTCCTGACACCACCAAATTTGGCGGTACTCCCGCTCAACAAAAGATTTTAAAAGATTTAGTTGAAAAAGCTCAATATAGAACATTAATTTTGACCCCTCAAACTTCTGAGTTTAATATTAGAGAAAATGGCACCATAGAACTCAAAGTCACCTATTATGGTTTAAGCCAACATTTATTTAATGATAAACAAAATCAGCTGTTTCCCTCTTTAATGGATTTCGAGGCAGGCGTTTTTTCCTTGAAGAAAGGAAGTTTCGCCAATAAGCAGAAGTTGGAAAAGGCGATAAAAGCGTTGAAAGCAGCCCGCGCAAAAGCAAGACAGGTAAAATCCCAAAATCCGTCGAATCAGTTGCTTATAGTTGAAGCCGAGAACAAAGCCAAAGCCATTTTACAAAAAATTCAGGACTCCAAGTTAGGGTTCTTCTTGGAAAGAAATATCGCAGGTTTATTTAAAACTTTAATGGATCCTAATGTTTATCATCGAATCCAAATCCCTAAAGCGTTTTTAGGTATTTCGGACGATCGAACTGTATTAAAATGGTCCCCTTACCGAGACATGAGCATATTCAAGAATTTTACTATTCAAAAAAACTCGCCATTTGGCAAGAACTTTCAACCTCGCAAGGGAGCAAGTTCGGGCAATGCATTTTTTGACCAGGCTCGCGCCGCTTCCGCCGCCGGGGCTTTCATCGGAATGGCTAAAAAGGGCACAAACAAAAAAGAAGGAGCGAATCTGCGCCAAGAAGCACTAAAACGATTACGCCAAGGAACTAAAAATACTGTTGTCGCTGCCGGTCCTGGCGTAGACCTCCAAACTATAGATTTTATTTATTTTGGGGATTTAGTGGAAAAAGTAATTCAATATTCTTTTGAAGCTAATTTGCTTGATAGTTCCAAATCAAGTGCCAAAGGAACAAAAAAATATATTTTGGATAGAATTAATCTTGTCCTCGGTAGTATGAATGTTCCTTTGCTTTACCAATCTTCTAAAAACAAAGGTATCGTTGGTGTAACGCAGACTATAAATATTGCTGATATTCCGATCGTGGTGCAGTTTGCGTCGGAATTTATAATCGATTTTCTTGTTAGACCAGGAGAATACGAAGTACCTTATGTCCAATTCCTTATTACTTTCTTTCGCTGGTTTGTGCAACAATATATGGCAAGAATTTGCTATGCCGATATTAAAGAATTTGCTGCAATGAATCCCGAAGTATTTTATTTTGATTTATATGCTACCAAGAAGGGGGATTATTTGGGCGCGACGATGAAGGACAAATGGAAGCTACCTGTTACAAACCGCGCTTCGTTCCAAAGAACCAAAACGCAGTTGAGACAAACAATGGAAGACTACGAAAAGATAATAAAGGCAAAAGATTTATCTCCCAATCCCTCTTTTCATTATTGTTATTTGGGAGTACAAACTCTAAATACTCGTCAGAAACCAGATGTAGAATTAGACAAAAAGGAAGGTATCCATCATTTTTATATCGGAAGAGATGTTGGCATTGTAAAGAAAATTGAATTTAAATCAAGAGAAATACAAGGAAGAGCAGAAGCAGTTTGGTCGGTTGTAGGGACGGATCTCGACAAAGCCATGTTTATGATTCCAAAAATATACGATGTAACGGTGACTATGGTGGGAAATAATTTGTTTAAGACTGGGCAAACATTTTTTGTTAATCCCACCTTGGGAAGTCAATTGAGCAAAGCCGCCGCAGGCAACTTGGATTTGATTAAAAACACTGGACTGGGGGGTTATTATTATATTAGTAAAAATACTACTGTCATACGAGCCGGTAAATATGAAACTATTTTAGAAGGAATAAAAGTAGGTCTCGCGGTAAATGATAGCCAAGTAAAAGTAAGCAGTCCAGTTCAAATAAAACCGGCGAAAAAAGAGAAGAAGCCTCCAATTAAAGCCGAAGGTATTGGAAACTGGATATATGATAATCTGTAATTTAAATTACATAAAGATATATATAACATGAAACATTTTTTTGGTTCTAACGATTCACCTGCCCAGACGACGTGGCAAGAGCGCGCTTTGTATAAACAAGAAGCCATGGCGGCTTATGATTATCTTAATTTGAGTGATTTTTGGTATAAAAATCCTTTTTATGGCAAAATAGATAAACACGGATATGCAATCGCGCCATTAGAAAATTGTTTAGCTCAATACAAATCGGAGGAACTTGTTTTAGGTTTAGATTTTGTAGTAGGGGCTTATGAAAGTTTTTATCAATCTTTTTTATTGGGGATTTTAGGGAAAGGAGGAGTTAAAAACTATAACTCTGTGTTTGTTAATATGCAACCTAAAAGCGGATGGGTGTCAGCCTCAGATACATATCATGAACACCAGGAACGATGGTATGAACAATTTTTTGACCTGCTTGCTAACAATATTACCATGCGAAAAAAGATATGTAATTTTGATTCTTTTTTAAATATATATTTTTGGTTTTTAGATACTTTGGGACTCGGTAT
>Ga0098039_1000467_pt1 | contig 17068 bp, 19 predicted proteins | sample 6_EtaG_FD_75047 | JGI IMG/M metagenome (GOLD analysis project Ga0098039, IMG submission 75047) | Marine viral communities from the Subarctic Pacific Ocean - 6_ETSP_OMZ_AT15160 metaG | ecosystem: Environmental > Aquatic > Marine > Oceanic | place: Pacific Ocean | collected 2015-01-08 | reverse complement strand
GCCCGAAGTTGCTCAGGATTTGCGGGGGACATTCCACCCTGTAGAAGTGCTTGCGCTCCAGCCTGGCCAATGCCCTCTCCCACCCGAGCCGCCCCAGCAAGTTCTTTCTCCGTGATTGTCGGAGCCCCTTGCTGCTTCTGGGACTGCTCATAAGCCTGAGAGGTCATCACCTTCTGCTGGGCGCGCATATTCCCAGCAGCCGCCCGCCGCTTCAGCCTCTCGATTTTCTTTTTGGGGTCAACTCGAAAGAGTCCCATTTCTTTCTCCTACTCGCCCAGAGGGGGGGATTTGCTAAACCAAATCGCCTTCATGTTCCTAACGCGGAATTTCAGGGTTCGATCTCTTTGATATGCTGCGATTCCAGCTTTGTGCCAGCCAGCGGAAAGCTCTACACCATAGTGGCCCGCCCATACGCGATCACGATGGGGCCGACGAATCCTGGCCGAATCTCGTGTCGAGGAGGTCCCTGAGCCCGCTGGGGCATGGACTCCATCTACAAGATGCCTACGCCCCGTGGGGGCAACGACACCAGTTGTTGGTGCTTCAGTGTCTCTCCAGTCATCAATGACTAACTGCATCCGGCACGTTCGATTCTCATCAAACCGGATGGAGGTGGCTCCTCCAATCATCCAAGTGAAGATTACAAGGGAATCAGAGGGAAGATGGAAGTTGATGCCCGTGCCAGGGATGAGGCGGTAGTTCTTTCCATCTCCGGTGCTCTCGGACCAGAAGCAGTCTGCTCGGTAGTCCCCATTCCCCGTGAGGCCGACCATCTTGCCATTACAGAGCGAGTTGCGTTGTAGGTGGCGATAGATGATGGGCGTAGCTACGATCAAATCATCATTCTGAAGTTGGCCATTAATGGCCTCAAAGCTGTCGTATCCCGTACCCCCCGTTTGGGGTGCGTACATCCGGCCCATGTACGTATCGGGATCCGAAACCTCTGCACCGTCTCGAACAGAGGATGTTGACCAGTCTTGGTGATTCCCACCTGAATATGTTGGCATAGTTCTTAGGGGTAAGAGATTGCAGTTTCTTTTGTCAGGCTGGCGACCTTGGCTCGAAACTCGATAGCTGTGAGGACGCGCTCTCGAATCTCAGCCTTGGTGCCAAACCCACGCCAGGTCTTTGAGCAGTTCTTGAGGCAAGCATAGATATAGACTCCGAGAACGCGCTTGATGTCGTTGTTATCTGTAGAGTCCTCGGCGTTGCCGTCGAAGGTCTTAGCATGGATATCCCCATACGTAATCAGCGTCCGAAATGGCATGTTCTTTCGGATCCAGTTCTTCTGAGAAGCATAAGAACCGCTTCCCGTTGCTCCGTACCCGGTTGCGACCCAACCACTGGCCGTGGGGAGACTGTTGTTCGTGTTTGTATCCGCTCCTACCCATCGAAGCGTTGTCGGGAGGGGAACAAGAACTTCCGTACCTACAGCGTTGATGGCCTTGACGACCACAACCGTGAAGAGGAGATGGTGTGGAGTCGGCTCAGTCGTATCTTCTGCGAGGTTCGAGAGGAGAAAGGCGTAGGATTCTCCGAGAACCAGTAGACTATTGCTGTTATCGGACTTCAGATCAGCGGCTGAGTCCAGGGTAAGATTGTGTATCCTCTGCCATCCTGGAGAACCGATTGTAAGCTGGTTCCCAGTCGGGGTAGTGCTAAGATCCCACTCAGGATCTCGTGCATCATCTACCTCGTTCGTGAATGGATTACCCATCCACGCTGAGCCAGACGCAGCCGCAGTATCCGCGTTGAGGGTTCGGGTACCAGTTTCGATGTTTTGATTCCATTGGATAACAACAGCATCTGACTGGAAGTTCTCCCAGTTGAGCCCACTCTCGGCAATCTGATTTGACCCAACAGCGTTGATCTGGTCCACAACCGCTTGGCCAATATCCTGAACGCGATCAGCATGAAGCTCCTCGCCCTCCAAGATGGGATTCCATTTGATGGCCATTAGTACATCTCCAGGATGATTAGCTCTCGACTGGCGATGGTGTAGAAACAGCGATTCTCGGTGAACTGCGGATGATTCGTGTTCGCCATGGGGATCCTTGCTTCCAGGGATATCGTCCGCTGCCCTGCGCTTATGGGAAAGATCATATCGGTCACCCCCGCCATGTGCCAGAGAGCGTAGGCATCGCCATACGGATCATTTGACGAGTCCAATCCCCCTACAGTCGTCTCTGTGATCCGGGCCCCATCGATAGAGAGGCAGTACTGAACTCCTGGGAAGAACCGATAGCGGTCCTCGGTGTCCAGATTTCGCTCGTCTGATCTGGCGAATATCCCTGACGATCCCGCCGAGATCTCTTCTCGCCCATCCGGAACATTATAGGTCTGCTGCCAAGAAGCCATGACCCATACGAGCCCCGTTCGAGCCGTGATTGTACCCTTAGCGACCGTCGTCCAGGTGTTGTTGAGGGGAAGGTTGATACAGCCCCCCCGAGGAGCGGAAAACCCAGAAGCAGTATTAGGAAGTCGCCCCACCGCATAGGGTTCCACAGTCGCTCCGACGGTAACATCCGAGCGTTGGCATACAATAGAGCCTGGCTCGTAGAACTTGTGGAAGCGGAGAAGAGCACCCTCTGAGATTCGATTAGACTCAATGGTCTGAGCGGCGAAGTTGCTCTCCGAGAGTTTGCCGTTCACTTCCTGAACAACTTCACGGAAGTTTTCGTTTACACGCTCTACATCAAGCGGAGTGCCTTCCTGGATCTGAAACTTCGGGTAGATCTCAGACATTACGGTATCCTACTTGTAGGACCGACCTTAGGCTCCTCATCAATCGAAAGCCCAATAAACTCAAAGGGATACTTGCTGGTTAGACGAATCTTGTAAACCTCGCAAGACGGAACCGATACATCGACTCGACGCCATAGAGGGCGATTCTTGGTCCATTCCTTTGTTGAATCCTCTGGATCCCCTGAAACTCCCATCTTATCAACACCCCAGAACGGTGGGATGTCTTCGGGAGAGTGCAATTCAACACTGGACGAGTACACGGCCTTTCCCTTCCTCCAATCTCGATAGACCTGGATATCGATAGAATCCTGACTGGATTCTACCAGAGAAAGGTAAAGAGTCTTTGCGGATTTTCGTTCTTTGGATCTGCCCCACTCAATCCAAGAGGTCTCGATCACATACTCGCGCTCTATCTGCGTCTCTTCCGCATCTTCATCCTTCCAGTCGTAGGCATTTGCCCGATCCAGGATGAAGTACCCGTTGTACTTCTTGTCGTAGTCTCCTCCAGCCGAAGCCAGAGTATCCGTGAAGCCCGTTCCGCTATATACGGTGCCCCCACAGATCGCATACTTCCGATGATCTTTGGTCACACAAGCACAAGAGACATGCTCGTTTGTGCGCCTGCGCCAACCATCGATATCGTAGATGAGACAGAGGTTGTTTTCCGTGTTCCCATCAACGGGGATCCAACAGCGGTATTCCTGGCTCTCGGGGACGAAGATACCAACTGCCTGGAGCGCACGAGACTTCGTGATCCGATTAAGGATCGAAGCAACCGGGCCGCTCGAAAGCTCGATCTTCCCCTCCGCATAGCGGTAGAAACCTTCCTGGCCCAACCAGATGATGCTCCCATCGGGAAGCGAAGCGATGCTCGATGGAGCAACGCAGCCCACGGTTGAACTCAGTGTTGCTGCTCGGAAGCCATTCCCGGCATCATTCGGAGAGATGAGAAACGAGGATCCTGAAGTGAAGGCCAGGAGACCCCCATCCGTATTCCATAGACCTGTGATCTCCCCGGAGCTTGGATCAGGGGTGATAGCCTTTGACCCCAAGAAGGTTCCGTACCTTCCTGGAAGAGAGGGAAGGATCATGCCTGGGTCGGTAGAAGTATTCGCGATCCAGAGTCGGCCCAAGGCGAAGCGGCATAGCTTGAAAGGTGGGACAGGGGCGATGTCTGTCTGAGCCGGAACCGAAAGCCACCCGTCTGGCGTATTGTCTGCGAAGTGGGTGGACATATTGTCTGGGATTGTTTGTGAAGCACTGATCCCAGAGAAGCCCGAGTTGCCTGAGAGGAAGAAGAGTCTCCCCTCGCCTGAACTAACCAGGTCCTTTGTTCGGTAGAGGCGTCGTCCCACGGTACCTTTCGGACCAAAATCAACATTATTCCAGATGACTGCCTTCAGGAGATCGTCGCCGGATCGGTCGTCCTCTGAGGCTTTCTGGCTCCCAAACCGGACCTCTCCAGATCTCCCCGAAATGGGAGAGAGATTCCCGAAGTAGTCTACCCATTGAGTAGCCGCTCTGTAGCTGCCAGGGAGAAGCCGTAGTCGTGCTCCATCCTCATCCGTGACGTTTTCTACCGTCCCGAGTCTTCCTCCGCCCAACGCGGTAATGACCGTCTTTCCCCGATTTGCGTTGTCATAGAGGTACCCAGCACCGTTTGCATCTCCCTCCGCATCCTTGGCAGGCCCCATTCCGATGGGAGGAGATGGGATAGAGTCAAAGCCCAGGGGGAGAACAACGTCACCATCGTAGAAGTAGGCACGTTGAAACTGCTGGGGAACAATAACAATTCCCTTGTCTGTGACCTCGAACTGGGTGGGGAAAGAGGGAGAAGTGCCAGTAGAAAGGGGCACAGGAATGTCGAAGTTCTCGGAGACCGCAAGAGTCCACGCTGTCCCAGGGATTTTTGAGGAGTCTCCTATCAGGTTTTTGAGGACTGAAGCGTCAGTTTGACGCCGACCCATTCGAAGCTCATGGATTCCAGCAGAGGTGTGGAGAAGGAGAATCTCCCGTCCTGAGCCCAAAACAGCATGAAAGACTCCGAGCTTCTTTTGCGTGAAGAAACCGAGAAAGAGCCTCTCCCCCAAGCCCGTATCTTCAGCGGTACCTTCTGTGGTTCCTTTGTAATGAAGAAGCTTTGTCGGCCCCTGCACGGCACGGAGCGTATTCTCTGTTGTACGCTCGAAGTTCTTGATCTCCCCCGCCGTATCTGAGGCGAGGATAATCTTAGTAGACTCTCCGCGCAGAGTTACCGGATCAAGAGTGAACCTCTTTCTTGTGTCGGCCATGGAACCTGAACCCTACTGGACATACTTAGCAATCTTCTTGCCCAAGATATTGTGTTCCTTGGTGATGTGCTTGCGGAGAGACTTCTCATAGGCATAGTGCTTCTCGCACACACCGCAGACAAAGTCCTTCTTCTGCTTCTTGAAGTCCGGACTGATGTAGTAATCTGGATCATCAGTAGCCGTAATGGCTGCCTCTTCGGCCTCGAAGTTATCCTCCGATGGGGGATCCTCAACAGCAGCCTCGGTTGTGGCTTCTACTGCAACCTCAATCGCCTCCTCAACACTCTCCTGCTGGACAACTTCCATAGCCGCAGGAACGATGTCCCCAGGTGAGTGGCCTTTCTCCGAGAGGATGGCGGTCACCTTCTGGGCGATCTTCTCGACGATAAGCTCCATATTCTTTTCCGTCAGGGCAAAGATGGGCTCCCAATCCCGAAGATGGCTATCGTACTGGGTGATGTAGAAGGGAGCTTGCCCAGGGACAAGGAAGAGTGCCTTCCAGTTTCCATGATCGTCCTTGGTCATTGACTGGATGGAAGCATATTCGAACTGCCCGCTGTTCTTCTCACGACGCCAATAAACGGCAGAGGGATCAGGGGGCGGGTACATAACGGTAGGCATTAGCTACTCTCCGTGAATCGGACACGCACATCCCGATATGGGCGACGGACGCGGGCGATCTTTTTAACGAGACGAGATCGAGGGATCATTCCGTACCGCTTTGTTAGGGTTTGAAGCATTGACTGGTAGCGAGCCTCGGAATCCGTTGCGAGGTCTGCTGCCCCTTCCATAAGATGGACCATGCCCAGTGTCTTCTGGATTAGGACTTCAACTGCTTCGACATGAATTCGTGGCGCATCCTGGTCGTTAATCAGCTTTTGCGGCTTTCGCAGAGACCGGCAATCAATCTCATAGCGGGCATCAGGCATCGGATGCAGTCGAATTGTCTGATACCCATGAGTTTCACTCAGACGACGCCGATACTCAGGCATGATGTTGCCATTATGGGTGTACTGAACCAGCCCATCATCAGCCCCTCCATCAATCTCGGTCAGGAGATAGAAGACGCCATCATTCATCGGGTGGTTGGGGATCTTGTCGATGTTGTCATTCGTATGGCGACGAACGTAGATCCGGATTCTAATGCCCGAGCCCTGCTCTCGGGGGCGCTTAGCTACACCACTCGGAGTTGTACCCGTCTGGTAATAGTAGTCATCAAGGCCCTGATCGATGAAAGGGAACGTCAGAAGAATCGAGGTCGCAGCGCCTGCAGTGACTTCTGGGGAGATTGGAGACGGAGCACTCTCCCATTTGGGCTCGAAGAGGCTATTCGGAGCCTGAAGCTCTGAGTCTCGCTTGCCCCACACATAGGTGAAGCAGTAGTCGAATGTCCCTGGATTATCTGGCCCCTGCCAAGCCAGGGATGTCTGGTTCTCGTCGGTAAGCTTGATTTGTGCCGGAACCATGGGCGCATCAATCTGGTGATGCCTCCCCCGAAAAAGGGCTGTAGGCCGACCTTGTTGCGTGCCCTGGTAGTCTACGTAGTCGTAGCGTTCCATGTCATATTGGTTGCGAACTTCCAAATCATAGTGAGTGTCACCATAAATGCGGGCGGAGCGTAGCTCGACGACATCCGCAGGAAGCTCATATTCGGGAGTAAAGATTCGGTATGTCAGAACCGCAGAAAGGACATCTCCGAGGTCCCAGGGCTGGTCAAGAACGATATAATGGACTTCGGGATCCCCATCATCAGCCCGGAGGAGTTCTCGAATCCTCCGACGATACGTTGTTCCATCGGTCCGAGTGATTTCGATCATCCGACCGTCCCAGGTACCGTCGAACTTCCACGTAGTCGCTGATCCGTCCGCCAAGTGAGCGTCAGTTACGACCCGATATAGGAGCCGGGTATCTGTGGCATGTCGGGCCAGGAGATCGCCAGTAGATGTACCATTGGTGACATCAGGCTCAGTAATGATGCGACATTGATCCTCAAAAAAGAGGAAAGGGGCCTCCAACGCAAGGTGGTTGTAAGCCCGATTGATCATCTGATCAATCTTGTCCTTGAACGAGGTGGACTGGTCCGGTTGCCAGTCCACCTGTTCAAGAACTCGGGTGCGGATGTCACCCTTGTTCATTTATCAGACGCCACACTTGATCATGCCCGCGAAGACAGGAACAGAGTGGCCGACAATGGCTTGGACATCGGCGTCCGTTGCATCAGCAGCGAGCGCATACCCGAAGACCATGTCTCCCTGGTCGGTATCGAGGGTATCAGCGGTACCAAGAGTATGCGCGACAAGCGCATCTCCAGCACCGACACCACCGTCACCCTTGATGTAGGGAGCATAGCCACTCTTCTGGACGAATCCATAAGAGGCGGCAGCGATGACATGCCCAGCTACGCCGAGAAGGCGCTTTTGAGGCGTGTCTTCGTTACCTTGGATACCGTGAAAAGGACTACCCCAGTCACCGTTGACTTCAACGATGTCTCCGATAGCAAGGGTTTCATCACAGAGGATGTAGACCCAGGTCTTTTCACCACGGTTATTACCGTCAGCAGGCTCGGTATACTCAAAGCCTAGCGGAAGCTTGGCCTCAGTGTCCACATCAGTGACACCGATACCCATAGTTCTTGTTGCAGACATTTTTGTCTCCTTAAATCAGTGAATGATAGATTATGGAAGGGTAGCTGTACCCGTCACAACACCATTGGCGTTGAGGCGGTCACAGTAAAGCTGCATACCAAGAACGACTTCCCACTCCCAGGCATCCTGCCCAGGAACCTTGGTCGGACCACGAACGGCAAAGTCACCCTTGGTCTCCAAGTTGGAGTTCTCACCCTGGGTGTACATGTGCCAAGTGTCAGTCTTCAGGAAGTAGATAAGTCCACCTCCAGACGCCGCATTCGGGTGGTACTCAGAAGTTGAACCGGAACCAGTATCCGTAGTACCGAATGCGGACAGCGTTGTATCAAGCGAGGGCTCAACGTAGAACTCAGCCTCCTGGAACAGCAGACCCTGGCGAACCGGACGACCCTTCTCGCCCTGGAAGGACGTTGCGAATCGAACCTGCTCATCCAGATCATCATAGTAGTTGTTGTACGAAACGATATCGCCCAACATGAGATCGACGGGACCACCAGCCTTACCCTGCATGGAACCCTCCCAGTAGACCTCGCGCATCATCTTGCGTCCGAGACCGTTTGTGGGGAAATCGTTCCCATCAAGCGTTCGATACTGGTTGTACCAACCGGTTGTGCCACTCGCAGCACCTTCCTTCGCAATATTGAAGACGGTGTTGCTCTGAGAGGTCGTAGCATTGTACTCCATGACACCGTTCTCGGTGAGGCCGCTACCAGTGTCGTAGCTAGCATCACCATTCAACGTCATAAAGCCCTGGACATTGTCCGTGGAACCATTTCCATTGACCATCTGGTTGACGATCATCTCATGGAACTCCATCATCGCAGCCTCAGGATAAACCTTCAGCAGACGCGCGATAGCGGTCTCACCAGACGCCTCAGCAAGATCCTTGCCGGGAATGATGTAAGAATAGATCATCCGAGGACAGTACAGGCGGCCACGGGTACCGACGGTCCGACGAGTTGAGGAATAGACCTCAGAGCCGGTTTCGATACGAGTGACAGCGCCAGGACCATTCGTCACAACGGGGAACTCAAGGTAGGGCGCACCAGTGTGTGCCTTCTCGATGTTCCCACGAAGGACAATCTTGTCCAAAACGGGATGAAACTGGAAAAACTGCTCAGTCCACTTCGGGATGAGCTTTTGTGTAGCAAAGTTCAGTACGTCTGCACTGGTAGGCATGAGAGTCTCCTATACCTATTTGAGTTCAGATCGCTTCCGCCAGTTCATAGCAGCCTGAGCGGCAGCCATCCTGGCATCGGCGGCGGTAGTTCCAAAATCAGTGTTCCCTTGGACGCTTGCAGGGTTGTTCGCTGACTCTGCACCTGCTGTAATCTTTGCTCCGGGGCGTGGCGTTCTCTTCTTAGCGGCACCGTGTTTGAGCAGCGCGTGCTCAACGGCAACACCTTGCGGAGTTCCCTTTTCCCGAAGCTCATTAGCAAGCTTCAAGGCGTCTTCAGATTGGTGAAGAAGCTTAACTGCAAGTTCCGGCTCCCACTCCTGGTCCAAGAGCCCATTAAGGATCTTGGAAGACTCTTCGTTGTCGAAGACTTCTCGGTGCTCTTGGTAGAACTTTTCAGCGAACTCAGTTGCCTGAGTATCGATGTCCTCTTCCACCAAGCGTCGAAACTCCTCAAAATCAGCATTGATCCGAGCAAGCTCTGCCGAGGAAGTCTCGTGCTGCTTGGTCAGTTCGCTGATCCGAGGATCTTCTCCACCATCCAGGAGTTGTTTTAGGAGGTCTCTCTCTGAGAGGACATCGTCCTTGATCTTGCCCCATTCGTCCTTCTCTGTGGCCCACTTCTCTTGGTCCGCATCAAACTTCTTCCGGGCATCCGAAAGAGTCTGAAACTTCTGAGTGTACCCACTTTCCAAGTTCTTATGGAGAAAGCGGACGGGATCCTGAAGTTCTGCCGGAAGATTGTCGATGTTTCCATCCCAACCCTTTGCGTCAAAATCAGAAAGACCCGGTACTTGCGGCTTCTCTACCTCTGAAGTCTCCTCGACTACAGATTCAGGCGAATTCCCACTCGCCACTATGGTTTCACTGGTTTCCGCCTCTGACCCCGACGGTTCGGGAGACTCCGTAGGTGCCGATTCCTCTGCGCCAGCAGATTCCACGGGTCCTGGGTTAGTCTGGGTATCCATTAAACAAGCTCCTCTTCGCTCTGCTCTCGATTCTTCTTATCCTTATCCAGAGCAAATCGAACAGCATCAATACGCATGTCTCGCATCCCGCCTTCTTCACCGCTTCGCGGCTCCAGCCCAGGACCAAGATCTGAGGGAGGCGGCATATCTGCGCCCTCTTCCAGCGCCATTGGATCCAGTTCCTCAGGGGCTTCTTCCATCCCCTCGGGCCCGGCCATCTCCAAGGGATCAACTCCCTCTTCAGGCATCTCGCCGGTATCCTCGGACGTATAAACTCGGAGGCCCGACTCGCTCAGGTCATTCAAGATCTCAGCCGCAGGCTTCTGCTCTGAGATTGCCTGATCGATAATATCGATTGCCCGCTGAGTATTGTCATCCGACATGTATTCTTCAATTGTTCCCGGCATCAACTGATCTCCATTTGGGTGTCCTGAGCGGCCCGCATGTTCCTAAGGCGGCTGCGTGTAGCTTGTCTACGCCGATCTGAAATGTCTTCACTAGACTCTATACCTGGCTCGGCTGGTGGTGGGAGCATTTCCGCAGAAGCTTCTGGTATTGCACCCGCTTCTGCCATTCCCGGAGCAACCTCCGTGGACGGAATAATATCAAAAGAACTACCTTGAACCATAGAAGCAAGTTCTTCTACTGAGAGTTCTTCGAGATTTTGTTGAAGCGCCATGAGTCCCCGTAATTTTTTACCTATTTAACCGTTCCTGTGTCAAGGACGATCTTCTTTTCAGCCTTGCCTTTTTTGAGCGCCTTAGCCCGCATGCTCTCTCTGCAACCAGCTTTGTAGTTGTTGATCGTCAAGCCCTGTGATTTAAGGCTGTCGTGCATCTGCTGCTTAATGCGCTGACTAAAGGCTTGCTCGTTCGCGTCCCCTTTTGTCATTTCAACTGCATTCGGGTGGGCTTTCATCCAATCCCGCTTCTGCTTGTTGGTTTCCCAACGAGTTCCCAGTTGTTTGCTCTCTTGCGCGTTCGAGAAGACAATTCCAACCGTTCTTGTCGGGTAGATGAGCACCTCGCAAGGACCACCGCACTCGTAGCAGATTTTGTACTCCTCAACACTTCGAGGAGCATCCTTTACCTCACCACACTCCGGACATTTCTGGTGGTACCACGGCATCTACTTCTCTTCCTTCTCTTCCTTCTCTTCCTTCTCTTCCTTCTCTTCCTTCTCCGAGGACCCGAAACTTGGGCCCTGGCTCCCATACTTTCCTATGAGACTCCCACCCGCTTTTCCGCGCTTCTTTGCCGTCTCGGCAACTTTACTTAGAATCATAATGACTGCGGGTCCCATGACCTCTCCTACATGTATTTTGAAACGACGCTGGGAGAACTCAGAATATCCGTCAGGTCTTTCTGAGACGCAGCACGACGATCTGCCTTCTGCTTCGACTCTGCCATCTCCCGCTCATGTTGCCGCTGCTTCCCCTCGGGGGTCTTGAGATCCTCCATACGCAGCGTCTCTTGGAACTTCTGTTTCGCTTTTCTTTGTTCCTGTTTCGTTCTGTGTCGCCCAAGAAGGCCCTTACGCTTCTCCTGGACTTGCTGGACTTGTTGTTGCCCTTGCTGAGCGGCTATTTGCAGGGGCTTTGGCTGGGGCTTTTCCAGTGGAGGTGGAAGCCCTCCCAGGGGCTTGTCTATTGCCATTACTGCTCCTCCACCGCAGGCTCTTCTGTCACCGCAACCGGCGTCTCTTGCTCAGCGATCTCCCGGTCAATGCGGCCCATAAGAACTGTGTAAGCATCAGCTTGAGATCCAGAAGGCTCAGTAGCCAGGGCAACAACAAGTCTCTCTCTAGCATCTTTAAGTGCCTGCAAAGACATCTGAGGGAGGGGAAGATCTGAGCGATCCCGAGTCAGGTGCTCCTCTCTTGGGCCCCACCTTTCGGGAATTATGTCTTCTCCTTCTGGACCATAAATTCCAGTAACCGCGCCACCAGTAAGTTTATCCGCTACCCCGATTTTGCCTCTCGCATACGCATCTACAGCTTCGCCAGGACCCATTTCTGAAAGGATTTCCCCCTCGCCAGGAGTTTGCGTAGCCTGCTGTGGGGTTGGCGTAGCCTGCTGTGGGGACATCAGATCAAGGTTTTCGGACCACCACTGTTGTTCCTCTCCCCCTGCAGGCTGCGTTTGCGCAACATCTCCGATAGCAGCAGGAGGCATCAAGAGGCCCTCGGCCTTCTTCTCTCCCTCTTGAAGCTCGACAGCCTCTCGGGCGGCTTCTTGGCGTTCGGGTCCTGAGAATGGGTATCGAGGCATTTTTTTATCCTACAATGGGTCCAATGGGTTGAGAACGACCTGCACCACCAGCCATTCCACTCAGAGCGTCGGTTGGAATTCCGGTGACCCCTTCAGGCATTCCACCTGCCGCAAGAACATCCTCACCAGGGGGTTGCATCTCTTCGGGTGGGCCTGCTTCCGGAGGACCTCCAGCCGCAGCTTGAGCGGCAGCGGCAGCCTCCTCCTCAGTAGAAAGAACGTCCTTCCCCATGTCGAGGAGATCAAGAATGTGGCTGACCAGGCTTCTCTGATTCACGTCCGGAGAGCCCAAGAGAACTTCCAAGAAGTTCTGAATCTTCTTAATCTGAGCGGTCTTGGAGTTCTCAGTCGGGCTGTAGGGAACGACCTCGTAGTCAACCTCCAGCGGCTCCTCGACTGCTTCGCCCCGTGCCCGCATCTCGTCAGCACGGGCTGGATCTCGGGACTGCAAGTGGCGGCGTGCGACCGGCAGAGCCTCCGTAGTTCCCGTAGCCCGAACAGGGATCTCCCGATCTGACGACAGGAACTCCTCGTAGAGACCAATAGAAGAGACCGCCATGTGGGTAATGACGCCATTAATTAGCTTTGTGCGTCTTCCGAGCCTCGTCCGCATCGCCGCATCCACGAGGGCAAGCTCAGTTGCAACCTCTGACGTTCCTGCGACACCACGAGCATATTCAGGTATGCCGAGTACAAACTGGATCGTGTTTTCGATGCGATCACGAATCGTATCGAACTCAGGTACCAGCGAAGCGGTTGGCGTTTGCCCAAGAATCTCTCCTAATGGTGCTGAGTTCTTTCCCATCAAACGGACAACATCCCCAGGACTTGTAGCCGTTGAGACCTGGTCCATAAAGTCTTCGGGATTATCGCAGAGGGACTCATTAACGACGGTGATGGGGATAGAAGCTTGCGCGTGCCTAAGCTCTAGTGTGTCCAACTCATTCAATCGGCGCTGCTGACGTTCCACAAGCTGGCTATCGGACATGCCACCGATGTCCGACAAGTTGTCATTGAAGATGAGTCGGTGGAAGGGGTTGCGTACAAAGCTATATGGAAGCTCCCCTGCAAACAGCGGATCCTCTGATCCTTCCAGCATGTGGTAGTACCGATCGTTGGTAAAGTCATAGACCTCATACACAACGACCCACTCGAAGGTCTTCCGCATTTCCTCTGAGAGCTTAGCTGAGGTGTCTTCTCCATCAGACAGCCACTTCGGGAATGAGCCAAACTTGACCTTGGATGCGACCTCTGGGTCATACTCCATCGCTCCCCGCTTCTTCTGGCGACGAGCCGTTCGAGCGTTGAACTCATCCTTGGTAAGCGTGGTGACCTCGATAGCGTATCGAATGTCATCCCACCGACTGACCGTCATGTCATAGAAGAAGTACCTGGGATCGATGACCAAGAAATCGGGACGATTCAGGGTGAAGCTCCAGACACTCTTTACGATGGACCGCCCATACACGGAAGCCATCGTAGACATTCGCCAGAGAATCTCATGGGCCTTGGCACGGTAGAGCACATCATTGATGAGTGCCTCCCGGTACTTAGCCGCCATTTCCGCTTCTTCATCCCGCCGACGGGGAAGGCACGTCACTCGGGGAGTCGGCGGACAAACACTCGCAACCATCGTGTCTGTGAAGGCGTAGAGGTAGTTGTTCTCAACAAGGAGACTATCGTTCTCCTCATCGAGCATCTCGCCCCAAAACTCAGAGCGATACCATGCCCGCCACTTGTCCCAAATCTTGTGCTCTTTATTCGCCTTGGAGACATGAGCGTCGATCAGGGACTTGAGTGTCTTGGTGCTGAGGCCCACTACTCATCATCCTTCTTCTTAGCCTTTTCCTTCGCCTTCTTCTCAGCCTCAAGGGCCTCCCGAGCCGCGATGGTCTTGGGATCCTCGGCCTTCGGCGTGGGGGGAGCGGGCGGGGCAAGCTTCTTCAAGCGCATCGGGGGTGGGGCCCTCTCCTCGATAACCTCCACGCCTTCGGCGGCTTCTCGAATCGCCTTCATTCCCTCGTCTTCTTCTTCTGGCTTCTTTGCTTCAGGCATTTCCATCTCCCAGGAATCTTTGTGAGTGTAACACTTTTAGAGCCAATACTTACTTCGGGACTTTTTCTTCTTCTTATGAAGGTCCTTGTGGTGCTGAACTCGCTCATCATACGTCATTGGGCGAAACTCGATCACATTCTCCTCTGGGGACGTAAATGGGCGGCGGCGACTCGGTGCCCAACGCGCACCGACGATTGCCATGATCAATGCAGAGACTTTATCCCAATGATGCCGATCTCGACGCTTCCGATTGGGTTGTCCCCGCACAAGTTCGGAATTTGCGCCCTCTTCGATGCGTTTATCGTTTTTGTAGGACATCAACTGCTCTATGGTGTTCTTATCCCGCAAAACAAGCTCATCAAGCAGCCCATCGATCAGCCAGCCCAATGCTTCGTCCACAGACTTGGAAGTACTGGTAAAACCCGGCTTTTTATGCTTTTCGAAGAAGATATTGGGGTAATTCCAGTCTCTTAGAAGGGAAATGACGCCCTGACCGACTCCATTCGACTCTACGACGATATTTGCCCGATTGAAGCGCATACCGGCCTCAACAAGCTTCTGAGTGAACTCCAACGGGTCCGAATGCTCGGCATAGCAGGCCACTTGGGTCCATTCACCCTCATAGCACTTCAACACCTGAAAAGAGGCGTGATCTCGGGCAGCATGCCCACATGGGTCCGCCCCGATGACGTAATGTGCGCCATATTCGGGTTTCTCATACTCCATGTAGGGTCCAATCCACCGTTGGGTCTCGGCTTCCTTGTGCCGATCCAAAGCATGGTTCGGAATGGCCGCATTTGCTGCCGAAATCCAACATTCGAGGTCATCTGAGGGGTAGAAGACCCGAAAAAGCTCTGGCTTCCGCCTCAGATGCTGATCTGTGCTCAACATGAAGCGCCTGAAGGCCAAATTCTCTTTTGTGAGGCCCAGGTGCCCGAATTTATTGAGCATCGAGACTTCTTCATTGTCTATGGACCAGGTCTTGTCCCAAGGACGCCGATTCAGCTTGCCATCCCAGAAGGGAAAGAACTTATAGAGGTGACGACCTTGCCCAGCCTTGGCAGTCAGGCAGTGCTCGTGCCAATCCGACCGCGCTTCCCATGGAGTACACTCAAAAACGACCAAGGCGTCGTCCCGATTGGCCAACGAGGGCCAAATCAGGAACATCGAGCCCGAAAAGTCCGCCCAGAAGGCGCACTCGGAGGCGTGGAAAGAGTCTGGTGACTGTCCGATCCCCACAGCACCGGCTTCAGCACTGAGAATACGCATCTTTCCGCCCATCTCATGCTTGAAAGTAAGCTGGCGACTCTCGCGTGAGTGGATGGTGGGAGATTTGATGTCTTCGGGCCACTTTCCGTGGAGGTGGTGGACTCGTTTGTGGAGATATTCGGCCCGATCACTGTTATCCGCGATGCAAACGTGGTCCCAACCCGGCGAATAAGCAGCTTTTGGGTAGCATCCGTACTCGACCGAGAGCGACTTCCCCATCTGACGGGCTGTGAGAATGGTCAGGAACTTGGTTTGACCCACCTGTGTTCGCGGAGTGTTGCTCAGGTAGTCCAGAACCTCATTCTGCATATTGTACGTGATGCGGGTGGGGTCATACTTGACGAACTTACTGGTCTTCTGGTCATGTACCTCCCCAAACGCAGGCAACGACTTGCTCGGATCCCGGAGGAACGTGAGCATCTGCTGGGCATTGGGCTTCGCCACTACTCAATCATCCCCAGAGCACGGCGGCGCTCAAGTTCTCCCTCCTCATCGGCCTCTCGATCCTTGGCCTGCCAGTACCCCAACTCCTTAATTGCCTCTTCAGACAATGAGCCGCTCTCAATCAACGCCTTTGCAGTTTCCCAGTCGCCTGCCAACTGCTCGAAGACTTCCTGCTTCAAATCACGGGTATCCAGTGGACCACCCTTGTACCGTGCCAGGGCATCTATCTGTGACTTGAAATCCTGTGTCTCTGCAAACGTGCCCGGACCCTCACCACCAACAAAACGAGCGGGGCCCGCAACAAGCGGTGCTGCCAATGCAGTAGCACCCAGTGCGCCCGCCCCAACTGCTCCAACCCCCAACGGAGTAACCTTCTTCGCCGTCTCGCGAGCTATCGCACGAGCATTCGCGGCGCGCTGTACAGCAGGCTCAGTATCCAGGGTCCGAGGCTCCCTGGCTCCCATTAGATTAGTGCTGGCATCCAGTTGCCACGAAGGACCACTCACACGCCGCCGAGCTGTGGCAAGATGGCTCGGGTCCTTCTCCGGAAGATTCCGACGCATCGGATCAACCACCTCGCGCATCGCCGCGCCCGCTCGACCAGCATCGCTGCGCCATTGGGGATCACGAGCAGCCTTTGCCTTCTCAATAAAAGGCATGCCTCCGCCACCAACAGCAGCCGGTACAGGCAACGCACCAAGGGTTGCCGTTTCCACATAGTCGCGCTTGGCTCCGCCCAAACGCTCCTCCTGAGCAAGATCAAAGCGCCGCTGCTGCTCAGTTAGTGCTTCCTGGACAGCCCCCTCGTAGTCGGGCTTGTCTGTAAGGGTCAATCGGGGCGTTTTGGGCATCTTAGTCTCCGTCAGCCAGTTAGGGCATCGACATCAAGGATATCAAGTTCCGGTGTCTCTTCCACAGTGGCATCGACAATCTGCTTGGCGGGCTCACCGCTCATCTGCACAAGCTGTCCAATGATGTTCACGCTGGAGTCTCCCCCACCGCTGATCCGCTCCATCTGAATCAGAGAGTAGACAAGTTCTGCCCACTGCCGCATCTCGCGCGCGGCTGAGACTGTGACTTCTTTCCGAGCGATGGCTCCCATCATCTCGGCCCCGAAGTCTTTCAGGTCATTTGAACTTCTTAGCTTCCCAGCCTGGGCCATCTTCAGGATAGCTTCGGGAGTCAAGTCGTCATCTTCCATGGGC
>Ga0098039_1000460_pt1 | contig 17191 bp, 28 predicted proteins | sample 6_EtaG_FD_75047 | JGI IMG/M metagenome (GOLD analysis project Ga0098039, IMG submission 75047) | Marine viral communities from the Subarctic Pacific Ocean - 6_ETSP_OMZ_AT15160 metaG | ecosystem: Environmental > Aquatic > Marine > Oceanic | place: Pacific Ocean | collected 2015-01-08 | reverse complement strand
TCACTCACCAACATTGATGTTCCACATTTTGACCTCCGGGGGAAGACCTTTGATGAGTGCATGGATGCACTTCGGCTTCTGCTCAAGGAGCATGCCTACAAGACGCTGGTGCTGGACACTGTCGATTGGATGGAGACCAAGGTCCATGAACAGGTCTGCCAGAAGATGGGAGTCTCTAACATCAGTGATCCGGAATACGGACGTGGCTATGCACATGCCCTCACGATGTGGAAAGAGTGGCTGGATGCCTGTGAGATCATCAAGGAGAGGAAGGGGATGAACATTGTCTTCTTGGCACACTCCAAACAGGGTCAGGTGCAAGATCCCATGTATGGAACCTATAACCGACACACCCTCAAGTGCAGGGATAAGGTCTCAGAGATCATTGTGGAGTGGTCAGACATCGTGTTGTTTGCAGAAATGAAAGTGTATCTGGATGAGAAGAAGTCTGGATTCTCCAAAACCACTGTGGCACATGGAGGACAGAGGATTGTCCACACACAGGGGAAACCTGCCTTTGTTGCAAAGTGCCGATTCGATATTCCAGAGGAGTTGGAGATGGGGTATTCGCATCTCAAGGATGCCATTGATGGGAAACATTGACGCTTACCTTGATAACCTCTACTGGCCCAAAGAGTCTGGAGGCGAGGGAGAGACTGCAATCGAAATGCTACGGCATCTTGATCAGATGCTGGATTTTGATTCGCCTATTGACAGAGAGTGGTCAAACGAATTGACCACTCCAAACATTGTGGAGATCAACAAGACCTTTGTCAGGATCTCCGATTTTCTAAGAGAACTCTAACCAATGAGATGACATGAAACTAGGACAATCCATTGCTCCAAAATCAGGAGCAGATATTCTGCCTGCAGGGCAGTACGCAGCAGTCATGTTCGACTGCGAGAAGAAGGACACCAAAGACGGAGGAGCTTACCAGGATGTCTCCGGACAGATGGTGAAGAAAGGGTATCTGGAGTGCAAATTCGAGATTGAAGCAGCAGGCACCCAGCATCATGGGTGGAAGATTGTGGACAGGCTCTCCCTCTGGCATCCCAACGAAACCACACGGGAGATTGCAATGTCAAAGATTGCACGGATGGCATCTGCACAGGGATGGGCAGATCCAATTGAGGATACAGAGCAACTCCTCAATCGGAAACTCATCATTGCCGTGGCTCATGAAGAGAATGATAACTATGGAACTCAAGCCCGGATTGTCAAATATCTGAAGCTGGAGCAAGGGGGAAATCCAAGTGTGGCGGAGCAGAAGAAGGAAACCCTCGCAGATCTTGAAAAGAAGGATGATATTCCATTCTAAATGAATTGGGACAGACACGTTGCGACATGGAGTTGCTGGTCCTGTGAGGTTTGAAACCTCGGACAGTCTGTCCCTCCACTGAAAGGGACAACATGCATATAGGAATCGACCCTGGACTCACTGGAGCCATTGCAAAGGTTCAGGGGGGCAACATAGAGGTGTGGGATATGCCCACGTTGGAACTCAGATCGAAGCGGTTTGTCAATGCACCCATGTTGGCAGACCTAATCTCCTCCATCAGAACTCCAGAGTGTGCAGTCATTTTGGAAAGAGTGTCTGCGAGGCCCGGACAGGGAGTCACCTCCATGTTCAGCTTTGGCACCTCCTGTGGGATTATCCAAGGGATTATTGCTGCACTCCATCTCCCATTGACTCTGGTCTCTCCACAAGAGTGGCGAAAGCAGATGGGAGTTCCAAAGGGGAAGGATGGATCTCGACAGAGAGTTCTTGAACTCAGACCTGACCTTGCATCCAGGTTCTCACGAAAGAAGGATCATGGACGTGCAGATGCAGTCCTGATGGCACTCTATGGAGAAAAACCAGACTCTGCCGGATGAAAACGACACCCCTCCTTCAGGGAGGTGAAGCTAGCCTCTTTTTCGGGGTGGCGAAAACCAATACGGGTTCCTAAGCAAACCCCACGGTGTTCGGCAGGGTCTCTAGCCAAGGAGTTTTGAAGTGAGTGATCACGAAGGGGCATACATGCCATCTGATCAAGTGCTGGCAAGATTGGCATGGGTGCAGCGTAAAGTTGGGTTGAGTACAACAGATTTTGTCGCCTCTCTCCCGCCAGACTCAAGGGATTATCGAAACGTGGCATTGAAGTCACGCACATCAGGGTTGATGTCAGCCGCTGGTCTTGAGGTCTTAGCAAAAAAGATCGAGACCGTGTATGGAATCCGTGCGGAGTGGATTCTGACAGGAGAGGGCAATGCCCGGTAGAGTCGCCTTCAGCCCAATGCCCTTTGGAAAGCACAAGGGCACTCCCATTGATGAGATGCCCCTCCAGTACATCGAGTGGTTGCTGACCAAGGATAATGTGGACGGTTGGCTTCTCAGAGAACTGGAGGAATCCCGTGATCTGCAACTCAACCTGAGATGGTCCGGGCTTCATGGGAACAACAGTGTCCAGAGGATTCGGAAGGTCTATCTGGAGTGTTCCAAAAAGTGGCATCCTGATAAAGGAGGGTCTACTGATGCCATGCAAGCAATCAACGAGTTTCACGAAGAACTAATGAAGGAACTGGCGTGAACATTGGCATCTTTGATGTGGATTCCACCATTCCAAATCTTGCACTGATGAAGATTTCACAGTGTCACAAGAAACAGGGGGATCATGTTGATATGTATATGCCACTGCTGCATGACACCTATGACAAGGTCTATGCGTCCAAGATATTCAAGTTCTCCGATGGTTCTGACCTCCGGGATGACATGATCATTGGAGGCACAGGGGTTGACATGTCAATCTCCCTTCCTCCTGAGATCAAGAATGAGAATCCAGACTATTCCATCTATGGATATCCACACTCAATTGGGTTCTCACAGAGAGGATGCAGGTTCAAATGCGGATTCTGTGTTGTTCCAAAAAAGGAGGGGTCGCCCTACTTCAACTCAACCATTGACGATATCTGGACCCAGCGTGATTCCAGATTCATTGTTCTGCTTGATAATGACTTCTTCGGGAATCCTCAATGGGAACAATGCATCCATGACATCAACCGTCACAAGCTCAAGGTTTGTTTCTCCCAAGGACTCAACATCCGAATCATCTCACGAAAGCAGGCTGAGGCACTTGCCTCTGTCAGGTTCAGGAATCTGAGGAACACATACTCACAAGTGACATTTGCATGGGATCAGATTGATGATGAAAAAGTTATCCTCCGGGGGATCAAACGTGTGATGGATGCCGGGGTCAAAGCCTGGCAGATGCAGTTCTTTGTCCTGATAGGATACGACACCACAGAAGAGGAGGACTTGCACCGTGTCATGATGCTCAGTGACTTGGGATGTGATCCATTTGTCATGCCTTATGATAAAACTGTCCCGTATCAACGACACTTTGCACGTTGGGTGAACCGTAGGCAGGTTTTCAAATCATGTACTTGGGATAAGTACCGTTTCAGAATAAGGGAAAGAGATTGAAAGGAACTGGCGTGAACCCCTACCTGATTGAAAGACCAGCAGTCATCAACTTCTCAGGAGGACGGTCCTCTGGGTTCATGCTCCACAAAATTCTTGAATCCTATGGTGGAAATCTCCCAGAGGACATCAAGGTTATCTTCTGTAACACAGGGTTGGAACATCATGAAACCTACGAGTTCATCCACAGGATTGGACAGGAGTGGTGCCCTGTTGTGTGGTTGGAATATACCCTGACTCCGGAAGGGAAACCGTTCTATACGAAAGTGTCCTATGAGACTGCCAGCAGAGAGGGAGAACCCTTTACGAAACTGATTGCCAAGAAGAAGTACCTTCCAAATCCTGTTGCAAGGATCTGCACTGTGAATATGAAAATCACTACTGTTCAGAAGTACATGCGCCATGTGTATGGCATGACTGAATGGAACCGTGTCTTGGGACTACGTTCTGAGGAAACAAAACGGGTCAGCAGGATGAGATTGATGGAAGACGTATCAATGCCTATGGCAGATGCAGGAGACACCAAAGAGGATGTCATTAAATTCTGGGACGGGCATGGACTTGATCTGCGCCTTCCCTTGAGAGGTAACATACTAAGCAATTGCGTGGGTTGTTACTTGAAGAGTTATCAGTCCCTTGAAGAAATATCGAGGTATGACCCTTCCCATTTCACATGGTGGATTGAGACAGAAAAACACACAGGTAATCGGTTCAGGAATGACCGTCCTGATTATGAAACCATCAAGGCCAATGCACACAAGCAGATGGCATTTGACTTTGGAGATACCATTGACTGCTTCTGCACGGATTGAACCCCAAGGGATTGAATGAAAATAAACACAAAGAACCTCCCTCCAGAGTTTGAATACCTTCCCTTCATCCTGTGGAGAGCAGAAGAAGGAGAGGACGGGAGGATTGAGAAGAAGCCAATCTCTCCAAAAACAGGACAGTATTGTGATGTTACAGATGAAGCACATCACAAAACCCTCAAGGAGTGTGAGTATATCCACACTCAGGGGAAGTACAAAAGCTCTGGGATTGGAGTGGTCTTCACAGGAGAGGGATACTATGGAATTGACCTTGATCATGTCTATGAGGAGGGAGGCAACAAGGAGATTGCAGAGGATTTTCTGAGAAACTTCTCCACCTACTCTGAATACTCTCCGTCCAAGACAGGACTCCATATCTATGGGTTTGGATACCTCCCGGATGGTCCCAGAAGGAAAGAGAATATCGAGTTCTATGATAGTGGACGGTTCTTCACGGTCACAGGAGACAGGATCAATGGAGCAAAGATGCTCTTGGAACCTGATGCACTCAAGAGGATGTACAAAAAATACATGCAGAGTGAGAAACCCAAGAAACCTAGAAAGGAGACACACCAAGGAAAACCTCTCAAAAAGGAGGATCTGATTTACCACATCTCAGAATCATCGTCTGGAGATTCGTTTCAGCGACTCATGAGTGGAGACTTTGGTGCCTATGCCTCTCAGTCTGAAGCAGATGCTGCACTCTGTATGATCCTTGCGTCTTGGACAAATAAGGATGCACGGAAGATTGATGAGATTTTCAGGACTTCTCAACTTATGAGGGATAAGTGGGATCAGAAACACTCAAAGGATGGAAGAACGTATGGACAGATGACCATTGACAGTGCAATCTTGAAGTGTAATTGGGTCTACACAGATGCCATCCCCCGTGTGATTAAGAAAGAGGATCTGGAGGAGAAACTTCCTGAAGAATATCCGGTTCTTCCTGTGGAGATCAAGGGGCTTGCGGGAAAACTATCGCAGTTTATGGATCTGAGTGCAATCCATCCACAACCCATCCTCCATGTTGGTGCTGCACTTGCGATGCTGGGAACCCTCTTGGGCCGAAAAATCAAAAGTGCCTCTGGACTCCGCACCAACATCTATGTCCTCTCGCTGGCACCCACTGGGGCAGGAAAGGAACATGCACGTTCAGTGATTGACCGTGTCCTTACCAACTCTGGTGCAGTCCACTACCTGGGAGGAGATGACATTGCGTCTGATACAGGACTCCTTGCGGCACTTGCAGAACAACCCTCCCTTCTGCTCATGCTGGATGAGTTTGGATACATGGCACAACAGTTCCTCAACCCCCGTGCTGCAGGGTTCAAGGCATCCATTGTCGAAGTCCTGCTCTCAATCTATGGAAAATCATCCACTGCATATCATGGGAAAATGTATGCCAACCGAAAGGAGCGTCCCCAGGTTAGGATCGAACAACCCTCCTTGTGTCTTTACTGTACCTCCACGCCTGAATCATTCTGGCCTGCCATCCGTCAGAACAGTGTTCATGACGGGTTCCTCAACCGATTTCTTGTCTTCAACTCTCCTGATCCCTTTCCTCCATTTGTAGAACGTGAGGATATTGCAGTTCCGGAGTTCATGGTTGAACCTGTCCGGACGCTGGCACGGATTCCGGAACCAATGATCAACAGGATGATCGAGGGGTATGCCATGAATCCTGTGCCGAATCCCAAGGTCATTACCGATTCTCCGTCTGCAAAGGAGTGCTTCCTGTCCTATCGAGATCTCTACCTCAAACATGCCAAGGAGGATGCCGTCATGGCATCCCTCTGGAAACGTGCAGAGGAACAGGCAATCAAGATTTCTCTCATCCTGGCAGGGTCTGAGAGGCAGGATTCGATCTCAGGAGAACAGGCAGAAACAGGATGCAAGGTCGCAAAATTCTGTATTGAGAACATGCTCACACAGATCTCTGATCACCTTGCAGAAAACCAGCATGAAGCAAACCTCAAGAAGGTTTTGAGGATTGTCAGGAAGTCTGGACGGCAGGGGATTGATGGCACCTCGCTGACCAGGAAAACCCAGTATCTAACTTCAAAACAGAGAATTGAAGTTGTTGAAGTAATGGTTGAAACAGGACAGATTTCGGTGAATCCTGTCAAAAGTGCCAATGGAAAAATTAAAAATACCTACTTTGCAGTCTGATTCCAATCCAACTTCAAGTGAAGTCATGCGTGGGATCTTGAAGTTGGAATTTGCCGGGAGGCGTTGGGAGAGAGAGGAGGAGAGAACAACTTCAACACTTCAATATCTATCTATATATATCTAAAGATAGATCTCTCTCTCTCTCTCCCCCTATATGTAAAACCTCTTGAAGTAATGAAGTTGGATTTTCTCACTCGTCCTCCAAAATGGAAATCTCCTCGTCCAATCCAAACTTCTCCTCTCCATATCTGCTGCCTGAGATATCAACCAAGATCTGTAGCAGCATTGCAACTGAGCTTGGAATCGGGTTGTAGCCCTCCTCCCAACACCTCACTGTGATCCTCCTCATTCCAATCAAATCTCCCAACTCTCTCTGAGACATGCTCCACTCACTCCGAATCTTCTTCAACTCCTTTACTCCCAGATAATGATAAGGATGCATCTTCACCGTCCTGCGGTAACGCCGCTTGGTCCCCTTTCCTGCATCCAAGTCATTACCGTCTGTACCTCCCTTGCCTTGGTCCTTACCGTCTGTGTCCAAGTCCTTACCGTCTGCACCTCTCCCTACCTTCAGGTCATTACTAGCCATTTCTACCTTGCGTCTTGATTAAAAAAATACTATTCTGCCCTCATCATCCTCTGTGGATGGTTTGCAGCAGGCCAGTCACCTCTTCGACAAAGTAAGGTGCTGGCCTGCATTTCCCCTCCTTATCAGACTTTCAGGTCATTACCGATTGTCGTCCCGGAAAACTCCTTCTCCCAGAAGCTCTCCATCTCCTGCAATCAATGCTGCAATTGTGGAGAAATCCCAGTCGATCTCTCGCACCTGATTCTCGAAATCCTGCAAGCTCATCTCCAGCTTGCACTTCCCATCCTCCCGCAACCTCACAGACTTCCCGTCCGTGGTTGCAGAGTATACCGCACCGCCAAAGGCAGTGTTCGGCATGTACAACGTCCTGAACTTTCTCATTGTCTCTCCTAGTTAAGGTCATTACCAAATGGTACTAAAACAGCATCAGTCCAATTCTCAACCTCTGAAAGCGTCCTGAACTTGGACTTGAGCCGCCCCTCACTTGCCGTGTACCAGCGGAAAATGGTTCCATCTCCACCAACTCTTCGAGTGTCTCCTACCCAGAACTTCTCAAGAGAAATCCCCTTCTCTTCCAGGGCGTTCTCCAGCTTTGCTTTTCTGTGATTGTTCATCTTCACCTTTCTTGCTTGGGGTTCTTGATTGTTTCCTCGCATTCTGCAATTAGACGATGTAACATTTTTGGAGTGTATCCAAAGTCCTTTGCTGCCCATTGTCCATGTGGATCGTTTGGAAAGTACTCCCACTCCCTCTTTTGCTTCTCGGCAAATGTCATCTTGTCTCCTTTCAAGGTCATTACCAAATGTGGAAACAGGCAGGGTTCGTCTTCCCGGCCATCTTCTCCTCCGGAGAAAATGCAGTCATCCTCATGCCTGCCTGTTACCATTGATGCAGGATTGCACCTCTGGACGCACCTGGATGCGCCCTAGCTGAAATCCCTGTTATGACCCTGAAGAAGCAGGCTTCAAATAGTCGATGATCCGGCCCATCCGGATAATCTCATTCTCCACCTTTACTTGACTCTCGCTCAAATCGTCAGGTGCAGAGCCGACAAGATTCACAAGCATTTTTACCAAAAGTCTCGCCTTCGCTTCCCAGTCAAGACCAACGCTTACAATAACTTCTCCCTCAAACTCAAGCTTCTCTATCATCTCTCTCCTAGTTTAGGTTAAGGTCATTATCAACTCGCTCAACATCACCACATGACCGACACCAATACCCTGCATCCGGTCCGGTCATTTCGTTCCCCTCCCACTTCTGGGATTCAGGGTTCCACTCCGAAAAACTCTGCTTCAATACATCTTCACCGCATTCGTGGCATAGCTTTCTCTGTATCATCTCTCTCTCCTAAGTTCAGGTTAAGGTCATTACCGTCCGGAACAGGTCATTACCAAATGCAGAGAATCCCCCACAGGTCATTACCTGATGGGATTTCTCCACCAATTCGAACAAAAAAAGCCTGCCCTGGAATCCCCAAGGCAGGCTCATGATTAACGGTAGAACCTGGTTGCACTATCATCCCAGGTTGAACCGATTTCCAAGCTGCCAATGCATCCCGGAACACTCGCAGGATCGTCTAGCTCCCTTAAGATCCAGCACTCAGACTTGTGAGGCCTGGGCCTGCCATCATCATTGCTGGTCAGGCTCTCATTTGCAGCTTCACTTGTCGCTTCGCTGACCCGGATTGCTTGGCAACTCAGGTTCCTGCTTTGCTCAACGTACTTGTCCCTGGCTTGCTTGGAATCGAAAGCCAGAACAATCGTATCGTTTGCAAATCCATGGCTCGTTTCTGATCCATGCGCTGATTCACTTGAGAAAAACCTTTGCTGTCTCATGATCCTCTCCTGTCGATATGGTTCGACATTACGCCACAGCCACATGCTGCAACGTTACTTCACCAGTAGGCGCAACCTGCCCATTCAAGGGAAAGTGCGCTCTATGGCGATTCTATTGCTTCTGAAGCTTACTTGCTTGTCTTGCTTGTTCGGTCAATCATTAGACTGAAAATAACTGCAAATCCAGTCACGAATCCCAAGACAAGTGCCGCTGGATCACCATGTGAATATCCCAGGTAGAGAAATACCCCAGGCACTACGCAGAGGAAAAGATGTTCGATGATGCTTTTCATTGTCTCTCATTGGTTGCAGGGCGGTCTCCCGCCCCAGGTTGTGGTTAGGATTCGTGCAGGATCGGCATGGCAGCACCTCTGATCGTTCCGCCTACTTCCCTGCATCCGAAGAAATAGAGCGCGCCCATTGGGTCCGCATCCCCTCGAAACTCCAAGCAGGTTAGCTTGCTTCCCGCAAGCACGGCATCCAGATACTGCTTCTGAAGCCATTTATTTCCAACCTTGAAAATCAGACCAGTCTTCTTCAGACCTGATTGACCAGCTTCCAAGGTTTTGACTTCGCAGGATTCAAGACCATTGAACCTGATCTCAGGATGCCGCTCGCCACCGTCAAGAATTGGGTCAAAGTGAGGATACTTCTCAGACTTGGAGATCGGCAGCATCTCATGCGAGTAATAGCCATCATCATGGTCTGCATATCCCGGAATTTGAATTGCCACATGCCCATTTGTGGATTCAAGCCTGCCGTCAGAAATGTGCATTTCTGTGATCGCACGCCTAGCATCATCTTTCGAAAGAAACAGACTAGCCCACTCTGGCAGGCTCTTCGGTGCCTTCTTGCTAGGAGTTGCTTGGAAGTAACGTAGCAAACTACGGTAGTTTGCTTCGGCATAGCCCTCTACTGGAAGATATTGACAAAGATCTTCCAAGCTCTTCATGGCATTTGCTTTGGACGGCTTTGGTAGCGTCCAAGCTTTCGCGTACTGTTCCTTATAGATAAGTGCTTCCATTTATGCCTCTTCTGTGGCTAAAGTTTCAAGATAGGTTCCCATCCAGGCGCTGGATATGTCATTGAAATTGATCTCAGAAATTGATCCGTTGAGAAGATCACCAGCGATTCCAGACCACTCAAACGGGACCAAAGTTTCCTCAAGATAGTTTTCGAACCAGTCTTTCAACCAGTCTGCGAAAAGCTGCAACTTGTAGTCGTCATCGGAAATGCTGGGAAATGCGCCCGGCTTCCGGACGTAGCCCTCCGAAATGTTCGACATGTCGTCTCGGAAATCATCAGGATTGAACCACAATGCGAACTGCCAGGTCTCGTAATTGAACCAGCCGTTGTATTCTCTCTTTGTCATGACAGCCCTTCCAGGGCTTCCAAAGCCGCATCAAATGATTCGAATATAAGAGGTGAAACACCCGTGAGTGCTTCATAGTCTGAAAAGAATGCCCGCTCTGCACTCTTCTCTTCGGTCTGTTCCTGGGATTGTTCAACTGTAGGCATGAATCATCTCCTAAAAGATGGTTTGCAAAAGCTAAGTTACTGAAATCTTCGACAATTTCGGCAACTCAAGACCAGGGCTTTTCCCTAGTCTGCATCCAGTCTATGCTATCTAATAGAATATATCAAGCCCAATCTTGTCTCTAAAATGTATTAGTTTGTCTCTTTTTGTAACGGACTACCCATGCCCCGCAGCGCACCCGACAAACCGCGCCCACGCCGGCACCGCGCCGCCAAGCGCCTGCCGCGGCCTCGGCCGCTGGCCGCCTCGCCGCCGCCGCCGCTGCGCTGCCACAGCGCCCGCGGCCCGGCCGCAGCCTAGCAGCGCTTCTCCGCCGCCGCCTTGCCGCTGCCGCCGCCCCGCTCCCTCGGCCCAGCTCCCTCGTCAGCCGCCGCGCTTGCGAGCCCCGCCGTCCGCCGCCCCAGGCCGTGCAGCGCCCGTGCGACCGCATCCCCGCCAATGCCGACGTGCCTTCGCCGCCGAAGCCCCGCCCCTCCGCCTCGCCGATATGGCGGCCGCGTCCGCTAGTGCCGCGCCTCGCCGCGCCCATCCTTCTACCTTGCATGACCGCGCCGAGCCCCTGCCGCACCGAGCCGAGCCGCTCCATCTACGCCTAGCCAGCCGACACCGACAGCCGCACCCAAGCGCAAGCTGCCATACCCTATCGAAGAACGATACTATCCGGCATCCGGCAAACTTCAAGAGACGGACCCAGCGCCCCAGGACGCCCATGCTATTGCATACACTGCATGTCCCGGAATGGTCAGAGGTCACATGGTCCAAGGTCCAAGGTCCAAGGTCCAAGGTCCAAGGTCTCGAAGGTCTCGAAGGTCTCGAAGGTCTCGAAGGTCTCAATGAAGCAGGTTTCAAGGTCTCCTTGTCTCAGGCTCCAAAGCACAGATTTTCGTCTGTAGCAATCTGCCAAAAAATCCTGACGCCCCCAGGCCAAGCTACTGGCTAGCCTAGGGCATGGGATCGTCAATCCCATGTCCTGACAGTAACCGCAAGGCTTCGAGGCTGATTGATATCGCAAGCGTTACGATTCTCAGGTAGACTAACAGTGACGGCAAGCCTTGCGATGCCAATGATATCAGGCATTTAGACCGATTCAGGCAGGTTTCATCATTTATTCCGGCCCCAAGGCCCCCCTGGGTCACAAAACGGCCCTGCCGATATCTGAGGTCTATCAGTTCTCAAACACGGGGAGATAAATTGGAGAAGAAGAGTCCAGAGAAGAGGAGGGTTTATCGTGGACGTGCGCAGAAGAAGAGGGACGAGGAATTTTCCAGGGACGCAGCATTGGGAAAGACTTCGTTGGAGTTAGCATCGAAGTTTGACATCTCTCAGAGCAGCATAGGGGTTAAGCGCAAGACCTTGGCGAGGCAGATTGAGAAGGAGGTGAGATCGAGGTTGGGAACAGTTTCTTTGAGGAGTTTGGACAACATGGTGAGTTTAGCATTTTCTTCAGAGTCAGAGCAGGTCAGATTTGTTGCAACAAAGGATTTGTTAGATCGTGCAGGATTCAAGGCTTCAGAGATTTCGAAGTTAGAGACAGATGAGCGGCGCAGCAGAACACCTGTGGAGATAGAGCAGGAGATGCGGGAGCGTTTTGGGAATGATGTTGCAGACATGATCATGGGAAGAGCAAAGGTAATAAACGGAGAATCGGCAGGAGCAGGCGTATCTCGTCCAGAAGGGGTATCCCTTGACTCTTCTGTTCCTGTTCCTGCCACAAGGGGGAATTAGGATCAGGAACAATCCACACACAAATATCCAGGAGAAACCAAGATGGCAGATGCTGCTACAATTTCAGTCACAGCAACGATGTTACCAGATGAGATTGCAAAGACAATCGCAGGAACTATGGTAGTTACTCCTGCCGATGCAAACCACAAGTGGTATTACAAGTTAACGAGTGTAACCAATTCCTCAAACGATTTAATTGGGGGGTATTATTCAAATTACACATCACTTGCAGACGGCACGGCTCCACAAACAGTTGATGTTGCAGACACAGTTGCATTTTTCTTTATACAGAACACACATGCAACCAGCGCAGTTTACATTAACCTTGCAGCAGGCACTGCAGCAGCATCTGCAGGCAACATCTACATCAATGCAGGAGAGACTTGGTATGCAAGGCTTACAACAACATTGATGGGCAGCATTCATGCAATTTCATCTACAGGCACAGTTGATTGCATTGTCATTGCATTAATGGATGATGTTTCAGTATAGACAGGCATGGACGAAACCCCACAGGAGGCATCTTCAGATTTGGATTTACAGGAGGTTTTGGAGTTAAAGGAGGAGTATGACGCATCAAGGGGAAGGTACCAGATGTTATCATACAATCCATATCCCTATCAGAGGGAGTTTCACCGTGCAGTTTCAGATTCAGGAGGATTAGCACGTCAGCGTTGTTTAATGGCAGCAAACAAGGTTGGGAAGACATTCTGTGGTGCAATGGAGATGAGTTTCCATTTAACAGGATGGTATCCAGACTGGTGGGAGGGACACAGATTTGAGGGACCAATCTTGGGATGGGCTGCAGGACAGAGTCATTACAACACCAGGGACATTTTACAAGCAGAGTTATTGGGAGAACCAGGAGACAAGACTCAGTTTGGAAAGGCAGCACTTCCAGAGGATTTAATAGTTTCATCAGACAGAAACCCAGGAGTTCCAAACGCAGTTGGAAGTGTAATCATCAGGCACAAGAGTGGAATGAACTCCAAACTCTTCTTCAAGAGTTACGATAGTGGTCCAGAGTCTTTCATGGGAAAGGCAGTAGACGTTGTTTGGTTTGACGAGTTATGTGGACAAGCAGTGTATTCACAGGCATTGAGAGCAACCTTGAACACTGCAGGGTTGGTGTATTTGACATACACTCCAGAGAAGGGGATGGATGAGATCACAACACAGTTCATCAACTCCATCAAACCAGGACAGTCGTTGTACCGTGCAACTTGGGATGACGCAGAGCATTTAACAGACACTCTCAAGGAGGAGATCTACGCTGCTCTTCCAGAGCATGAGAGGAAGATGCGGAGTCAGGGTTTACCAGTTTTGGGTTCAGGAGTTGTGTTTCCAATTCCAGAGGAGGACATCAAATGCGATTCATTTGCAATCCCAGAGCATTGGGCAAGGATGTGTGCAATTGATTTTGGATGGAACCATCCTACTGCAGTTGTTTGGTTTGCCCATGACAGGGATGGAGACACGATTTACATTTATGATTGTTACAGGCAGGCAAACACAACAATTTTGGTACATGCCCATGCAATCAACCAGCGGGGAGATTGGATTCCTTGCATTTGGCCTCATGATGGAGCAATACATGACAAGGCATCAGGAGTTGGATTAAGCCAGCAGTACAGACGTGCAGGTGTGGAGATGGCAGGCACACACTTCACCAACCCTGATGGGTCAATCAGCGTGGAACCAGGGATTCAGGACATGCTCACAAGGTTTCAGACAGGACGTTTGAAGGTCTTCTCCCACTTGGGAGATTGGTTTGAAGAATACAGGATGTACCACCGGAAGGACGGGAAGGTAGTAAGAATCAGGGATGATTTGATGAGTGCATCCAGATATGGAGTGATGTCGATTGGCAGGTATGGCAGAACAGGAGTTTTTCGGGAGCGTCCAGAACGTGCAGAGGGATTTATAGATTATGATCCTTTTGAGATGTTGGACGCAGCATGAGTTTGGGGTATTTACATGCAGAACCTTTGGAGACAGAGGAGCAGCACAAGGAGTTATTGGAGCAATTCAGAAGAACAAGAACAGAATCCAGCACTCCAGTGCATCCAACCCATGTTTTGAGGAAGGAGGGCAGGATCATTGGTTCCTTTTGCATTGGATCTCCAACAGTCCATTTACAGATGGACCCAGAGTATTGCACCAGGAGGGACTCCCTCTCGATGTGGTCAATCCTGGAATCTCTAATGCTGGAGAACAGAATACTCAAGTACCTGATTTTATGTGAGAAAACGTCTCCATTCCATCCAGTTCTTGACAAGCGTCTTGACAGGATCAGTGGAGAGAAAAACTGCGAGGACTGGCATTTATTTGAGAGAGAGCCATGAGGATATACACAGGAATCACACACAGAAACTTTTTCGACAGGAGAGTGTAATGGGAGGTGAAGTACCAAATCTAGCAAAATTAGCAAGAAAGGGGATGGATAAGTTAGAGGAAAACCTCAATTATCTAGGTTCTTTACCGACAGATATGAAGGAGCAGGCAGAGAAGTTGAGTGGGGCCACTTCCGAAGCCATTGACGTTGCGGAAGAAGAACTTCTGGGATCATTAGAATCTACTGATGAAGAAACTGCAGACCTTTCAGGAGAACCACCTCAGACATCAGAAGACGAGCTGGCAATGCGCAGGGTTCGGAGACGTTTGAGGGATCGTTTTGGAAGACGTGCAACCAGAGGAGGAGGTGCAGAGATGGTTGGAACAGGATATAAGCTGGGAGGATAATGCCCTACGTCTCCGAGAAGCAACGCAAGTGGATGCATGTCAATGAACCAGAGATTGCAGAGAAGTGGGATGAGGAGGAGAAGACCATGAAGTACCGCAAGCGTTTGAGAAAATCCCGTGATTGACAACATCTATCCAAATGACCAGGTTGTAGAAGTCCTTGAGGAGTATGAGGACATGAAGCAAACACGGTCAAACTGGGAGAGAATGTGGCAAGAGATTGCAGAGTACATGATCCCCCAGAGGGCAGATTTCACAGTCAAGCAATCTTCAGGAGAGCAGAGGCGGGAGAAGATTTATGAAGGAACTGCAGTCCGTGCATTAGAGAGAAGTGCAGCAGGGCTTCACAACACTCTGACCTCTAGTGCAGTTCCATGGTTCCACTTGAAGGTTCAACGAGAGTTGCAACAGGATCGGGATATTCAGTTGTGGTTGGAAGAGGCAGAACGGAGATTGTATGATGTCTTTTCATCTCCAGAGTCCAACTTTCATCCTGCACTGCATGAGTTCTACTTGGATTTGGTAGGATTTGGGACAGGAATCATGTATGTCGTGGATGAACCAGGAATTGGTCCACGATACAGGAGTTACTTCTTGGGCCAGTGCTACCTGATGCAGGATAACCTCTCCCGTGTGGATGGAGTCTTGCGGGTGTATGAACACTCTGCACGTCAGTTGGTACAGGAGTATGGAGAAGAGGGGGTTCCAGACAGTGTTTTACGGGCATACAACTCCAAGGATGAGAACAAGAAGTTTGAATGCCTCCACTGTGTGAAGAGACGAAGAAACCATGATGTGAATGCAGTTGGAAACCTCAACATGCCCTGGATGTCAATTTACATTTTGATGGATCAGAAGCATGTCTTGAGAGTTTCAGGATTCGAGGAATTTCCATATGTTGTCAGTAGGTGGTCCAGAAACTCTGAAGAAACGTATGGACGAGGCCCAGGAACCGCCGCACTTCCTGATGTGAAGATGATCAACCTCATGGAGAAGGTAGGACTAAAAGCACTTCAGAAGGTCGTTGATCCTCCACTTTTGGTTCCAGATGATGGATTCCTGAATCCTGTCAGAACCCAACCAGGAGGATTGAACTATTACCGTGCAGGGTTGGGAAGGGATGACAGGATCATGCCCCTGCAGACAGGAGGACGGTTGGATTTGAATGAATCCAAGATTGGACAAGTGAGGGATTCCATCAACAAAACCTTCTATCTTGATCTCTTGGAACTCCCTGGACCAACTGCTGCAGATGGAGATGTCATGAGATTCAGTGCAACAGAGATCAATGCACGTCAGAGGGATCGTCTTTCAGTTCTTGGACCAATTGTCAGCAGGCAGGAGGTGGAGTTTTTGGCACCAATGGTGATCAGAACACTTGGAATCATGGAGAGCAACGGAATGTTGCCTCCTGCACCTCCATCCTTGAGGGATGCAGATTTCAAGGTTGAGTATGCAAACCCAGTTAGTATCTCAATGAGAACAGGAGAGTTGAACAGTGTTGCACAGTTGATACAGTTCTTGCTGCCAATTGCACAGATTGACCCAAGTGTGGTTGAACGATTCAACACACAACGGATTGCAGAGTTGGGTGCAGAGATTCTCAAAGTCCCTCCTAGTGTTTTGAGAACAGAAGAGGAGATGCAGGAGTTGCAGATGGCACAGAGACAGGCACAGGAGGAGCAGATGCTCCTTCAGAGTAACCTTCAGGTTGCACAGGCAGATAATCTGGTCAGTCAATCAAGAAGAAATGACGCACAGGCAGGACTTGCAGTCTCAAAGAGTCAGTTGCCGGTATGAGGACCAAGAAGGAGAGGGATCGTAAAGCATTGTATGACCGTCTTTTCAAGAGTGAAGACGGACAGACGCTTTTGGAGGATCTTGCACGGAGGAATCATGTCTTTGATGTGGTGACAGTGGAGAACCCCCAGATTAGTGCCTTCCGAGATGGAAGGAGGAGTGTGGTGGTTGACATCATCAACTACCTTGGTTTGAACACCAAGGATTTGGAACGTCTTGCACGGGAATCCATCGATGGAGACAGAATCGAGTACGACTCAGACTGAGGGAACCCCATCTGCAGAAATGCAGGGATCAGGGTCAATCCTTGGAGGGTTATCAGGATCTGCAGAGTCAGATCCACTTGCAATCAACATGGATAGTCTGCCTGAAGACATCAGGCATGAACCTGTCCTCAAGAACTTCAAATCCTGGGACTCGCTTGCAAAAAGCTATGTCCATGCAAACAGGAAGTTGGGAGTTCCATCAGAGCAGTTGCTGCAACTTCCACAGGGGGAGAATGCAGATTGGAATGGAGTTTTCTC
>Ga0098039_1000457_pt1 | contig 17333 bp, 29 predicted proteins | sample 6_EtaG_FD_75047 | JGI IMG/M metagenome (GOLD analysis project Ga0098039, IMG submission 75047) | Marine viral communities from the Subarctic Pacific Ocean - 6_ETSP_OMZ_AT15160 metaG | ecosystem: Environmental > Aquatic > Marine > Oceanic | place: Pacific Ocean | collected 2015-01-08 | reverse complement strand
TCAAGGCGTGCGCCTCACCCCTGCTGCCCTGGGGAACACTCCAGGCATGCTGGTGGCGGACCTAACTACCGCACCGCAACCTCGCTATGTCTCTCAGAGACTTGAGTTTGGGACCGGGACTCCACCTACCCAGTGGAGATCTTTTACTACTGCGATGGATGGGATAGCACCGCAAGTTGTAAGTTACCAATACGGTAGCGCGACACTAGGCATTGAAGACCTTGATGGAATAACAGTTCAGTTAGTAGGTGGTCCCAATACCTACCCTTCCTTCAGGAACTCTTGGGGGAACTGGGTAGGACCATTGCCTGTTCTCCAAACTTGGAACTCCGTGCAGGAGTTTAACAATGGAGACCTGGATGTGACCGACCTCAGACCAGCGCTGTTCTTAGGTAACGAGTTAGGGCTCCCAACGCTGGGAACTGCCGTCATGTGCGTTGACACAGCCAAATGGCTAGCTAGAGTTTATATGTTTGGAGGGGCTTACCCCTAAAGGAGAGAGCTATGAAAAAGTTTCTGTCACGTAAGTTGTTACTGACTGTCGGTGCTATCGCTCTAGTAGCGGTGGTGAACCTGCTCGGCGCTCCGCTCGATGAAGCCGCCCTTAACTCCATCACTACGATGGTCTTAGGTCTAGTCGGAGCTCAAGGTCTGGTTGACTTCGGTGAAGCATGGAAGGCTGGCACTGCGCTAGCGGAGGCTGTAGACGGTGAGTAGCCTGCCAGAAGACATCAAGAAAGAGATAGAAGCGGTAGCGGTGGACGCTGTCGAGGAGTTCGTGGAGAAGGAAGGCATCGAGCCTGACCGAGGCCTCGAGCTGCTCGCTGACAGCATCGACGCGCTATTGCCTCTAGGAGCCCTTATAGGGGGCCCACTAGGCGCGAGCCTAGAGCGAGGCGACGGGCCTGCCATAGAGGCCTTTCTGCGCGCTCTGATGCCTCTTCTTAAGCCGAGCCCTGATAAGATACTGGCACGAGCTGAGAGAGCTGAGGAGAAAGGCAAAGACAAACGAGCAGCAAGACTACGCAAGCGGGCGAAGCGAGTACGCAAGCGCCAGGAGAAAAAGGATGCCTCTGAAGAAGGGCTGCAGTAAGGAGGCTACATCCTACAACATCCGCGAGCTCGTCCAGTCCGGTCGCCCAAGGAAGCAGGCGGTTGCAATCGCTCTCTCAAAGTGTAGAAAGAAAAAGAAAAAGAAAAAGAAAGGAAAGAAGTGATGGCAAAAGCCAAACTCGAAAAAACCACCATCCAACTTTCTCCTCAAGAGATAAAGAAGAGAAGGGAGGAAGTAGCTCGCAATATTCTTATGACCTCCGAGGCGCAGGACTTTGCAGGCCGCGAGCAGGAAGACGCAGATCGTCTCGTTCAGGAGGACCCCAACCCTGCAGCAGGGGATTGGGAAGGCACATATAAACCGCTCCATCCCGAGAGGAGAGACCAGCGCAGGGCAAGAGCCGATGAGCGCCGAGGAGGCTTACCTCGCGAGTTGCACGCTCAAGGGGGAGGGGATCCTAAGGTCACCGAGAGAACTTGGCTTCTAAACGATAACAAGCCGGGGTTTGAGGAAACGTCCTTGAACGACCTGATGACCTTTGTTTCTCGTGACGAGCCTGACATGAAGGGGAGGATTGTCCCGAAGTCGCGAAAGGCCTGGGGTTTCGTAAAGGACGCCTATGGGGCAGAGAATAAAACAAGGGTGCCTTGGCACATGCGTTACTTCCGAGAGACTGGCCTCGATGACGATGAGATCATCGAAGAGGTTAGTCGTATAATGCTTTCCGAGGGGGACCGGCCGGTCTACCCCTCCGAACCGAGGATAAGTATTAAGGAGGTTCGGGATGCCCTTCAAGGTATAGCCGACTCAAAAGAAAGAAAACCAAAAGGGTGGTGGAAGTAATGGCGCAGATTGATACGAAGGACCCAAAGGCGTTAGGTGCAGCCCTCCTCCTATGCGCAGGGCTAGTGGGCAGCGGCTCAATGCTAGGTGTAACCATCGAGCCTGAAGAGGTGACCGAACTCCGCATCGCGCACGGCAAGTACCAAGAGAAGGTAGGTTTCCTAGAGTCCGAGTTGGCCCAGTGCAACACCCGGCTCGAAGTCAAGGAGTCCAAGAAGGGAGCGCGGCAGTCCCAGAAGGGTGGCAAGTGAAGCTCACGCCCAGCTTCAGCAGTGAGGAGTTCGAGGTAACGAGCGTAGAGGCAACTAACATCTTGCCTGCCCACTACGTCCCGCGTGTGCTGGCTCTCTGCACTGCCATCCTCCAGCCTATCCGTGACCGCTTTGGTCCGATCAAGATAACGTCTGGGTTTAGGGATAAATACGTTAACCAAACCGTGGGCGGCTCAAAGTCCAGTCAGCATGTTACTGCGGAAGCTTGTGATTTTTACTGCCCTGGCACAGACACAGCCGAAGTCTGGGATTATATAGTTAGGATGGTTGGAATGGACTGGCCGGTAGACCAAGCCATCTGGTACAAAGAGACCACTGGTCACATCCACATCTCGCACACCACTCGCAAAAAGAACCGGCGTCAGTTATTATTAAAGAAGAAAGACGGCAGCTACGTTGCATGGGAGCGGTACGACGATGGCGACAAATGATTTTCTACTGGACGAACTGCGCTATTTACGCGAGCGCAGCGACAAGCAGGTAGAGTCCATCATCGAGCTCCGTTCCAACCTAGCCGACATCGAGAAGACCTGTATGAACATCCAAGCGCAGATAACTAAGATGTTCTTCCTGGTTGGTGGAGCAGCCTTAGCTGGCGGAGCAGGGGGCCCTATACTGCAGGCGTTGCTGAAGGCAGCAGGATAAAGAAAAGCGCAGCCGTTTAATCCACAAAACGACTGCGCTTGGTGTCCCCCGTTGGACCCCTAGAAAGGAATGTCTTCGGACTCGTAGTCCTCGAACCTGTCGGGCTCGATTATATCACGCACGGTAACCTCGTCATCCTTCTGCGGCACAAAGGGAACAGCAGCTGCGACGGCATCCCAAACAATGCCTTCACACCCCACGCTCTTCTTCGTCTTGCTGTCCCACTTATTCTTCTTGCACTTGTACGCAGGAGGAGCCTTCTGATTCTTCTGCTGTGCTTGACGGCGCTTATCGCTGTTGTCCCACATCTCATCGCCGCACTTCGGGCATGCAGGAGCAGAGCCGTTGGTGGGAGCAGGAGCAGCGCGAAGCCCTTGCGTCCTACTGGTCAGCGACTCCACTGTAGGCGCGGCAGTTTGCTGGGCTACAGCATTAACCACCTCGTCCGCCGAGGCGTATTGAGTGCTGCCCTCAAAGCCCACAGCTGTAGCTGCGAAGACTGCGCGACCGATGCAACTGGTCTCACAGTTCTCAAGAGCTGACGTGCGATTGATCTTAGAGGAACTCCTTACCTCTTCGGCAAAGCCTGTCCCCACCACTTGACCCGTGGGGGAAACGATAGATGCCTTCATGACTACACGGTCAGCGTCGATGGAGATGATCTCCGTCTGGATTCCCCAGCCGTCTGAGGCTGGATGCTGCTGACGAAAGTCAAAGACTCGGCGTGCCACCGTCCAGTAGTCGTTACCGTGAATGTTTACGACACCTTTAATAATAGCTGACATAATGATCTCCTTAGCGAATGCGAAGAACTTTGTAGAAGTCTTCTCGTTTGGTGTAGGTTGAAATGATTTCTGGGTGGTCTGCCTTGAGGCGCTTCATATCAATGGAGGCTCGTCCCTTCTGTGGTTTCCAGGTTGCCTTGAAGCCCTCCCCGATGATGCCATCATCGTCTCCGATGTAGGTCTTGAGTCGGTTCTCCAAAGTCTTGAGCTCCTCCTCAATCATCTTCTTCTGCTGCTTGATAGCCTTGATCTGCTCGACCATCGTCTTGCCAGTGCCGTCATCGTGACGCAACTCACCCGAAGGAGAGCCGTCTGCACGCGGGGGGAAGCGTTCCTTTACAGCTGCGCAGGCTGAGACCGAGTGGTCGAGTTCAGGCTCTACCCCTGCAATGATGTGCTTCCACCACCAGTCGCGGCATCCTTCGACCATCTTGTCTTCTAGACATTGGTCCCTGTCAATACTAAAGACCTCAAAGGAATCAGTCAGGGTAAAGAAGACAACCAGTAGGCTACGGTAGCAGGGCTTGTCCATCCTGTCCTGAACGATAGGCATACTCCAACGCATCTGACAGTCGTAGTCGAGAGGGATGGTAGTCTCGCGAGTACCAGTCTCAATCCCCTTGTAGTTGAAGTTGGTGTCGCCCCAGTCTCTGCGCTCGCGCTGAGTCTTAGCGTCGATGAGGATGACCTCGTCATCGAGCAGGAGCAGACAGTCAGGGGTTGCCCCGCGCCAGTCCTCTAGGGTGAAGGGCGTCTCCTGCTCCGAGGGGAAGATAAGCTCAAACTCCAAGTCTGGGTTGACCGCTCTCAGCTCACGCTCGAAGAAGTCAATGATGGCTGCTTCAAAGATGTGGCCACGCAGCTGCGCAGGGCTAGGCTCGTCTACCTCAAGAGGCTTTGTCTTGTTAGTGAAGACATCAAAGCCGGTGCCCCACTTACTGACGCCGAGCACCGAAGCTACCGAGCTGGCCGTGAGACAAGACTGACGACGTTGTAGTTGTTCAAGCGTTAGCATGGTCTTCTCCTTTAAACTGAGCCAGTTTTTTCTTAGCTGTTTCAAGAGACCCCTCGAAGACCGAGAGGGCATTTTGCACATGCTCCTCCATCCATCCCTCTGAGATGTCTCCGAGATTGCGCCTGCAGATCTCGATGCCAGAAGCACACGCCTCCACTCGACGTATCAACTCCTGTTCCCACAGAGCGTCCGCCTCGGCCTGCCACTTCCATGGCTTCTCAAGGACGGCGATGATCGTCTGGGGTTCACAGGCCTCCTCCTGTGCGAGGTGACGGATTAAATGCAAGAGCCTTTCATCTATAGAGCCAAGTTTTTTTTGGTTCATTTTCTTTCCTGGTTTGGTTTAGGTTTCAATCTCTGCCAATCTCTAGGCCGAGGAAGACGGTTGGGCTGACACCCTATCTTCACTTTATTATATACACATTCTTCTTGTTGTTGCAAATGTTTTTTTATGATACCATAAGATTGTAAGGAGGTACGAATGACATTAGCGGACTACATCATGCTATCACGCAAGCGAAACAGAATGACCCAGGAGGAGTTAGGGGAGCGGGTGGACAGTAATCGCGCATCGGTTTCGATGTGGGAGAACCAGCAGCGCATCCCCAGCTTAACCCAGTTCTCCAAACTCGTCGGGCTCTTTGGCTGGGATGCCAAGGTAGTGATGGAGGTGGTGCATGGGCTGGACGTTTGAGTGCATCATCCCCGGCCCTCCCGTAGGAAAGGGAAGACCTCGTGCCACGCTTCGGGGAGGACACATTAAGATGTACTCTCCGAAGGGGAGCGCCGAGTGGGAGCGCGCAGCTGCGATGCTTGCTCGGTCCTGCTGGAAGGACGCGCCTCTCGACGAGCCGTGTTCGATCGACGTGGTCGCAGTCATGCACCGGCCCAAGAGGTTATGCCGAAAACGTGATAGCCCGTTAAGACTACCATGCACCTCCAAACCTGACCTAGACAACATAGTTAAATCAGCGATGGATGCGCTCACGATGGCAGGCGTCTTGAGGGACGACTCGTGCGTCGTTCGCATCTCAGCCTCGAAGTTCTACTCCTCCATGCAGGAGGGACCGTCCGTGGAGATTACCCTTTCCCCCCTAACCTAACCAACCTGGAGACCCCCGTGACCCCAATAAAAATAACCCTCTACAAAAACCTGTACAAGAACCTGCCGTGGGCAGTCCGCGAGATGAGTTGGGACGAGTTCGTCGAAGGATACATCGAGCTCAAGTGGCTAGACAAGGTGGCCGAGAAAGGCATCAACTACTCGGACAAGGCGCAGCTGCCACTGTGGTCACCGCTCACCCTCAAGAAGGGGACGGTACGCTCCAACGAGAACGTCGATAAGATCTACTGCCTGTGCCTGGACTTCGATGAGGGCGCAGCTGTTGAGGACGTTGAGGCTGTCTGGGGAAACTACCTCATGGTTACGCACACTACATGGTCGAACAAGCCAGGCGAAGACAGGACGCGAGCGGTGGTCTGCCTCTCCCGGCCCGTCACCGTGCGCGAGTTCAAGACCCTCATCAAGTGGGCGATGCGCTACAGCGAAGACGCCGGGCTCATCCCAGACCCGGCATGCAAAGACGCTGCGCGCATGTGGTACTTGCCTGCGCCAGCTCCCGAGTTCAGGGACAACGACCACTGGAGCGGATACTACGAAGGAGACGAGCCTCCCGTTGACGTAGACCTCATCTTGCGTGGGGGCAAACAAGAGATAGCGCCCGAGCAGGAAGAGGACCACGAGTTCATCAACATGGAAGGGGAGCACCTTCAGATAAAAGAGTGGGGGCTCAAGCACAAGAGAGGCGACAAGATTAAGGGGGCGTGCCCTTTCAAAGAGGGCTCGTCTTTGGGGTCCGCGTTCCTGCGTCGATGCAAGGACGGCGTGCTCCTATGCTGCATGTCCAAGAGCCACGGACACGCCCGTTCTCCGTTCACCCAGTTCTTTCCTTTCGCCAACTCTACCCAGCTCCCCGGCGGCAGAGAGGAGGGAGGCCCAGAGGAGGCGGTGCTCACCATCGTTGAGCAGGACACCGTAAGAGGGATGCCCACGGGCAGGCCCAAGGCTACCCCCAGCAACCTAGCCTACGTCCTTGAGCACGACACGCGCTGGAACCAACGCATCTGGAAGAACGGATTCAACGGCGACGTGATGCTCGACGCCGCCGTCCGATGGACTGACGTGGAAGATACCAAGCTTGCCGTATGGCTGGACAGGGTTTACGGAAAGGTCTGGGCCACCAACGTGGTTCGGCAAACTGTGGAGATGCACGCGGCAGAGCGGGTGCGTAACCCTCTACAGGAATGGTTGGGAGGACTGGTATGGGACGGAGAGAAGCGAGTGGACGAGTGGCTGGTGAAGGGCTTCTCGTCGGACGACACAGCCATCACGAGAATACTGGGGCGCAAGTGGCTCATCCAGGCAGTCGCTCGATGCATGAGACCGGGATGCCAAGCCGACGCAACGCTCGTCCTTGTGGGCCCCCAGGGGGCAGGCAAGAGCACAGGGCTCAGAGTTTTGGCAGGCGACGAGTACTTCTCTGACACTCCGCTCGACTTTAGCAAGGACGCCTTTCAACAGATACGCAAGGCTTGGATATACGAGATAGCCGAGCTCGACTCCTTCCGTGGCCGGGCGCACAGCCAGATCAAAGCCTTCCTTACCGCAAGCTCCGACACCTACCGCGAGCCCTACAAGACAAAGGCCGAGGTGGTTCCGCGCCACGTTGTGTTCGCCGCCTCGACCAACGAGGAGGGATTTCTTACCGACAGTACAGGGTCGCGCAGGTTCTGGCCGGTGCGCACAGATTGGGTGGACCGCAAGTGGCTCACCGAGTTCAGGGGTATGCTGTGGGCAGAGGCCTACGATGCCTTCGCTAAGGGGGAAAGGTGGCACCTCACCGCTGCAGAGGAGCAGGCGCTCCGCGATGTACACCAACCCTTTCAGGTTAACGATGCGTGGGAGGAGTTGATCTCCAAGTGGACGGCAGCGATCGGGCACGACCAGTTCACCATCGAGCGAGTGATGGCCGAGGGGCTCGAGCTTCAGCCCTACCAGATGGACAAGGGCAAGCAGATGAGAGTAGCCGAGACCCTGCGCAGGCTAGGGTTCGAGCAGCGGAGGGAGTACGTCGAGGGTCGCCGCAGAAGAGTATGGGCTCGCGCTGCCGTGGGCCTTGAAGAGACGGGAGAGTGAGCGCCCTTGGCATAAGGTTCATGGGGAAGTCGCGTAAGTACATCGGGTACTACGACTCCTCGCTCGACAGGTGGCACCAGCTTTATATCAACGACTGCCCGCTTTGGATGCGGGTGATGGCATCTAACCGATACATGGAGGACCGCATGAAACATGTGATGTGCGTGAGAGCTGGAGGGATTTACTTCAAGCCTGACAATGAGGACGCGATTGAGATAGCCAAAGAGTTCCGCATCGTTAACCCCGACTGGGTTACAGCCAACAACATGCGCAAAAAAGGCAAGCGTGTTCCGATGCCTGACCAGTGGCTGTATGCAGCCCATCGTCTTCCCCTCGACCATCCCTGGGGAGACGGCATCATCCTTCCTCTCTTCTGTAAGACGAGTCGCTTCTGGCTCGACATCGTTGACCGCAGGCAGGAGGGGAACCCCATCGACGTGGACTTGGCCGACAGCTTCGCGCCCCGTGGCTACCAGCAGGATGGCATCGACGCGGCTATGCGTCACGGGCATGGGGTGCTCCGCGCTCCCTGCGGTGCAGGCAAGACGGCGATAGGCGTGGGGATCATTGGCGCAGCCAAGCGCAAGACCCTCATCCTCGCTCACACTGGAGACCTCGTGCTGCAGTGGAAGAGCAGGCTGGCGCAGTGGCTTCCCGGCGCGAGCGTTGGCGTGTACGGCATGGGCAAGAAGGAAGACGGCGACGTGGTGATAGCCACGGTGCAGACTCTCACCAAGATGCGCTGGACAGAGCTATACGATTGGGCCAAGCAGTTCGGCGTTGTCATCCTGGACGAGGCCCATCATGCGCCAGCACAGACCTTTTCTTTTGTGCTCACTGCTATCCCTGCGCAGCTGCGGTTCGGCCTCACCGCCACGCCGGAGCGCGCTGACGGGCTGACTCCCTTTCTTTGGTGGAGCTTCGGCAAAGAGATCTGGAAGATAGACCACCGCTCGCTGGAGCACAACGGCCTCATCATGGTCCCCGAGTTCTCCTTCATCGACACCATGTGGAAGCCACGCAGAGAGAGCGAGGAGTACGGGCGCGTCGTAACGGAGATGACCCTTGACAAGGATCGCAACGAGACCATCGTGGACATCGCTACGAAGTGTGCTGCAGAGGGCAGGTCCATCCTCATCCTTAGCGACCGGGTGGGACACTGCGAGTCGCTCGCGGAGGAACTCATCGAGCGCGGCATCAAGGCAGCTGCGCTGGTGGGTAAGCTATCGAGCAAGAGAAGGGCCGTGCTCATCGAGGCGATGAACGCAGGAGAGTTGAGTGTATGCACAGCCACCACCATTGCTGACGAAGGCTTAGACATCCCGCGCCTGGACACACTCATCATGGCTACGCCAAGTTCCAGTCTGGGCCGCGTGGAGCAGAGGGTGGGGCGCATCATGCGACCGGCTCCCGGCAAGCAGGGGCCGCTAGTCTTTGACTTGCGTGACAGTTGGGGTCCGTTCCGAGGAGGGGCCCGTAAGAGGGAAGGACTCTATCGTCGGCTTGGAATGCAGAGAATACAGGCCGCATAGAAAAGCGTCCCGGCAGGTAACCAACCCACCGGGACAACCTAACCAAACGAAGCTACACATGGAGACGCGGCGCTTCATATCAATTGTACTCTAATCATTACAAAGGCGCAACTATCTGGGGCCACTGCGTATGTCGATGTACAGCCAGACACACAGGAGGGCTGTCACTATCAAGGCAACGACGGACCCATCGTGATGGGGGGACATCCTCCAAGGGTATCACATTCGCGGGGCCATATCCAACCTTGGTGCCCATCTGCGCAGGACCACCCTCCTTGTGGACCTTCGGTGAAGAGCCCCTCCTGGCTGACGTGTCCCTTCATCTGGTGAGGGCATCCTCGCTTGCGGCACCGCTGACCTTCGCCTATCCAAACAATGCGTACCATGCCTGTCCCCTGTCCGTCAGGCGCCATCCGTTCTTCTTGTCACCAGCTACGAGCCCCTTCTTTTGAAGGAGCTTGAGGCTGTGGACGGGCCGGTAAAGAACTCCGGTGTACGAGGAGGCTAGCTCCTTTAGTACATCGGCCTGCCGTGGCGTGATGATCTTCTGCATCTATGAACCTTGAAGGATGGTGAGCTTGGGAGTGAATACAGGCTCCCCGACTCCACGAGCGAAGCCCTTGCGGACCCTGCGGACTGCATAGATATAGGTGTGAATGGTCTCGCCGTCCACTACTGCAGACCTGCGGATGCGCCGCTCGATGACCTCTTCGTCTGGTCGAGGAGTGAGCACCCACTTGATGGTGGTGTGCGCCTGAACCTGATGACGGCACATTGGCTTGCGCGGTTTGCTTGGCTCATCGGTGCCTACCCGATTCGATCGAATCTGGTACACCGACTCAGCCTTTGGCCCGAGAACCAGGATGGAGAGGCGAGCTGGATTCTTTACGCGCCGCGAGCTTTTCTTTCTCTTGCGAGGAGAAGCAAGGAAGGGTTCAGTGTACGCTACGCGCCTGTCGTGAAGAGCCCTTAACGCATTGAGCAGGAGGGCGTTGGGGGAGTAGTCTACGGTGAACCCGGCCTCGAGGTACGCCTGGGTTGCGTAGCCATGCATGTCGGCCACGGTGGTTGGTGGACCCCCTTTGACGATGTCATTTTTACTTCCTCGGTACACCTTGTGGGTAAATCCGTCCTCGTCAACTCTAACATTTTGAGTGTCGCGATCCTGAATGAGGGAGCCGCAATGTTTGCTGTACATAAGGTTTGGGATGAACCTCCATCCGTCAACGGGACACCCATGGAAGAGGCCTCCTGCACACATGTAGCCGTCTCTCCTCTTTCCATGGAACCGGACCCCTCCGTGCCGTCCGCCCGACACAGAGATAGGGCTGTGGAAAACCACCTCGAACGCAGCCCCCGTAAGAGGAAGCTCATCGAGCTGCGCCTGAGAGACGAGGCGCTTCCCCCATAAGGACTTCATTACCGGCAGCGTGAGCAAAGTGGTGTGCTGTCCACTGGCTGCCCACGCTGAGTAGGCCACATCAACAATGGCTTGTTTCTTGTTTTTCCATCTCACATCCTGGCCGCGCCATTCGGCATATCTCATATCCTGGTACCCGTAGAGGGCATTGGCCCCCAGATGTCCGAACTTCGTTATCATTTCCGAGTACCACTTTATAGCGTCGGACCTGCTCTCTACCCTCCACCACCACGGGCCTACGCTGTACTTCATCCATTCATGGTCTTTCATTTGTTCCCCCCGTTCAGGTAATGAACCATGTCTACGGCTGAGTCGAGTTTGCTGTACTCGAAGAGGCCCACCCACTTGGGGGTGATCGCCCCGCCGGGGACGTAGTAGCCTACCTCAAAGACTGAAAGGGGATCGCCCTCGCACTCGTAATACTTTTCATTTATTACCCACATTTCTCTTCTCCTTCGCTTGGTTGAAACATTCTTCTGAGCACCCGTAGATGCTGTCGTTGTAGCTGATGTACTTACTCAGCCACCCTTTACCTATGCAGCCAGGTTGCTTACCTCTGGCTATCTTACCGCAGTTGCTGCACACGATGATGCGGCCCTGCGCTATCTTGCGCTCAACTCTAGACATCCTCACCTCCAAGGGTGAGCCCCTCCCCGCAGTTGTCCCGCGACACTTAACTCCCCAGTTAAAACTGAAGAGAGGAGCTCGAAGCTTATGACAGGGGATAGACCTGCGATATGCCGTCGATGGTCTTGGGACCTACCCAGCTGTTGTCCAGCACCACCGGCAGCGGAGTCAGGACGTTGGTGAGTATAGGAGGAGGCGCAGGCGTTGCTTCGTCGAGAGGCCTCACCTCTACCTGCACGAGCAAGTGGTAGATGCCATTGCGTGGGATGGCAGACCGCACGGTGTGCAGTCCATTCAAATCCGCCACGGACAGGAGCAGGTTCTTAGCCACGTCGCAGTCGCTGCTGCTACACAGCATCCGCTCGAGACCCTCTCCGTCTAAAAGCCAGAGGCCTACTTCATCGTCATCGTTCATGAGTTAGCCCCAGCTTTGTTACCTCACGACTATAAAGCCGCTTGGCCTCATCAACAAGAACCTTGTGCGCTGTGTGCTCGGCTTCTCCCTCGACGCGCCATGCCAGGAGAGGGATAGGTCTCCCGTCTGGATAGACGCAGCGACGGTTCTCCCGCTCAAACTTCATGAGCCCTGCCTGCATCCGACACTTCTTCCACAAGGGCTCAAGTGCTAAGTTGGCAGTACACTGCACGAGGCTATCGCAGAGAGCCTGCTTTTGTGCAGGCGTAGTGCAACCTTGATAAGCCTTGAGTAGTTCGATGGCTTTGATGTCTATTTTAATTGCCGCCATGGTCACCACCTCCGAGCCATTCGATTTCGTTTGCTAGCACTTGAACATCGTGCCGAGTGTTACCGCTTTTGTCCTCCCACTTGTTAGTGGCGAGCCTTCCGATGACCGCGATGAAGCGCCCCTTCTTTAGATGCTCCGCGCAGCTGCGGCCTTGATTGCCAAAGACGATGACGGTGTGCCATTCGGGAACCGTCTGCCACTCCCCGTCAACCTTGCGCCGCTCGTCGGTAGCAAGTCGAAGGCGACACACACTTCCGCCTTCTCCTTTCAGTTCTGGGTCAGCACCTAAGCGCCCAACCAAATGTACTTTATTCATCTCTCTTCTCCTTTGTTAAACTAACTTCCTCGAGGTTGGCGAGCCTGCCTGCCTTGAACCAACTCTTCCACCACTTGCTCTTGGCCAGCTCGCACACCCGCTGCCTCTCAGGACCACGCAGGTCCGAGCGGTAAAGCGTTGAGCGTATCCTGGCAGACAGTCCTCCACTGACAGGGTCATGTTTCACTACCACCTCACAGTCTGCTCCTAGATAGGAGACGTGTATGAGATAGGCTTTGGTCTCTGGTTTGGGTTTCATCTTCACTTCCTTTGGTTAATCTAAGCTCGGTGCATCTGCGGCTTAATTCCGCAGCTGCCAAAACGGAGCTCGGCTGGGTCACCCCTGCACCTGCGCCGCGACCCGCTTGCGCTCGGTCTTATTCAGTCCCTTCTCCCACCTGACCTTTGGTCCTGTCGGAGCCTTGTCTTCTCGCGGTCTGGTCTTGCAGTTCCATGAGCGGTTGCGCCCGTTGGGAGTGGTGAACGTAGCCGTCCATCCTGAGGCGACCAGACTCGCCCCGCTCTCTACTTCGTGCAGCGTGTAGGTCACCAGCCTGCGGTAGCCCATGGCTCTGGCCTGCACTGCGCACGCCGAGTAGAGTTTGCTGCTTGCGTTCTGCCGCAACTGCGAAACCCCGAAAGTGCAGACGCGAGTGACCTCAAGCGTGTTGGGCTGCGCTGCCTGAAGAGCACGAGCCACGGGCCTGCCAACGATGGCAACACCCACCATCACCGGCCCGTTGTAGATAGCTACCCCGTACTTCCAGCCTGTCGGGGCCGGGTGGTGACGGTGGTGCTCATCGACCTTGGCGAACATCCACGACTGCGTTCCCTTGGGCGACTTGCCCTTGCGCCTGCCGTGCTCATCGGGCTGACCCGTCACGACAGTGGGGCTGTAGATCTCTAGGCGGCAGACCATCACGCCGTCGATGTCGGTGACCTCAAGCACTTCGTAGCCGGTGAGGTCAGTCACCACTTGCTCGATGGTCCTACCCATGACGCTAGCGTAGCCCTCTGAGGAGACTTGCTCCGCAAGCCACGCGCAGCACGGGAGGTAGGAGACGAACGCCTCCTGCTCCCGCACAGCTACGTCCAGCGCCATGTACGCAGGCGAGTCGAAGGCTAGGTCTGTCTCGCAGCATGGACAGATCATGCTGCCCCTCGCTGGCGACAGTTGTAGGTGACCTCCCATGTATCAGCGATGCGGGTCTTGCCCATGGACACCACGTTGTGGGCTACTCCGTTCTGCCTCAAGATGTCCTCGACGCATTGAAACAGTTCGCCATGCACAGGAAACCAGAGGTCATGCATGACCCCTTCCTTGAACTTGACGCGGCCACCGCCTGCCAACGTTGACTCGCCTGCGAACTGAAGTTCGTCGCAGAAGTGCAGCCACCTCTTTGACTTGGCCAGAATGAATGTAAGTTGTCCTCTCATGATTGCACCTCCGTGTGTCCGAGGTCAAAGCCCATGAGCAACTCGACCCACGATGGGTTGAGAGGCCCGCAGTCTTTTGCCTTGAGCACTGCTGTAGCCAGACCATCGCCGCTCTTCTGCTTCTTGGGTTCGTTCAACCAAACCCGCAGCCGAGAGGTCTTGCCTACGAAGACGCCGGACATGAAGCCCGACATGGGAACCTCGACGAGGTCTTCAAGTCGGTCGGCACCTGACACTCGCAGCACACTCTTTGGTGGCAGTTGCAGCAGCTTGGAGTTGAGGCCGAGGAACGCTTGACGCGCACACTCAGGGACGACGGCATTGCCCAGCGCCTTGAGGCGTGGCTTGCGCGTTGGGTTTCCAGCCTCGGTGGTGCGTCGGGTTCCACGTTCCCAAGGTTGAACCTGCCCATTGCCCCGAAGCCAGGCTGAGGATGGGGTGCCTCCGAAGGGGGCGTGTGCGTCGAAACTCTGGAAGCAACCTGACTTCGCAGCCAGTATCCACATGCGGTTACGCACATGCGGTGCTCCCACCTGCTTGGCTGACAACGGTGACCAGACGGCGTCGTAGCCTGCCGTTCGCAGTCCCTTGAGAACAGTCAGCAGTCCACGCTTGCGCAGCCCGACAACGTTCTCGATGAAGACGTAGGTGGGGCTGACCTCTTCGATGGCCCTGAGCATCTCGAACCACAGCCTGCTGCGTGGTCCGTTGAGACCTTGCGGGTTGGGGTTAGCAAGCGACACGTCAGGACGCGGGAACCCACCGATGAGCAGGTCCGCCTTGCGCCCTGTCCAGTCGATGGTTCGCACGTCATCGTGAAGCTCCGCGTCAGGCCAATGCTTGGCCAGCACGTCGCGGCAGAAGGGGTCGGCCTCCACCTGAAGACCGACCCGCAGACCTGTCGCCGCTTCCACGGCGATGTCCAAACCACCAATGCCACTGAACAAAGAGATGATGTTACCCATGGTTCACCTCCGTTAGGTACTGGGCGTATAGTTCTTCGATGAGGGTTTGCTCTTCGTCGTCGTCCAGTTCAAACTGCTCGTTGCAGCCATCTTGTCGGCACGAAGTGATCTCTACCTCTGGCCATTCTTCAGGGCTTTCTGTGTTGGCACGGACGTACTCGCCGGTCACTGTCCCGACTACCACTAGGCAGTAGTCGGCGTCACCTCGCTCGGAGTCGTAGCGTGTCAGCCCTGTTTCAATCGTTACTTCCATCATGCACCTCCGTAGTAGCACTCTTCTTGGCTCATCTCTTGCTCGTCGTGGGTGAGGACCTCCGCCAGAGTCACGGTGCAGTTGTCGCACGCCCACTCCTCACCGGCTTGGATAACTACGAGAACATCTTCAAGAGAGTGTTGGCAGATGGTGTAGTTATCCAACTCGATGAAGACGTAGGTAGGGCTGACCCACGAGATTGTGATGAGGGTTGAGTCGTTCATGTTGTTCTCCATGTGGTGGTTTGGTTTGGGTTGGTTAGTTGATTGGGCGCTCGACGAAGATGAAGCCCATGAAGTCGTGACGCTTGCCATAGGGCCACTCGCTGATGTGAACTGACAACACCGTGTTGCGCATGTCGGTCTGGTAGTAGGTGTCGATGTGGTCGAGCCAGTTTTGCAGCGCCGCCTTGGTCACTCTCATCTGAGGCGCAGACACATAGTTGACTTTCACTCCGATGTACCACTCGACCTTGGCCTGAGTCTTCACCCACTCCTTAAGGTTGGAAAGGTTGTCGAAGGTGTAGATGGTGCGAGCGCCTACTGCGTGCTCATCTTGCTCGGCTGACGTGTACAGGTTGGTCTTCATGTCGTTGCTCCATGTGGTGGTTTGGTTTGGTCGCCTCCCCTGAGGGAAGGCTTGGAGGTATTCCCTCCACTTTTATTGTACTACGGTTCCGATCCGTGTGTCAACAAGTTCGTGTATTTATTTGTACATGTGGTTGTGAATGGGGTGCTGGCCTGATGCTGGCCGCTAGGCCGTCCTGCTCAGAAAGTCTCCATTGATCTTTGTCTTTCCTTTATGGGACAACCGGGACATCTAAAACAGTAACAAAGAGTTAGGGTAAATTAGGAGAAATTAGAATTACAGTATATAGAAAGAGTGGGGCTTTTAGATGTCCCGGTTGTCCCATCCCCAAAGTTCCCCTTCCTCCTGCCCTTTCCTTGCCCGACCTTTTGGGACATCAAACTTTTGAGGCCGGTCCTAGAAACACACATGCATATTAGCAGGCCTGATACCTACTGATCTGCACCTATGCATAGTCAGGCTCGCTGCCTAGTCAGACCTACAGTCTGGGCTCGTGGCCTAGACCACCTTCAAGCTAGGCTCGTGGCCTCGTGCGACCACCAACTCTTGACATGTCAAGCCCTCCAGGGCAGAGCTCATGTATCGCTCGAGCCTAGCCCTTGACGCGTCAAGACTTTTCGTTTGCATGTTGACGCGTCAAGAGTTTTCGTTTGCATGTTGACGCGTCAAGAGTTTTTCACATATACTATTTTAGTATAAACATTATATACTATTTTAGTATAAGCATCATATACTATTTTAGTATAAACATTATATACTATTTTAGTATAAGTTTGAATCTTGTTTTAGTATAAACATCATATACTATTTTAGTATATATTATTTGAGGTCGAGCCTGGCCATTGACATGTCAAGCCCTACCATCAGGCTGAACACCCACAAAAGCGGACATGCACATTACGAGCCCTCAGAGGGGTCTACAAGGGATTTGACCCCTTGGGCGTGTACTAGTACTCGGATCGCGCTGGGACAGTTATGCCCTTAGAACCTACAATATCAGCGAGTTTTCTATTGACATGTCAACACCAAATCTCTTGACATTTCCTTGACAAGTTCTCTAGTGCTAGTCGTATCCGTACCGGCTAAAGAACATATGCGGATAGGAGTTCTATCCAGTAATCAAACCAGAACCATGGAGATCAGAAGATGCCATCAGAAGAAGAGTGTAGAGAATTTGCGCGCCGAAACTATCACCCCAAGACCGCTATCCATGGTTTTTGGGATCCGAGAGTACAGGCGGAATGCGCTGTCATGAACCAAGAAATTGATACGTGGGTGTTTTTGGGTTTGTCCGAGGCCTCTGCGATCGAACTGGTAGCCGAAGCCGGATGCTTGACTATTGAGCATGTGAAGGTGGGATCATGAGCTATCCAAACACAACCGAATTCTTGAAGGGTCTATTTGCGCAAGGCGCTAACATCATGGACCTGCAGTCCAAACAAGGCGCCGCCTTGCTAGACGCAATGCGATCCGATTTGAACCCCCCCAAGGTCGAGGCGCCCCTATCAGAGTCTACCCGATATCAGATAGACGGATCGGAATCGTCTTTTGTAGTCCGCACCTATCGCGAGACCACGCCAGAGCCCACCGTACAGCAGCCTACAGAGCGCTGGACTAACGCCACCCATCATAGTCTAGG
>Ga0098039_1000456_pt1 | contig 17363 bp, 21 predicted proteins | sample 6_EtaG_FD_75047 | JGI IMG/M metagenome (GOLD analysis project Ga0098039, IMG submission 75047) | Marine viral communities from the Subarctic Pacific Ocean - 6_ETSP_OMZ_AT15160 metaG | ecosystem: Environmental > Aquatic > Marine > Oceanic | place: Pacific Ocean | collected 2015-01-08 | reverse complement strand
TCCGTGGTCTTGTAATAAGCCGCCGCGACGCGAAGGTTGTCCGCTTTCTCGGCGGTCCACGCATTGGTCCACGCCTCCCTGGCCTGCTTGGCTTCAGGAGTTTTCGACTTTGCCACACGGCAAAGGATATCAACCTGTTTTTGGCTCAGACGCCCCCGGCGCTGGTGTTGTTCCTTTACGCTAGAAACAAAATTTGTCTCCCACGGCGTAAGCTGATTCGTCACGGCGTCAAGGCTAGCAAATATACTATCAAGGTTCATGTTTTTTTGCCCCTTTCGATTGTTCATCCTACTCCTATATAGTATCAAATTTCGGCTATAAAGTCAACAAAATTCTTTTGCTTACCATCGTAAACTTTAAGCCTGCCGAATCGACATCGATGTTCACATTTACAGTGAAAACATTTATACATAGCCTTAGCTGGACTCATGAGCAATTCATTAGTTATCGTTATCGTCGGGCCTAAATAAATTCCCGGTTGGCGACCTTTAATTAATTGGCCAGTCGCAAGCTTAGCTAATTTTATCGGTCGAGCTTTCAATGATTCTAATTATTCCTGAGTTGATATCATTTACAACGTCTTCTGTTAAACACCATGAGTGTCTACTACCATCAGCCCACCAAACCTTACACATTTCTCCACCAACAAAAACCAGTATACCGTGTAAACCCATTTCACTGTCAAAGAATTTTAAGCCTTCATGAATCCCAGGGCCCGAGGTATCCTTCATCACGCAACTTCTTGATATTATTAATGGTTAGCGGTGTAAGTTCATGTTGTGGCACAGCATAGGCCAGCGCCGGTCTGGCCCAGGAATATAAATCGCACACCGGAAATGAGCGCGTTCCGGCGTGGGCGACGATACTGTATGTGTTAACAACCAAAGCTGGGGATTTGTCGACGCTATCCCACACTAATTCACCAATTGAGAAAAGATTATTCATGCGCGTATGTCATAAGAGAATATTAATTCTCTGGTTGAGTTTCGGGTGAAGGTGAAATTTGCTCATCCATTTCGGCAATTGAGATATTTGAGCGGAGCCATTGACCTGTTACCCACGGCAACAGGTGGCGATTGTCCAACAAAAACGGGAGGTGTGAAACTAGACTATTTAGATCCCACATTCTTTTTCTTTACCTTCTTCTTGTGTTCTTTTGTTTCTCGATCAATAATGTTTTGTGGAACATCCAGCGCTTGCTGAATTACAAAATCTACATCGCCCGAACTAACTGTTAATTCCATCATCTATAGTATCCCATACTTCCTGTAGCTTGTCAAGCATAAAGCTTCCAACTAAAATCAAATACTGTTTTATTTACGGTGTTGATTAAATTTGTGCGACCCGCTGGGCCTAAAACCCGTCGTACCGTTATTGAATCTTGAAATTCTTTTGTGATAAATCCGACATAGAAGTTGCCATGATAATCACAAGTTACAAGTTTACCTTTCATAATAATTGGTGGGGGTAGCAGGGTTCGAACCTACGACTGACGGAGGTTCAAAGCCTCCCGCTCTGCCAAACTGAGCTATACCCCTATAAAAACGAGACCCACATGATAATAAGTATGTAGGCCCCATCTAAAATTCTATAATATCCAATAATTTGGCATCCGGTACATCGTGTATAGCCTTCAACCGATTACAAATAACAAGACTCAGCACGCTCCATGCACTGCCTAGCCGCCACTTTTTGCCTCATATCAAATGATAATTAGCACGGAAATATATGCTCGGCGCAACCAAAAACAATAATTTAAATATAATATATATTGTCATCCATATGTCGTACTAGTATATAGCACACCGTTATGATTCCTTCCCCAAAAGCTTATCTCGCAACTGGAGTTTTACCTTTTGGGCCATTTGTTCAGTAGCTGGCTTATCCAGCATTTGGATGGCTGCAAAAACAAGAATAGCTTCGTCAACCGTTAGCGTCATTGTAATTTCTTCAACCATTATTTATAGTATATCGTACTTCATAGCTTATGTCAAGTGATATTTTGATTCTGCCATATATTTTTCATTAACCCACACGTTCTGTCTATTCGCAAATTTCGAAATCCAATAAATAAGAGATTGGGTTTGACCATGATCACAGGACAAGGTTACCAATGTAAAATTTATCCGCCATTAAACTCACAAAACCTGATGAACTTGTTTTCATCAAAACGAGGGTTGTCTTTCTTTAGTTGTTTAGTCACATTACGCACAAATTTGTCTAGTACGATGCGAGTGTGACAATCAACAAAATCGCTCCCGTAGATTGAATCTGAGCGAGTTTGTTTGACAGCTTGTGCTATCATTTCATAGTCTTTACGAGTCATTTACCAACCTAAGATGTTTTCTAGCCCAATGGGCTGTTTTAGATTTTACATGTCCGTTGTCAATATTTACAAGAATTGCCACGTTATTAATGCGGTCATAAGCTTCCAAACGGAATTTATGTATGCCAGTGTTCTTGTGAGCGTATACTTTACCTTGTACGAGTTCTACGTCTTTATATTTTTCGTACTCGGCTTTATAATCGTTTTGACGGCTCATAGTTTTATTCAATAACCAAATCGACAATTGTCTGGTATACGGCGGTGTAGCATGTGTACGTTGCGACACAAGCCCACGCTGCTTGCAAAAGCGGGTTTGTCGTAACCGCCAAAAGCCAGAACGACGCCCCCAAAAAACCATATTGGCATTTGGTCAGAAAGTGTAGCTTACGATTTTTAAATTCTATCCACTTCATACTAGTATTATACCATATTAAGGATCATTAATTGCCATTTTATATAAACCTTAGTAAATGTTTGGTAGGAGCGGAAGGACTTGAACCCTCATGTAACCAGTTAACCTTTCTACGAGATATAAGCTCGGGGGTATACGCTCCCATGATTTGTTTTAAACGCTAGCGCTCGGGGGCCTTTGGTACACGGCATTGGCCAGACCAAGAAGGCCCCCAAACACACGTACACTCAAGCGGTGGAACAACAATCTCACCTTCGCTGTTGCGCAGGCTAACATTGACGCTGCAATAGCCGTCGCTGTCAGACGTGGCAGCCTTGATATTAACTAGATGCCCATCCGAAAAAGATATAAGTACCGTCTCTGCAATCAATGCAGCCAGCCGGTCCCCATTTATCATCGATTCGTGAATCACCACGTTCAATAAGGTCGTCGGCGTATGCTTCGAAATCCGTAACGTTTGCCGGTACATCGTCAATCATAATGAACGAGGTCTTTTCGGCCAACGTGCCACTATAGCCAGCGTGGCCATAGAGATAACAGGCTTCGTCACGCGCTTTATTAAAGGCCTTCTTGGCATTACGGCCTTCGGTCTCGACAATAAAAGTTTCAGCACCCATGTATTATTTTCCTGTGTTTAAGGGTTGTTTGGCTGCGCGGGTAGGGACCGAACCTACGTAACTTTTCAGAAACCTACGGTTAACAGCCGTGTGCATTACCACTCTGCCGCCGCGCAATCTGGAGATCCCGCTCGGACTTGAACCGAGGACCACCGACTTAACAGGACGGCGCTCTACCACTGAGCTACGGAATCAAACAAAGGTTTTTGATAAAGCAGAACCCAACAAACTGCTGCTAGTGTTGATTTGGGTGAGACTAACAAACTCACTCAATCGCGGCATACTGCGTTGTTCGGGTTGAAACAATCTCCCGAATCTTCACCGCGACTTCGGCCACAACGCTTACAAGTATTTTGATTTTCCATACCTATATTGTCTCACAGTTCGGGCTAAATGTCAAGGAAAAAGTGGTGGAGAGGATGGGAATTGAACCCACCACACGGTGCGTGCAAGGCACTGTCGCCCCCTTGGTACATGCCCCCCCCCACATTTTATAATTAGCCGTTGTACTTCAAAATCAATTGATCTACGTCATACTTGAACGAGTCGCCTCGCGCGTTCGACAAACGCTTGTATTCTTTCTCAGTCAAGCGTGACTTGAGTTGTGCAACGATTGCCTTCCGATGAGGCTCACTCGACTTGCACGGTTCCTGTTTGAATTCCTGAAGTAGTTCGGCTGTAGTCATTTGAAAGCTCCTAAGCTTTACGGTGTTAGGTCGCGGGAGTGGGATTTGAACCCACGCTGCTGGCGTATGAAACCAGTATCTTAGACCTGACTAGACGATCCCGCAATAATTTGTAATTAGTCTCGTTTTTAGTTTCTTTCCTAACCAACAACTACATTATCTCATAAGTAGCTGTGAATGTCAAGGAAAAAATGGGCTGGTCATTGCAGGCTATGAACCTGCGACGCCACCGCCGCCGCTGCCACGACTAAAGTTGAATCAGCCACGCTCGCTGGCAGGCGAGTTAGCTAATGACCCACATATGGTACTCAGGACGAGATTCGAACTCGCACGAACTTGATTGAAAATCAAGGATCCTACCGATTAGACTACCTGAGCAAATTATTATGTTTGGTACCCTCGGAGGGTGACGATCCCCCAACCTCTCGGTTAAAAGCCGATTGCTCTGCCAATTGAGCTACGAAGGCAAAATGTTTGGTGCCCACAAAGACTAGGTTATAACTCCCCCAAGCCGATCCCCATTAAGGGCCGTTTGCAATGCTTGAGTCTAAAATGTCCCTAGCCCTTTCTGCCAAGAGTTGAACTTGGTTGCGTTGTCCCCAACTAGTATGACGTACTACGCAAGACCCGATCCTGGGGCATGTAAAAACCTTCTGATGATATTTGCATTAGCATCATAAAGGAAACTATTAATTCGTTCTCGTTAAACAAAGATTTTTGGGACTTGCACCCGTTGCTCTAGCGTATCGTCACCTTGAGAAAAAGGTGTTGCTTAACCTAAATTAATGTTTTTGGTGGCGGTACTAGGAATCGAACCTAGTTGTCTCTCCCGAAAACCAGATTTACAGTCTGGCCACTCTCCATAAATGTCTATACCGCCGTGTGCTGGTCAATTACCAGCGTATGTATATAGTATCAAAGATCGAAAAGAATGTCAAGAACTAAATTTCTTTTTTTGGGGGTACCCTTAGTACCTCCGTTTTTGGAGGTTTTGTCCTCGGCAAAAGAAAGCCACTCCAACCGGGCCGTTTGAGCTTCGGAGGCTTATTTGTTTTTTAGCGTCTCTAGCGCCCAGTATACAGCCACACCCAAACACGCTGCCGCAGACCACTGAGCGTTGTCGAAACAAGCTGCAACGCCCAAAACAGTAAACGCCGTGGCTAGTAGCTGTGGAATTGTATTCATTTTATCTCTCAAAAAGCTTTGCCAACTCGGCACAGAAAAGTTTACCTGCCGCTGTCGCGGTAGGATCTTCGTTACATCGATCCTCGCAGAACATGCCGTTCTCGTTTGACACTGTAATCGGCTTACCGCATTCACACAGAATGTCGAGATTCTTTGTGTTCTTGTCGTATACTTGTTTGACCATCTTCTATAGTGTCTCACATTTGAGGGTAATTGTCAAGTAAAAAGTGAACCGGGTGGGAATTGAACCCACATCCTTCAGATTAAGAGTCTGCTGCAAGAGCCAGTTTTTGCTACCGGTCCATTATGGAGCTTCCACTCAGAATCGAACTGAGATTTCCGGGATACAACGCCGGGGTAATTGAGCCGTTATACTATGGAAGCGGCTGGCTCAGTTTATACACATGAGCGGGTGTTGCACGCCTGATTCTCTATATAGTATCAAACTTTCGAAAGTTTGTCAAGCACTATAATGTTTTTGTTGTCGTTTCTTTTCTTGTCGAAGAAGGATTGAATTATTCAGAAGCTGATCAGCCTTCTTCTTAGTACAGGGCTCGATATATTTAGCGGATATCCAAATCAAGCCTTGCGTTCCCAAAATGTAACGTTCCGGCCTCCGAGCGTCGGTATTTAGCCACTTCACGCCAATCAGCCATGGCTGATGATACCAGGTACTACCTTGGCTAATGCTTTTTATTTGGTCAAAATTAACTCGATTGTAGTCGAAGTGGGAAAGAACCCGCGCGTCGGCTGAAACTAATTTGTAGTAAACGCGGCCAACCAATTTTGAACCGCCGCAAGCATAATGGGTATAACCACCGGCTTCAAAGCGTAACCATTTTTTTGCTAGCAAATCATCTTGGTGAGGTGTCATGATCGTCGGGGGTCTTTTGGTTTACAGATTAAAGATTAGGCCTGCACGGGCGCGGGCTTATCACCGTCAAGCGTATACTCGGCATCGATAACGAATTCAGCATCCCATGCGACCAGAACAGCCTTGCGCTCGGCGTTGGCGGCGGGGCGGCCACGGCCGGCGACCTTCCAGTTGCCGTTATCCAGCTTGGCGAAGTTGACCTTGCGAGTAAAGTTGGTGCGAGGACGGCCCACGGGGCGCTTCTCGTCGGTTGCGGTGTTCGTGGTATTCGTGTTATCGTTAGACATAGTGTTTTGTTTTCCTTGTAGTCTGTTGTTCTCGCTGTTTCCAGCTTATGTATATATTATCTCAAATTTTGGCGGGTTTGTCAACCCTTTTCTTTTCTTTTACGCCGTGTGTTTAACTTCTTTTAGAAACTGAACATCGTTACCATAAAGAGCGATCTTCCCATATCCCAAAAGATGGAAGCTGCGCGCGTGCTCGATGCGCGAGAACCTCACGCTGTGGGATCCCAAATACAACATCATAGCGCCGGGGGTATCTTTCCAACACCTGGTTGTCAGCCCGGCAGGGAGCCGCCCCGATCGGTATTGCTGCATTGTTTGTTTATCGCCGTAAATATAACAAAGATCGAGGCCGGAAAACTTCGCGGCCGCGAACGAAATAAAGCCATGGGTCTTATAGAACGTATTTATTTTCAATTCAGAAATCAGCATTATTCAAACGTCTTTACAGCGACGATCGTTTCATTGTTTTTTACCTCTCCGAAACAATCAAAATACACGTCGAAGCCGACGATGTTATACTTACCATCCGCACGAACGCGGGCCTCGTATGCATCAAATTCGCCATGAATTCGTTCAAAATTCAGCAAGTAATTGGCGATCGATTGCTTTTTATTTTTAACCATGCCCCATTATAACATACTGACTAGAAATGTCAAGGTAAAAGATACACACCAGCGCAGTTAGCTATAAGAAAACAAAAACCTACAAATATCAAACTCTTACAGAGTTGCCGTGGGGTTGATTTAATCATTTATATTAATTATACTGTAAATCTTAAATTCGCTTAAATTATTTACTTGACAAACATTATTTAGTGTGATACTCGCGCGGGTGCGCGTTATTTATAAGGCCAAACATTTCTGCAAATTTACGAGAGTGTAAATTAATAAAAACGAATTAATTTACCAAGTAATTATATAATTTGACAACATTATGAAGTTGTGTTATCATGGTGTTGTAAGTGATTGGAATAATTCGTTCCAGTCATTTTTTGATGTGACGCTGTAAAGTTTAAGCTGTCCATCATCGGATTTATTATTTATTTTGTCAATTATTAAAGGTAAAACTCTAGAATTTAATAATTGATATTCTTTAATTCCCACCTGTATTTTCTTCACAGAATCACATCGTTTTACCTGTCGCAGAACCTGTTCTTTTAAATCTGGCGCAGACGTATATACAAATATTGTCGGAGTAGTATGCCAAAGTAGATGGTGGTTGTGCTCTGTTTTGGCAAAGTATAAATAATCAAGTATACATTTCATATCTGATATCATTACAGTATTAATATCTGGCTTTCCAATTATATCCATTGGAATATGTTGGCCATAATGATGTTCGCCTATTTTTGCAAGATTACATAAATAAGGTCGGCCCGTATATTCTAGTTCTGCTGATTGTTTTACTGCATGCTGAAGAAACGTGGTATTACTAATAAAATGATAGTCTCTGCCATCTACTTCACCCTTTCTCGGAGGGCGTGTGGTATATGATATAATCGGCATGCAACCTTTTGCTTCCAATTCATTTTTTAATGTAGTTTTACCACCGGCTGATGGCCCAAATAAAACAAAATTCATTTAATGATACTCATTTGATAATAAGAGAATATTTCTATCCATGTTTGATATGAGAAAACCTATTAGGCTTTATCCATGTTTGATATGAGAAAACCTATTAATCTAAATCTTCACGTAAAGTAGATACTTGTTCCCGAGCCATTCTTGCTTCTTCACCTTCAGTATAATATCGACAAGGCATATAACTCTCCTTAGCTATCTATATTATAATACACTGACCCGCTAAAGTCAAGATCTTTTTTAAACTTCTCAACCACATGAGTATAATCTGTTGTGTTAACAATAATAGCTAATTCTTCTGTATATTCCATAATAAGATCTTGACGATTCTGCGGAACATTACCTATAATTTCAATCAAATGTTTAACGGCTAACTCGGCATTAACAATAAATTCTATCGCTTGTCTACAAGCTTGCATCGATGTAGATATAATACTATCTCCCAGCTCTTCAAAACACAATAATTTGTTACTAATCGATTGACAAGAAATTACCATTTGTACTAATACCGGCGCATCTGAGTGTGATAAGTTTTTACTTTCTCGTAAAAGAGCTTTTATTTTAAACTCTTCAAAAGTAAATTGCTCAATACTAGTATACTTTTGATAAATTTCAGATTGTACTCCTGCGAATAATGCATCAACGAAACCCTTTCCTGTTGAACAAATTTGTATTATATCTCCGTCAATGGTACATGATGTAATAATTTCCGTTTGCCCATTATATTCTCCGATATTTACCCGGTCGTCTAATTCAACACTAACATATGCTGCTCCTAAAACCTTCTTAATTCGTTTGGAGATTTTCTGTTGGTATACTAGTTCTTCCGATTTCATGAAATTGTTTCCCTTGCATATAATGCTTAATCGCTTTATAAATTAAACCCGTTAATATTAACGCAGAAATAACATCAGCAACAAAATGTTGTTTCAATAGTAGTGTACTCATTATAACACATCCCGCCCACAACATAAAAACATACTTAAGTATTGGAAATAATTTAACTTTTCTAGTATCTGTCGCGGTCATAAACATTAAGAATGCATATGATACATGAGTAGACGGGAAAGTATTACTTGCGCCATCGATCTCATACGTCCACGCTAACAACGCTTCCGATAAGGTTTGTGGCAATATTTCTGGCCGAGGATAAAACGATGGCGCAAAGGCGTGGAATAAACTATTAACAATCATTACCGCAGCAAAGCTAGCTATTACTGTATACAATAATCGTTTGTTTTGTGTTAGAAACACTATAGTACCAATCATAACGATTGGCAAAGAGTGATATATCCAAATTAATTCTGGTATTAAAGGAAGTGAAGAATCTAGAGGAGTCATCAAATTAACACTATTGGTGGTAATAAAATATTGAATCAAACCATATAAAGCAACGTTAATAAATCCTAAGATTGATATTATCCATGCTTTCTGTCTGATTGACAATTATGCCCCCAAAGTGTAACTCTATAGTATAGGCGAGAAAAGAATTGCGCACCTATTTTAAGTAGGGGATAATTAAGAAGAAAAGAATATGTGTCCTGTTTTTTTATGATTATTTGAAGTATTCAGCGTATTTTTTATAGCTTTTATAGCGCGCGGTTAATTTTTCTAATAATTCCAGCATAGCCGTATGATATGAAAGTACACTTTGACTAATAAAATTAACTACCAATTCTGTTTCTTCATCAGTAAAATCGCGGTCGAATTCTGCCGACCGGTTGTCGTTGGCATCAAAAGCGGAAGTAAATGATAATTCATAACCAAAATCGGTGCGCCGGGGTTGTGAAACATAGCTGTGAATGTCAATTCTACTTTTTGGCAACAATTTATCTAATACTTTTTCATACTGTTTTGTCAGCTTTTTATTTAAACGTTCCAATGCAGTTAAATATGTGTTGTAGATCTTTCTTTCAAATTGATCCGGCGGATAAAATTCATAATCTCGCAAAGATGTTCTATAATAAAATTGTAATTCGGAAGCTGCTGGATTAGAAGTTCGTATATCTTGTAATTCTATTATCGATGAAACGTTTATCGATTGTTTTACTTTCTCTAACACTATGGAATTAAAATCATACCATGGGTTAAAGCGTTCCACATCAGGTTGAGTTGTAACAGTAACGGCGTCACCCTTTGGTACATCACCAATTAACCGCATCGCATTGGGTTTGCTGCCAAAAAAATCTTCAATCAATGCAAAAGCTTCAGTATCTTCATAATCACCACCGTGGAGTGATACAATCTGTCCCAACTCTTCTAAATGTAGTTCAGCGTAAGCTAATTCATCTAGACCAAATTTAAAAGCCTTCATGGCCGGGATCTGTGCTAACTGTAAAAATTTCGTAAACTCTTGTGAAGCCTTTGGAACCATTGGATTATGGCCCTCAATTCCATATGCCTCAATCTCTGGTACTACTAAATGTCCTTGAATATTCTTTTTTTCTAAATCCTCTAAAGTTTCAACTTGTGCCTCAGAGGCGCGAGGAAAAGCAAATTCTAATTGTGTAAAATCAAATTCAAAAAGACGGGCGCGGAGGCGAAACGTTGGTTCGATTCCAGATATAATTTTGCGTTGTTTATCATTAAAGATTTCCTCTTCAGTTTCAATAATATCTTTAACTTTTTCAAAATCATCTGCTCTAATCGCATAGGCCACAACACCCAAACCTTGAGCTTCAGCAACCGCACATTGGAAATACCCGCCACCTTGAGAATGACATGATTCGATGTGTTTAAAATCGGCCATACGTACTAAATCAATAGGGTGTCTGGATATAACTAATTTTAATCCTCTGTTATTCATTTGATTTTTTATTTGAGGCCACTGATCGATAAAGTTTGTTAATTGTGCTGCAGTAGGAGAATTAATATCTTCCCGAGACATTAACAGCGTGATGTTGGTGTCCAACGACTTCGGCTCCTGCAAACTAGTTTGTTGAACAATATGATATATTAAATTATGAGCATCAATTCCGACTGACTTGCTTTGTTGTGTATGTTTATATATTTGTTCTAATAATTTCCAAGCTTGATTTTTTACCGGGTTTTCTTCTAACAGACCGGATACAATATTTGTTTGAGCAATGTTTACCATATCGGGTAACCATGAAGATTTACCATATAAGGAAGATATTTCGGCTGGCCGTGCTCCCGGTAGTCGCGCCATCAGTGCCCATTGTGTAACGCGCTCTATTTCTCGTTTTATTTTGCCGATAGTAACTGGAACAGATGCTTTCATTAAATTATCCCGCACAATAGAGAAATTGGGCGCCCAATTTCGAACGTCGGGGGAGGGTCCAACACCGCACATCTTACTATCGATAATAACTCTTCTTGCTAAATATTTAGAAAAACGTTCAGTATTAGGCCTCCGAGCCCACACGCTGAGGCTCGTCTGGCCCTGAATAGATTTTGCACGCTTAAGAATTTCTGTATATATAGTTTTATAAACATATGTTTGTTCTACTAATTGTGCTAATTGATTAAATAACTGTTCAAAGGTTGTGGTAACTTTATTTAATTTTTGTAAATATTTTCCTACTTTAATCTGTTTTGTGCTTGTTCGTTCTACGCCATTAATTTCTCGACTAATACTTTTAGTAACAAAGCCCGGGTTTTCATCTGATAATCTAAATCCAGTATGCGCTTGGATCCATTTTGATAGTTTAACAAAATCGGATGGAAGTAAACTCGCGCCTAAATCTGACACAACGCGAAGCTTCCCACCAAAAATCTGATTAAGAGGTGTATTGGCGTTAAAATTATCCCACACGTAATCACTTAAAGATTTATTAATTTCTAGAAGTAACGGAGATTCAGCACTAGCTCTTTCAATTATTGGTTGGTTTCTAGTTTGTTGCCACAATTTATGATATTTCATGTAATCTCCTAATTCATAATCAGATTTGAATTTAATTCAGTTAAATCTGATTCACATGTAGTATAACTAATATTACAAATTTCTATAATTAAAGCTTCTTCTTTATTAAAAACATAGTTTTCCTCGCCAGTTTCATCATCAAACACAGTACCACGGTGTTCTACATGTTCAAGAATTCTTAATAGTTTAGAAGCAGTAGAATACATTTCTGTTAATATCGACATTCGATTTGGACTCCAACGATTACTTATAACGTAGGCGGTTATAAAGTTTCTTGCTTCTTCTTCCATGTCAGAAGCCATAAACAGTTTTTGTTGGAGTACTATGGCGGGCATTACTAATATAGAGGCTTGTTGTTTTTCCATAATAGTAATTAGTTACATTTATTTGTTTTGGCGGCCGCTCAAATGACCTAACGGACCTTCAAACCAGAAATTCTTGTGTTTTCTTTTACCGGTAACAACTAAAAGATGAAAGCGTATCTTTTTCTTATTTGTTGATGGTCTGCGAATTGAATTAACAACAAGCTTATTAAACGTCAGACCATAAAGTGGTTGTTTACGTCGAATTCCTTTTTTGGAAGTCTTCTTTTTTGGAGGTGTATTAAGAAATTCAATACAATTATGAAAAAACATTTCTTCTGATTCGGCTTTATCATAATCTTTAACGTTGGCCTCTAATTCAACCCAAACAGCCCATTGTTTTTTACCACAACCTTTGACGTTATTAAAATGACGGTTACTATATCGACCGTATTTCCTTTTCTTGTCTAAGGTTGGTAAAATTTTAGGATTATACTGCGGCATTGGCAACAGTTTGCACTGTATCATCTGTATCCTCCACATTTAAATTAAAAAAGTCAAACAATTCTGTACAACCACCTAAAAGACGAGGCGGTACATCGGCTTCATGATATAATACCATCGGGAAAGTATCCCAACCCATAAATTCTTTAATATTATCGCGATGGGCTTCTGACATGTTGATTACATTAACAGTCATATAACTTTCTCGTTGTTCACTTAGTAAAACAAGAGCCTTTGCACACCAAGGACATTCTTCCTTAATATATACTGTAAAATAATCTTCCATTTAAAACTCCAAAATTTGTTGTGGTGTCCCCACGACATTAATAGACGAACCATGCATACCGACATTAAGATGAATTGTAGAAAATGTTACTCGGGAATCTAATTTAGCTAAAACTGGACTGTTCTTAATGACTTCCCCAATAGTTTCGTTTTCTACAACTTGTACGATTGAAGCAATATTCACATACTTCTCAGATAATCGCGCATTCGCATGAGAGCCCGTAACTTCTCGTACTTTAATAAATTTATTCATATGATTTTTCCTTTTTATATGGTACCGGCACAATAGCATCAGCGTTGACTTTCCATGTATGATTAGACCAATATACCAAACACTGAGAATCAGATTCATTATATTCTAGCATTAAACAAACAGTTCTGTCTTCCAGCACTTTATGAGTTGATTCGTTAATCAACACCGCACCCTGACGAACCGTAATCTGACTACCCGTCAGATTGTTCAGTATTGTGTTTTTGAGGTTCTGTGTAATTGCCATTAGTTATATCTACATAGGACGCTAACATATTTCTAGCTTCGTGTAATAAACGAAGACCTTCTTCTACCTTATTAATTGTATATTGTAAATTTGCTAGCCCGAAAGTCATTTCGCCGTCAGCTAACACATCACGTGTGTTCTGAATTTGTTGAGCACTAGCTCTAATCTCTTCACGGGCTGTGTCAATTGCTTTGACTAACTCGGAAGGGATCTTGTTTAGGTCAACAGATTTGCTTAACTGCACTTTCATGTCTACTTTCTATTATACTACAGTTAGTCTAGGTTGTCAACCTCTATTATTGCTTTGTTGGCAGTTATTAACACACCGGCAGCAGACACTGCATTTTCTAAAGCAATACGAGTAACCTTCGCTGGGTCGATAATTCCATGTTCAATCATATTTGGTACAGCACAATCATTAATAAAATCATAACCACCGGTATATGCAAAACTACTAGACGAAAGATCATAATAATCTCGGACAGTGTTAAAGGCTACATCGGGTGAAACCGCTGCGTTTGAACACATTTTTCGGAAGGGAGCTTGGCATGCGACAAAAACTATATTTGCGCCTAGGGCTAGGGTACCCTCTAAATCTAAGTTTTCCTTAGCAAGTTCGGCAGCGTGAATTAAGAAGCTACCGCCCCCGGGTAAAATGCCTTCTTCGCGGGCTGCAGTGATTGCCTTGAGTGCATCGTCTATTCTATGTTTACGTTCTACCACGTCAGCGTCAGTCAGACCGCCGACATTCACCACAGCGACACCACTGGACAGTCTGGTGATTCTATCTTGGATTCGTTCACATTCAGGCATGTCATCAGTCTGCGCAATCTCGGCACGCAGAGCATCAATTCTTTCATCAATCTGATCAGGGTCCATGGCTCCATCAACTATTAGTGTTGTGTGTTTCCCAATCTCTAATTTCTCTGACTCACCGAAATCTGTTAATTGAATTTTGGTTAAGTCCGGATGAGTTGTACGAGTTAAAAAAGTCGCACCACACGTTAGTGCAATATCTGATAATATGTCATAACGTTCGGAACCAAAGAATGGCGCTTTGACACACGCCACTTTCATCGTACCACGCATTGCATTTGTAATAAGAGCCGCAAGGGCTTGGCCTTCTATATTATCACAAAATATAATTAATGGTCGTTGTGAACGAGAGGCCAATTCTAATATTGGCATCATTTCGTCTACGGTTGTAAGCGAGTGGTCGGTGACTACAACGTTTGGTTTATCATATTTTACTAAATGGTTCTTCTCATCATTAATAAATCTAGGGGAGCTATAACCTGCTGGGATTCGATAACCTTCAACTAAAGATAAACTAGTTTGTGGCTGCCTACTCTCTTTAACTGAGATTGAACCATATTTTCCAACGGCGTTAATTGCCTGTACTAATATCTCTCCAATTTCAGAATCACCATTCGCTGAAATACACGCAATGTTTTTAATCTCTTCAAGTGATGAAATCTCTATTGAGTGTTTCTTAATTTGTTCAACAACCTTTTGACAGGCTAGGTCGATCCCTCTACGAAGTTCTACCGGTGCATGGCCTGCAACAATATGTTTAAAAGATTCTCTAAGAATTGCGCCAGCTAAAACGGTAGACGTTGTTGTACCATCGCCTGCATCAATGTTTGTTCGGATTGCCGCTTGTTTGATTAACATGGCTGCAGCATTTTCAGATGGATTTGATAATTGACAAAATTTAGCAACCGTAACGCCGTCTTTGGTGATTACCGGCAATTGCGCTTTACGTTGCAATAAAACGTTGTTACCTTTAGGGCCTAGTGTCTCAGAGACAACTGAAACTAATTCCTCAACACCCCGGGCGATACTTTCCCGAAGCTCTTGATCACTAAAATATTGTTGGTTCATTTTTCCTCGTTAGTCGGATACGTTGTCTACGTTGTTCTTCAATTCTACCGCATTTTGCGAAGCTTTTAAAGCATATTGTCGCCTAGTTGCGATATCTTCTTCAGCAGTACCCAAGAAATATTTGTTAATGTTGTCGGTCAACTGGGCTAGCTGGTTGTAAATAGGAATTAAACTCGATTGCAATAGACCAGCATAACTGTTGGCCACTGCATACAATCTCTCTTGAGACAAGTCTAACTGTCCGATTTCAGTAGAAACCTGCGCAGCATAGTGAGGTGAAATTTCAAACTGTAACGACTTTGTAAAACCGGGAGTCTCTTTAAGTTTGTTTACGAACTCATCATGACGCCCAGCGCTTTGCAGGGCGCGGAGTTCATCGTACATTTCTTGTGTACCATATAAGTGTTTGGCACTGGCTGCACCCATCGCTGAAATTCCTTTTTCATGGCGATCTGTTGATGTGCCGATGGTATAAATTACGTCGTATTCTGTATGAGGGTCTAACCGTTGAATCCTCGGCATGGTCGCGTTCTGATTGCCAATTCTTAATAGCCTAAACGTCGTGTCGTCACTGTCGGGATCTTTAATCATGATTTTATTATCCTCAGTGTACGTATAGTTTTGTATGTAATCGCCAGCCAACGATGCGTGGTCTTCTACCTGCTGCTCTTGGAACGGTACGTAACCAATGAAATTCATGAAATTGTCTTTAGTAATCGTAAATTCTAAGAACCTCAGAATGTCGTTAGATTCTTTTCGCACAGTCAAATAGACCACGTGATCAAACGCATCGAAGTGGCCGACTAAGTTCTTAAAACTTCCTTCAATCTTAGTTCTTGGAGATAGCAGCTTCAAACTATATTGTACCGGCAACTCTCCAATTGTCAACGCAACGTCAGTAATCGGTTTGCCAACCTGTCCTGCAGACTCCGCAGCATCAGTAACCTGCACAGATCCTTTACCAATGATTCCGGCAAGGAACCCTTCAAATAAGAATCCAGACACCGACTCGGTATACTCTACAACGATACTTCTTAGACAATCCATAAAAATGAGAGTTGAAAAGATCGTGGCCAGATCGGCTTCCTCATCAAACTCACAGATTCTATTAATATTTTGTAACTTTTCCTGAATGGAATCGCCTTCAATATTTTGAGTCATTTGCTCAATTAATGAGCGATCCTTATTATTAACCTGCCCCCATAATTCAGTAATTTTAATTGTAGGTAAAGTAATGTCTATTTTATCTACATCAGCTTGTATCGTTTCGAAAAGTGGGCGCAACTCTATTAATTGTTGCTCGATCAAAGCGTTGAGATCTTTGAATCCGGCGACTTCAGTATTAAAAAGTTTCTTTTTAAAGAATTTATTGGTTAAGTTGGATGTAGTATTCATATTACTAAATAGTATTTAATATCACATAATTGCATCTGCGATGCCCCATTCCACCGCTTCTTTTGCAGAAAAATAAACATTCCCACTGCTCTTAAGCATCTTTCGTAGTTGTTTCTCTTCAAAGTTTGTTTCACGACACATCATTTTAATATGCATATCTTGCATAATCTGCATTTCTTTCATTTCATTTTTAATATCGTGGATAGTACCAACATGGCCACCGGCTACGCTGTGCATCATAACACGACAGTTCTCTGAAATATGTCGTTTCCCTTTGGTCCCAGCAGCTAAGATAAGAACACCCGCGCTCATGACCTTACCAATTCCATATGTGCTTACTTGATTTTCTTTTTCAATCTTTTTAAGTACATCGTAAATTGCAAACATGTCAGAAGCAGAACCACCCGGTGTATTGATATATAAATCAAATGGGCGGCGGGCCATATAAATTGTATCTGGTTCGGCTTCTTCTGGCTCGACCTCAATTGGATCGTTCATAAATAACATAGCTGAGATTAAATCCGAAGCCGAGTCTTCATTAACCTCTCCGTATAACGCCACTGCGCGCGTTTGTGGTGACGTATCAATTTCAGTTGACATATAGCCTCTTATTTCTTTTTCTTAGTTTTAGTTTTCTTAGTTTTAG
>Ga0098039_1000455_pt1 | contig 17371 bp, 18 predicted proteins | sample 6_EtaG_FD_75047 | JGI IMG/M metagenome (GOLD analysis project Ga0098039, IMG submission 75047) | Marine viral communities from the Subarctic Pacific Ocean - 6_ETSP_OMZ_AT15160 metaG | ecosystem: Environmental > Aquatic > Marine > Oceanic | place: Pacific Ocean | collected 2015-01-08 | reverse complement strand
GTCCCGGCCCCCGTGAGTTTAATGGGGATACGCCCCGTCGCCGCCCCGCCCCCGCTGGTCGGATCGGTTGCGTCCGCAGGAAGCTCGAATACATCCGTCCCGTCACCCGCAAATTTTGACAGCCCGGCATTGACGTTGAGGGCGTAATTGGTTGTCCCGATGGTCGGCTGTGCGTTGATGAACAGGGTGGATGACACCGTGGTAGCCGCTCCCGCTCCCGTAACCGACGGCGGGAAAAGGGCCATCCCGTGTATGTTTGCGTGGGTTCCGCTGGCGGCTTCCGTGATTCCTGCCGGAAGCATCTGCACATAGGCCCATGTCGAGTCTACCGCGAGGGTCTTGGCAACGCCCTGAATTCTGAAGAACTCGGTGCTTGTGCCTCCGCCGCCAAAAGCGAGCGAATTCTCTCCCCCGTTAATATGTTGAATGTGCGTGGAACCGTCAGATTCAATCCTGAAGTCTACGTCCGCGCCAGCTTCGTTGAACACCCAAGCACTACCAGTAAAATCAAGTACGTTCTGCTCTCCCGCTCCAGCCACCCACATACCAAGTTTATAACCACTTGCTTCAGAACCAGCGGTAGCATTGCCAATATAGTAATCTTCAACAATGTAGTTTGTTACACCATCCCCATCATCAAGGGCTGTAAAACTATTTTGCCAGATTGTTGTTCCAGTAACCTTCATGTCAGAACGAATACGGTTTAACCATCTACCAATTCCCGTATTCGTATGGTCTATGAAGTTGTTATTGGCTGTTGCCGTAGTAAGGATAAATTCGTTTTCAGATGTTCCAAGAGTTAAACCCTCTAGAGTAAGTGTACCCGAGGACGTAATGCTACTAGCATTTAAGGTAATGTTATCGACAGTAAGAGTAGTCAATGTGCCAAGAGAGGTAATGGCCGCTTGTGCCGCACCAGTCACAGTCGCCGCCGTCCCGCTCGCGTTTCCGGTTACGTTGCCCGTCAATGCCCCCGCAAAAGCAGTCGATGTAAGGGTTCCTGTCGAAGGGTTGTATTTTAGGTCACCGTCAGACTCTAGTCCGATGTTGCCGCCATCTAAATCCCCACCAGAAGTGAAGATGATGGCATTTTCTTCGTTAGTGCTTTCGTTGTCGGTGATCGTTACTGTGGTTGCGACACCAGCTGTACCAGAAACATTCCCGGTTACATCCCCGGTAATGTCACCAGCAACAGTCACATTACCAGCAAAGGCTACAGTTGAACTAGCCACAGTAGCGTTCGGTGTGAACGTCATATGCGTGACAAAAGTATTCTTGGAGTTGATATCATTTCCAAGGGTCATGACACCCGCATTAGTTATATTCCACCTCCAGGCATCACCAGCGTCATCATGCTGATCGGCGGCCCACACGAAATTCAGGGCCGCATCCTCGACATCGGCAGTCATCTTGAATGCGTTCAGGGTAGTTTCGTCATACCCCAGCTTGATGTCGTGATCGGTGCCGTAATAGATGAAGAAATCATCTGGGATGTTTTGGTTCTGAAGGACAGTGGCATCGCTCGAGCCGTCAACAAACAGATGGCCCCATGTGCCTTTCTTGATGCTGACAGTCGTAGTGGCAGAATCTTGCGCGATGATCATCTCAGCGGTGCCAGTAGTGCTATTGTAAAGCCAAAGTTCTTTCTGTGCATCGGTAGCTGCGATGGTTAGCGTTTGATCTTGAGAAAGAGTTCCAGTAGCACGAATAATTTTATGCCTAAAATCAGCAGATGAACCATCTGTTAAAGTTTCAGTCTTGGTAGAAGCGTCAGTTACAGAGTAATCGGAAACACCAGTGATCATTTCCTCAAGTATTTCAAGGTTTGCATTTGTGGTCGTACCCCAGGTTCCCGATTGCTCACCTGTGGTCATTTTCTCAATTCCGTTTGCTGTATATGTAGAGGCCATTTTTTATCCCAACCTTATGATCGCGTTGTTTTGATCGGCTGTCGGAAACACGATAGTGAAAGTTTGATTACTTGCCACCTGATCTCCGCCGAAATCTATCACCGCGATCGCCTTATTACCTTGCGATGAGTTGTAAATAAGAGCTCCGCCGGCTGTAAGTGACCCAGTAATCGTCCAGGCCACATCCGTGAAGTCTAGATATGCGCGGCCAGAAGCATTCGCTACCACCTGTCCGGACAATGTTGCTCCGCCGGCCGTATATCCAGTTCCGCTTGCCTCATTACCATTGCTCGTTAAATCGGAATAATTCGTGGTGGCCTGGCCAAACGAATCGGTTTCCAGTTCATCCACGGATTTGATGAGCGCAATTTTGAGCGTATCTCCGCTGGTATCGAGATCGTGGGTTCCCCCAAGAAGCTCATCCAGAAATGAAACGCATATTTCATTTGCGATAGTCGGCATTACGCTGCCCCCACCCTAGTCCGATCATACCTTCGTTCTTCCAGTGTTCCCTTACCCTGGAAGCGAAGCTTCACTTTTCCAATTTGCTTCTCGTACCTGCCATCCATTCGATCAAGAAGAGAACCTTCACCAGAATCCTGCTTCATGAATATAACTGCCTCGACCATCGTGGCGTAGAAAAGTGCCGATGGGCAGTTTTCACTAATCCACGAATTCGCGCCCTTGATATAGGTGGCCACCGCCGCGGTGGATCCGCCAGAGGTGGAAGTGTTTTCGGCACCCGACTGAACCGGCGTGGTGTAATCGGTTGATTTGAGCTTAACGTCATACCCGTTCGTGGATACATTCGTGAGCCGGTGCGGAAGAGTCGCGTTGATGACCGCCGCGGCGATGGTATCCACCGCAGCCGACCCGGCGAATTCAACCAAAGTTTGTTCATCCATCCCGTGAGAAGTGTCCGTCACACTGATCACGGAAGATGGAAGAGTTCCTTGGGTGGCGAATGGATTGGCTCCAAGGGTAACCACTCGAGTAATATCCACTTCGGTAATCGAAAGCGGTTTGTAGTAGTACGCCAGGTGATAGTTCAGGGCGGCATTCGGGACAGGGCCAAGAATTATCTTTGTGCCAGCAGAGGAAGAAGTGTAAAGGGTATTATCCACCTCACCGTAATATTTTGGAGTGTCCCTCAAGCTGAGGTCGGTTGGATCCTTGATGTAGTCATCGATAAATGTCGCATGCTTCAGCCTGAGTGGAACTTCCTTGCCGTTCGTAAGGATGGCCGACATGGAAATTGGCGCGACATAATCCTTTGGCGCCACCACTGTTTTCGTGCCGGCGGTGAAGGTGCTAGTGGAATCTTCTTTCTTGAAAAAGTTGAGTTCAAGATCCTGGTAAATACGATCCTCAGCCGTTTGAATAAAATCATCTATCTCGGCCACGAACGTGGATTCAGTATTTTCCGTGTAATCCTGAATTCTCTGTTTAAGCTCAAAATAATTCATGAGATTGTCACCGTCACCGTTCCAAGAGTCGCTTTAATGTTGAGAGGCTTTCTCGCTTGCTTGAAGAATTGTGCTGTTGCTCCGGGGCCTCCGACAAAGATCTCTTGTGGTTCAACTCGGGCTGGACGAGGATCGCGCAAAGCTTCCGGGTCAGTCGTAATATGAATCGGAAAGAGTTGCGGATGCTTTTCTTCATAGCATTCCTCGACACAAACTTTTAGGCCGTTCCACTCTTTGCGTAATTGAGAGAGTGGATATTGAAATCCACACCTATCGCAAATCCCAAGAGCGAATTTTCCAGTCGCAAACGCTTGATCGGCCATTATCTGAATACCCTGTAATAAATGGCGGTATCAGCTGTAACCTGAAATGCGGCCCTATCCTTGTCCTCAGCCGCCGCCTCGTCAAACGATGTGGTCGATTTCTGTTCCAAAACTACCGTCCTGTCGGGGGCCTTTTTGTATGAAATCCTAGCCGCTAGGTCGGCAATAAATGCGTCATAAAACCTGAATGGGACAGCTATTTGATCTCTCGCATCACCAACATCCTCGATCCTGGTAAGGGCATCATATTTAAAAACGTCCGTAGAGTTTTCGGGGGTTGGATATAATTTAAGGATCGGGATGACTTGGCGATCGAGATACCACTGGCTTGGCCGGCCAAGAGTAGTCTTTACCGGAATGGTAATGAATTCTTTCCGGCTAATTCTTCCTGTCGTAAGATCGGAGCCAGACCTGGTGATTACACCAGTGATAATATCCACGATATCTTCATCGAGAATATATTCCGGGGTGCTGGTTTCCATGGGTAAAAGGCGTTGCTTCACCGTCCAGAGATTAATGCCTTTATTTGCCCAAGCGGAAAGCATCAGGTTCATTGAACGCAGTGAAGTCTCCATGTCGTATCCAACACGGAGCTCTCTTCCGCATCTTTCGAATGCTTCTTCCGCCGCATCAGCGGCATCGAATGTAAAAACCTTCGTTCCGCTAGACATTATCCGTTCCTACGTTTAGAGAACCCTCTCACTACTTTAGAGATGTCGGTTCCAGGCTTTCCTGTTCCGCCACCTCGTAGGCTCGGGTCGATTGTAATCTTTGGGGCCTTGGTCTGCTTCCTTCGGTTCGATGACGAAGACCCCATGAGAGGATTAGCCCGCATACGAGGGTTCGTTTTCGTCCGATTGTAATGCCTGTTAGACATGGCCTAAGACCCTGCGTATTTCTTTTCCAGCCAAAGAGTGACATCGTAACTATCACCAGCATCCGCCAGAGCGGCTGTCACGAGAAAGTTAATATCTCCAGTCCACCCGGTTGCCTTGGTGTTTTTCAGACCACCGATTTCCTCGCAATCGAACGTATCCGACACGCCTGCCGGAAGATTCATGATGAAGGCATCGGTATCAGCATCCCACAATAAGCGAACTGGCATGCCGGAAGTGGTGAACTGAATTTTCCTGATTCGAACCTCATCGCAGACAGCTTCACCGCCCTTGCCTTGAAGGGGAGCAAGAGCGGAAACGTCAACCTTCTTGACAGCCGTTCCTTCGCCCGTTCCATCGCTGAGATTCGTGAAACGCATGATGGCCAATTTTGGGCCATCCTGAATCGTTTGAGAAGTAACAGCATCAGCCATGACTATCCCTCCTTGATAATGTCAGGATACTTCGAATATTCCTTGCCAAGAAAGTCGGTCTTGTGGTTAACGATAGCCTTCTGTGCGCTATCGACAGCCCCTTTGCCTTCATTCTTCCGGCGGAAATCTTTACCCCAATGGTTACGCCACTGGCTTCCCCATCCAGAACTCTCATAGCAACCGTCACCATACATAACGAGTTGCGGGGAGGAAAACATGCGCTTCATTTTCTTCCCGCATGAGCAGCGGGGAGGAGTCTCAAGCTTTTTGATGTACGGTTCGTACCGCTCAAGATCCTCCCCGCATTCAATGCACTCATACTCACGCATAGGCATGACTAATCTTCCTCAACTTCAACGTGACAGATAGGGAGATTTCCAATCATATAACCAAACTCAGCATCCGACCTAACGTATCTGACATACCTGCCAGAAGGTTCATGATGAAAGCATCGGTTGTTGCATCCCAAAGCAATCGAACCGGTATGATGATGGCCATCTTGAGACCATCTTGAATCGTTTGAGAAGTTACAGCATTAGCCATAACTATCCCCCCTTTGTAACCTGTCTTTATGGCCTCTTTGTCCACGCCTTTGGATTTTGTTTCTTCTTTTTCTTTTTCTTAACAGGTGGATTATTAATTTTACCTATCGTTTTAAATGTATTTTCCATTTTATCAGTGTCTTTAAATCCGAAGAAACTTTTAGGATCTTCATCTTTTCCATTCTTCTTCTTTCCTAGCTTCTTTACACTTTTGTTTGATGAGGTACGACTCTTAGCTTTAGCCATTTTTAGCTCTCCAAACTAAATGTCAGGGTACTTCAATAAACTTCCGCATCCCCTCCCGCCTATATTCGCAAACGGGAGGGGTGTCCTGCGGAACCATTTCGAAACGCTCCATTTCCAATCCACAACTTTCGCATTCGTATTCACAGGTGGATACGGCGTTATTACTAAGCGTCCGTTGAAGCAGTGATGTTCGTCTCCATACTAGACTCGCCATCAAGGTTTACAATGCGAATTGGCTGGAAGAATTGCATATCAGCCCCGACAAACGCCTGAGTAACATTTGCCGCATTGTCCGCTAATCTGGCATTGATGTTTGGCCCTACGTTACCAGTTGTCGTTGCTACAGCAGTGAGAATTACATCGGCTGAATTCCTGGTTCTGGCATAGTTTTCACAAGACCCGCCACCAACAGTCAAGTTAACGGCAGCGGTAGTTACGTTCTCTATACAAGCAGTACCAAAATCGCCATCAATCCAAAAGTTCTCGATGGTGATATTATCGCCGCCAATAATCGTCATTGCAGTCTCTGCACCAGCAGAAGATGAACCATAATGCTTCCATCCCGAAATCAGTAAATCGTCTGCATTAGCATCGGTAGCAATAAAGTCGGTACATTGACCCGTAACATCCTTAGTTTCGATATTGATCAATGAACATCTGGCAGCATTGATGTCGATAGGTCCAGTAAGAGCATCAATTCCACCCGTGAATCTGAAATTCGTCATCTTGGTATCCGCTGAATCGATATCCATGTCAGCACCAACAGCCGTGGTAAAATTAATTTGCGGCCTGTTGTCGCCATGTCCTATGCCAACGAAAGTGATACCGGCAACATCGATAGCAAGACCAGCAGCAGCCGTGACGGTTTCCACATGTCCCGGACAAACAACAACAATATCGCCATTGTTTGCAGTCATTTTACTAACCGCGTAATCCATCGTATTCCATGCGTGGTCAGGGTCTTTCCCTGAGTTAGCATTGGAAGATCCGCTTCTTGTGGACCCAACAAATCTAACATTTCCTGTCGTAGTGATATCTCCACCACCAAGAACAGGAACACCAAAGCTCGATATTCCGTTGGGAAAATTTGTAAGTGGCATTTCTTTTCTCCTTCACCAGGAACACACAGGGTTTTTCACCTATCTGCCAAGAGGAATTAAACCTCAACTTACCCTTAGAATAGGGGCCGGAGTTTCCCCCGGCCCCTGAATACTCTACGCGCCCGGAGAGCCGTAGACCCCTCGTGGGTCAGACCAACCGAAAACGTACCGCTCCCGGCAGCGATAACGCATGTTGCCGGTGTCGAAGTCGCCTTCCATCTTATGGGTCAGCTTGGTTCTCTCGAAACACTTCAGCGCATTTGGCGCGTCAGTGAGCAGGAACCAGGCGTCCGTATCCGTCAGGAAGTGGTTGATGGTGAACCCTTCAGGCACCACGTTCTGATGCTTGATCGAGTTCAGATCGTTGTTCGCAGTCTCGATGCGGCCTTCGGTGTGTAGAAGGCGATCGGCCGTGAACTGCATTTGCGGCGGAATGACCAGCTTGCGGGCCTGAAGGGCCGTGGTGAGGCCACGCTCGTCCGTGAACAGCGAAATGTCGATGATCGCGTTCTCGAGCGAGGTTTCATTCAGGTCGGAAGCAGTCGTAGGCTCGTTAGCCCACGTTCCGCCGACAGTGAGTGGGTGGAGAGCGGAGATCATTTCAAGGCCATCACCGCCCAGGTAAGAGTTGTTGAACGCGCGATTGAAAATCGCGGCGCCCTTGACGTTCTTGGTGTACGCCATCGAGCGGGCCATGGCCTTGGTGTACCGCTTGGAGATGGAATCGTACAGATTGTCCTCGACAGCTTCCTCGGTGAGAGCGAAGGCCAGTGCGATGGTTTCGTGGGTGTAACGTGCAGTCCACGCCTCACGAGCGTCATCGTAGCTAACCCCTTGGCCCTCAGCCTTGACAGGAGCCGTTCCGAACCCTGAGAGCATGACCTCTTCTTCGAAGGCTCGTACAGAGGTTTCCTTCTCAAAGAGCTGCTCATGCTCTTGGTCGTACCGGTTGTACTCCATGCCGAAAAGAACATTAAGGCCAGGCTCAAGCTCTTTGGCAAGTTGCGCTCTGTTGATAGCCATGTTTCAGATTCCTTTTTGTTTAACGACTAAATGCCGTCCGTACCAACGCTTTTCAGCGTATGGTTGTTGATAATCACATAGGCATTTCCGTTAGCGACAGACTGGTCGCTATTTTCATCGTTCGTGGAAAGGCCGATGATTTTCAGCGGATCGGTAGAAGTTGTGGCCACTTCGGAGTGGTCAAGCTCAAAACGGGAGGTTCCCGATGCCGTGTCGCCATCCGTGATGGTCACGGTGGCGTTACTGAACACATCCGCGATCGTCAGGATCCCGTCACACTGAACCTCGAAAACGACCATCGGATCATCGCAAATCAAAGCCTCGATGATGCCAACGGTGATATTCGTGGAGTCAGGGTAATAGGCCTTCCAGGTCGGAGTGCCAGAGCCGGGGTCAACGTAATTGCACCCCGCAAACACGCCAAGCGTGTCCACAGTCGGAGCCGCCTCGCCAAGCCGGATGTATCCGGTGGACAGGGGTTGAACGGTATCTCCGGTGAAGATACCGCTATTTGCGGAGTTGTAGGTATCCGCAATCTGATATGGGTTCACCGCGCCAGTGTAAACACCCGAAAGCGTTCTGACTGGCTTGAGTCCCATCGGATGATCTTTATTTGCCATGATCTACTGTTCCCTATGTTGGATTGGAATTTTGTTTCCCTAAGACCGGCCACCACCAAAGGTAACCCGACTCGCTCTTTGCGAGGCGTCAAAGGGCATTCTTGGGTCGTTTGCCTTCAAGAGATCGTTGTCTACGGCGCGATCCGCATTGTCAGCGCGAGAATCGAAGTATTGCTGTCGTTGCTTCACGATTTCTTCTGGAATCCGGCAAAGGATAAGCCCGCCAGTCGTGAAGGTGCCGGCATGCTTGTCATGAGAACTATCCAATGTCGGACATTCGAAGTCGGGGTATTCCTCGGCCCTTACAGATTCGTAACCTTCTCTCAACCTCGCAGACATGTTCTTATGATCCACCACTCCATTCACCTGGTAGCGAATCCATCTGTGGTGATACCCCTCATTCGGCTGAGGAGCATCGAGCAGTTGAGGTGGCTTCCAAACCTGTGGCCGTTCGGTTTTCTCACGAGTCTCTGAGGCCCTGGAAGGAGGCACAGGGTCATCCTCAAAATCTTGTGTCATAGCGGGTGCGAGTGGCTCGGTAACCTCAGCGGCCATATTGGCCGTAGGGTTATTTTGAGACTCGTCTAGCCCGAAGGCGCCTTCATTATTCTCAGGCATTTTCTAATTCCCTTTCTCTTGCGAGTCTGGCTTTCTCTCGCGCATAGGCCTCGTTGGGTATACCAAGGCTTTGCGCCATAGCCTGCTCACTTGTTGTAACTACCGTTTTGGATTTCTTGCTAGCAGAACCAGATGAGTTTCCGGCAGGGGCCACGGTCTGACCTGACCTTTTCCTGACCGGTGTTTCTGTGGCGCCGTCTTCGGCGGGTGATGCGGATGCGCGCTTTTTGAACATGTGGGGAAACATGTTCTGTACGCGATTTTCGACCTCAGTGTAGTATTCATTGCTCTTGGGGTCAAATCCTTCTCTCAGCATCGCAAAATGCTGCGACATGGCGTAATCGGTCATTCCCTGATGCTCCCCAAACCACGGAGTATTATTGGCCCAAGCAACAGCTTTTGGATCTAAATTCTCCTCTGATGGAGCCGCAGGGGCGGCCGGCGGTGATGTATCCGAAGTATCGTCTTCACCTTCCTCGGCTTTTCGAACAGCATTTCTTTTAGCTCGTTGAATCATGTTCGCTTCAGCTGAAAGCCTCCCCATTAATTCGGTAGCTTCAACCTCAATATCGATGTCTTCATCCTCACGAGCCTTTCTGAGGGATGATTTAGCTTCGGCCATCTGGCTTTTATTGCGCTCTTCGGCCTCTGTGATGGTGACAGTTTCCTGCCCGGATAGTTTCTTTTTGAGAGATTCGTTCTCGGCCACGACATTTTTGGCGTAGCCTACCGCCTCATCCCTGACCCTCTCAGCCTCTCTCCTCTCGTAAGTCAGCTTGCCAATTCTTTTATGAACCCTTTCGCTGGTATCGGCTAACTCATCCGACACATCATCAGGATCGGCTTCTGGCTCAGACTCAGTGACCTCACCTTTTTCTTCATCAATCTCAAAGGTAAGATCCTCGGTTGGCTCTGTGACCGGATCTGAACCGAAATTATCCGGCGCCTCACTTTCTTTGTCTTCATCGACTACGACATTTTCATCTTCGCCTGGCATGGCGTTCCCCTTTATAGCGTCCTGACATCATCAGGATCGATTATGGTGCCGATGACTTCGTCATCGTTGATCATGCGAACCTCCGGGTTTTCCCCGGTGTCGAAGTAAAGCCTGAATCTCGAGCCAGCGTATTTTCCGATAAGCACCCAGTCGCCCTCTTTGCACCATGGCACCGGGTCAACACCAAACTTGCGCGGATCCTTGTAGCAAAGAGCCCCCATTTTCAGGACATATCCGACAACGGTAGCCAGTGCTTCGCGCGTGGTGCCGGAATCTGCCAGGTGGATGGTTCCGCTTTTTGACATCTTCGCACCCGTGTATGGCCGGATGAGAATCCTCCACCCAACAGGAGCAGGAATACGATCCCAGACTTCCTTGTCCTCGGGATTTAGCTCCTGAGGTTCTTCATCTGGAATAAAAGCAGTCCCGAATCTCTTTTCAAACTCATCCCCCGTGACAGGCCCCGCCGGGGAATCCGGCGGCTGATCATCGAGGGCCACAATTCTCCCCACTCCTGGCTCAAATTTTTCCTCACCCATCTTCTTCCTCTCCTATTTTCTTCTGCTTGTCTTGAATGCTTTCTTCAAGATCTGCGATGAACTTAAGTTCGCCCATCAAACCAGCGTACTCATCCATCGATTTGAGTTGCCCGCCCATCAGATGGGCCGTGATGTCCTCGGTGCGCTCATTTATGGTCGTTCTGACCGTATAAGCGAATTGTAAATCATCCATTACGGTTTCCTCTGGCGAAGCTTATGCTTCGGGTTATAGACCTTGTTCACCGCTTTCTTAACTTTTTGCGGTTTTTTGTTAACTTTTCGCTTCGGGGCCTTTGATATCTGCTTCGACATCGATGCCCTACCCACTGCCACTTGGACGCATCCTCGCTATTTTCTCGGAGCTCTCAATACGATCCTCGGTCTGCTCTTCGCTTGACCGAAGCCGTTCTCTGGCTACCTTTGTTCTTTGATTGGTTGCCATCCTTGAAGTTTCCGCATTTTTAAATCCAAGAATATCCGCCGACACGCCGCGCTCATGATCAAAGGCCAACCGTTCTCTTTTTTCTTGCGCTGACTGTCTGAGTTTTTCACCTTCAAGGGCGATTTCCTGCTTCCTTAGAGTGACAAGCGGATCCTCGTCATCAGGTTTCGATTCGGCCCTCATCTTGGAATATTCATCCAGATACACCGCAACCTTTTCGGCTATGACCTTTTGGTTTTTCTGGTTCAATTCAGCCGCGGCCTTATCCTGAATTTCTGGGGCCATCTGTTGAATCATCCCTCTTTGCTCGTCTGACTCACCCTCAACTTCTTCTGTGGCTCTCATCGCAATATGCTCGAAAATATGAGATTCGAAGGCCAATTGAACAACAGGGTTGATCATCGATGGAAGAGACATCGTCTTGACATGGGTTTCGACATGAAGGGCATGATCCTGCCCCTCAAAAGCCTGCATGGCCTCACCGGTTAATGCTTCGGCGGCCTCGGTGGCTGGATCTTTCGGCCTTGGCTCTTCAAGGGCCGGCAGGATAGATTCGATATCTGACACGCCAAGAGCGGCATACATTCTCCTGACAGCCTCATGCTGGCCTTTTTTCCCGTGAATCTCGGGAGCCGACATGACTATCTGAAGCTGAGTCTGCGCCATCGAAATGCGCTGCGTTTGAGAATGGATGTTCGGATCGCTTATAGGAAGAATATCTACATCAGCATCGAAGTCTTCGGTCAGGATTTGCCTTTTCTCGCCCTGAACATCGTATGGATATTCGCTGTAATTCTCTTGAATGATGCGGGCCAGAATTCGAATCTCGTTCTTCAGGGCGCGATGGCATCTCTTGTGAACGCCAGACATCACCTTCATGCCCTGCTCGATCAAGGCCACGGTAGTTCCAACCGGCGCCTGTTGATTCGAATCGGCTATTTTCTCGTTCGTGGTCGCTGCGAAGTCGTTTCCGGCATCGACAATCATCCCAAGGAGGGTGACCAAGGTGTTTGACGGTTCCTTGAATGGAAGCGGAATTATCGAATCCCTTAAATTTCCACCTGGAACATCGACATCCCTGAATTCACCAGGCTTGAGAGGTTCATTATCACCCCTGATTCTCATTCCCTTGGCTTTGAATCCAGCTGGCAGGTTATGGAATACGCCAGAGTCGATAAGCATCCTGAGAAGTGCTGTTGAAGTGATCGAAAGATTCCCGATCATATGGGTTAGGCCGAAACCATAAAATCCCAGGCCTGGAAGAAATTTATAATGAGCAAAATAGTCTTTTCTCTTCTTGGATTCATCGCCTTCGTTCCAATTTCGGCGAATCGCCAGCACCTGCTCCGACTCTTCCTCGATGGAAATAATGTACGGAACACCGACACCCATGGACTCTTCTTCGAACCCGTCAAGTTCCGTGACAACATGAACCTCAAAAACGGTGTATTCATCCCTATCCTGAGGATTCGGCTGGACACCAACTACGTCATCAGTCTTGTCCTCAAGCTGGGATTGCTCGTTTTTCACTGGCTCACCAAGATCGACATTTCGGTAAAAGCCAGAGGCCATCATCTGGTTCATTCGGTTTTCTTTGATTGGAACTGCATGGGTGAATCGGGGGGCTGTATTTATATCGACTGTCGCGTGAGGAACAATCAGGTCTTTGGCCATTACGAACCTTGAAGCTGGCCGGCCAAGGATGTCATCCCAGTATGTTTTTTTGAATGCGGAGCCATCTATGGGAAGCCTGAAGAGAAGATTGTCATATTCTTCCTCGTACTCCTCCATCACCTCGGTCACCTGATAATTCATGTAATTTCCAACGCGATTTGCCTGCTGAATTACTGGCGTGGAAGCATCGCCGGCCACTTGTGTCCGGACAGGCCCGCCCGCAGGAAAGAGCTCACCGTAGGCTTGAGCCTGGAATTGAACTACCGCTTTGGCTAGGAGGGGGTGAACTACACCAGATGCGCCTTCAAAAAGGTCGCCATGCTCTTGGTATTTCGTGCCAAGAAGTTCAAGACCCTTTTCGAGGATTTCCTCCCATTCTTTTCGAGAGGTTTTATCATCACGAATGGATTTACAAAGGTCTTTTGCTAGGGTGAGAAGCGCATTCTCGTCCATATGCTCGGCGAGATTCGCATTATGATCCTGCGCGGCCATGGCTGCTTCCATGGCCTCTTCATCTACTTCTTCTTCGGACTCTTCGCCTTCGATTTCAAACTCAAGATCACCTTCAAGCTCGAAATCTTCGGTGGGGTGGCCACCGGATGCGGGAAGAGCAGGCGAAATAGCCATGCTCAACTCCTCAGGAAGCCACCCCAGTAATCAGCTTCCTATTTTATGAACCGCAATATCCTAAACACTCCTCGCTCATTCCGCCAAAAAGGCAGACATCAACAGAACTGCCGTACTCTGCACTCCCGCCCCCAGTGACAGGACTTTCCATTTCGTTTCCGACATTTGTTTCTCCTAGTTTCGCTTCTCTCTTACCCGTAATAGGCCTTTCTCCTTTTTTTGGTGAACTTCTCTTCCTCGTCTTCGTAATCACTCGGGTGCGTAATGAACCCGCCTTGTCTGAATCTAAGCATAGCCTGGGTCACGCTGTCAACATAATCGTCATGGTCGCCATAAGGAAAGTCAGCACATTCTTCAATCACATCGGTGGCGAAATTTTTGTCTGGATACCAAACGAGGCCAGATTCAAATGTAGGCGATACGGCATTTGCTCTGGCTACCTTATCCCGGCCCTTGATCGGGTTAAAATGCACCACTGGTATACCGATCGCGCGGAGTTCTTGAGTGAGCGGGGCGCCTGAGGCCTTGTTTTCAATGATCGTCATGTCTGGATCCCACTTTTGATGTTCAGCCAGCGCAATTCGCTTAAGTTCAGGGAATTCCCACCGGCCTTTCTTGGCATCCAGAAGAATAATATGCTCCGGGGTGTCGCCTTTCTCGCGTTTTTCCCTTTTGAAGATTCCCCAGGTGGTACAAGCGGAGTAATCAGCCCTTTCATCGGCCAAAAAGGCCGTATCCCACGACTGGAGGATATATTCGACCTCCGGGGGCTTCGCATGCGGCCATTTTTGCCAATATTCGCGTTTTAAAATGGCCCCTTCTTCAGCTGTCGGGTTTTGCATGTACTCCGCAAGCCATTTTGCAGTACCAACGGAAGCTTTGGTCGCCAAAAGCTGATCGAGCGGCCAGTAGGCCGGCCAAAGAGAACGGCCAGAATCAAGAATTGCCGGAAATTCGACTATTTCCCAAACATCGGCATTTTCCTCGCCCATTGCCTCTAAAACTCGGGCCGTCAAATCCTTTTTCGACCATCTGGTCATGACAAGAACGATCGCGCCACCAGGCTGGAGCCTCTGTCGAGGCCCGCCCCTGTACCATTCGTAGTGAGAATCAAGGGTTGTGGGAGATTCGGCATGCTGCTCGGAGTGGGGGTCATCAATGATAAAAAGATCGGCGCCATGACCGGCGATATTCGTTCCCACGCCCGCGGCGTAATACTCACCGCCGCCAGTGGTCATCCATCTGCCTCGGGCCGTGGCGTCTGGTTTTAGGGTGGTCTTCGGAAAGAGCTCCAGATACTCTTTTCGCTTCACCAGATCACGAACTTTACCACCAAACTTCAGCGACAATTCGCTTGAGTGAGTGGCCTGCATGATATATCCACCTGGATTCCTGCCAACAAAATACGATGGAAGGTATATAGAGGCAAATTCTGATTTTGTGTTATGTGTAACGACATAGCCCTTACCAACAAGAAATAAACCATCATCATTAGTGATTTTTAGACACTGTACTTTCTCGACCTTATCAGTTTTAAAAACGCGAATTGTACGTCCATTATTTGTTATGTGATTTCTTGTTCGTTCCCTCTTTCTCGGCAATGAAGCAGCATCTTTAAGTTTGAAATTAATCCGATAAGATGCCTTGCTAGGGACACCTTCGTAATTCGTTTGTCTTGATGTTATTGAAGCGCATACTCCGAAACTATGAACAAGCTCAAGAAACTGATCAGCCAAGTCGGGCAATGATGTGCAGAAAACGCACTTTCCATCGATGCCAACACTTCCATCTGTATCGATAAGTCCTTGCATAAGAGCAAGTCTTTGTTCGACTGAAGCAGTTAAATATATCTCAGGAATATGTTTACTATCAAGAACGCCAATCTCACGAAGCTTAACCATTAAACTTTTAGTTCCAAAAATCTTATCGTGCGATAAATCAGTTGTTGGAATACCTTCAGATTCGAACCGATACCTAATGTGCGGAGCATCATTGGGATGAGCGGCCATAGTTCCACATCCACTCGCGCCATCCCCAAGCCATGCGCCCAGAATATAAGGAGGAATCAACAAATCCGCTTCTGGGTATTCGATAGGGGAAACGTCAGGGAGTCTAGGGTAGTTACTGTATTTAACCCACGCACCTTCGCTTAATTTCCTAAATAAATCCCTTGTGGAATAATCCCCAAACTTACTCCCGCCACCTACAAATTTAACATTCCAGAGGTGATCGCCGTCACATTCGACAGTCTGACCATCCCTTGTCTCAACTCTGTATATTTCCTCTTCGTATACGTTTGATTTTCCTGTCACCTCAACAGGTTCACCCGAAGGGCTAAAAACAAAATCGCCAATTTCGACATCGCCTATTGTACTCCATCCCTTAGTAGTTGCTACTGGAGTACATAAGGTTAAGCGATGCCTCGGTGGCATATTGATGATCAGTCTTTTGAGGTCACCTGAGATGATCCTGTCGAACTTATTAGCCACGATTTCATGGTGGGCGCCCGGAACAAACCCTGCCCTAATCGTTCCATCATCGTTGTAGACCGTAGGCCATAAATGCCTGACGTATGGAAGAAAATTATTTCGGGCCGCATCGAGTCTGTCTTCGTGTTGGAGGCTTTCACCAATCGCCTGAGCGCGGGTAATTTCAATATTAGCCAGTTCGGCAGGATTGTCGATAACATAATTCATCAATCACCTGGATCCTCAAGCTCCCAGATCTCCTCCTCGGTCATAGTCGCGTATTTGAGTTGCCGAAGCCTGTTAGAAGCATCGAAATCCCAATCGTCATTTTGTTCAGCCTCACGCATCCTCTCTTCAAGCGCACGGCGTTCCGCGGCATAAGCGGCCTCGGCTTGAGCTTTCTTGGCCCTTTCGGCTTCTAATCTGAGATTTTCTGCCTTGACTCTGTCGCCAGCAATTTGCGCCTGTCTGGCTTCTTCGGCCTTTTGTGCGGCCAGCCTTTGTTGGACTTGCACTTGCTCTGCGGCTCTGGTTTCAGCCTGAACTCGAAGTTGCTCAAGCTCACCTGCACGAAGGTTCTGAAGTTTTTCCTGAGCGTTAGTGAGTCCACCCTCTTCATCGAAATTGAAAATGTCCGTATCAAGAACATCAATATCATCCTTAAGAACTTGAGCCTGCGCGACATTATGTGTCCCGTACTGATCTCTTAACTGCTTTTCAAGGAAGTTAATCATTTCGCTGGCAGTCGTTCCACGAGAATCATGGGAGGTCATGTCCTGGCCAGCTGCCGTAAAGCGGTTCATTAGATCCTGAGGTGGAGCCTGATAATTAGATCCAAGAAGACTCTTGGCCTCGTTGATTAAACGATTCGCTCGTCCATATTCCTTACGCTGAATGGATCTCGTGGTCGGAGTTTTTCGGGTTAGCATATTATGCGCGAACACGAGGCCAGCAGGGATGAGGCCTACGCCCGTAGCGGCAAGACCGGCACCCATTCCAAGCGCGCCTGGAAGTAACGCACCCGCAGCCGAAGCACCAATATTGGCCATCGAACCTTTGCCAGGGCCGCTGTATAATTCTGAGGCGATGGTTCCTATCGGGCCAGCGGCGGATCCAAGATTCATAAGTTGAGCGGCAGCCTTTGCGCCATGAGTAACCGCTGTCTGAGCGACAACATCCTCAAGCTCGGCCCCTGAAAGAATTCCCAAAGCGGCCTGAACGCCTCCGCTCATGGCCAGGCCATCCCAATTCACATTTCCGAATTCAAAACTCGGATCCACATCGATCGCGGCATCTTCGGTTCCAAACACCTCCATGAAATCATCTACTTCGGAATTAAACATTGCATCGCTAATACTGGATTCGATATCTGCCTGAGATGTCGTGCTTTCATCCCCGCCAAGATCTTCCATTTGACTGGCAGGCTGTTGTGCATCAACATCCAGAAATGCCCTATCAGGTGCATCT
>Ga0098039_1000454_pt1 | contig 17402 bp, 10 predicted proteins | sample 6_EtaG_FD_75047 | JGI IMG/M metagenome (GOLD analysis project Ga0098039, IMG submission 75047) | Marine viral communities from the Subarctic Pacific Ocean - 6_ETSP_OMZ_AT15160 metaG | ecosystem: Environmental > Aquatic > Marine > Oceanic | place: Pacific Ocean | collected 2015-01-08 | reverse complement strand
TCTTCTGCGCAATTTATGGTAGTGACAACTATGACACAACCAGCTGATGGAGAAGAATGGGCTACGTCAAACATCACTGACAACATGGGAGTTGGATATGTCTTAAATGACAAAATGACTCTTGGTGTAGTTAAGAATGGTGAAGACTATGATTTATGGGGTAGATATAATATTAGCTTTATGTATCTAGCTGTACAAGCACCAACAGACTCACTAACTGATAACATGACGTTTGGCGTTGGGTACTCGTTAAGAGTTTGGAACGATTTATATATCGATCCTAGCTACATGATGTCTACGAAAGAAGACTCAGAAGGTGAATTCAAAGTGGGTTTATCTTATAAACTTTAGTATTAACTTAAAAATTATAAAATGTTAGAGAAATTAAAGGAACATAAAAAAACCATTATTATAGTAATGGTTATATTAGGTGCTGTAATAGCATATTTTCAACAATAAAAAATTAAATCAAATGGAAAATAATGTAATTAAATTAATGCAAGTAATGGGGACTATCTTACAAGAGTCTGAAATGAACGCTGCAAAATTCGCAGAAGGTAACAAGTCTGCTGGAACTAGGCTAAGAAAGAATATGCAAGATGTGAAGCAATTCGCTCAAGCAGTTCGAACTGAAGTTCAGAAACAAAAGAACTCTGTTCTAGCTTAAATAGTTAACTAAATAAAAAAGGGATAGCCAATTACGGTTATCCCTTTTTTTTATACTAAATATTCTTATTCAAAGAATACCATATACTCTATAACTGTTTCGGTTGAATCATTCATTTTAATAGTTATATCATCATTAGCCGCATGAGCTGAGGTACCTCCATCAGCGATAGAAGCCGCTTGCCCATCACCATCAGTTAAGATAGCGCTCCAAGGAAAAAGCATCCAGTCACCACCGTATAATCTTCCAATATATATAGGTGTACCTGTAGCTTGACCAACGCCTATCAAAGCGTATTTATCTGTAGCTGTGCTAGTGTTCTTGATGTATACTTTAGCTGATTTTAGTGCTGTAACGTCAGTATTTGCAATTGTAATTAAATCTACCTCTGTTGCGCTAGCTATTTTCTTTCTAGCTAATCCAGTTGTTTCTGTAATACCAGTTTCAGTTCCTGCTGTAGTAAGCGTCATCGTATTAGAAATAGATAATGCGTTGTCAGCTATGTCTGTACTAGTTAATGTTATTTGTGCTGTTGTTGTCGCCATTTTTATTTATTTTTTATATTAATACTATGATGCTGCTAGTGTTTTCCCCTCGTGAATCAAAGCGAATTCAATTACTTGAGCAGACGTAATAGCTTTTACACTTACGTCTTGGGTAGCCGCAGCTGCCTCTAAAGGTATAAGCATCCAATCACCTGCGTATAGTCTACCAATTTGAAGAGCTGCTATGTAAATTTCCACGTATTTAGTAGCGTCAGTATGTTTGTTAGCTACATAAACTTTATTAGCTTTGTTTGCCCCTCCAGATGTAGCGTCTACCATATCGTACTGTGTTCCAGCCGCTACTTCTAATTTTTCGTATTGGATACTGTCCAATCCCGTTGTTGTACCTGCTTTGTACAATGTTGACGTAGCCGACAGCGATAATGAGTCTGTCAGCAAGTCAGTACTTGTTAGCGTTAAAGTCGCTGTCGTTGTTGCCATAATTTTTGTTTTTAATTAATTAATTGTTTTACTATAGTTATTTTTTTATATCTTTACTTTCTATTAATGTGTATGAAAATGAATTACCCCAATGTTCTCTAGCTTCTTGACATATACCCAAGAACTCCATCCAGTCATCGTTCGACGCTATCACTTGACAACCAGCGCTCCATTTATTTACATATGTAGAAGTCTTACCTTCTAATGCCGTTGCTCTATGTATATTAATTCCGAACACACCTGTATCACAAGTTGATTCGTCAAATTCATATTTATCGTTTCTATTGTTATCTCTGTATACTGTAACGTTTTCTTTCTGTCCTAATGCTAGGTACTTTCCCGCGTGTAATCTAAGCTTATGAGAGCCTCTATATTGTCCAGGTTTTAATACCGCGCATCCTATCTTATCTATCCAAGGATTTTCCATCCAATCATCTCCAGGATCTGTCGTACAAGCGTATTCGTTATATATCCAACCTCCATGTTCACATTTATACGAGACGGTTATTAGATCATCAAACTTATTAGTAATCTTACCTTCGGTTTTAGAGTTTCTAATACCAATAATATTTACATTATACTCTCCATTAGAAAAGTATTTATATCCTAAGTCTTTTACAGCTTCTTGTACTTGTTCTCTAGTATACTTATTTGTCATTACCAAAATAGGTTTTTAAATACCCAACTAATTATAACAGCATACAAACCCCATAACGCTCTTGTAACGTTATTTTTCCATTTTTTCATTTGATGAAAGTCATCTATATCCCTCATCCACTTCCCCATGTTTTGATCTCTCTCGTCTAAACGATCAGTATTTTTGTTAACTCTAACTACTATCCCCTCATCAGGATCAAGTAACTTAACCATTAACGTGTCAATCTTTTCGTTCAACTCTTTAACGTCTTCGCTTAGAGTTTCTATATCTTTTTTCATCAATGCTATTTCTTGTGCTGTTGTGGCCATTTTTAATAGTTTACTTTGTTATTATATTATTACTTGTTTTCTACTATATTTAATCGTGATAGTAGCAGTACCCGCTTTTAGCTTTAGTTTTCATCTTACACCTCTTCTTATCAGACTTGATTTTTTTACACTGAACTTCTTTTGTTCCTTGCTCTACACTCTCATGAATTGTACAATATGTGTTATTACCATCTACCTTGGTTTTACACCTCGTACCATTCTTACTTACAGCAACACAAGTGATATCTTTCTTACCGTCTTCTCTCTCTTTCTTTTGATCTTCAATGAAACCTTCTTCTACTATTTTTTCTTCTGCCTCTTTTTCTTTTTTCTTCTCTTCTTTCTTTATTTTCTTTTTCTTTTCTTTTTCAACTTCCTTTTTCTTTTTAATCTCTTCCTCTACAGCAAGAACATCAGAGTCGTCAACATCTAAATCCCAAGTGTTCCAACCCATTAACAAAGCTAATCTTTGTAATGCAGACAAGTCTTCTGTTAAAGCAGCATCTATATTATCTACTTTCTTAACGACTCTATCTAAAGGAAGGTTTGTAATAGCTGATATTATATTTCCAATGATTGAATAAATTGGATTATCTATATCTAACATATCCATTTCTTTTATAACGTCTTTGTTGAACCTCCATTCTTGTATAGCTCCATATAGTTTTCTACCCTTAGATCCAACTGTTGGGGATAATCCAAAAAACCTAAGTATGGTATAAGCGTGATCAGCGTTCCAATCTTTATCTTCTTGTTTCAAGAACTCTTGTATTGTGTTTTTCAAAGTAACAACAGCGACACCTCCTAACCCAGTACCACCCAACAAAGAGTCGATCATAGAGTTTATTGTTCTTTCATACTTATTAATGTCTTCTTCTTCATCATCAGTACCTATCAACATACCTAAAGAAGTTTGTAACGCTGAGAATATAAGGTTCTGTACAGCAGCATAATACACTATCTTACCCATGTTAGTCTTTGCATCACCTCTTCCTGCCACTAAATCTTTAGTTGATTTCTGGATTAACCTAGCATACTGCATAGGCGTATTTTTAAACGCTAGTATATATCTACCAAGTGGTGACGATTGTTGTTGGGAAATCATGTCAGGTCTTGAAGATTGCTGAGACTCCTCTGTGTTTTCTTGGAAGTCTTGGAAGGCCATTTGTTCTGCTTCTTCTTGAGAATAACCTTCTTTTAAATACGTATTAACTCTGTTTCTATAAAACGTAGCACCTCCAGAAGATATAGCAAAACTATCCGCAATTTGTGTTGGTAAGAATCCTTTTGTTAATAACCAATTTAGAATAGCTTTAGGAGAAAAATTACTTCCACCAACTGCCTCTGCTAATTCAGCTTCGTTAATACCCCTTTGGTTTCCAGCACGTCGTTGTTTTAACATGTCTGAGTTGAATATCATTGCAAAGTCTTTTATAAACTGAGGTACGTTAGCTAATGCCATACCGGCTTTTAATGGATTGTTATCAGACCAATTCAAATAGTTGATACTAGATATAGTTTGTAGTAACGCAGATCTCATATTAAGGAACATGATAGCACCAACTGATTGGTTTGCCCAGTTATTAAAAGTGTTTACAATCCTACTACTACCAGCTTCTCTACTAGTTCCAAACTCCATTCGATGTAACATGTCTTCCAAAGCTTCTCTAAAGTTAGAACCATATATAGCTTCTATCTTATTTAGATTAGCAGGCGAGAACATAATTTCTACGTTTTGTTTCCACTCACCTAAGAAGTCTGATCTCTTTCTCTCATTAGCGATTTTAAGTATATCACTTCTTAAGTTTTCAACCATCCAGTAATCTGACGGTTCTAAGTATCCAGCTTCTTGTTCTGATGCTAAACCTATAGTTTCAGCAAAAGCAACCGTTGGCGCATCTGCTTCTACAATATCTATAATATTTTTTAAATCTCTTTTAGATAATCCTGGAATTTCATATCCAGCTTTGTTAAATAGATAAACTCTAATAGCTTGTTCTAAAGTAAAGTTGTTATAAACTATTTCATTTAACATACCAGAAACCTCTGGGAACTCTTTTAACGCTGCTCTATATTTATTGTTTAAATTTTGTTTAAAAGCATTGATTTCAGCAATAGCTCTCGCAAAAGGTTTTATTAAGACTTTTTCAAAAAATGCCATTTGAGCCTCTCCAACCCTACCTTTAGCTAAAAAGTGATATAACAATCCTTTAAAATCTTGAGCTGATGGTGGTAAGAATATTTTATATTTACCAATTTTCTTACCTCTGACTTTTGCTTGAGCAGCTGAGAATACAGCTTCAGCTTTAACACCCTTTGTTTGTTCTAAAACCCTGTTCATATCAAGAGTAGCGTTATCCATAATACCTGAGAACTCCCTCTTTATACTTTTACTAAAGTTTTGTCTAGCTATCTGAACGTTAGATTTAACATCTAACTGATCTAACACGTTCTTAACAGCCTCAACATTTGGAAGAGCATCATCAACAAAATACATATCATTATATCCCTCTGCAAACTTCTCCAACATCCATTCGGCTTTCGCTGCTCCAGTACTATTACCTAATCCAGTTATATTTTCTAAAGGTATTTCTATACCTTCTGATTTTAAATACTCATGGATAGCTTGTTCGCTTTCTGAAGCTCTAGCTGTTAATATATAAACATTTTCAGGACCATACTTCTTAATTTGGTTCTTCATCTTTTGCATTAAAGGTCCTGGTCTTCCTTTTGTTACTTGGTTAAAGTCCGTGAAATCCATCTCCCAACCTTCTTCTATCATTTGAGCCCCAACAAAAGGCCATTGATCAGATGGAATTTTTTGCGTTTCACCCTCTCTTTTAGCTATAACAAAGTTATCACTAACACCAACTGTCTCATCAAAATCAAACGTACTCATTCCTCTAGCAGGCGTATTCAATCTACCGTTTAATTTTGCTTTATTTAATGTGACTGATTTCTTATGGTTCTCTCCATTTATTTTGTGTACTTTTTGGTATCCTTCATATCCAGTAACAGGTTCACCAGTTTTAACATCTATTAAATTAAGATTTATATAACCAAAAGTTCTATTATTAAAATATCTTACTAGTGGATCCATTCCTGGAACCCAGAAACTTGGCATCATATCTTTATATCCACCACGACCAGTCTTCGGATCTTTTGTATGCTCGTTGATTATAGTGTCTTGTTCTCTAGGTATGATAGCCACGACAAAGTCATCAAAAACTTCTTGAAGTTCTTTTTGGCTTTCAGCTGTTCCTTCTAAAACAAAGTTAGCAAAATGTAATGTTACTCTCTTTCTAGGAATAAGATGCTCATATATATGTGTAGCTTTTGATATCGATTTACCGCTAATATCGGTAGTATAAGCAACTCTAGCAGCTGCCGCAAGAGGAGTTTCCATACCAGCGTTACCTAAAGATAATAGAAATAATCCTACACTATTTTTAGAAATTCCTCCAGTTTCTAAATTCATTAACCTGTGCATGTCACTACCGATCTTTATAAGAAGAGCTTGGTTTCTTTTAGAAGATTCTTCTTGCGCTGCTACATCCTCTTTAGTTTCTAATGAAACGCCAACTTCTTGCTGCGTGCTTTTTCCAACACCCGTAAGTTTAGCACCGGGTGTATATCCAGGCATCCCTATTAAAACTTCTTTTTCGAAAGCGTCAAAACTTTCATACAAAGCATAACGCATGGCTGGTTCTAATCCTTCCAAGTGTTTTTCTTTATATTTATTTATACTTTTGTATTTCTTCTTTATTGCTTTTGGATCTGTCGCTTTATCTATCTCCGCTTGCTTTTTGTTGATTTTTTTAATCCAATATTCTGGATCATATTCTAAGTCTCTACCGATTTCTATTAATCCTTCTAACTCTCTTTCTAATTCAACTTTTTCTTCCTTGTTAGCCCTCTTTATTTCTTCTTGAATTATATTTATTGCGATATCGACTTGAGAATCTCTTCTAAGAGAAGTTCCGCCAGTTGTTCCTGAACTGTACAAGAATGAAAAATTTCTCTTAACTTCTTGCCAAGTAAAATTTCCTTCTTGAATCATTTTAGAAAAATCCTTCCTTGCTTTTATTAATGCTTCTCTATTTGTTATAAGACCTTTCTCTAATCCGAACAAGTCAGTTATATTCTTTTCCAAACTTAATTGCATCGTAGCTTTTTGAATATAATTTTGGAAAGACACAGGTATTCCCCCAGCTAATACAACGCCTGTTTCGTACTTTTCGTAAGCTTCTATATGTTCTTCTATTTCTTTTATAACCTCTCCTCTTGCTTCTTTAGTCCACCACTTAGGTAAAATAACATTAAAAGACTTTTCTAAATTTCTACCATGGTCTTGGTAATGTTGTGCGATTCTAGGGAGAGCTGCGCTTAATATAGATCTATTCCCAAACGAAGCTTCACTAGCTCGTTTACTAAATAAATTAATACCCATAGACTCTTGTAACGTACCCATGTTATGTAACGGCATATTGTTATCTAAGAAATATTCTCTAGTTGCTTGGTTGGTCATCATTCTACCGACCACATCATGTAACGCGTGATGATTTTGACTTATGTTTGTACCTTTCTTATACAAGTTAGGTTTACCTCTTTCTGTTATACCAGCAAATTTAAGTATATCACCAACGCTTATGTTTTCCTTTCTAGTCCAAGGGAAACCGCCTTCCATTTTCTTATCTCCTTTTGTATAAAAAGCTTTTAATATTTTTCTAGGTAGTCCAATAGATTTAATTACAGAAGGGTTACCTGTTTTCTCGTTTATTCTTTCAACAACGTAACTATACATAGGTAATGTTGATATTATTGTTTCAGGATTGTTGTTTACATACATCTGAGATTCAGTTATATCTTCATGTGTAAAATTACCTTCTTTTGGTATAACACCAAATAACAACTGTGTTGACGATGGGGATGCATCTATTGTGTTTACCCCTATTCTTTTAATATTTTGTTGAGAAGGTATAAAAAGATTATCTATAGTCATTTGATTTTCAGCTAACCTTTGTTCTAAATCTTTATATTTCTTAGTTCTTTTATCTTCTTTGGATTCAAATAATTCTTGTTGTATTCTCGCTTGCTCTGCGTATAGTTTAGGTTTAGCTATAGCATCTCTTTCTATTCTTTGCTTAACCTTCAGAGCATGAACCTTAGCATGCTCACCAAGTCTATTATACAATTTTATTAGCTTCCCACGTTCTTCTTTTATCTTCTCGTTTTCAACCGCTATATTTTTTGCTTCTTCTTCAGAGACAGCATTTTCAATTTCTCCTATCTTTAAGGCATCTAATATACCAGAGTATTTTAAAGGAAGATAAGTGTTCATGTAAGCGCCGAAAGGTACTTTCTCTACGTTATAAGTCCCAGTCATCTCTTCTAACTTCAAAAGGTATTCACCGAAGAAATCTGTTCTATCTTTTCTTTTACCTTTTTCTAACGCCACCGGAGCACCAAGCTCAGCTTGTATAGACAAAGCTGCAACCCTAGGTAAGTTATTACTGAGTAGCTCGTCTCGGATATCTTGAGGTACTATTATCTTACCGTTTTCATCTCTTTCTGTTTCTAAATTTTGATAACGATCTAATATGTCTTTTTCTAACTTTTCATTCTTAGCTATTATTTCAGGAGTGTTAGCCGCTAGAGATAGTTCTTCTACTGTTTTGTTTCCAGCTTTTGAGAATTGAGCAGAAGCAGTTTTATTTATCTTTCTCTTTTTAGATTCTGCTATTTGATCTTCTTTTAACTCTCCTTTTAATTCTGCTTTTTTAGATAATTGTTTTCTTAATTTTCTACTAACTTCACCCTTTTGTATACTATTTGAAAACTCAGATATAAAATCATAAACATCCTCTCCTGTTTCAAATACGGCTCTTAAGCCTATAGCCCCTAATAATCTTTCTATTATTTTCCCTATAACACTTAAGTTCTGATTACTCATGTTTACATTACCATATAACATAGCGTCAGACAACAATGTTAAAGCTTCCTCACCCATGTTTGCGGTGAAATTGTCCATTAAATAAACGTATCTTTCTTCTATCTCTTTTAACTCAGCTTTATTTTTTTTAGTTTGAGGCATTTGCTGGAGCATCACGTAATCTTGTTCTAGTTGATCCATTTCAACCTGCACACTACCCTCTTGATACGCTTGTAGTCTTCTATTAAAATCTCCAGCATATCCTTTTGGATCAATAGCCATAACATACTTATGTAAAGCTTTACCTAAAGCGAAATCTGCTTGTGGATTGTCATCAAGCATGGTCTTTAGAGCTCTATGTAGAAACTCATGAGCGGCTACGTTTATATTTCCACCGTTCTCGGCTAACGCACTGGACGTGTTTATAAAGATATTTTTACCATCCTTACTAATCATTCCATGAGGGTTTCTATCTAATTCTTTTCTAAGCTCAGATCCTTCCATTAAATCACCCTTTAACTCAGCTAAAGTTTGTTGTTGAGCCTTTGTTAACACTTGGAATTCATCTGTAGCTTCTAATTCTGTAATTTGTCTCTGCACATCCTTCAATATAGCTTCCTTAGTTCGTGCGAGTGTTTTATATTCTTTTATCTCAGTTTCAAGACCCATTTTCTTAGAAAGATCTTTTATAGTTTTAGTGATTTTTTTATATGCGGAAAGTCTTTTATTAGCTTGTATTTTTTTCAAATAAGGATTAATTAAAGTCATTTTAGATTGCTCGAGATTTTTTAATTCCTTTTGATTTAATTTTAAAGCATTGGTTAGTTGTTTTCCAGACAAATCACCATTAAGTATATCTTGTCTTTCTTGACTTTTTTCATTTATAGCCTCTTCAATTTCAGTTAATTTTTTGTAGTCATGTTGCCCACGAGGTCCACGTAAGTCACTGTACTTACCAGATGCAATAGCCTCTGTTATTTCTACTTCTGATGCTAACCCTAAACCAAACCAACTTTTTTCAAAATAATTAGTTGTGTTGTTTGCTTTTGCTTCAGGTACGACTAAACCTTTTTCTTTGAATATGTTTTTTCTTTCATTAGATAGTTTTTCCTTTTTGGATTTTAAATCTCTAAATGGTTTTTTTCTTTTATCACCTTTGTAATTCTCTATCTCTGTTGTTACTTCTTCTATTTCGGTCAATATATTCCCCGCTCGTTTTCCCTCTTTTGATTTCGAATCTAATCCTTCGCTTAACGATGCGTTGTCGTGTTTTGCGAATAGAGCTTTTGTCGTTTTGAACGTCTCAACATCATTATTAACATCAGCTTCAACTTCATAAGTTGGATTCCCTAATAATCCATCTTTCTCTAATTTGTCTAATCTTTTAAGGTAACCCTCTCTATCATAAGTCTTAACAACACCTTTTTCTTTTATAGAGTACTCGAACTTATTTTTATGTCTACCACCTAGGTAACTTAATCCTCCAAAAGCTAATTGAGTTGCACCCATTGAAATTGAAAGTTCTTCTAAAAATCTTTGATCCATTCCTTCGAATATATCATTTCCAGATATTAGATTAGATAATGGTTGGTTTACGATTTCTTCAAACATCTCCCCAATAAATCCATTCCAACCCATTCCATCTTCAATCTTTTTCATCATTTGAGGTTTACTAAGTTTGAACTTAGTCATGTATTTAGCAACTATAGTGTTCTGTAACCATGCCTTTGCGTGTGGATTGTGTTTGCCTAAAAACTTACCAAACATAGGTACAGCTTCACCAAGTCTTTCTGTTGAAAACTCTGCCCATGTAACTCCAAATCCTCTAGCAAACGCCTCTGCAAATCCTTCTCCTTCACCTGTTATAGCTGTAATAAGTTCATCTCCTTCTTCGCTCATCATTATCTGCATTTCAGGAGTCATCCTTTCGAAAGTTTCTTTTATATATCTTTGTGGATTAGCTGTTGTGTGAGCAACTGTTCCTATAAGCCAACTAGCCCCCAAGGAAGCATTATTAATACCAACATTTTTAATATAATATGCAGCTATATCATCAGTAATTTTATCTCCAGATTCCCTCAACATCTTTTTTAATACCAGGTCGTCTACTTTTTTAATAGCTTCTTTTTTGAATAGTTTTACTATTCCTTTCTGAACACCGACTCTTGTTGCTGAATAAGCTCCAGACGTAGCTATAAACTCCACTACGTACGGTAACATTTCAGCTGATAATTTACCGGCTCCATACCAAGAATTAGATATATCGTGAATTCTCTGGTCAGACATACCCTTTAATTGGTGTAACATTAGTATGTCTTTTTCTTGTGCTGATAGTGGTGGTCCTCCTTTTTCAGCTTCCTCCGCTTTTTTAGCGAGATTATACATTTCGGCAGTATCCATCATATCCACAATACCAGATATAAAAGGTATATAATCTGAACCTTCAAGAGAAGTAAACCCTTCATGAAATTGATCCACGTCTTCTGCCACTAATAAATCTTGTTCTTGAATTTTTACTACTTTATCGAGAACGACTTCAATCTCCTCCACTGTTTTGTAATCAAGGTCACCAGATTCGAAAGCTTTTTGAGCTATAGCTTTTTGATTGATTTTAATTTCTCTAAGAATCGACTCTCTATTATACCCACTTAATCCTCCACTTGCGTCAAACTTTAATCCAAAAGCATCTTCATTGTAGAAATAAGAATAGAACTCGTGTTTTCTTTGATCCATATAATCTCCCTTGGTAAGTTGATCATTGGTACCATCTACATCAAACTTATCAGACAAATTATTTTCCATCGTTCTCCATAATCTGTTTACCATACCAACTCGCTCGGCGTTAGTAGAGGTATTTTTAATCATGCTGCTATATTGGTTCCCGTATCTACTTAACACATCTCTACCTATTAAATTATAAGTAGGTTTCCATTTGTCTTGGAATTCATCTAACGCGTTACTGTATAAAGCTTGGTTCATACGTTTTATATTGATAATATCTGGATCTAAAGCTATCCTGTCTTGTATGGTTGTTTTAAACAGTTCGTTCATCTTATCCTCGCTTATCACTTTGTTGGTAGATCTATCTACCAACTCCCCGTTTGCGTTCCTTATAAATCTATTTCTAAACTCTACTTCTACCTCACTTTGTATATCTTCTATTATTGGAAGTGCGTTTTCATTAAAATATTCCTGAGATTCTTTGTCAAGTTTTAAGACTGCTTTTTCAAAATCACGATTAATACTTATGTTGTTAAAATCAGCGTAAGCATCTTGAGTTTGATAATTTCTTTCTGTGTGGTATTGTTTATACATCGCCTCCATATCTGGATCAACTTTCCAAGTACCGTTAGGATTCATCTTTTCCCAAGCTAGTCTTTTCTTCTCATACTCATCCCACTTTTCTATTACTTTCTTTGGAGTTCCGTTTTCCCATTCGTCATAAACTCGCTCTGTGGTATTTGCATCAATAGAATATCTTTTTCCTGAAGCTCTATCTCTGTATATAGTTTTAACAACCTCTTCCTTTGTTACAGTTTTATACCAATTTTTATACTTTCCAACATGTAAAACTTGTTTAGTTACCTCTTCTTTTACCTCTTTAATTATCTCGTCTTCTTCACCCTTGTCTGAAGTACCTCTTAAATCGTACATTCTACTTCTTTCTAAATCAAACTGCTCCAAAACCGAAGCAATAGGTTCTTGCGTATCATTAGGGTCATCTGGGTTTACCCATTTAAAAGCTCCCAATCCACTATAAGTACGTACATTTTTATAATCTTCTTTCTTTTTACCAGTTTCTTTTTCGTGTTCTTCCCAAAACTTCAAGTCTTCTTCGTTGGTTTGCACTCTGTTTACCTTCTCCCTTTCTTCTTCACTAAGTTTCTGTCCTCTGTAATCTCCGTCCCCATCTAAGAAGGCTTCTGGGTTCGAGTACAACAACAATGTCTCGTCTTCAGTTAGCGCTCCTTTTTTCTCGTCAATTTTACCACTAATTTCATGCATGTAAGAAAATGAGTTTTCGAACTCGTTTATTTCTTCTTCTGTTAATTCCTCACCTGTTTGATTGTTCGTATAAGTAACCTCGTCCAGTAAATGCCCATCTTTATTTGACCAAACTTTTGTGTTTTTTGTTAAAGGACCAATTTTATCTTCTGCATAATAAATCGTTGTGTTTCTTCTATCTATTACCTCGGTATCTTTCCATTTTTTTCGCGAAGTTGTCCCACTTCCATATTTATCAATGAACTCAGTATATCTACTAGAACCGTATTTTTTTACGATCTCCTCTCCGTTCTCCCCTATTAAAGCAGCTGCTTCATATCCAGAAATTCTTCCCTTACCTTGTAAGTTATTTTCTCTATCTTCTTTTTCTTGTTTCTTACGTTTTTTTTGTTTACCTTTTTGGGTTCTCTCTACTTTGTTTATATGAGGAATTAAATGCTCGTATTCTCTCAAATCTTTAAGTTGGTGATCATCCATGTATTCATCATCTTCTGACACTAACCCCCAAATATTATGGTACCATTCTCCGTCGTCTCCTATATAATAATCTTTAAAAACATGTCCTTGACTACCAATCCCAACATCGTCATATTCGCTTAATATTTCTTTAGACTCCTGTTGGTCGATTTCATCGTAAGAAACTTTATTATCATCACTATCTTCAATGACGTTCATTTTTTTGTTAAGCAATACTTGCCCAACTCTAATTTCTTCGTCGTTTAGCTCGCCGAGTACTTTTTTATATTCTGGCATTCGTAATTTTTCCGCATCTTCTAATAACACGACTTCACCGTTGTCTAAAACATGTACCCACTTACCATCTTTGTTTTTTGAGAAATCCTCTCTTTTAAAACCATATCTCTTTGAAAACAGATTTTTTTCAGGATCCCAAAAATCTTTATTAACAGCATCTTGTTCTATCAATAAATCCTCTTCAGATTTTTCTCCAGTCTTAGTAACTGGGGCAACGTATGGTTCGGTTGAAGTTGAGACTGGAGTAGTAGTAGCTGCCTGTGTAGGGAAATATTTATTTTGGAATTCTACAAATGACCCGTCGAACTCACCATCCTCTACAAGACCATTGTAAAGTGCTAGTTGATTCTCTTTGGTAGAATAATCATTTTTAAATTGCTGTAAAGATTTAACTGTCTTACCGTCTTCAGATAATCCTTGATGTAGAAATTCTATACTCATCTATTTTATTTTAATAACTTCTTTTGTCTTTTCCCCAATTAGCGTTATACTCAAACTTTTCCTTCTTTTTATTCCATGTCCACCCAGCTTTATCCAAATAACTAAGACTACCTCCTTTCTTTTTATAATCTTCCGCGTCTGTTATTTGATCCCTACCTATATATAGTTTACCATTTTTTATTCTTACTATAGAGCCATCAGCACCTGGAACAAGAGTTTTGTATCTCTCATCACCTCCATAAAACATTTGACTCTGTCTATTGGTCATGAAATCTGCTAACATATTCTTTGTTAAGTCTTCATTGTAATTAGGGTTATCAACGTTTAATAAAGCATCTTTAATTTTAGGTCTAATCAAACCCTTAATATCTTCCTCTATACTAGGGTTACTTTTAATAACAGTTAATAACTCTTCGTTAGATATAATACCATCTTTGTTTAAATCCATTGCTCCAAATTCTGGAAACATACTTAAAGCTTCTGGAGAGTTAAAATCAATAAAATCTTCGTATCCCACAATACCATCGTCACTTTTATCGTGCAACCCTATCATCTTAACATTTTCCAACCCGTCCTCAGTCATCATATTTTCAAAAAAACTTTCGTAATCAGGATGTGGCTTATCATCATCAAACGACGAGGCAAAAGAACCTTGACCAGTGATATCATCATGTAGCATAGATTGTATACTACCAACTCCTTTTGAGTCTGACGAAGAGTCTTCTATAATTTTCATGTTTTTCTTTCTCTGTGTATTCACGTCAAATTCATCTCCATCACCGTTTAACCATTGTTCCCTAGCATCTAACACGTTTTGCCCATCTTTTAAATAAACCTCCTTATTTACATCATCCCTAAGTGGAAGAGCTTCTTTATAATCGTCTAACGTAAAGAACTCTTTAGAATTAGGATTACTAGGATCATAATTTACATTCTTCCATTTATACGAACCATCAACTAATTGGGCGTTTTCTTCTTTAAAAGAAGCGTTAACTGCTAATTGATAATCCGTCATTCCAGACTCGTCGATTAAAGAACTGTCGTTCCACAGTTCAGCTCCTTCTACTAAAGAATCTTTAGTGCTTTGGATCGTTGTTGAAAACCCATTCAGCTCTCCTTTTATTTGATGTTGTGCTTTTATGTCTCCAGATTCTACTGCTGCGATATATCTCTCTCTTAGTTGCTCTGTATAATCGTAAGCTTGATCAAAATAAACTTTAGGCATACTTCCTCCAGCTTCGTATATACCATCTACAGTAGTTTGTATTCCAGCTAAAGTTTCTTCACGCTCAGCTTTCTTATTAGCTTTCGCGGTATCTACTTCTTCTTTAAAAGATTTAATACCACCACTAACAACGTTCATCCAACTATAGTCTGGAGAATCTGCTCTAGCAGATAGATAAGCTCCTTCTATTAATCTATCTTGCATACCAGTACCTAACCCGGTATATGTTGCTCTATTATATATTTTTCCATCTGTCTTTAGAGGTGATTTCGTGTTTTCTGCCATTATATTATTTTTTATTATTTTTTACCAAAATCCATTTCACCCATTCCACCAGCAGCGCTACCCACATCGCTAGCTCCACTCGCCATTAAAGCATTAGCACTAGCTACATCTTGTCCATGTGCCGCCATTTCAGCTTGGCTCATACCAATTTTAGTCCCCATTTTTTGATCTTTAATATTTTGAACCATAATCTCACCTTGTATTTGTTGATCTTGTATATTACCAGCTTCTTGTCTTTCAGCTGCTTCGTTTGCTTGTTCTTGAGAAGCTATACTAGTTGAAGCTGCTTGAGCTTCTTGTGTGGCTTGATTAGCCATGGTTTGTGCTAACGCAGCAATACCACTACTACCAGCAGAAGCAGCCATACCACCCATTATATCTGCTCTAGCTTGATCAGATTTTTGAGCGGCAAATTCAGCAGCTTGTGTATCTACGGTGAGATCTTCTGATGTATTTTCCATTCCCTCATAAGGATTTTTCACCTCTTGATTCATGTACTCGTCCATCTGTTTATCCATCTGCTCTTTGGCTGCGGCTTGTTTTTTCTTAGCTTTCTTCTTAGCTATTCCCCCAGCAATTAATTTTCCAGCTCCCAGCGCTAGACCAGCTACTGCTATAAAACTCATAATTTATTTATTTTTTTTAATATACTTTTCATAATCTTCAAATGTTAAAGAAACGATTTCGTCTTCTAATTTTTTAATATCTTTTATATTGTCAGGGTTTTTATGTACGTTTACAAATATAGAATCCTCTAATGCATATATAACTCTTTTACTACCTGGTGTGGCTAATACATAACAAGGTGATATAAACTCCTCTGTAGTGTCTTCAGTTACAACCGCTAAACTACCAGTTAATAAAAACCAGGCATGTAGGTGGTTATGTATAGCTCCTATTACCACCGACCCAGCTTGCATATCCATTTGTCTTATGTATACACCGTCTGCGAAAGTATGTTTTAAAGGAAAGTTTTTACTATGTACTATATTTTCACCATCTCCCTCTATGTTTTCTCCATCAGCATTCTCTATTAGTAAATCTTGTAGTAACTGTATGTCTTTCCTCCTACTAAGGACTATTTCTTTTTTCATTATATTGAATTTGTTCTATCAATATAGTCACACTTTTTCCAAATTATTTACTACTCTCCGTGATGTCCACGGATATAGAGTACATTTCTGCCTCATCTTTGGAATTATTCACGATTCTGAACTCAGCAAAGTAACCCAATAAACTAGACATGTTAGCTGATCGATCTTTAGCGAACATTATAAAATCACTAGCAGTAGGTAAAATTGTACCTGTTTGATAGTTTACAACTATCGTGTTTCCAGATATACTAATTACGTAACCTAGTTCTACTATCGTACCAGCAGTGTTATGAATACCAGTTGTAGTTGTTGGAGAATAATATATTATATCACCTATCTGTACAGATACGTTTATGTCATTTGGAAAGGTTAAGTCTGTTGTTGGCATATTATACTATTGTTACTGTTACTATTCCTTGAGTTGTTGAACTGTCTACTGTTGGTGATTGTCCATCTGTTGTTTTATAATAAAATATATCTGTATCTCCAGCTTCCATTATCGCGTGAGCGGTATATGTTACTACTCCTTCACCAGCATCACCCATTGCTTCATCAGCGCCTAAACTTAATGAACCGTAAGCTGTGGCCGATCCTGTCCTCGTGGCCGCACTAGAGGTTGCGGTTTCAGGTATTGAATGTATTTTAAAAGTTTTACTAGATAAATTGGCATCAATGTCACCATTTCCACCCAGGTAATTAACGCAGTCTTGATGCGGGTATATACGTACGGTTCCACCAGCAGGGCAATTAACATTTACAGGGAAGGCATTTGGCTTAACACTTATATATTCATCAATATCTAATTCAACAGTTATATCTGCTATACCTACTTTAGCAACTTCTGTAGTGTTTTTCATTGTAACAGAAGCGGTTCCACTACCCGTGGCTTTAGCTCTTATATTTTTAAACTCCCATTCGTCTTTTGAAAAAGTTAATCTTTGTCCATTTACTAATCTTTGCGCTGCTGATAAAGTAACTTTGTTACCACTAATCGCTGACACTGTTATTTCATCAATAATATTTTCTCCCGTAACAGAATATCCAGAAG
>Ga0098039_1000453_pt1 | contig 17476 bp, 39 predicted proteins | sample 6_EtaG_FD_75047 | JGI IMG/M metagenome (GOLD analysis project Ga0098039, IMG submission 75047) | Marine viral communities from the Subarctic Pacific Ocean - 6_ETSP_OMZ_AT15160 metaG | ecosystem: Environmental > Aquatic > Marine > Oceanic | place: Pacific Ocean | collected 2015-01-08 | reverse complement strand
CTATGATAGGAGTAATTATAGAATGAAATATAATCTCGTATCTAAGACTACTAATGAAGTTGTACATACTGTTGATTTAGCAGGTGGAGTTGGTATAAGTGGTGCGAGAACATATTTTATAGGTACTAAAAGATTGGATTCAAAGGAATTTGATAAATTATTTGAAGTAAAATATAAAGTAATGTCAAAAAATCCAATAAGGTGGTGGGTAGAAGAAAAAGCAATAACAGATGAGGAATTGAAATTATTATGAAAATGAATTTCAAGTGATATTAGATTAGAGGTGAATTATGAAATATGAATTAGTTAATAAAAGAACAAATGAAGTTATTGATACAAAAGATTTATCAGATATTTGGTTAAATGGAGCAAAGACATATTTTAAACAACAGAAAAGATTAAAACGTGAAGCTTTTGATGAACTGTATGAAGTAAGAGAAAAATCACAACCTATGTTAAATACACGCACTTATAAGTGGTGGAAAGAAGAATCAACTGAATTAGAAGAAATTTAAAGTGAAAAAACTTGATTTACATGGTAGTAGACACCATGTAGTAGATAGAATAGTAGAGAATTTTATAATTGATATTTATAATAAGAACGAGTTACCAACAGAGATTATTACAGGTAATAGTCAAAAAATGAGAGATATAGTAGAAACTGTTTTAGATAGACATGGATTTAAATCGTATTCAAAATATTGGATAGACGGTGGAAGTATAATAGTTTATGAGTCAATTTGAATATCCAATATGGATAAGCATATTATTTTGGTATATACCATTAACAATAGTTGTATGGTTAATAGGAATGTGGGCAACCCACGAAGATTACAAAAAAGAGCACAATATTAAAGGATGGAGTGATAAGGATATGAACGCAAAACAAATAATATTAACAAGTATACTTAGTTTTATAGTTGGTACGACTGGTTGGTTAGGGGGAGTTTATTATGGTTCACTCAGTATGTTTGATACTATGTATGCGAACGTAGGACAAGAGTTAGATTTACTTGAAACCAAATTAGAGAATGTTAGTACAAAAAAGATTGAAAGTCAATTAGAACAACTTAAAATTAAAGTTTTAAATAAAGTACCATCACAGCAAGATGTAATTAATATGTCTAAACAAGTAGATGAAATTAATACAAGGATTGAGATGTTGGCTACAGAAACACAAAGTTTATTAACAGATTTAAAATTCTCAGTAATAGAAGATTTAAATAAAACTACTACAGACTTAACCAATAAAGTAGATAATACAATTACTGCACAATCTGATTCGGTAAAGAAGGAATTTGGAAAACTATATGATAGATTAGATGTGATATATAAAGACTTAGAAAAAATATCTGATACAATAGATACTGCAAAAGAAACATTTCTTGGTAAGTATATTATAAAGGAATAATTATGAAACAGTTAATTAAAGATGTATTAGAGGATATGAGTCATGGACCGTCAACAATTACACTATCTTCACCTGTATTCCGTGAAACAATAGCTAATGCTGTAGTGGCAGCTATCAGAAGTAAGAGAGGTTGGGTTTTAGATTTGAATACTTATGATGGTAAACCAGTATTTAAAACAAAAGAACAGAAGGCTAGAGAATCGTGGGTATGTTCTATGTGTGGTAAAAATACTTATGATGTGGATTGGGATTATATAGGTTCAGGTACTAATCATTTGGGTTGTGAACTTGAATTGGAAATGAAAGAGAAAGCTTTTAATCAAGATAATTCAGTAGATAAATTATCAGAAGAGATAATAGACAGTAGAGATATAGGTTATATTTATGAATCACCTGATAGTGGAAAAACAATATATCGTAGAAAAATGGGAGAAAGTAAGAAAGAACTTGTTGATGAAGATGAGTGGGAGAGAGCAAGAAAATATCACGGTGATAGTTGGTGAAATTATCACCTAAAGCCGAGAAAGAACTTGGTGATATATTAGAGGTTATACAAACTGAAGCAGATATTGTTAAACAGGATTACGAAGACAACCCATCCGATATGGATAGTGGTAGTATAGTTGTAGTACACGAAGATAGTCCGTTATTAAAAGATGAAAAAGAAGAGTTATCAGATATAGCATATAACGTACAACCTAAAACAATTAATGAATATGGTGACGATGATTGGGCTACACCAAAGAAAGAAAAAAATGAATAGTGAATACATAGGTTCAATAGTGAACATAAATAATGAAGAGTGGAGAGTTGCTCAAAAGGTATATCGTTATGGTAGAGAATGGCAATATACTCTATCTCACGAAAATGTAGACGGTACATATAAGTCAATGCAATTAAATGAAAACGCTCTTGAAAATATAATAGAATCAGGTAGTAAAGTTGTAGGAGAAATAAAATGAATGAATGGCTTTTATTCACAATAGGAATTCTTATTGGTGGAATACTTGGAACAATGATAATGGCACTGTTGTGTGCCAATAGATATAGTAATATGAATAGTGAAATTCAAGATTTAAGGACACAAAGGATATTACTAAAAGAAGAATTACTAAGAAGAAAACCAAATAAACCAAAACCAAGAAAATTTAGAAGTAGAGGTAAGAGAAAAAATGTCAGACCTCGCTGATTTACACGATTACGAGAGTAAACCGAAAAAGAAAAACCCATTTCGTAGTAGACCCATACCAAAGAGTAGAATAGAATGGGCTATACGTAGTACGTTATCTATTAGAGCTGCTGCTATATATCTTGGTGTCAGTTATAATACATTTAAGAAGTACGCTAAGATGTATGATTTATTCGAACAGAATAAAAACCAATCAGGTAAGGGTATTACTATGACAGGTAATACAGGATGGGGTGTAAAAGTACAGGATTTATTTGACGGTAAACACCCTAAGTACCCACATTGGAAACTACAGGAAAGAATAGTCCGTGATGGTTATTTAAAACAAGAATGTAGTAATTGTGGATATGATGATTACAGAGAGAAGGATATGAGAGGTCCGTATCTAATAAACTTCCTTGATGGAGACCCACAAAATCATTCGTTAGATAACTTACATCTACTATGTTACAATTGTTTCTATATAATGAAACCAACAGGTAGAATGTTAACAACACCCAAAAATGTTACGCTATTACGCAAGAAATTAGAGGAAGTTTGGGAAGAAAAGAAAGACGAATAATATTTATTAACAAGTAGAAACTACTATTTAATAATTTAACATTGGAAAAAATTTTGAACGGACAAGATAAAAGAGATTTGAATGTAATATTAGAACGGTTAGAACAAGCAGACAAGGACCGTGAAACAATGCATACAGATATCAAGTTCATTAAAGAAAATTTATTCAACCCACATACAGGATTGTGGGCAGAGGCTAAACAGAATACACAATTCCGTCAAGACGCTAAGAAGTGGAGAGGTGTAGTAGGAACAGGTTTTATTGCTCTATTAGTCAAACACGTATACGATTTATTCTCAGCAGCATAAAATAAAATATATTATTTTCAAATCTCATACTATATATTAATGAGACCCGACAGTTAGTTAGAAAAAGGTATACAAGAGGATGAAAAAAATTTTAGTTTTAATAGTTTTAATAACATCATTCGTATCACCATTAGATACGACACACCCCACAATGAAAACATTGATACAACAACCCTCAAAAATCCTAACGGATTTTCAAGGTGAACATGCAAGTAGCACAAATAATATATTATATGGGAAGGGCATATTATATGGGAAGGACATATTTGATGGGAGAGATGCACGTTATTCAATAGGCACATTCAAATTTGATTCACCTACCTTGATTGCACATAACAAAATATACAAGTTGAAAATGATCAATGAGAACAGCTTTGAGATAATACGATGAGAAGCTCCTTGTTACGTTGCAACGAGGTACACAAATGACCGACGCAATGCGAGTAGTAAAGAACTTATTCAAATTAGGGTTAGTCGCTCTACAATATGGTATAGTAAGATTGAACTTGGATACACGCTCATCGGTGTTACGTGACTTTGTGAAAAGCGAGACACCCAAGGTTAATGAATACACAACAACACCCACACAAAAAAAAGAGAGAGGAGAGAGTGATGCTCCTCCGTACATTGGATATGGTGACAATGTGAGAGCCTATACTCGGTTTGAATTAGACCCTAAGTATGATACACATAAGAAGTATGGACCAATAAAATGAATAGAAATCAAAAGTTCGGTAACACATTCGTACTCATGCTATTATTGTTTGGAGTGTGGTGTTTCATTGCATTCTTCTATGGGATAGGATGAGAACATTACAATGGAGAAGGTGATATGGATACTCACAGTGCTTTGTGTTTACTGTTTGTGTAGGGCAGTCTATCTAATGGTGTGGAAAATAGAATAATGTGGCTTCGTGGTAAAATAGTAGATAATGATGATAAAATGTTGATTGCCGAGGAACGTGCGAAGGGTCGTAACGAAAAGCTCATCAAGGAACACAAAGAGAGAATGTATAATATGAGGTTCTTCAGTTTTGAATGGCAAGCTATTCATCAAAAACGTTGGAGTGAAGATAGTAAGTGTAGCAATAATACCTGTGACTGCGAAGAACTCTATGAAATGGATAGCTACCCAACAATATCATAGTAAAATAAAATAGTACTCAGCTGAGTAGTATAGTACTCACTTAATACACACTATAGAATAGTCCTGAAGTTCGGGACTTTTTTTATGCGTGGTTCTGACGAACTAAGATTAACAGCTCGCTCGGTGGTATACTCGCAAGGCCCGCTATTTGACATATTCTCTCTCTAATTCATAACAAAAACACTATATAGATTAGAGATGCTAATTAATACCGGAGCGTGTTTGCAGGAAATTTTTTTGCCATATAGGTTTTTATGGACACAGGCACCGATCCGACGGCATTCTATGACAAAATGACAGAGAATATGCGTTGGATTGAGTTACGGGACGCTTTGGAAAATAATGCTTGGATGCTTGGAATATATGTTGTATATTAGTATATTCGAGTAGCGTACGGTGCAAAGCGAGCCATATACGCTCAAACTTACAATTTACGAAAGAAAAGGCATACAAGTCAAGCATTATTTGCAAGTATTTCGCGCCGGCGAACACATATTATAAACAAAATACGTATACTTTCTTACATTATTTAGGAAGTACGTTGCCAAATAGCCCGCGATATAACGGCTAAATAGCTCGCAAAGCTGTAGCTGGTGACAACTGTCAACCTATTAACTCGCATTTATTTGCAACTTTCTGCAGAAAAGCCTTGACTCATATGCGTATTATGTCGTATATTAGGTTGTAAGATGAAGAAGAAGTGTGAAAAGTGTCATAAAATTAGTCCGAGAATCGAGTATAAGGGCGGTAAATACTGCAATTGGTACTGCGCGAAAAGGGCTGTTAAAGAAATATCTGACGCTGGATACTTGTTAATTAAGTATGTTGGTTAAAAACGTCCTCTAAATAGCCCGTTCTCTTAGAGAGAATATACTGAAAGGTCACGAAGGGCGTAAAGTGACAGTAATTAAAAATTCGTGGTTTTGTCTTTTCTACGATAATTTGAAAAGATAGTGGGTTTACGGTGACTACTTATTTGGAACCGTGCGGCAAAAAAGTTTCTATGGGTTAGCCGATGACAAGGCGGTAACATACCTTAGCCGGAAATACCTTGTCAAAGTTTAATAGGAGTAATATGACATTAAGAGAAATTATAGCTGAACTACAGTCTATTGGGTATCAGCTGGATAGCGCGCTCGATGGGAATAGTACATTACAAGGTGCTAGCAGTGATCTCAATCTATTATTGGATATGCTAGAGAAACAGGAAATAAGCGAAGCTTCCGTAACACGGCAAAAAATTAATTAGGCGACAAATGAAGTTAAGAGAGATACTCGGTAGTATAGTACTGGTAGTGATGGGATACGTCATACTGGTAATAGCATTCAGCATGTAACAATGTCAGGCACCGCGGGCATTAAGTCGTTAACGGAGCTGCGTGACAAAGTGACACGCCGCGTCAGACTCTTTTCCATATCGGCTTCAAAATTTACACTATGGGATTTGATATATGTAGTGTATCACTAACGTGATAAAAAAGATTTTATGAAAAGCACTATAAAAATAAAACCATCATTCGTTTATATATGGCAGTACAATGCTAATAATGTAAACAATGATATTCTCAAGAATCCATTACTTAAAAGTCACTTAGATATTTTACAGAATAATGGGTATCTATATTATATTGGTATACACAAAGGTAATATTCCCAAGTATGCTCATTCATCTGATATAGTAGAAGCGTTGGGATTACCTAAAAGAGTTGACTATGATAATCTACCTACTGGATGGAAAAGGCGAATAATTTTTAGAGATGAATCATACCCACAAGTTCAAGATATGGAAGCTAAGTTACTTAACATAGCATATAAAGATCATGATTGGAATAACTATTTAAATAAATCATATTGGTATAAAGGTCACCTTTTCGGTGCAGCCGGAGAAGATAATTCACAATATATACACGGTAAACGTGGTGGTGAGAATAGACATAATCCCGAAGTAAAAAATGCATATCAGAAAGAACGCTATTATGTAAATCGAGATGAAATTTTAAAACAGAACCGTGAAAGACATCACGAGCATATGAAAGATCCAGAATATAGGGAAAAATATAATGCACGTAAAAAACGTGAACGACATGCAAGAGAACAAAAAGCAAAAGAAGAAGCAATACTTCCCTTTGATAAATCAATTATGAGATATCTATATGATGATGAAGAACACGCAGCTAAGGTAGAAGCATTTAAAGATATGAAAAATGAATTTGATCGCATTCTGTAAAAAATATTTCTGTATTACCTAAGTTAAAGTTATACTTATAATAGAATGATTAATAAACGCTTACTATGGAAATTGTTACTTATTACTATAGGACTGTCATTCGCTCACTTACAACATTTATATAATAAAAAAATAATAGTAGAACAACCCAAACCTGAACCAGAGTTTAATGCCTCTGATTGGATTATATATTGACAACATACTTTTCAGATATTAGTTGGTTGTGGTGGGATAAAAATTTAAATGATTTTGCAAGACGTTCAATAATAAGATTAGATACTGTCGAAGGAGCTTTACTGTGGAAATATAGTAAAAAAACTTCTGATTCAATTTTAGAAATAGGTAGAGGTTATGGTGGTAGTACAGTTTTATTATTAGAAGCAACAGCTGGTACTAATAGAATAATAACTAGCATAGACTGTAATCCAGATATAATAAATAATAAATGTAAAAAAAGTTTTCATCAATATAATAATAGACTAAAGTTAATTAACGAGTTTTCCAGTAAAGCTATAATTAAGTATAATTATGATTTACTTTTTATAGATGGTGATCATACTTACAATGGAGTAAAAGCAGACACAACAATACATTGGGAAAAATTAAACGTCGGCGGTTTCGTTGTATATCATGATTATTATTACGATGCTATTAAACAGTTTTGTAGTGAATGGGTTTCTCAGGGTCAAATGGAAAAAATAGAAATAGTTAGAAGTATGATAGTTTTTAAAAAAATAACAAAAGTATCTTAATAATGGTTATACGATTTTTAAAGAAACTAAAAAATATAGTAGACCCGAACTATTGGGCCTCTCGAATAGGTAACAAAACTGGTTTATATGATAGAGCAGAGAACTCAAGTCTTCGTAAATGGGCATTGGAATTAGAAGGTTGGAAATGGTGGTTCTACCAGTTAGTAGTATGTGGTTTCTTTTTTATAATAATAGAACTCCTACTTAACTTAATAGGTATGACTATGTTACCCTGGTGATAATGAAAGTATCAGCAATAGATTCAATTATAATAGATTTAATATTAGAACACTACAACATACAAGCTGTAGATCATATACAACCTACATTAACAGCTGTAGACTTTGATGATATAGTTGCTTATGCACAAGAAGTATATTATAAAAAGATATTAGACGAAACACCGATTGGGATGGAAGGTGAAGCTTAAAAATTATGTGGCCTAAAGATTGGTTAGCACCTAAGCTAAGAAACATAACTGATAAATTAACTAAACTTAGAAAAGCTATAGTTACAAATAACCATGATGACATTGGTTATATGGACGACAACGAAGCTAATACTGATTATAGTATGGTTAATGATTGGTTAAACAATACACTAAGTAACGAAATATATCCATCCAAGACTACGTTACTTACAGCGAATAAATTATGGAGAAAATACAATAAATGACAACACACTTAATATTAATATTTATAGCAACAGTCATAGTTATGGGACTCGGCTACTGGCTATTATTCGGAGGTGAAGATTAAATGAATTTAAATTGGTTTTACTTTCAGTGCGTACTATCATTAGTAATATTAGTTAAAGACTATAATGGTACATTAGAGGAATCGTTTAATAATTTCGAAAAGAGTATTGGGTTATATATGGAACCTGATACTACTATTGATTCAACACCACCATTTTATATACCACCTATAGAACAAGATTCTACGTGGATATTACCACCTATAGAACGAGATACAATCAATATTGAAAATAACTATACAAACATTAACGAAGAAAATAAAATTTGAACTGTCCGCTATAATTTTTATTCTACTTGTAGTGTTAAAGTACATTGTTATATTTACTTTAATGTTATGGACTTGGAATACTATAATGGAAGGTATGTTAGAAAACATATTTAATAAAGGAACATTCGTATAAATACACCTAAACTACCTAAGTATCATACTGAGCTAATTGAAGAAGTAGACAAGAAATACGCTGAGTTGATAAATGAAGTAGAAACCTATATTATTCGTGGTAGTAAGATACTTGCTATCAAACATTATAGAAATGAAGTAAAAGAAAAATTTACTGGTCATACACCAACATTACGAGAGAGTAAAGATGTTATTGATAGTATAGCTGATATGATGGAGAGAAAAACTTTTAGAGATTCGATAACATCTAAGATACACGAATTACGAACACGGATTGAAAAGTGGTGTGAAATAAATGGCTATGATAATTTGGGTTTATATAAATCACGTAAAAATAAAACCGGTGAAATTGTTTGGAGATATAGTGATTGGGAATTTGTAGATGATGCATATGGTAATATGATTAATCAACCTGAATGGTATCCACATCCTACAGTATTAAAGGATATGAATAAACTTTGGAAGAAATATAACACTTATGATGGTAATCTTTCCTAAATTAAAAAACGGTAATATTATGTGGACGTGTGATAACTGCAGTTCACAAAGTCAGATATGTTCACCTACTCGTAGAGTATCAATATACTGTGAGTGTAATAAACAATGTAATCCGAAGTGTAATGAAGAGTATTATAATACGGGTATGTATATGGTAAAGATATGAAAACAGAAAATTGGATACACGGATGGTTAAAATCTATTTGGGAAAAAAGAAAAGTAGTACCAGATTATAGAAAAGAATATCCATACAATATAGAATTTGGTGATGGTAGATCAAAAAAAGAAATGGATAAGATGCAGGAAAATTTAAATAGAGAATTGGTAACAAAAAAGAAAAATAAAAAATGAGGTAAACTTATGGCAGTAGAAACATTAGATTTAAAACAGTTGGATGAAAATTCAATAGATATTTATGAAGCGGTTATTAAAGCTTCAAGACGAGCTAGACAAATATTAAATGAACGTAATTATGAAAAACAAATGTTATTGGAAAGTTTGAATGAAGAAGATGACACTACTGAAGTAATGATACAAACAGTAGAAGAACGGGAAGACACAATCCACCCAGCAACAGTTGCTATAGAAGAATTACTGGAAGGTAAGTTAGATATAAAATATGAAAAAGAACAACCCTAAATATTTATTTAAAAGGAAGTAGTATGAAAGAGTTAGTAGCAAACAGAGTTCCACCTGGAGACAGATGGGCGTTACTTGAAGATGAAAGTGATATAGTATTCGGTAGTCTAACAGATTGTTTGAATCAAGTATTTGTAACTCATCAAGCTACACAGTTTTTCATAGATGCTGAGAAAGGTGAAGTTTATATTGAAGATGGAGTAGAGAAACCTCAACCAGTAAAGAAGTATTCTTTATATGGTGAAGAAATATAGGAGAATATAAAATGAGTATGTTTGGAATTATAGTAGCAGTAATTGTCTTAGTGGTAGTAGGACTTGAATATTTTAAACCTGGTACTATTTTAGATAAAGAAAAAAAGACAACCACTTTAAAAAAAGAAACTAAAAAGAAAAAAGCTCGAAAGAGTAGAGGTGGTTCAGGTAAAAAACAAGATACTAAATTTTAATTATGATACGATATAAAATAATAGTACCTTATGCAACTGAAACAACAACACTTATGTATAAATATTATTGTTGGAGTGAGTGTTGAGTAAATTAGATACATTTGTATATCCAGCTAAGTTAACAAGAGTAGTTGACGGTGATACTGCTGATGCAATGATTGATTTAGGATTTAATACGTGGGTAAAGAAAAGAATAAGATTCATGGGCGTTGATACTTGGGAATGTAGAACGAGAGATTTAGAAGAGAAGAAGAAAGGTTTAGCAGCTAAAGCTTTTACAAAAGACTTATTAGAAAATTCTGATGAAGGAAAGTTTTTAATAAAGTCACATGGAGTTGGTAAGTATGGTCGTGTATTAGGTGAGTTATATGTTAAAGGACACGTTAAGTCAGTAAATACTTTATTGAAAGAACACGGACATGCCTATTCGTATTATGGTGGGAAGAAAAAAGTATTTGCATCAAAATGAATATTAGAATAGAATATTGTGTAGTTTGAAACTACAAACCGAGAGCTCTCAGTTTGAGAGAAGACTTATTTCTTTTTGGATCGGCCGAGTTAATACCAAGTGATCGTGGAGCATTTGAAGTATTTAAAGACGGTGAGTTATTATTTAGTAAATTAGAATTGGATAGATTTCCCAACGATGGAGAAATAACAAATCTAATACAAGGAATTTAAATATGAAAACAATAAAATATTTTTCAGCAAAATGGTGTGGACCGTGCAGAACGTTCAAACCAGTTATGGAAGAAATAGCTAGTGAAGGTTATTCAGTACAATTTATTGATGTAGATGAATCGGATAGTTTAACAACACAGTATAGAGTTACTACTGTACCTACCGTAGTGATTGAAGAAAACGGTATAGCGGTAGATAGGTTTATAGGGTCTATACCTAAAAATCAAGTAATGGAAAGATTGATGTAGTGAATAAATTAACAATGTCTCTGCTATTAATAATAGTAGCAAACATAGGGACTTGGTTTCAATTTCAAGGACATTTTTGGTCAGATAAAGTTATATGGAAATCACCCGGTTTTATAATGGCAATGGGTGGGATATTATCTATATTGTTTTGGCATGCCACAAGATTAAGTTATGAACATTTTGGCCAATTCTGGAATATACGATTGATGGGATTTGGTGTAGGTACTATTGTATTTGGTATTATGACTTGGTCGCTTATGAATGAAGCTCCCACATTAAAAACTGTTATTTGTTTAATGTTGGCTGCGGCTATTGTAATGATACAAATAACTAATATTATAAAATGAATTTAAAAGATAATACAGTTTATAATAGAGCGGATAATCAAATATTCGTAAGAACTGATAATGATTTAATATATGTTATATGTAGTAAAGAATCACAACAAGATAAAGTAGTTCAAAGAATGACTACTGATAACTGTATTTTAGAATCGTATGAAGTATGGGATGAAGGTGATGATATGAAATGGGTATTAACATTTAGAGTATTAGATGAATATGAATCAAAACCAAATTTAAATTGAAAAATCCCTATATTACTTTCTTTCTACTTACTTAATCAATCGTAGATAACTATCAAGAAAACGAAAAAAACACCCAACTATTTAATGGCCCCATCGTCTAATGGTGAGGACACCACCCTTTCAAGGTGGAGATATGGGTTCGACTCCCGTTGGGGCTACATAAATATAATGCAGAAAGTGCTTGACTCGTATATGGTTTTATTCGTATATTTAGTGATATGAAAAATACAGTAATTTTTGATTTAGATGGAACTTTGGCTCTTATAGATAGTCGGAGAGAAATATCTATTATAGATAATGATAAATTGGATTGGGATACATTCTTTAATCCAAAGATGATATCATTAGATGATCCCAACATACCCGTTATTAAGATAGCTCAAATGTTCCACACTAATGGATTCAGAGTTGTAATCTTTAGTGGTAGAAGCGATAGAACTTTCCATGCTACTGTTTCGTGGTTGAAGACTCACGATGTACCTCACGACCTTTTGGTGATGAGACCTGACAAGTTTAAAGACAAATCGTGGCCAATCGCTGACGGTAATCCTGCCACTCCTGATATGAGATTTATGCCAGATGACATTTTGAAGAAGAAGATGTTGGATACTTTTGTTGATATCAATGATGTTTTCTTAGTTGTTGATGATAGACAGAAAGTAGTAGATATGTGGAGATCATTAGATTTAACCGTATTACAAGCAGCAGAAGGTGACTTTTAAATACTTAAAAAATCTGCAAATAATTGCAGAAAAAGCTTGTGCCGCATTGCATTTATGTTGTATATTAGGTTAGAAGATGAGTGATAAGAAGACAGTTTTGAAACTTTTTAATCCGATGAAACTACGGGAAAAATACTCAATTAATTCTGTCAATAACAGGGTATTGAATAAGAAGAATAACTATTCTTCATTTTGGTTAGATGACGGTTGGGATACTCAATCTACTTCTATTTTTGATGAAGAAATTGATAAACCCAAAGTTGACGTAATTGGATTATCTTCATATCGGAGAGCGGTATCAAATTTTGTCAATCTTGTTACTGGTGACCCTTCAATAAAAGTTGATTTTCATACAACAGGTGATTCATATACTGATGGTAAAAAAGTTGTTATCTCAGCTAAGTTAGATGATAAATTATTTGACAGTTCAGTAGGTTTAGCACTTCACGAAGGTTCTCACGTTTTACTTTCAGATTTTGACTTTCTTAGAAATCTTAAATTTAATATTCCTAAAGAATATACTGAGAGAGCCTGGACAAAGGGATATTCTGAGACAGACGCTCTTGTTCAAATTAAAAATCTTTTAAACTATGTTGAAGATAGGAGAATTGACCATTATATTTTTACTACTTCTCCTGGATACAAAGGTTATTATCATTCAATGTATAGTAAGTATTTTCATTTTAAAGCGATTGATAAAGGATTAAAATCCTCTGAATATACTGATGAAACACTTGAATCATATATGTTTAGAATTATTAATCTTACTAATACAAATACTAATTTAAATGCACTTAACGGTCTTAGAGATATTTGGAAAGTTTTAGACCTTAAAAATATCAGTAGAGTAAAATCTTCAGAAGAGGCTTTTAAAGTGGCACTTGATATCTATGATATTGTTTTGAATAACTTAGAAGATGGTATTGAATCAGTTGATGATGAAACTGGTGAAATTTCTACAAGACCTGCTTCTGGTGATAAAAGTGAAGAAGAAAATGAGAGCAGTACTGGCGGTGATAATTCAGAAACTATGTCTGAAGAAGATTTTGATTCATTACTTGATTCATTAGAAAATAATGAAATGAGTAGTGGTGGTTCTGGTGGTGGTAAAAGTATTGATATTAAATTACCTGTTGAGAATAAAACTTCTGACAATAGTGAGATTGATACTGGTAAAAAAACTAAAAAAGTTGAACTTACAGAAGCTCAGAAAAGACAATTAGATAAAGCGATTGAAAAACAAAACAAATTTTTAGATGGTGATTTAACAAAAAAGAAAGTTACTAAAAAAGTATTAAGAGAATTAAAAACAGTTGAAGAAGCTGGTATGATTTATAAAGATGTAGCTAAAGATTTGACTAATAAATATACTGGAAAAGCTACTCCAACAAAATGTATTCTTATTAATAATCTTACTAAGTCTTTGATTGAGAGTGGTAATGTAGGTATTTTAACTACGTCTCCATATGGGTATTGGAGAGAAGAAGAAGATGTTGAAGGGTTCGTAGAAAAAGGTATTAGACTCGGTACTGTTTTAGGTAGAAAATTACAAGTTCGTGGTGAATCACGTGAAACAAAATGGACACGTAAAGATAGTGGTAAAATTGATAAAAGATTAATTGCTGAGTTAGGTTTTGGTAATGAAAGAATTTTTAATACTTCTTTTGTAGAATCTTATTCAGATGCTTTCTTACACATTTCAGTTGACGCAAGTGGTTCTATGAGTGGTGATAAATGGGACAATACAATGACTTCCGTAGTTGCAATTTGTAAAGCAGCTTCAATGATTTCAAATGTAGATGTTGTTGTTTCAATCAGAAGTACTTCTTGGAGTTCTAAAAGAAATGAAGAAAAACCTCTTATATTAATTGCGTATGATTCAAGAAAAGATTCTTTTTCTAAAGTAAAAAATTATTTTAAACATATTAGATGTGCCGGTACTACTCCTGAAGGATTGTGTTTCGAAGCAATATTAGATGATATCATTCCTACTTCAAGAGATAGAGATTCATACTTCTTAAATTTTTCAGATGGAATGCCAATGTTTAGTAATAATGATGTTAGTTATTATCAAGAAACTGCAGTTAGTCATACGAAGAAAATGATAAAAGAAATTAAAGATAGAGGTATTAAAGTACTTAGTTATTACATCGGTGATTCTTATGACGGCAATAGACACCATGGAGATTTCAAAACAATGTATGGTAAAGATGCAGAGTTTATTGATGTAACTTCTGTTATGAGTGTTTCAAAAACAATGAATAAAAAGTTTCTTGAAAAAAATGATTAAGTGGATTATAAATAAGTGGTATAAAAATAATCCAATGTGTGAATGTGGATATAGAATGAAACCATTTGAAAAGTGGACAAATAGATATCAATGGGAATGTATAAAATGTAGTTGGGAAACATTTGAAGATGATTATGGTAGATTACATTGGTTCAAAAAAGATTGAAAAAGATGCAGAAAAAGCTTGTGCCGCATTGCATTTATGTTGTATATTTAGACGAAATGAGAATTGAAAACAATAAAAAGGAAACGATATAATATGACAAATAATGTTGTTGTAAAAATCGAGAAAACTGGAAATCGGTATAATGCATTTGATGCTACTGGTGAAAAGTGGACCTCGAAAATCAGTACTGGTACTCGTAAGAAAGCTTACAATGCCGGTATGGCTCTTGAACAAAGAGTTGGAAAAACTGGTAGGACTTACTGGTGGAAAGTTGATATGGGTGAATTTGAAGCCTCAGCAACTCCCATAATTGATGTTTCATCAATTGACGTTCCTACTGAACATGCTGAAATGTTGAATTTCATTCATTCATCTTATAGTTTGAAACCTGAGGGTTTAGTTATGAGTGAATTGAAATGGAAGTATTTGATAAGATCAGCTGTGAGAGGTAAGAATATTCTAATGACTGGACCGGCTGGATGTGGAAAAACAATGGCAGCTAAGTCATTAGTCAATTCACTTGATAGACCTGATTTCTATTTTAATTTAGGAGCGACTCAGGATCCACGGTCAACTTTGATTGGTAATACTCACTTTGATAAAGAGAAGGGTACTTACTTTTCTAAATCACTTTTTGTAGAAGCGATTTCAACACCGAAGGCTGTGATTCTGTTAGATGAGTTATCAAGGGCTCATCCGGACGCGTGGAACATTCTGATGACAGTTTTAGATTCCGGACAAAGGTATCTAAGGTTAGATGAGGCTGACGGTTCTGAAACTATCAATGTTGCTGAGGGAGTTACTTTCGTAGCCACGGCTAACATTGGTAATGAATACACTTCAACAAGAGTGATGGACAAAGCCTTGATGGACAGGTTCATTACTGTTGAAATGGATGTACTGGATGAAAATGAGGAACACGGATTATTAGATTATATGTTTCCTCACGTTGATTCTGATTTACTGAAATCAGTAGCTGAGATAGCTAATTCAACTCGGGTAGAATCGAAATCAGAAGCCGGTAAAATTTCAGGTGGAGTTTCGACAAGAACTTCTGTTGAAATGGCTGGATTACTTTTTGATGGTTTTGGATTGGATGAGGCAGCTGAAGTTTGTATCTATCCTCAGTACTCTAATGACGGTGGAATGGAATCGGAGAGGACTTACATTAAACAGTTAGTCCAAAAGTATGTGAGCGACGGTTCTTCAGAAGACCTGTTCAATGAAGATGAAATCGAGGCTAATAACGCAGCCTGATGAACGAGAAAGTTAAAAACAGACCAACCTGTTGCAATCGAGGTTGTGATAGGTTGGTCCATTTAATTAATTATTCCGCGGCTGGTACACCTACTTACAGACCGTATTGTGGTCAATGTCATTATGCTACAATGGGTCAAAAACCTTTTAGTGAAGGTGTAGAACCTATTAAAAAAAATTATTGTGAAAATAGTGATAGCAGATTGGGTTTTGAATGTGCTACACAAGGTAAAGAATTACATTCATGTATGTTAGATATGGACCATATAGATGGTGACCATTATCATAATGTAGAAGAGAACATACAAACTTTATGTAAAAATTGCCATTCATATAAAACTAAAATGAATGGTGATAATCGAACAGGATGGTAAATTAGGAGTTACAATGGCAAAGACTAAGAAAAAAACTGTAGGTAAAAGTAAAAGCAATCAAATTATATTTGATGCTTATCAGAAGGCTATCAATAAAAGAATGAAAGCCGGACATGATGTTAACCGAATGGTTACCAGATTGAATACTATAGTAACTGAAATGAAGAAATAATTTTTCTCACCAAATCGGGTCGGGTTTTTCCTTTATTCCTGACCCGATGTTATATTTAGGAGAATAAAATGGAAATGAAATATTGGTCCGGATATGCTAAGTATATAGTCTTAGCTGATAAAGCCGGTATAAGATTACAAGGTAATTATTTAAGTTATCAAGATTTTACAATTGTTGAAAGTATAATTGAAAGATTATCAAAATCTGATAACAGTACTTATTTATATGACAATAATATTTATAAGCGAAAGGTAACTTCAGCGGAAGCTAAAGATATACTTGTTAATTTAGAAAAATGTAAATGGACAGTCGTAAATAATAAAATGTTATTAGTAGCCAATCAAATAGGCCTTACTATATAGGAGTAATTTATAAATGAAAAAAGCAAAAACGTCTCCCTTAACAAATGTCGAACCCGCAGGTGAATCGTATCAATTAAAATTCGAACCAGAAGAAGTTAGTTTTGATATGAATGTTACATTACGGAAACCATTTGGACCGTGTATTATGAACGCTCAATTACCAGTATATGGAATGGAGTGAGTAATGCCAATATTAGAACAGCATGAAGAACAGGTAACTTCGGTATGGCGTAGAGTAGAAGTTACAGAAGAACAGGCAGAAGAAATTCAACAACTCTAT
>Ga0098039_1000451_pt1 | contig 17486 bp, 13 predicted proteins | sample 6_EtaG_FD_75047 | JGI IMG/M metagenome (GOLD analysis project Ga0098039, IMG submission 75047) | Marine viral communities from the Subarctic Pacific Ocean - 6_ETSP_OMZ_AT15160 metaG | ecosystem: Environmental > Aquatic > Marine > Oceanic | place: Pacific Ocean | collected 2015-01-08 | reverse complement strand
TGAAGTTGATAGCAATAAGTTGATGTTTATATTTTCATCATCATCGCCATAGCCAAGCCCGTATTCCCCAAAGTCAGAGTTGCCGCTGTACTCGTTGTAGATGGATTTCCACTTTGGTAGGTGGTTCTCTTCTATGTATTCCTCAGCATAACGAACTCTGTCATGCCAAGCTTCTACCTCTTGGGGCTTGATTTGTAGTTTTCTTTTTGACACAGTTGGTTCCTACTTGACAAAGGGGGTTGGTTAACCCCTAGAGTTTGTAATTGCTTGACGATGATTGTTAAGCATTGGAGATGAAAAGCCAATGGAAGACAGCGACACACCCATCGAAAACCCTGATGAGGGCACGTTTGATGGGACCGAGGAGCCTGAGGCAGAAGGAGAAGAGTCTGTAGAGAATGACTTGGACCCGAACTCTTGGATTGCGGAAAACGCACCGGATGCTGTTAGGGAGTACATAACAAAGTCCTCCCTTAGGCATAAGGACTATACACAAAAGACAATGGCCGTCGCTGACGAGAGAAAGCGACTGCGTGAACTTACGGACGCAGCCAACGCGATACTTCTTCACAGGAAAGAAGAGAGCAAGGCAGCACCTGCGGAGAGCGAGCCTGAGACTCCACCAGACGTTAGGTCCGGTGCGAAGCCTGAGGAAGTCATTGAATGGTACGCCAAAAAGCACGTTGAAAAGGTGCTTGGAGGAGTGCTTGGAGGACTTGACCTCAAGGGTAAGATGGACACGCTCCAACCCCTTATTTCAGAGCGTCAGGTCGTTCGTGCATACCGCAGATTCGAGACGGACAACCCAGACATGAATCACAAGGCGATTGCTCCCATTGTTGGAAAGCTGCTTGATGAGGACCCAGAGCTTGGTGAACTGGCAACAGTTGACCCGGTTAGAGCCGTCAGCATTGCAGCGAAGATTGCGGTCTCTCAGGCGAAGCTTGAGAAGGCTAGTACTAAAAATAAACAACGACGTGCTGCTGCCCCTGTATCTGCTCGACATGGTTCTGTGGTCAAAGACCGCAGTGAGTCGCCTCTTGAGGCGGCTACTAGAGCCATGAAGGAAGAGGGACTGCTTTAGCGTTTTATGGAGTAAATACCAATGGCTGCTAATACAATGCCAGCCTTGGCGCTTAATCGTGTCTACAGTACGACGCTGCACAATCAGCGTTCTGAAGTTGCTATGGAAATCGTCCAGAGCAACCCTCTTCTGTGGCACTTTTACCGTCAGGGCGCTGTCCGATACGAAGGTGGAACCGAGGTCCGAACACCTGTGGTTGTCACCGAGTCGCAGAACGTCTCTGCGATTGCACCCTATGATACCTTCTCTACGTCACCCGAAGATGGGCCTGACACTGCGCGGTATCCCAACTGGTACAAGAATCGCTGCTCTGTGGTCCTCGACAATACTGAGATTGCTCAGAACAAGGGTCCGCAGCAGATTGTAAACCTGCTTGAGTCTAAGCTCGCTATTGCGAAGATTAGTCTCATCAACGATTTGAGCCGTCAGATTTGGATTGACAACTCTGCCAATACCAACGAAATCGACGGTATCTATTCGTCAAACAATACTAACGGATTCATTCAGGCGCAGACTGAGGCAAATCAGACCAATACCACTGGTGGAATTGACCGAGCGGTTTACGCGAACTGGCGCAACCGCTATCAGTCAATCACTGCTTTTGGCACTGATGGTCTTGACGCTTGGGAGCAGTGCTACATGGACTGCTCTAGTCGAGGTAGTCACCCCGACCTCATTGTGACTAGCCCAACCGTCTATCGCTTCTACAAGCGATTGGTTGCCGCTAATCAGGAGGAACGTGACAAGGCGCTTTGGGACCAAGGCTTCCAGAACCTTCTGTTTGAAGGCACTCCGGTTGTTCCTGACCCCGAGCTTGATGGTACTGGTCGCACATTCTTCCTCACCACCACTGGTAGACGAAGTGTGAATGACTTCAACCTCAAGTCTCAGGATTTCTCCGTTCCCGGTAAGAATCCTATGGCTAAGGGCAAGGCTACTGGAGTTGGTCTCCAGCTTGCTATTCTCAGCAGTGATGACTTCCGTACTACGGACTTCATGACTCCCCCCAATAGCGATGTGATTATCTCTCACACCTATCTCACGTGCATGCTCACAGCGTCGTCTCTTGGCCGTCAGGGTCTGGTAGACTTCAACGCTGGTGCTGGCACAGTTCAGTTTTAGAAAGGAGTCTGACATGTCTGGATTTATGTTTGGTGGTTCGGCTCTTACGCTGGACGTTGGTATGCAAAACGGAACTGGTGCTGTTCGTCAGCATGGTGATGTTGTTACCGTTGCTCTTGAGAACATTGATACGGTTGCCGCTGACGGGTTTGAGGCTGCTTTGCCTGAAATCTCTGCTACAGCAATCGAGCAGTACGCTCTGTGTGGTGTTGTTGTCGCTCCCACTGGGATTCAAATCCCGACTGGCGAGAACATGACTGTTCGCATTATGGGTCCTGCTGATGTTCGCTGCACTGGCAACGTGCCTTTGTACGGGACCCTAAATTGGGCCGATAACAGCGACAACTTGGTGCCTGATACTGCTCCTAACTGGAGTTCTGCCAGTGTGCAGGTTGTTTTTGCCGTGAAGGCAATTGCGCTTGAGGCGAATGCTTCGGCAAGCGACAGCCTTGTTCGTTGCTGGGTGCGCGGTCTTATTTAATAACTAACGTGTGTGCAGTGGGGGCTTCGGCCCTCACTGCAACATAACTAGGAGAATTGAAAATGGCTTCTCTAGCCCCACACGTTGGTCGAGTATCTAAGGAGTACGCTCCTCATGGGTACTCTATTTATACGGATGTCGTTGTTGACCTGTACGCACCTGACTCTGCCTCGCAAGCGTTCGTTGTAAACGATACTGTCTCTGACTTCACGCTCATGGCGTCTACGGACTCCGACATCTACATTGAGAGCGTGACGCTGATTTGCGAGAACACCATTGTTGCTGACGGCACTGACAAGTGGTCCTTCATGGTTGACTACAAGTCTGCCACTGGTGGCTCTGGTGCGAACTTGTTTGCACATGCCGTGGAGACTGAGGACAAGCTAATCACTGGGTACGTTCCTTATGTGATGATCCCTGACCAGAACCAGTTGGTTCCTCAGGATCGGTGTGTGACGATTACCTGCACCAGGGGCGGTAGTAGCGTTACCATGAGTCGTCCTAAGATTCAGATTCGCTACCGTCGCAAGGCTTAGTCCTCGACTAACATCTACTACCCTCTGGAGTGAGTATGAGTACGCTCGCTGAGTTGCGAACCTCACTCCAGAGGCGTCGTAGTGACTTCAGTCACAGCAACGCTGTGCTGAATGACTTCCTGAACCAAGCTCTGCTGGACATATACAGTCGCAGGTCTTGGGGCTTCCTGAGAAGGACGCACAGATTCAGGACATCAGCCAAGACTACAATCACAGCCAACCTTGGCTTCCCAAGGTTTGTTAACGGCTCAAGGACAGTGACGCTTGGTACGGCCACTTCTCTTGGCGTTGTTACTGGTGGTGCTGCGTCACCACACACGAGCCTTGGTAAGCAGATTGTCGTAGACAGTCGAATATACAGGGTGAAGGTGGTTTCTAACGACGGCACTAACTGGATACTTGACCAGCCGTTTATTAGTGCAACAGGCACAACGTATGACGTTGATATAATCCATGACGAACTAGCGCTGCCTCTTGGCGCTGAGTCTGTGATTGAAGCCGCTGTTATAGAGGGAGATGTTTCAAAGTCCTCCCTTAATGCGATAGCTCCGTATGCGATGGTTCATCGCAGCCTCACCGTTGAGGGCAAGCCAACAGAGTTCTCTGTTGACAGGAAAGAGCCTATCCCGTCCCCGATGTACCCACCTGAGGTTACTGTTGATACGCCTGGAGCGCTTACGTCAGGGCACGGTCCAGTGGCTGGAACCTACACCTACTGGATGTCGTACTATGACGCTCAGAGTGGCGCTGAGTCTGCTCTAGGCCCTTCAGTGACTGTAACGTCAAGCTTCGACACTACGTTCAACGTTCATCCAACCATAACGGTTTCAGCAAACTCTGACCTCCTGACTAGCGCAGCAGCAGCAGCGTCTTCTGGTCTGAGGAACGAGGCTAAGCAGGACCTTCTTGTTAAGTTCTATAGAAGCAAAGTCGGTGGGTCTGTTCCATACCTGCTTGAGGAGTCAAACCTGACCGGCAGTAATGGCAACGGCTCAGCGTGGACATTTGTGGATGCTATGGGCGACCAAGAGGTAGGCCCGAGAGCGCCTGAGAGCCCCTCTACGCTGTTTTTGCACCTTCATCCTGTCCCGTCCTCCACCTATCAGATTCAAGTCCTTTACCAGCTTGCTCCGGTAACGATGGGTGAAGACCTTGATAAGCCACTGTTTGACTCGACGTTCCACCCTGTTGTTCTGGATGGAGCGGAAGCGTTGTTGCTTGAGCAGTCAGACGAGCAGGGTAGAGCCACTCAAGCCAGGACTAGGTTTGAGCGAGGCATACAGAGAATGGTTTCAAGAGACAGGCTCAACAGGCAGAACACTGTTACTGTTGGCGGGCCAAGGAAGGTCAGGGGTAAGCGGACTTGGTGGTACGGAGCGCTTGGACCCTAATCGCCTTGGAGTTGTAGATGTCTGGTGCTAGAGGCAGGAAAACACACAAGCTTCATTTGAACGTTGCTGGCATAGACACCAAGGTATGGCAGAAGCCTGGGTCTGCCATAGATGCCATTGGCGTGACCTTCTCGATTGAGGGTCACATAGAGAAGGTTGGTGGGATACAGCGCTTTGTCCCTTGGGGGCCAGAGGGAGACCAGCTACAAAATCCCAAAGAACCATCTTCAGGCGCTACCTTATTCAGCCCGTTTGGCACCACTAGACCACCACAATCACTTGGTGTGTTCTCGCACCACGGCATGACAGACCTCCTTGTTAACTACGACGACAAGGTGTCTGTGCTTCAGGGAAGCGTTCTTACCGAGCTACTGAGTGGAAGGCGCGTCCCAAGCAGCCCAAGGGAGGGCCATAGGTTTGTTCAGGCAGGAGACGTTGTTCTCATCTTGAATGGCGTGGACGCGAATATGAAGTGGGACGGCAGGAAGGTAAGCCCGCTTGGCATACATGGCGTACCGCCCGCCCCCGTTGTGTCTGTTGACGGGAAGGGCAAGATTCCGTTTCAAGGCCCTCTGCATGATGACAATGACCCAACGCACCTTGAGCATGGAATACCAGCCAACTTTTATGTCGATAAGGCTATACAGACATCAACGGTATCGACCACGTACAGGTATTACCAGACATGGGTAAGCGACAAGGGGCAAGAGTCTGAGTCTTCAGCGCCATCAAACCCAGTAACAGATGACATAACAAGGGCGGTTCTTGTTTCTAGCGCAGGCGGGACAGCCGAGCTAGACATGGATTACTACAACATACTTGTGACTGGGCTTGCTGGAGACCCACCATCTGACGACATTGTATATAGGCACCTATACAGGTCTACAGACAACGGCATTAGCAAGTTCTTCATAAAGAGGTTGGCTGGGACAGACTTGGATACGTTTTGGGACTTTACGCCACCGGGCAGCGAGTCTCCTGATGTTATAGCGAATCCAGGGATTAACTTGCCCCCACCTGTTGCGACGTGGGCGTTTAGCTACCGTGGGAGGGTTTATTACGGAGGAGTGAAGTCAGCGCCGTCACACTTGTTTTACTCAAGGCCAAACGGACTTCAGGGCGCAGTATCGTTTGACAACATTATAGATGTAGCAAGCTCAGACGGAGACGCACTTACTGGGTTCTCTGTTACCGAAGACTATGTAGCCATCTTCAAGCGAAGGTCCATATATCTGCTCACGTCTTCTAGGGACGGAACCCCAATAATGACCCCAGCAGTTAAGGGGGTTGGGGCTGTGTCAGACCTGTCGATAACAAGCTTTGGCGGCAAGACATACTTCCTGTCTGATGCTGGCTACTTTGTCTTTAACGGCTCAGCCGCAGTGCCGCTGTCTAACGAGATAACTGTGTTAGTACGCAGGTTGCCAGGGGCATACCTTGAGGACGCTTTCTCATGGGTAGATAGGAAGCGTCGAAGGATATGCTTGTGTGTTTCTACACAGGGAAACACTGGCACCACTATGGGCGATGAGATTTGGATGATACATCCAGACACTGGCGGCATTACGAGGACAACCGGGGCAACGATGTCGTCTGCCGTTGAGTGGGCTAATAAGGACGAAGTTGTTGTTGGCTTTCATTCATACGTTGCGGACCCGGTTATATATGACGGAGGGTTTGATGGGCATGTGCCAGCCGTCTATACGCCTACGTGGGACCTTGGGTTGTGGGACTATCAGGGCCTGTTCGGCAAGGGGAGGGGGAGCCAGTACCCAGGCATATTTGAAACAAGTTGGCTTGAGTTCAATAGTCCAGACTCAGACAAAACGTTCTACAGAATAGACGTTATCTACTCACAGACAAGCAGCCTGTCTATGGATGTTAGTTGGGCTGTTGATTGGGACGACAGAAGAGAGAGTGGCTCAGACGCGACCAGCCTTGTGTTGCAAGACCCAGATGCCGTTATGTGGGATGTCTACGACTGGGGAGAGACCTCTGCTACTGCACCAGCTACAGCGGACAGGACATGGGACAAGGGGCGGACAAGAACTAAGCGGATAAACCTGAACAAGGTAACTGCGAAGAGCATCAGGTTTAAGTTTGGAGTCAACCACACCAGCACGTACTTAAGCAACATGAAGGACAAGGACGGCAAGGTTGGCGGCGCGATGCAGTATTCAGACAGCCACTTTAGGATTGTTGGGTTTACAGTGCATTACGAAGACCATGGCATAAGGGCCGAGGGTATTGACTTGGAGACTTAGGCAAGATGGCTGACAAGAGAAACCTGAAGAGGGTGGAAGATGCGTTGCTTGAGCTTGAAGAGCTTCAGTCGAGAGCGATGTTCCGAGACTTTCCGATTAGGACAATAAGGAGGGCGTCCGCTAGGCTTGGTCTGGGTATAGTTGTTGGGGAAGACCCAGGCGAGTCAAAGCTGTCAAGGATAGCCACATCACTAGAGTCGATGATTGAATGAAATGTACTACATAAGAAAAGAAGAGTTTCATCCAAATATGGTCGCAGATGCCGACTCACTTATGAGTGAGTTTAACCGCGCTGATGCTCACCTGACGACGGTAGACCAGAACAACTTCATAGATATGTCTATAACAACAAACTCTGTTGTTATGCCGAAAGAAAACCCTCGTGGAGTTACGTTCACACACGACCCAAATAGCCCAACGTTGACTGGTGGGTTTCTTGGTAACGACAACGACTACTCATCACTCGCGAACAACAGGCTTGACGTATACAACTATGGGGCAGACTCCTATGTGGACTGGATAGCAGACAAGGGCAAGTGGTTTGACTTGGACATAAACATTGAGTTCACGTCGCACGAATACATGCCAATAATCGTCATGCTTGTTGTGCAGCATTCAAGCACAGTTGCTAGTGACGCTGGTAGGGCGCTAGTGATTGACACAAGGGTGTTGTTAGATGGGGACCCGCATGGGTGTACATACACCGCGACCGCTTGCGGAGATGGGGGCACCGCCACACCAGTGCGCGTCAACAGCGGGTTTATGACGACGTTAATGTCAGCGCCCGGTTCTCATGTACTGAGCGCACAGGTTAGAGACAGGTCTGGCGTTACCCCAGGTTCTTCTCTTTCCAACCATTACACTGCTGCTGAGCACAGCTTTATGAAGGCGTTTGGGGTAGCGAGATGACACTGCTCCACAAGATACGACCGGGAGACCCGCTTAAGGCTGTTGAGGTTAACGATAACTTTCGCACTAGCCTTAGAGACAAATCTAAGTCGTTAGAGAACAGAGATATTGTTGAGGGTTCTTTAGACACAAGGCACCTATCGGCTCAGCCACACCCATTTAGAGAGCCGTCGCACCACTTCACGAGCGACCGAGTTCCCCCAGGCACTGTGTCACCATCTACCATCTACCCGCTTGGTGGGTATGGGCCGTCAAATATTACGTGGCTAAACGCACAGTTCAACCTGTATAACGGAGGTGCGTTTTACATGGTTGGGAGTGCGCGTGTTGTTGGACACGCTAGTAACTCTGGGGTAGCCCACCTGAAGATAATATCTGCTGGTTCTCAGATAGGGTACGACATCATAACAACCGTTAGCGCTGGTGAAGTAGCGACAATACCAATCATGTGGGCTGGTGAGTGGTATGACCCATCAAACTCAACCTCTACTCCAGGCACATTTTCAGTAGAGATACAGGCAACGTTTGGTGGCTCTCCAGGCTCAAGCGAGCTTATGTTCTCCCACTGTGCAGTAGATATGTTTGTGATACACGTATAGATGGCTGCTTATCACCCAACACCCATAAACGACGGCGACCCATTCGACCCATTGGTTGTTAGGGACAACTTCGACAAGTTGTCCAGCGCAATAAACTGCGACTTAAATGAGAACAACCTGTTGAGTGGAAGACGGCTGGAGCACAGGTCTTTCCATAAGAACTCTGTTAGCAGTGTGTTCACGAACTCAAGTTCAGACACTGCCGTATTCATGCTGTTCCCAAGGGGAGGGACCTTATACGGCGAGAGCACAAATGAGTACGACGTGGATGATTGTGCCCTTAGGTTTTATCTGCACGAGCAGTCAGACCTGTTCTTCTTTGCAAATATCCAAATCAACTCTGGTATGCACAACTGGAAGTCGTTGAGCAGTATTGGGTATTCTGCTTCAGACTTGCAGGTGCGACTGTGGGCTGCGATGTACTTTGACGGTGCAAAGCAGCACCATCAGAACACAACTCCAGTGGTAGACCAAACGTCGCTTAGGGTGCTTAACGACATCAACGTACATGCAGATGTCTCTCCTATGAGTAATGACGACCGTGGTTCAGGGTTCTTTATTCATGGAACAAGGCTCTCTGTTCCAGCAGGAGCGCACACCATCAAGGCAAAGCTTGTTTTTGATTGTACTGGAGGCACAGGAAGTTTGTACAATCCGACTCCACACGTCACAAATGACGGGTGTGCATCTCAGTATTACAGCAAATACAGGTCAATAACTGTTATAGCTAATCACGTCCTGTCTTAGGAGGAACTCAATGGCAAGCTACGCTAGTGCAATAGACGGCAGAGACGACTTCTACAATAGGCCAAACGAGTGGCGCGCTGTTGTAGACCCAGAAGTTACGTCCTTCGCTAGGGCAAGGACTAACCTAGATAGGGCTCCCCTGGCCTCTGGAGAGAGTGGAGTTTTTGACTCTCCTAACTTTGACTCAGACGTGTACAGCCTTAGTCAGGTACTTAATCCAGTTAATAGGGCGAGGGAGGCTGGGGCCGCATCTGCGGGCATTGTTGGCAACAACCAGTTGCAGATGTATGCGGATAGAGAGCGAGGCATGAGGCAGATACGGGATGCTGATAGAAGGCGACGTATGGCTGAGGCCAATGCCAAGAGAGAGGCAGCGTCTAGTTGGCTTAACCTTGGGGCAAAGCTTGGTGGAGACCTGTGGCAAAACTTAGAAATGGATGAGGACCTTGAGTTCACTCCTGAGGACGGTCCTTATGAAGATAAGCAGCGTTACGGGATGGCTGGAATTGTGCAGTCGTTAGAGGAAACTGGTGGCCCCAAAGACCAGGCGTTTGCCCAGGTCCTTAGAGACTTGTTTGGCTAGGAGGAAGATATGAGCTTAGGATTTAGCGAAAGCACAGGCAACCAGGCCCAGGACAGGGCTCGTTCAGAGGCTGGCGAGAACATTGGCATCACTCCAGGCCAGGAAATGATGCAACTAGGTGAGTCTGGCGTTGGTCCTGCGTATGCGCTTGGCTGGCCTGACAGCATGGGCAACACTTGGTACGAAAGAGCCCTCATGGCTGTGGACGACCCAGCCAAATATAAAAGGCTCTATCAAGACCCAGAGATGGAGCGTTTTGCTAGCAAGATGCGGGGCAGGCAGGGCATTCATCTGGAGTTGGGTGGTCGCGCAGCGGGGGCTAGGGGGAAACAGCTTTCAGCAGCGTCTGGTGGTGGTCCTGTAGCCGAAAACGCCCTTAGGTATGCCTTTAGTGGGTCAACTCCTGGGGATAGGCAAAGGCAGGCCGAGTTTGATGCTGGTCTTACCCAACAGATAGACTACCGAAGAAACCAAGATTTCATGGATAAGGTTGGCACTGCACGAAGCCTCGATGAGGACGGGCAATGGGCTGATAGCCTTATGACTGGTGTTCTTCAGGATGCTATTACAGCAGGCGTTACTCAAAACCCATCAGCACTACTTGGGACACTTGGTCGTTTGGGTGGTCCAAGCTACAGCCAACAGGCATACGGTGGTTCGCAATACGACCCGTATGGTGGTGGTACAGGTGGCTACCAGGGAGCGCTAAGCAATCAGCAGGGAGTGGTTGTATAGATGCCACTCACATACAACCCTTGGGCTGGTCTATATACCAGACCCACTCAAGAGCAGCGCCGTGCAGAGGGGGCGACCAACTTTGCTGACGCACTTTCCGACTCGTGGAAAGCGGGTGAGGATGCATATAACCGTCGATTAGAAAGACAGTTGGCTAGGGAGAAGCTTGCTGCATTCAAGTTCGCTCAAGCGCAGAAAGAGGCCAGCGAAGTTGAAAGCAACCTAGACCCAGGTACAGCGAGTGTCTTGGCCGAGTATGGTCTCACTGGTGGCGCAACACCTAGTCGCAAGGGCAGTCGTGGTGGCAGTCGTGGTGGCAGTCGTGGTGGCGGTGCAGGTGGTGGAGGAGTAGACCCAATAGCCTTTTCAGGGGCCCAGGAAGAGCTTCATCGCCGTGCGCGGGAGCGTGAAGAGGCCCTTAGACGCGCTGGTGAGTTGACGCAGAGGTCTTACGATGAGCATGAACAGAACATATTGTTCAACGACCCTGTGGCAGCGATTGAGGCACAGAAACTAGCCGATCAAAAGCAAGAAATATATGAGCGCAACCGCGATATAGAGTGGGCAGTTCGGGGTATAGGTAGGGGCGGCGAGTATTGGAACCCAGAGGGGATGGCACCTGGGGTAAAGCAGCGTGTTGATGAAATACTTAGCGCAAAGCGTCGAGGCGCTAATGTCGGACTTGAGGCAGAGGAGTTTCTTAGGAGGAGCTTAGCTGGTAAGGGTCGAGTTCAGCGAACCCCTGTATATAGGCAGCAGGGGCTTGTGCCGGGTGCAGGACCCGCTGTGGGCACTCTTGGGGTGCCTACAGAGCGAGAGCTAGCTGAGGCAGTCAGGGCGCTCAGAGCGCCCCCAGCCGAGGCGTCTTCTGAGTACGTTCGACCAACTGGCCTTGGTAGGGAGGAGTTCCCGGGAAGTAGGGGACGTAAGGCAGCAGACTATGCTCCTACAATGACGGTTGGTGGCGTTGAGTCTCCGCTAACCCGCGCCCTTAGAGAGCCGGTGCAAGACATAGGGGTCGGCTCTGAAGACATGACCGCTGTTCGTTCTGTACAGAACTTCCTCAAGGGCGCTGGGCACAAGGGAAAGAACAACAGAGACATCGTTGTGGACGGAGACTTTGGCGGCAACACAGTTCATGCACTTAAGCAGTTCCAGAAGAGCGAAGGCATAAGCGAAACAGGTGTTGTTGACGCGGCTACACGGTCTGCTATGGCTGGTGCTGAGACACCATCTCGGCTGAAGAAAGAAGCCCTTCCCTATCTCACAGATAGGCAGCGAATGAAGGTTGACCTGCATCCAGGCGTTGACTACCCAGCATCTGACTTCAGGGCTAAGAAGCCCGAGCCAGTTAGGGTTGAGATGAGGCCTAGCGACAAGGGTGCCGCAGAACGCAGAGCAACAGCAGCAACGAGTCGTGCTCTATCCATGCCTGAGGGCAGAAGGAACCCACTCACAGAAGCCCTTGGTCTTGACCCAGGTGTTGTGTACAGCCCGAAGAAGATTGGCCGAATGATAACTATGGCTAAGAGGGGGCATAAGGATTCTCTTAACCAGCTTGCTCAGATGGGTGTTGACCCGAACGACCTAGACAGTCTGAGCGGCGATATGATGGAGTTCCAGCTTGAAGCAGCAAAGCTAACTCAAGAGTCGCAGTCAGCGGGAGACCTTGACACTGCCGAGTGGGGCGCGCTTGTGACTGGGTATGCCTCCTCATTGAGCGACCTTGGCATGCCACAGGCGGAATTGGAGAAGCTTTCTGAGGATATGGCTACAGTCGCGCTAACGCGCCCAGAGAGAGCCAAGGAAATTATGCGCGCACTCGACCAAGCAATGCGGCGTGGTGGGGCTAGAGAGCAAGCTGCTGCGAGAATGGAACTACAGGACGAAATACGAAAGACAGCGGCAACAGTTCGCAGGAAGGTCTCGTTCACAAAGTCTGGGACTGACGAAGAGAAGAAGTACCAAATCGCAAGCGACGAAGTTGACAGCTTTCAAGACAACCTCACCAACGCTGAGAAGAGGTTTGACGATTGGAAGAACTCTAGGAGAGACCCAGCGGCTAGGCGCTACAGGCTTATAATGAAGAGGCTTCCTGAGTTGGAGGAAGGCTCTGAAGAGCATAAGGCCCTTAAGTTAGAGCTTGAGGAACTCGTGGAGCCGTTTGTACAAGAGAGGACATCTATAAGAGATGACCTTGATAAGGCCAGGGATACACTCAAACACTACAGAAACCGACTTCCAGGCCAGACAACCCCAACTGATAAGCAGATAAAGGCGGCAAAGAAGAAGGCTGCGGCAGAGAAGGCAGAGAAGAGGGCCGTCGCTGCCAAGGTAGTTAGTGGTGCTTTAAGCGATGATGAGGCCGCAGACAAAGCTGATGAGGTCTCTCTGAACGACCTTATAAGGGCGATGAAAAAGAAGAAGAGACCACAAAGGGTCGGTCCGCCTGCCCCGCCGTCCAACGAAGAGATTGCTGACTTCTTGAGTGGCGCACCGGCATTCCGCGACAGACAAGAGGTCCTAGAAGCCCTCGCCAGACTTGAGTAGGTGCCGCGTTGTCTACTGAAGAAACGGGTCTTGATTACATAGACACTGGTGAGCAGCCTCTGCCTGTTGAGGGTGGTGCGCCGCTTATTCCAGAAGACTTAGATGCGTACATAGATAGCAAGCTTGACTCTTTCTACGCTCAGAGGGAGATGGAGCCCGTTGATGTAGAGCCCGTTGATGTAGAGCCTCAGCCGCTACCAGAAGAGCCAGCCACTATTTCTCTTGAAGACCTTGATTCGCTATTTCAGCAGTTCATTACTGACAGAGAAAACGAAGCTGCTGGAGAAGGGGAAGAGGAAGAGGAAGAGGAAGCCTGGAAACAGGACATCTACATACCTGACCTCTCTGTTGAGTTCCCAGAGCACATGCTTGCGGGCACTGGTTATCAGAGCGATGCAGCAGTTCGTAACGCTTGGTACGAGACAGTAGACAACGTTAACGGCACAGACGACATGAAGGAGAGGGCTGAGTACCTCAAGGAGTTCGTCACCAACTGGCAAGAGGATTTAGCCCAGGAGGCAATGGCAGCGGCTGGGGCAGAAGAAGACTCAACGGGCTTCATGTGGTTGATGAAGTGGGTTGATATATTCTTCCAAGACCCGACCCTGAAGTCTGGCATTGCTGCAAGCAAAGATTTCGGCGAGCGGGCGCTTAAGCAGGTTGGCGACCAGGGGTTGTTTGCTGCCGCCCTTGACCATGCAACTGACCCTCGTGGGCACGCAACCCAGTTTGCTGCTGACATGGTTCGCCACTATGACCAAAAACATCATGGCTTCATGGGTCCGACAGGCGCACAGACCATGGAGGACCTTAATTGGCTTCTTGGTACAGGACCATCTGTTCTTTGGGACGATGCCTATAGAAAGCAGAGGCTTGATGCAGCAGAGGCAGTAGATGCCGGGGCTACGCCACTGCGAGATGCGTGGAACGAGATAACGTGGGCTGGGGCTGAGGCAGCATCAGGCCTTGGCTCTTTCACGCTTACTCCGACCGGCATGGGTTCTGTTGGCATAGGTTACTCAGGTGGCGGGCTAAAGCCCCAAGACGATGGAATAGACCTAAACCCAGCCCTTACAAGAGAGCGCGATTACGACAAAGCCATAGAACATACGTGGGAGGCAGCGGCAGGTATTGGTATCGGCGTAGTCAACCCATTCAACCTTGTTCCTCTTGGCGCAATGGTACGGGGTGGTCGTCTCTTAAAGCATGCTGGGGTGTCCCTGACCGATACAGGGAATGCGTTTAGGAGCACCCTTGTAGAGAGGTTGTTCAAAGAGCTTGAACTCTCTTCAGATATGACAGGCATGTCTGACGACCTTGCTAAGGAGACCAGTCAAGAGCTTCGTGCGATGGCTGAAGACATCGCTGATAGACAGCTTGTTGATGCAGTAGACACTGCTGGTCGTCACAACATCGTGCTTCGCGGAACAGACGAAACCATAAGCAGTCTTGATGCCCTTAGGAGACTGCTTGGTCATCAAGATGGGGAGAACGTGTGGGCTGCTGCGCTTAGGTCAGCAGAGAAGGAGGGCAAGGCACTTGATGACATTGTGGTCAGGCCTAACCAGATTAGGTACGCAGATGACGGAACAATAAGAATTGCTGGCTACTCTGATTCGGCAGTAAAGAAGAACAAGGTTTCGCAGTTGTTTGGCGAGGATGGGCCATTTGTTCTTAGGTACGGAGATGACATCAAGCCAAGCAATCTAGACCCAGGCAAGGGCAGAATAACTAGGTGGAACGACGCTTCAATGACGCGTTGGGCTGCTAAGGCAATACATAAGCAGCCTTGGCTTGAGGCAGTACGCAGACGACTACCTGTTGTTGCCAGGGGTTCTCAGCCACTTGCGACAAAGCTTGGCACAAGGAAGTTTGCCTACAGGGCACACGTTGGAACCAACCCAGAGACCAATGAGGAGTTCGCCAGATACCTACATCCTGCTAGATGGGCGAAGTTACCAGAAGAGCAGCGAGAGTTCATGCATCAGCTTTCTCTGTCTGGTCAGAGGGGCAGAGAGCTTGAGTCAAAGATGAAGAACGTAACCAACGACCCAGAGGAACTGGTGTTGGTTAGTGACTATCTGGAGATGGGTTGGGCTGATGAGCTTTCTACTGACCAGATTGAGCGTGTTGTTGGCATCAGGACTGCTGGTAAGGCAGTAGAAAAGCTTGAGGCTGGCGAGAAAATCCCAGGCTCTGTAGCTAGTAAGCAGTCGTTTGAGTCTCTTGAGAAGGCGCACACGCTCCTTAAGGAGAAGGGCGTTGAGCTAGAGACACTGAACAAGTTGCGAGAGGACTACATAGCGAACAGACCGATGCGCTCAGAGTTGCTAAAGCAGGCTGGTGCAGAGCTTAAAATCCTCAAAGGGCTAGAGGAAGAGCGTTTCAGAGACACGCTCACTAGGACGTATGAGCTTGGCGCTATAGCTGAGGCAGAAGCGTCTGGGATGATAGAGAAGCTCAGCGACCTAAGGTCAGCGCGAGATGAGATAGACAAGTTGCTGAAGGCTGAGGTTCAGCCTGGGACACCCCTTGGGAGGGCGCTGGACAACTTAATAGCAGAGGCCAAGGGACGTGGTTTCGATGTTGATGTCCTGAGAGAGGGTGTTGGTCCTACCGTCATGACCGACGAGGCTTTGAAGTCTTGGAGGCAGACAATACAAGATCAGGCTAAGGAGTCGGCAGAGGCCTCAGGCATAGGGCCGAAGGAGGTCAAGGATATTAGTGAGCTTCTTGATAGGCGCTCAGTTGTCTGGGGGGCACTAAACAACAGGCGTCCAAACGAGTGGTACTGGCTAAGGTTTAAGGGGATAAGGTACGCAAAGCTTGCAGACACAGAGCTTCATGAGGCGATGCTTACTCATGCTACCGAGTACGCCCCTGTGTTCTTCTCAGAGCTTATGCGTGTTGTTAAGCAACAGTACGAAGGCGTTGAGTGGGTAGATACAGAGCGCTTGTACAACACGCTTAAGAGGCACGGTGTTAAGGCAGACGAGATTGAGTACGGCGGTAGCCTTAGTGACTTGAAGGCTTGGCTGGACGGTGATGGAGTATCTGCCAAGTCTGCGGACTCTGCGTGGGGCAGAGAGAACAGCCGTCTGTTGTCGGAGCAGAGAGACGCAGACGCTGCCCTTTCAAGGGTCACTGTTGACGGCACTACGGAAGAGATTGAAACCGCAACAAGAAACCTTCGTGTCGCAAGAGACAGGCTCTCTAAGCACTCCAGGCGAGTTCACAAAGACGACTTGATTAAGTTCTTTGACGAGCATGCTGTTGAGGTTGATTTCAAGGTGTCTGGCCCTGGGGAGGCTAGGTGGGGTAACGATCAGTATGGAGGGAACCTAGAGGTCCATGGGGGCACAGACTACAAAGAGGCGAAGATAGTCATAAACAGGCCCGAGAGCTTTGCTGGCGAATACTATCAGTCAAGCCACTTCCCAGAGAAAGACATACTTCTTCACGTTAGGTTCAACACAAGAACCAGCAAGGATGGAAAGAAGACTCTCTTCATAGAGGAGATGCAGTCCGACTGGCATCAGGAGGGGCGGGAGTATGGATACCGAGGCGCTGTTGATTTTGAGACAACGCCCCTGACCGAGCTTGAGGATGTTGTTTTTGCTGCAAACAAAGAATACGCAGATGCAGCGACTGGTGTGCTGCCTTTCGCTGATGAGTGGCCTGAGGTTTCTGTTGGTTCATGGTATGAAGACCATGCTACTGCTGCCCATGTAGCCGACCTCTGGGGCGGCTTAGGCTATCTGGGGGCGCATCTCGCTGAATATGCTGGTCATCAACTCAAGGTGTTAAAGATAAGGCCCTATTGGTCGCCTAACAACCTTAGTCAGGTGCAGGTTGAGTCGTTGTTTGACAGCGGCTTCAGAGACCTGTGGCGAGCCATGTCTGTGGAAGGCAGGCGAGAGCTACTGAATAAAAACCTGATGTCTTTCGGCATCATAGACCAGGCTGGTGCAGCTAGGCCATACAGCGCATCAGAGCAGATGTCTGACGCTGGTATGAGGGCCATGTCTTCCAAGACGGCATACGAAGATATGTACCAAGTCTTAGACGCCTTAGAACCTAGTCAAGTCGCCTCTGCAAGCCCTGTCTTCAATAGCGTGCTTGGAAGGGCAAAGAGAGCCATGCAGGGCCATGCTGTTGAGACTAGGAGGATAATAGACGACACAAACTGGGGTGATTATATAGACACCGGAGAGGGGGCTATTGAGATAGGTGGTGTTGGCGTCCCAGACGCACCATTCAAGGAGTCATGGCATCAGCTTGGGATGAAGCAGATGGTTCGCTATGCGGCAGAGAATGGGTTTGACCGCATAGGCTGGACAACAGGACATGAGCAGGCTGCTGTCAGGTATGGAACAAGAAAGACGTTTGAGAAAGAGGTCACTCTGTGGGGGACCTTCGTAGACGAAGACGGTGTTGAGAAAGCCGTGCTTGAGAAGTATGGGGTTTGGGACCCGGTTCCTCTTG
>Ga0098039_1000443_pt1 | contig 17742 bp, 28 predicted proteins | sample 6_EtaG_FD_75047 | JGI IMG/M metagenome (GOLD analysis project Ga0098039, IMG submission 75047) | Marine viral communities from the Subarctic Pacific Ocean - 6_ETSP_OMZ_AT15160 metaG | ecosystem: Environmental > Aquatic > Marine > Oceanic | place: Pacific Ocean | collected 2015-01-08 | reverse complement strand
GCTCCCGTGAAACCGAACACGGACTTGAACTGGACGCAATGATGAGCAAAGCGGAGGTTGCCGATCTTTTGGGCGTGTGCATTGGGAGCGTTGAGGCGTATGTCCGAAATGGGTCGTTGGACTGCTACAAGCTCGGTGAACTCAAGAATAGCCGCGTGGTCTTTAGCCCAAAACAGGTAGATGAATTTTTGTTAAACAAACTAAAGCGTAAAAAACTGAAGAGAGACCGTGCCGAAGGATTACCTGTCAATTCAGCTTATAAGCCTACCGATCCCTCGCGTGGGTGAGTGCTGGATATGCGAACAAACTGAAACCGTGATTGTTACAGCCGATAACTCCACCAGAGGCTTTATTTGCCTCCAATGCACCGGAACGGCGATCCAGTTGGAGCGTTGGCTCTGCTGCCATGCCACCACCTACGGTCTGCGCCACCCTTTACCAAATGAAATCCCACCAAATAGATTATGAAAGAAAATGAAGACACCCTAATTAGCCGTCTTGCTCTCGCGCAAGCGGAGATGCCACACGCGGAGATGAAGTCTGACAACCCTTATTTCAAAAGCAAATACGCTGGGTTGCCGGAAGTCATTGATGCCACCAAGCCCTACTTGAATAAGCATGGGATTGCGGTGGTGCAGACCAGCAAGTTCTACCCCCGTTCAAAGGCGGAGGATGGAACTGAATACCCGCCGATTATCACGCTCTGCACGCAGTTGTTCTACAAAGACCAACAGATCAGCAGCGAGGTTCCTCTCATGTATAAGCCCAATGATATACAGAGTTTGATTAGCGCAAAAACTTATGCAAAGCGTACAGAATTACAATCGGTGTGCGTTGTTGGAGGTGAAGTGGACGACGATGGCAATGCTGCTGCTGGTAAGAAGGTTGAAAAGAAAGTTTCCAAGCAAACAAAGGTTACAAAGCCTAGTGTCCCTGTCTCTGCCGCAGAAGGTGAGTTGTTGTGAGTGATGACCGTGGTGATTCTCCGTCTGCCTCGTCGATAGAGCAGATCGCGTTGTGTCCTGGTAGCCATGTGGCGCAACGCGGTCTGCCGGACACCACCAGCAAGGCAGCGCACCGAGGAACCATGATTCACCTTTTGCTTGAACTGAACCAGAGCGACTTTGAATGCGCTGTGGAACTGGCAGCGAAGAGGGATGACTTGATTAACCAGATATTCCCCACTGGCCGAAAGATGACGAAGAAGGAGCAACGACTATGGCTGAAGTTTGGCTAGACCCAAGTGAGTTAAAGTTTTCTGGAAAGGCCGATCACATTGTGACATCTGGTGATACTGGCCTCATCATCGACTACAAAACGGGCCACGGGCCTGTAACCCCAGCGGGGGAGAACCCCCAGCTAATGGCCCTTGCGGTGCTGCTGAAGGCTAATAAGCCCAAGCTGAAGACCATCTATGCTGCGATCCTCCAGCCTACCTACGAACCGGAGCTTGTCTGCTACGACGAAGAGAGTTTGGCTGATGCTAGGGAGCATATTGAAAGCATTTTAGAGGAATCCGCCAAAGAAGATGCGCCCCGCATCGGGGGAGATAAACAGTGTCATTTTTGTAAAGCGAAGGAGGACTGCGATGAGTATGCAACGCTTTGATGAAACGTGGGAGGAGTTCTGTCTCCGCTCCAAGCGAATCGTAATAGTGGGAATAGCCAGAGGTTGGATATTCCCAGAACTACATAACAAGAGAAAGAAATATGGAACCAAAACAAACAAAACGATTAGGGAAAGTTGCGATCTACTTCAACAACCCAACCAACGAGAAAAGCCCCCGCTATAAACTTAAAGCCGTCATGGAAACCGGAGAGGTTTACGAAATCCCTCTATGGTTCAATGGGACGGTGGCGACCGAGGGTTTCAACATAAACGGGCTGATTGAAGAAGTCTTAAACCCTTCACCCCCAAAGGAACGCCCCGTAAGCCAAGACGAAGCGAAGGAAGGCTTTCGCAAGGTGAAGGAAGCCGCCGGACTTAATGAAGGGGAAACCCCGAAAGAAGAGGATGACGTTCCGTTTTAGGAGATGTCCTTTAACTCCTTCCAATTCATGCAACGACCTGTTCACGAACGAATCAACTCCCATTGGGTTAGGGGTTGTTTCGGTGAGGATTGGGAGGAGTCTTTTCGCCAAAAGGACGCGATGAAAGACTCGGCTTTGATAGGAGTGTTTGACCACGAAATTGTCCAGCATCACCCGCTGCGGAACGAGTGGGATGTTCGCAATGAATCCCTCTTGTGGAGGGAGCCGGTGGGGAGAATCCTTGACGATGAGGAGGGGTGGGTGTGGAAGACGGACAAACCCAAGAAGTTTAGAACTCCGTATTACACCAACCTAAACTGGGATAAAATCAGAAGCGCGTTAAGAAAGTATTCCACCATCACTCTTGAGAGGGCCATAGAGAAATACTCTACTCCCGCACCCAAACCCAAACCCAAGCCCAAGCGCAGAAAGAAGAGCCTCGCCGCTGTTGCTCGCCCGAAGGTGGAAATCAGTCCTTACGCGCCGTTGGAAGATCACCTTGAGGGCTACATCAAAGCGGAGGTGAAGAACAAGAAGCTACCACAACCGGAAGTGGTCACAGCGACCAAGGCATTGATTGAGCAACGGGTGGAGGAGTTCAAAGGACAAGCCAAGTGCATGGCGGAGATCAACGATGCAGAGGTTTGGCGGCTGAAGATGTACAAGGCACTGGAAGCCCTGCTGAAAACTGGAAGAGTTCATGAATTCATCAGCGAATGAACCAAGAACACACATTGACCTCTTCAGCGGGATCGGAGGATTCGCCCTCGCAGCCAATGCTGCTGGGTTTAGAACCAGTGTGTTCTGCGAGCAAGACGACTACTGCACCAAAGTCCTCAAGCGACACTGGCCGAACGTCCCGATTATCCCAGACGTTAAAGAGTTTGACGGAGGAAGATGGAAAGGAGCCGACCTCCTTACAGGAGGATTTCCTTGCCAACCATTCAGTCAAGCAGGGCAGCAGCGCGGCGAGCAGGATGACCGTGCGCTCTGGAAAGAAATGTTCCGTGTTATTAAGGAAGCAAGACCCCGTTTCGTGCTTGCAGAGAATGTTGCTGGCCTCATCAACATGGCACTCGACGATGTGCTTTCTCAACTGGAAGGCGAAGGGTACTCCTGCGGGACGGTTGTACTTCCAGCTTGCGCCGTCAACGCCCCGCACCGACGAGACAGAGTGTGGATTATGGCCCACGCCGCAAGCGCAGAATTTCACAACAAGGGGCAACGAGAGAAGCAACGAGATGGGACTATTGGGAGCGGTGAAGATGTGGCCCACGCCAACAGCGAACGAGGACGCGGCGGGGAGTGTGAACGGGAATATGCAACCGATGCTGGGGAACCATCCGGCAGTCCGGAACTCCGGAACTGGGACGCTGAATCCCTTGTGGGTCGAGTGGCTCATGGGATACCCCATCGGACACACCGACTTAAAGCCCTTGGAAACGCCATAGTACCGCAAGTGGCGTATGAAATCTTAAAACTAATATGAAAAGAAACTCACAATTAAAACCTGAAGACAAAGCCGTGGTTAAACAGATCGTGGAACTCGTTAGCGAACACACTTACATCCCCGTCAAGGACATCCTGGGGAGAAGCAGACGCGCTGAATTAGTAGATGCTCGCCACATGGTTTATTACTTCGTTTACAAGCACCAAAGGTTGCCGGTCATGGCAATAGCCCGTCACTTCAACCTCACCCACGGCGCGGTTATCCATGCTCTGAAAAACATTGGCTACCGGCTGATCCTCGACAAGAGCCATGAGTTGAGGAGGCAGATGGAGAAGGTAGCCGAAGCCTTGAAGTGCAAGGAAGTGATGGAGGGCGTGTGAGTGGGTATTCGGATAGAAATAGAGGAAAGGGTTCCGAGCCTAAATCGGCTCTTTGGATTGAACCCGTGGAGCAGGAAGAAGATGAAGGAGGAAACCTTCGTCGCAGTCGCATCAGCATTACGAGCAAAAGAATCCGGCTCCTCGACCCAGATAATCTCTGCGTCAAATACATTATTGACGCGCTGCGCTACTGCGAAGTCATCCAAGACGACACGACGAAAGAAATTGAAGTCTACATCAAGCAAGAAAAAGTCAAGAAGCGCAAAGAAGAGAAGACGATAATCGAGGTGGAATGATGACACGCTGGGACTTTTGCGATTGGGAGCTGCACGATGCGCCGCATAATGAGTGTCCGGAGTGCGGGACTCTGCGCTGGTATGAAGCTGGTTCCAGCAACCTGTTGCCGTGCCACGATTGCGGCCATGGGGAACCGGAACCGGAACCCGATGCCGACCAGTATGAGTAAACCAGGAACGATTGAACAATGGGAAAACATAGCAAGAAAAGTGTTACTGATGCCGAACCACACTATCAGCCGGAGCGAAGTGGACTCGGTGCTAATCGGGATAACCCAGAGCAAGGATCGCTGGCTCCGAGCGGAGCTAAAGAAGAAGCGGGACAAGGCGTGGACGGCGAGGGTGAAACACTAGATACCTACCACAAGGGGTTTCAGCAGGGTTACAGGCTCGGCTACAAGCAAATGGATGAACGAATTGAAGTGCTGGAGAAGCAACTCGCCCACTGGAAGGAGATAGCAAAGCGATGAGTTTATTAAACCAAGCCGCCGTGCAGAAAGAAGCCATGGAAACGGCGATTCGTTACAAGAAAGATGTGACCCAAGTCAGCCAAGATTGGAAGAACGAGCTTGAGCAGGAGGTACGCATGATGATTTTCAGGAAAGTGATGGCGCACAAGAAAGGCAAGACGCTGAAGCCATGAAGCTAGGGGCATGACCGTTGTACCGATAACCTTGCGTGAGGCGAATGACTTTGTTGAGTCATTTCACCGACACAATGGGCGCACTGCGCGTGATGGAGGGAAGTTTGCTTTAGGTCTGGAAACTGACGAATTGGTTGGTGTAGCCATTGTAGGAAACCCTCTTTCCGCTACGCTCATGCAACGGGGGGTTGCCGAGGTTTTAAGGGTTTGTGTAAATAAAAATGCCCCAAAAAACTCCTGCTCAAAGCTATATGGAGCCTGTTGGAGAGTGTGGAGGGCAATGGGAGGGCATAAGCTGTTAACCTACACGCTTCAAAGTGAATCCGGTGCATCCCTGAAAGGTGCAGGGTTTAGTGTTGTGGGAGAAACATCTCCTCATAGCGGTTGGGGCCGTAACCGTAAAAAAGACAACAGGACAAGGGAATGGCAACCAATTTACGGTCAACTGAAATTTAGATGGGAGCGAGTTTAATATGATTTTAACGCTGGAAATCCCCCCGCTGGCAAAGCAGTACGCCCTTTTATTCCTAGAACAGAATAACATGGGCAAGCGAGGGCATTTCGACGGCAACCTAGAGCAGCAATTCACGGGCCTCCTAGGTGAAATCTGTTTCAAACGCTTAACCGCCGGTAAATGGCCCTCTTTGAAGGGGGGTTTTGATGGTGGATTTGATCTTCAGCTTGAAGGCAAGAAAGTGGACGTGAAAACAATGGGGCGCAACGTCCCTATGGCCCCAGAGTTCGTTCACAACTTCGTTTTAGCTCAATCGCACCTCGATGCTGACCTTCTAGTGTTCCAGAGTTACATCAAAAGGACGAACATCTTGGAAGTATGCGGATGGATAGATAAAGACGATGCTTTAGCGCTGGGCGAAGTGCTTCCTAAAGGGTCTACAAGGACGCGCAGGGACGGTTCCACCTTCACAACCGGCTCTGACTTACTAGAGGTCTCACAAGGCTTCCTGAAGCCCTTTAAGGGCCGTCTGGCATTCAATTTAGAGGCTAGTGAACTCACTGGCCCCATGTTCCCAAAACCTGTTACTGAAAGTTAAGAAATGAAAGAAGAAACAAAGCTAAAACGTAGGGCTTGGGCTGACGCCAAAGACAAACCCCTAGAAGAGACGGGGGGAGAAGCTACCACTCAAGGTTTAAGCAAGCTACCGAACAAAACCCGCCAACGTGTGACAGGTATGCGGTACACGCATAAATTGGAAAGTTCTCGGAAGCTAAAGCGGGAACAAGAGAGGTGGTTGGCGAGAGAGGCAAGAAAGGAGGCTAAACGAAATGAAAGAAGATAAAGACCGATTATTTATGTTTCCATTCTTCCCTGAAGCGTTCCTGGTTAGCACCATGTTAATGAGTCCAGCCGAGGTCGGAGCCTACATGAGATTGCTCTGCCATAGCTGGATTGAGGATGGAATTCCGTACAAAAACAAATCAGATTTGGGAAGATTAGCTGGCGTTTCACCTAAAAAATTAGAAAAAATCATGCAAAAATTTTTCATAGACGATCAAAATATGGTACGCAACTATCGGCTAGAGGAGGTACGAAAAACAGTCATTGCAAAACGAGAAAAGCGCGTAAAAGCAGGGAGATTAGGAGGACAAGCGAACAAGCAACGCTATAGCAATGCTTTAGCAAACAGGGAAGCAAACGGGAAGCAAAATAGTAGCAATGCTGAAGCTAATAAAGTAAATCAAAGTAAAGTAAATAACCCCCCTACCCCCCTTGCAAAAAAATTAAGCACTGCCGACAGAATAGGCATGGAAAAGTCGCTTGTCCTCATCAGCGATGAAATCAAAACCATCCTGAACAAAGCCGGAAGGAATGCCATGCAGGAAGTCATCTCTTGGGGTTCCCCCGATGATCCTGAAACGCTGAAAGGCTTGCGAGCGCGAGAGCGCGAGATCAAACAACAGCTTATGGGCTTCAACCCCCGCCAGCGCGAGGAACCCATCAATCAAGGTATGCAGGAGCTTGCCAGTGGGATAGCTGATGAGATGCGACTCTAGGCATGGTCTTATTCGCCCCTAGAAGGCCCGTGGGGGCGTTTATTGTGTCACTTGGTGATACAGAGGCGGGCGGGTAATCAGGATGCGTTAGAGAGCGTTTAAGGGCTAATTTCCTTCTAGCTTTTTAAGGGCTGAATTAAGCGGGAAAGGTTCCCTGTCCCAGTGCGCGTCTCCGGCTTCCACCATTTCCCCGTCCTCCAGTTCAGAAGCTAGGGCATCAGCCATGTCTTTGCGTAGCTTCTTTGCGGCGTTTATTCGGTTTTTGAAGTAACGCCTAAATTCCTTGTAACCGCGCCCCTCTGTTTCAGTAATGCAAACGCCCCCCTTTGAATCAATGCTTGCCGAGATGTTTTTTGATAAAATAATCGTTTCACTCATTATTCAGCCTTTCACCCAGAAAGGGCCGACTGCTCGCGCAGCCGACCCGACTAGGATTCCCCCAGGAACGGGGGAAAGGGGTTAATCTTCATTCCATTCAGCCCAAATCTCTTTGGCTTCATCTTCAATGGCTTGCAATGCTTTCCAGAATTCATCCAGTTCAAAGGGGTATTCCAGCTTGTGGGGGGTGCAATCCGCGTCCGACCCTTCCACTATTGATCCCACGGCAATGCCGTCCGGTTGGCTTTGTATCCACGCTCCGCAATCTGTATATTTGAACGTGTTTTTTTCTACTTGGTGGAATTCGGTTTCACCAAATCCCCTTGCGTCCATAAATTCAGCAAGGTTATTAATTGTTTTTGTCTTGGTTTTCATAAGGTTATTTTCTTGCGCTCATTGATGAGCCGATAATTTCGGACACTTCGCGCTCGGAAAGCCCTTTGTCGGCATTTTTCTTGGCCGCGTGTTTTTCCGCCTTGTCCAAGGTATCCCCCCAGACCCAAGGTTGGCTTATGGGATGACCGTCTCCCAGCAATGGCGCGTGACCGGCTTCGTTCTCGGTCACTAGGCTGGGAACGTATCCCCCATGCTTGTCAGGGTCTTGGCTTGGGTTGATGTAGTAGCAACGTCTATTTGTCTTGGTTTTCATAAGGTTATTTTACTGGTTTTTGGGTTTGGGTTAAAGGTTAACTGGTTCCTGGTGGAATATCCTTTGGCCCGTTGGGCTGGTGATATGGTAAATCGCCCGCGTACGGGGGTCATAAGCACAAAGCTCCCCGCGTCGGATTGAATAGCCAGTTTCCAAGCAACGGCTAATGAAACGCGCCTTTATAACGCGGGGGTCTGTTACGGTTTCAAATCGGGTTAACATTGGTTTGCCTCCAATTGCTCGCGGTATGCCTGAATAATAACGTCTGCAATTTCACGCTTTGCAAGCCATTGTCCGCCGGTGATTAGGGCGGTGATTTGATTGTCCGGAGCTTCGTTTGAATTATCAAACCCAAACTCGCTTGCGTAGCGATTGCAGTAATCCAGATTATCCAGATGATCCGCCAGCCATGCCGTGAGACTCGCGGTGTAAATGTCCGGTTCAATCTCGATATAATCACCAATATCATCTGGATCAATTTCCCCGTGGAATATCTCTTGACGAATCTCGCCAGCGATTATGTCACACTCGCGGTAAATCCAGTCACAAGGCAATCTATCCTGGTGCGCTTCCTTTACCGCATCCCGTACCCAGTCGGGCGCATTGTCTTTTAGCGCGTGGAATGTTCCACCAGATTGACGCTCTTTAGTCTCAAAAGATGCCGCGAGCGTGTCCGCGAGCATTTCTGCGCTTGTTTGTGTAGTTTTCATATCCTAGTATTTTTTCCCCTTGGGGCGTGTTATCGCACGTTTGCCGGTTGTTCTTATCCTAGTCGACCGGCTTCCCAAGGATTTGCCGACTAGGGTTATTAATCGCACAAGGCAAGCACCAGATTCCTGGTGATTGCACAATGGGATTAATCGCGGGTTGGCATTAAGATGCCTTTTCCGCCGGTTGTCTTTTCTTCAATGATTAGGGCGGCGCGTGGATCAATTTGACCAGTGGCCGGATTTGTCTCTATTTGCAATTTTACATTGTCATTAGGGCAACCAATAGCTTGCGCTAATTCGTAAAGGTATTTTGCATTGAAGCTAATGGTTTGGCATTTGCCGCCATCAGGGACAACTTGCCGCCAGTTGGGGTATTTTACATCCTTTTTCCACGGGTAAACTTCCCCGTTTGGCATCATTGCCGCGCCATTTAAGCCAATAGTGCTTTTATCGGCACGCTTGGCTTGTTTCCTAGCTTCAATCAATGCCTTGGGAGTCATTAGCTTTTGGCCGTCAATTTCATCCTCATCAGACAATTCAACAGGCACAACAGCCATTCTGCGGCCATCAGTGGCAACGGCATTTGTTTGGCCGTCTTTTGATTCAATCAAGATTGAAAGCAACGGTTCGCGGCTTTCATCTTTTGACACTACTTTTTCAAGTTTGCACGTTTTTGGTATCTTCATTATTTATCCTAGTTTTTATTGGTTTCTAATCACACAATACAGCCGCTAGAATCCTAGTGGCTGGGGTTGTGGGGTTAAATTATGCCGCTAGTTGAATTAATAACGCGGCGCAAGCTGCCTTGGCCAAGCTAATCCGGATTAAGCCTTGGCAGAATTCAACCGTGACTTGCTCGCCAATCTTCCCAACCTTTGACAAGTCAAGGTTGCCCGTTTGGTTTAGATCAATCACGGGCAATTTGTTCCCGTGATTCATAACCCCAGCAACCTTGCGCTTGCCGTCCTTATTGGGCCGTATTTCAATTACAGAGCCGGTTTGAGTAATTTCAATAGGTTGGCCTATGGAGAATCCGCCGTCGAGCATGGCGCGGTTCCAAAGGCAGATTCGGGCAACCTTTTTCTTGCTCCCGATATTTTGGTTTTGTGTTTTGATAGTTTTCATAATCCTAGTGCTTCCATTAACCGGCAAAGCGTAACCCGCCGGATGAGTTAAACTCTCATGGATTACTCTCCCCGTCAATAACTGTTTATATATAAAGTGATACGTTATTCACAGGTAATTTGAATAATTGGCTCGTAATCCCAGTCCCTAGTAACTAAAACTCCTTAACTTTTATTCAACCAATGCCGCAAATTAAGATAGTAAAGCCTCTCAAGGCACTGGCAAAGAAGAAGCCAGGACGCAAGTTGACGATCACTAAATTGAGTGAAGAAGACCTTGAAACGGCCAAAGAAGCACTGGAATTAGGTATGCCAATCAGTAGAATACCCAAGTTGCTCGGCATCTCAAATACCGCGTTTGATAGGTTGCTAAAGAAGTCCAATGGATTGAGTGAGGTATTCCTTTCTTGTAAAGAAAGGGGGGTTAAAAAGCATCTAGCGAATATCGCCCGTCATGGCGAGCGCAATTGGCAAGCCAGTGCCTGGTTGGTGGAACGTTGCAACGGTGAAACCTTTGCCCAACGAACCAGAACCGGTTCAGGTTCTAATGTGACCGTCAACCTACAGAATGTCTTGACCGCGCAAGCCAAGAGACCGGTTGAAACTGGCAACAAGTCAGTAGACGTTTAAGGAAATGCCTGTAAACGTGAGGTATTCTAGGACAGCACGCTAGTTTGCCAAACTGCTAACCAGATAATGCCAACCAAGTCTGCCAAGAATCCCAAGGCCCAGGTCAGTCCACCACCGGCCACCACCACCCCCCAGCCAGACGGAAGCCGTAACAGTCCCCCCTCTTCCAATCGACCTAAAACAAAAAGGGTTTCCAAGAAGGCTTTGGAGCAGAGCAAGACGTATGACTTGCAGTGGTTTCCGGAGCGGTGGTTGGGAGAGAAACCGTATGGTTGGCAGTTTGATGTATTGAAGGCATTGAACTATCGGGAGAGTCGGGTTGCTTTGAAGGCGGCTAACGGGTCGGGGAAGACGAGTATGATAGCCGCAGCGGCCGTGGTTTGGCATGTGGTGAACTTTCCGGAGAGTTTGTGTGTTTGTACTGCTGGAGTGTTTAGACAGGTTGAGGGTGCATTGTGGCCCGCTATTAGGCGGTTCACGAATCAGATGACAAATGGGGATGGATTTGAGGTGACACAAAGTGGGTTAAGATTTGTGAATGGAGCTAGGGCGATAGGGTTTAGTGCGAGTGACGCGCACAAGGCGGAGGGTTGGCACAGGCAAGGGCCGACGGAGAATTTGATGTTTATTGTGGATGAAGCGAAAGGCATACAGGATGAAGCGATCTTCCATGCTGTTGAGCGGTGTCAACCTAGCCGGTTATTGATGATGAGCAGTCCTGGGGCGGCTAGTGGGTTTTTCTATGAAGCCTTTACGAAGCAGAGAGACAGGTGGGACACGTTTACTGTCACGGCATTTGATTGTCCACATTTGACGAAGGGCTGGATTGAGGAACAGATAGCGACTTATGGGGAGAAGAGTCCGTTGATCCGGTCGATGATTTATGGGGAGTTCGTGGATGACAGTGATGATGGTGTGGTTTTGAGTTTACGAGAACTTGAGGAGTGCCTTTCCCAGCCCCCACCAAGGAGTGAGGGAATGAATGTGGCTTTTGTGGACTTCGCTGCTGGGGGAGATGAGACGGTGTTTTGTTTGCGGAAAGGCAATGAGATCACGGAGATGGAAACTTGGAAGGAACGGGACACGAACAAGACGATAGGAAAGCTGATAAACCTTTTTGATAAGCACGGACTTGTGCCGGACGAGATTTACGGGGATGAAGGTGGATTAGGATTACCTTTGTGCGATGCGTTGATGGATGCGGGGTACGACATCCACAGGGTGAACTTCGGGGGCAAACCTTTTGACCCGCGCTACCAGAACAGGGGCGCGGAGATGTGGCACACTGGAGCGAGGACAATAGCGAGCAAAGAGGTGGTGTTACCGGAGGATAAGAAACTTCATCAACAGCTTGTGACCAGACGGGTGGAAGTAAACCGGCAAGGCAAGTTGGGATTGGAACCGAAAGACAAGATGAAGCTGCGGGGGTTGGCTAGTCCCGACAGGGCTGACGCGGTGCTGGGAGCGATAAGTTGTGGGGGCGGTCTGGGAAGTAGCTGGGAAAGGTATGATGCACTTCAACGCCCCACCCTGACGCAGTTATACGAGGAAGCAGACGCCATGGCCCAGAGCGACATCGCACCTGGGGGTATGTTCACAGGGTATTAGACAATCATTTTCCCTGCTTTTTGATTGGCAAAGAGATTTGTCGATCATGGGAGCCTTATTCGTCGTTATACGCTCCTACGGAGTTAATCCCCCCAATTAAACCCGTAAACAGATGGGAGCCTAATTAGCTGTAATAGGCTCCTTGACAGGTTTGGGAAAAAATAGGGGAGGTTATTTTTGCCCATTAAATACCTTGACGATAGGGGCGTATAATAGGGGTTTTCGTCCCCTAAACAGGGGGGACGTAATTAGTCGTTATAGGCTCCTTGACAGTTTCCGAAGTAAAAAACTGGAGGAATTTCGGAATACTTGAATCTTTTCTGGATTAAAATCGTCTATCCAACTATTGCGTTAACGTGTCACATTGTGTTAAGGGGGTTTTAGTGAGTGACGATGTGTTGGGCGTGGAGATCGCGTCAACGGCAGTCTTGGTGAGATACTACTTCAATTCGCCGCATGAATCAGAGTCACCCACTTATTTGAATTTATGAAACAACCAAACAAATACGGGCATATTAAGCCCACCAAGAAGGACATCAAGGAGGGGAAACCCGCGAAGGGGGATCGGCGCGGAAGGAGACGGGGCCGATGAGTAAATTTACCAAGGCACAACAGAAAGCCAGAAAGAAAGCGGGGGGTTCCAATGTGGGCGAATACCCGAATGTAAAGAAGTTCGCTGGCCCCAGTGGCGGCGCACCTAAAGGGAGCTTCCCGATTAACACGAAGCAACGCGCAAAATCAGCCATTAAACTGGCGCATAATGCCCCGAATCCTGAAGGGATAAAACGCGCTGTCTGGAAAGCGTACCCCACCTTAAAGAAATGAGTCAGAAACTTTACAGCCTCATCATTGACGACATCAAAAGCCGAGCGCGTTGGGAGAAACGGCAGAGTTTATGGTATCGGATGAGGACAGACGGTTTGCGGCGTAAAAGCAAACCATGGCCCAATGCAGCGGATATGCACTTCCCGCTCATTGACACCACTGTTAACAAATTAAAACCGGCTTTCTTTCAGCAAGCCATGGGGTTGGATGTGCTTGCCACCTTTGTTCCCATGCGAAGCCAGATGGGCGGGTTTACCACCGCAGCAGAACAATGGTTTTCCTATAAGCTCCATGAGAAAAGTAATTACTCCACGGAGGTAATGAGTTGGATTGACCATATGCTTGTCGGGGGTCACGGGGTTATCAAGACCATCTGGAATCCGGACAAGAAACAGGTGGAATTTCAAGCCATTGATCCCATGCACATTATTGTGCCGCCGTGGACAAAGGAAATTGACGGGGCAGACCGCATTACACAGGTAATTCCCATGAGCTTGGAAAGCTACAAGCGAGCGGGAATCTACGACACAAGCAAGTCAGTGATAAACCGGATTGTCGGGAGTGAAGATGATGATTCAGGAATCAGTAATGAACTGAAGAACGACAAACTCCTGCGGGAAGGTTTAACCTACTCGCCGGACAAGGATCAAGTGGTGGTCTGGGAAGTCTACCAGCACAACGAGGAAGGTGAGTGGGAGATGGATTGCTTTTCTCCCCAAGCCCCCGATGTGAAGTTAAGGGAATCCATGAAGGTTCCCTATGACCACGGCCAACCTCCTTTCTCCTCTGCAAAATATGAGATCACAGACGGTGGTTGGTTCTCTCCACGCGGGGTGTGCGAAATGCTCGCACCATTTGAGGAGTCACTGACCAAGGCATGGAACGAGCGAATGGACGCATCCACCCTGCTCAACAAACCTTTGTTCAGGGCCGAGCGTGATTTACCCAACTCCATCAATTTACGGCTGAATCCTGGGCAGATTCTTCCCTTTGGAATTGCTCCGGTAGAGATGCCCAGTACCCCCATTGATTTTGACAAGGAGATGGCGCAAACGCAGTCGATTGCCGAACAGCGCGTAACGGTTCCGGACTACGGAATCATGGCAGACAGAGACCGCCGCACGGCCACGGAGATTGAGTCGGTTAACGCTCAAGCCCAACAAAACATGGACTTGCGTCTGCGCCTTTTCAGGCAAGCCTTGGGGGATTGTTTCCGTCAGGCATGGGGCTTGTTGCTCCAGTTTGACAAGAAAGATTTACAGTACCGTTTCCTTGAGGACTCACTGGCGATTGATCCTGCGGCATTGCATGATGAATACCAGCTTGAGCCACGCGGAGGCATGGACATGGTAAGCAAAGCCATGCTGCTCAACAAGGCAGTGCAAAGAAAGATGCTTTTCCAGAACAGCCCGTGGATTAATCAGGTTGAACTGGACAAATCAATTATCGAACTGGAAGACCCGTCATTACTGCCGCGTCTGGTTCAAGACCCGAACCAGAAACAGGGTGATGAGGTTGCAGACGAACAGAAGATTATCCCCGCTTTGATTATAGGCCAACCGTTCCCCGTGCAACAGGGCTTGGATTATCCGGCTCGCATCGGGGTTATCATGGCGTTCCTTGAACAAGCAAGACAAACGGGGATGCAAATTAGTCCACAAGGACAACAAGCCATTATTGGACGCTTGGACGGGTTACTGTCAGCCATGGAACAGGTGGACACGAACAATGCGCGGTCACTCCGCAAGGATGTTCAGGGCTACCTTGAGTCACTTGGGATGATCCCATCAGAGCAACAAGTGCAGGAACAGCAAACCATGGAAATGGCACAGGCAGTTGCTCCCCAACCCCCTGCCCCACCGGCCCCTGCGCCCGTGGAGGAAATGGTGCAGGAAACCGAGACGGTAGTGCAGCAGGGAGACTATTAAATATGGCAGATGATGAGGAAAAACGTCTTCGCCGACTTGCGGCTCTTGCTGATGCTGAAGTGGAGAACCCCAATGAAGCTAACATCCCTTGGGCGGCAGGGATAAATCCTTTCAAGAAAGATGATGATGACACAGGGATGACTCCGGAAGAGTTTCTAAAAGCATCTGAAGATAATAAAGATTTGCCGAAGTTTACGATGATTAAGGTTGGAGGCGGGTTTTACAAAGGAAGTGGGCTGAAAGTTAAAATCCCTGCCATAAACGAAAAGGGATATGAAATTGTCCCAATGAACAAATACACTGACCCCTTAAATGAGCATCCTTACCACAGGGGAGGCAAACATAAGGAGTATCCCGTTTGGGAGAGGATGGCAGAAAACAGCACAGAAAGAGGCGATCCAATTAGCGAAACGGCAGTTGGATACGGGGCAGATTTAAGGGCGTCTGCGCGAGCATTGTTTGACCCACATAAGAAGTATCCGCACAAAGATACAGGAGATGTTGAGCAAGACATAAAAAGGATAAAGGAGTTTTACGAAAAAGATAAGGAAAGAATAAAACCATTATCTTCTTATACAAAAAAAGAACTCGATCAAGCCGAGCAAGTATTTAGCACTAGATACGGAGGACGGCAAATGAAGGGGAAACGACCATTGGCAATATCAGCACCTTAACAGCAATGAGCAGGATTTTAAGATTTATCAAGACCGCTTGGGCGTTAAGCCGGAGTCTGCCTTGGATAGATGAAGCTGAATGGGAGGCTGGTGATGTTAATTCACTACGCAACTTTCTGGTGTCCGGATCGGGGCGTAGGTTTCGGAGGATTATGTTGAACATGGTGTTGCGACAAAACGCGGCTGTTGTATCACAACGTGACACCGACCAGTTGAAGTTTGAGGCAGGGTTCGCCAACGGAATGAGAACCACGGTTCATGCAGTGGAGTCAATGGCTCGCAACTTGGAACCGGAAGAAGATTTACCATCGGATGTAATCGGGGTCGGACGTTCGATGAGTGAAGACCCCACAGCACGGTCTGTCTTTTGATTGCGTGGACAGAACGAGGATTAAGCGATCATAGGGAAGTATTGTATGCCAGAAGAATCCAGTGAAGTAACCGCTGAACAACTATTGGCCGCTGCCACGCAGTATGACGCTGCGATGGAAGCGGGTGAAGAACCGAGTGTAGTCATCGAGCCTCCAGAGGAGGACGCGATTCCGCCGGTTGAAGAAAACAATGAGGAAGAAGCGGAAGCCCCACCGGAGCTTGAAGCAGACAATACGGATAACGAAGAGAGTTCATTGACAGAAGCCGAAACTCCGGAACCGGAGCAGAAGCCAAAGAGTAAGTACGCCAAGAACCGTGAGCGTTTGAACAAAACCTGGGCCGAAGCCAATGAGGTGAAGGAACAGAACAAACGCGAGAAGGAAGAGATTGCAAGGGAAAAGGCGGAGATTGAAACCCTCCGCACCAAGTTGCAGTCCGGCTCCGATTACCGTGATGAACACGGTCACACGGCGAAGGACTACGAGGAAGCTGCCGAGAACTTCACGACTGAAGGTGCTACAGACCTTGCCAAAGCCGCCAAGGCCAAGGCAGGGGAATTGGAAAGCAAAGGCAAAGAGGTTCAGACTGAAAGGTTAAGAACTCAAGCCCAGCAGGAATGGAACGCGGGACGGGAACAACTCTACAAGGAGATGCCCGATCTGCGTAACGACTCCCATCCACTCACCATCGCAGCCAATGAAGTAATCAAGTCGCATCCGGACTTGCTCTATGCGCCCCGTGCCGAGGGACTGCGCCACGCAGTCAAGGCGGCACAGGACAAGCTGGAGGCTCAACAGGTTACAAAGGTGAAGGCTGAAAACAAGGAACTCTCTGACAAACTAAACGAACTGGAAAAGAAAACATCAATCACGGGTGGATACAGCAATGGGAAGCCGGATGGTGAGAAAGCATTTGACGACATGAACGACGATGAGCAGAAGCAATCATTATTGCGTGCTGCCATGGCCCATGACGACAATCTTTAATGCCTACGGTGTCACATTGTGATACGTCAATGATTGTTTAGGAACTAGAAAGTATGGCAACAACAACCACTACTACACTGTCCAACCAGTATCAGAACTATTTCAGCAGGAAACTGTTGTCCTATGCTGTTCAAGCACTGGTTTTGGATCAGTTCGCCAATAAGGCTCCCCTCCCTGCGAGGGCGGGTCACAAGGCGATTACCATGTTTCGTTATGGCGCACCTTCAACTTCTGCCATTGAGGCATTAACTGAAGGCACTGCACCTAGCGGAACTCGCGCTCTCTCTCTTGCAAAAGTGGAGAAAGCATTATCACAACGCGGACAAGTCATTCAGTTGACTGATATTCTGACGGCTACTGATTTATTCAATAGCCTTTCGCAGAGCATCAAGACTAATGGACAGGATGCCGCGCTAGACATGGATACCATCACCCGCAACACGATTGTGGGATCAAACGTGGCAGGAGACGCCATGGAAAACACGTTTGCCACCTACGCTCTGGATAACAGCGACGAACTCGTTGAGTTGTATGCTGACGGAACGAAGGAAACATGGGCAGACGGAGATGGCGATGCCGAGTACAAGACGTTTGAGGCCACGACAGGAGCAGACACCCTGCTTGATGCTGCGGCTGTCCTGAACGCTGTTACTCAACTGAAGGTGAACCGCGCACAACCCGCCAAGGGCGGAATGTATGTTGCAGCGGCCAGCCCACAGGTGATTAGTGACATCATGGTGGATACTACCTGGGTAAACGCTGCACAATACAGTAATGTTGAGGACTTGTATAAAGGTGAAGTTGGCTCCCTCTACGGGGCGAAGTTCATTATGACCACAAATCCGTTCATCACTGGTGACACACTTGGCACTGACGGTGACAGGTTTGTTTATGATGCGTCTGGTGGAGGCGGTACTGCCGCAACCAACGACATTCATGCAACACCATTCCTCGGCTCCGAGGCTTACGGTTGTCCTGACTTATCAAGTCAGTCTCCGTTCAGCCCGAAGGTTGAGATTGTTGACACGGCTGACAAATCCGATCCG